>Ga0302320_10003104_pt1 | contig 38692 bp, 26 predicted proteins | sample Bog_T0_3_FD_202130 | JGI IMG/M metagenome (GOLD analysis project Ga0302320, IMG submission 202130) | Peat permafrost microbial communities from Stordalen Mire near Abisko, Sweden - Bog_T0_3 | ecosystem: Environmental > Terrestrial > Soil > Wetlands > Peat | place: Sweden: Abisko, Stordalen Mire... | reverse complement strand
TCGGGCGACTTGTGGCCGGAGGGCAAAACGCCGAAAGGCACTGGTGACCTGACTGGACGAGCGGCGGCCACACTGCCGCCGCATACCGTGGCCGGAGGGCAAAACGCCGAAAGGCACTGGTGACTGAGCGGGCGCCCGCTCTCCCTCTCCCTCTCCTTCTGTGGCCGGAGGGCAAAACGCCGAAAGGCACTGGTGACACCACCCCCTTTTCGGACCCCGCACCCAGCAATTCGCGGTGGCCGGAGGGCAAAACGCCGAAAGGCACTGGTGACTGTACGACGTGTTTTCCTCACATACTTCTTTGACCTGTGTGGCCGGAGGGCAAAACGCCGAAAGGCACTGGTGACTACCATACTCCATTGACATGTCCGATCTGGACGCTCGTGGCCGGAGGGCAAAACGCCGAAAGGCACTGGTGACAGCGCTGCGCGATTTTGCGCCACTTGTCGGGATGCGCTTGTGGCCGGAGGGCAAAACGCCGAAAGGCACTGGTGACGTGGACGTGCAGCAGCCGGCGTCATTTTGCCGGCCTTGGGGAGCTTCATAAGCGTTGAGGGGGCACGCGAAAAGCAAACGAGTGCCGGCAATTGAGCGGGAACTTGCAGGGATCCGCTATCGTGTCGGTCAGTCCTACTGATGTGCCATGAGGGATTGAACCTGTGGCTTCAATTCCGCGACGCTCTCCCTCAGTTTTTCAATTTCAGCATCCCTCTCATTGAGTTTCTGGTTCAGGCCCTGGATGGCAGCTAGCGCCACGCCGCCTTCGTCCACCATGGAGATGTGCTTGTCATCGGTTGTTAGCGCCGCCGCCGACAGTGCCATAGAAGTTGGCGGCACCGTTGTTCACTCCACCCGCCACCGTGGAGGCCGCGCCGGAAGCCACATTGCCGACATAATTATTATCATCCCAACCGCCGCCCCCAACGAATGCCCCTGGGCCGCTGGCATTATTGTTGGCGCCGCCGCCCACCGCGGCCAAATCAACGGTGGTGGTGAAAAGCCCGTTGGCCACGCCCAACGCCAGATTGGTCACCGTGCCGCCAACCTGGGCGCCATTCGCAGCTGCATTGAACCGCGTGAAGGTCAGGCCAAAGTTGCCGTTGGCCGGATTGCCGTCGTTCTGCATCTGGCCTTGATAAGTGAACGCCGTGCCTTGGGCGAGCGCAGTCGAGATTTGGGAGTTGGTCGCACCAACCAGCGCGAGACGAGAATAATTCTGGTTTTCATGGATTCGCCGGCCGTGGTCCACCGTTCGACACCGGTGTCGCCAAAATGGGAGGTTCACGGCCTGGGAACCAGAAGAACTGGCAACGAGGAAATCGTGCCTGCTTTCAAGTCTTATATTCAAGACATTTTCAACTTATTCTGCAATACTCTAATAACTTACCCGGTAAAACATGCCTCTGGCTCCCGGTGGATTGGTCAGGGTGATCTCGGTGTTTGTGCTCGTGGCAGTGAACGCCAGATAGTTTGTCCAAGTCGTGAGGTTGGCGCTGCTCTGGATGGTATAAGGCAATGTGGGGTAGAGACTGAAGGCTTTGAGGGTGAAATTCGTGCCGCTGCGGACAATATTCAATTCGGCCGCAACGGCGTCGAACGCGGCGGTGCCGGTCAGGGCATCCAGTTTGGTGGTCGGATGAAGCTCGTCCCAGAATACATAGTTTGCCCCGGGACCGGTGAAGCTCTTGTTCGTAAGGCTGGGGTCTTGCAGGGCGCCTATCATGGTGACCGTAAAGCCGTATGCCGCCGGCGCGCTCAATACGTTGCTCAATCCGGCATTGTCATCCAAAAAGTAAAGCCGCAATCCGGAATATTGCAGCATCTCATTGGTCACCGAGGCGTACAGCAGCTGATTGAACAAATTCACCTTTGAAACCACCAGATTTGAATAACTTTCCGTGTCCAGTCCGATAAATACAGGGGTTTGTGCGAGGTTGGCCAGATTGCCCACGACGATGTTGCGCGCTCCATTGGTGTAAAGCTCCCCAATCGCATTCGTCAAATTAGCCACCGTGTTGGTGATGAAAACGCCCCAGGTGGCGGCGTCGGTGAGTCCGGTTTCCGTGACGGCGATAAAATCATTGCCGCCGGAAAGCAGCGTAAACAGCGCGGTCTGCAGACCCGCGGCGCCTTTTAAACCGGCAATTTGCGCCGGGAGATTCGTGGTAGTGCTCCCGGACACGGCAAAATTGTTTGATGGATTGTACGGTATGCCCAAATCCGCGGACAAATACTCCACCCAGAGCGGACCGTTCGAGTACCGTTCATTGTAGTAATTCGTCCCCGCAGGATTGCGTCCGGTGTCGGAAAGGCTGTCGCCAAACACGTATAAGGCCGTGTACGAAAATCCGCCGGTCGCCGTCAAGTAAAATGCCAGCGCGAGCGCCTGTAAAATCATCCGCACAGTTACCCTGCCTCTCGCGGCGGGCCCGGACCGCTCCTTGTGAAAATTCATAAGTGTCATTGTAAACCGTGGTCACCAAATATTCAAATCAGGCGAACTTGCCGGGGTTTTGATGATCTTGATCCATCTGAACACTCCGACAAAATCTTTCTCCGTCGGGATTTTATGATTAAGCCCCTGCATTCCCATGCATGGCATATTGTGTGCTGTGATCTGGGTAATGGGCATTAAAAGTTCTCGAAAATGGTTGTTCCGGGCAGAATTTACCTGCCCGCTGGCGCTCTTTGCCGGGATGGCCGTTGTCCTGGTTGGATTGCATGTTGCGAACCCCCGGTCAGGGGCAGAACGACTACGTTCCAGTTCAATGTTTCAATGCTTACCATGAGCAGCAGGTCTGTCCTCCTCAGCCCGGCTGCGGATTTTGCCGGTCTCGAGCAGGCGGCAACGACGCACGGCGTTTCCGGCGAAGCACCGCTTTACTACTCAGGTCAGCCGGGTAACGGGTTCGGTTGGGGTGTTTGCAATCGGTATTTGTTGGCGGAATTGTCAAAACTGGCAATGGTACACCACCTGGACCGAAGACATCCCATGTTCCAATGCCAGGCGCTGCCGGGGGACTTCTTCACGCCCTTGCAAGGCCACGATTTCACGCCTTTCAGCACGGCTCGGGGGCACCACAATTTGGGCTACGTCTTTTTTGAAAATGAACTGGTGCCCGAATCGGTGGAAAACGCCCGCCGGTTCGAAATGGTTTTTGCCGGTTCCACCTGGTGTCTGGAACGTTTGCACGAACGGGGAATTTACAACACCGCGCTCTTGATTCAAGGCGTGGACACGACGGTGTTTCACCCGCAACTGACCGAGCGCGGCCGGCATTTTGTGCTCTTTTCGGGAGGAAAATTCGAGTTGCGCAAGGGCCAGGACCTGGTGCTCAAGGCTTTTTCAATCCTGGGCCCGAAATACCCCGACCTCATGCTGATGACCGCCTGGCACAATCCCTGGCCTAGCTCGATGGAAACGATGAAGGCGTCTCCGCACATTCGGTTTGAACGCTCTGGCCTCAATTGGGTGGAACAGATGGAGCATGTTTACCGCCTCAATGGCATTGACCCGCGGCGGGTGGTGACGCTGCCAAGCGTGCCGACGGAAGCGATGGCTCAGGCCATCTGCCGGTCAGACCTCGGAATTTTCCCCAACCGCTGCGAGGGAGGAACCAATCTGGTGCTCATGGAATATCTGGCTTGTGGAAAGCCGGCGATTGTCACCAATGCCACCGGGCATAAGGAAATATGCCACGAGCGGAATGCCTTTCTGCTCAAAAGGCTCCGGCCCCTCGCGCTCAGCGACCAAAGCGGAAAACTAGTGGCGCGGTGGGTGGAACCATCGTTGGATGAAATCATCGCCAACATCGAGTATGCCTACGGACATCGCGCGGAGGCAGAAGCGCGCGGCAACGCGGCCGCGGAAGACATGAAGCAGTGGCCCTGGAAACGAGCGGCGGAAACCATCATCGCAGCGAGGCGCAGGCTGGCGAACCCGCATTAATTCTGTGCCATGATACGGTTTTACCTCCTGCCGGACGCCAATTCCCTCTGGCGAACCCAACTGCATTGCAATGCAAGGAACCAGCGCTGGAACCAGCGGAAAATTCCATTGTCAGGGCGGCCCGCTTGCGGTCATAATCCGTCCATACAAAATGTTGATTCAACATTTGGGACAATTCTCTTTAAACTCCATTTGCCCGCCCGATTGCGGGCGGGGAAGTCCATTTAAATGACTGCTTTGTCTGCTCAACAGGTTGCTGCGGCTCGCCGGGGCCTGCTGGCTGGCGGCAACTGGATTGTGGACCACGTCAAAATGATTGATGTTTGGCCTGCCCAGGATGCGCTCGCCAACATCAACGCGCAGTCCGATGGCAATGGCGGCGGCCCTTACAATGTCACCAAAAACCTCGCCAAGCTCGGCTGCGGTTTTCCGCTGGCAGGCATCGGTTTGATCGGCCGCGACGCTGATGGCGAAAAGATTTTGCACGATTGCCAGGCGCATGGCATCGATTGCGCGGCCATTCAACCCACCGCCGCCGCGCCCACTTCCTACACCGACGTGATGACCGTCGCCGGCACGGGACGGCGCACTTTTTTCCATCAGCACGGCGCCAACGCGCTCCTCGATCTGCCGCATTTCGATCTGAGCCGGGCTTCCGCCCGCATTTTTTACCTGGGCTATATGTGTCTCCTGAAGACCTTGGATGCCGTGGGCGAAGCCGGGCGCACCAAAGCCTCCCGGTTATTTGAGCTGGCCCGGGCGGCGGGCATGATCACCGTGGCGGATCTGGTGAGCAATGAATCCAGCGATTTCTCAGCCGTCGTGAATCCCAGCCTGCCGCATCTGGATTACCTTTTCCTCAACGAATATGAACTCGCGCGTTTAGCTGGGGTCGCCGCCAGCAAAAATCCCGCGCAACTGAAATCCCAGGCCCGCGAAATCCTGCAACGCGGCGTGGGCGGCGCCGTCATAGTACACTTGCCAGAAGGCGCTCTCTGCCTGGCCAAACACCAAACCGCGATCTGGCAGCCCGCGGTTCGCATGCCGGCCAATTTGATCGTCGGCACCGCCGGCGCCGGCGACGCCTTCAGCGCCGGCTTTTTGCTGGGCTTGCACGAAGGCTGGGACTTTCAGCGCAGCCTGGAACTCGCGGTTTGCGCGGCTGCCGTGTCGCTGCGGGACGCCACCTGTTCCGGCGCCGTCGAGACGTGGCAAAACTGCCTGGCGCTCGGCCGCAAACTGGGTTTTCATCCTGTCACCACCATCGCATGATTCGTTCCCTTGACCAGAAACTGGCGGCCATACACGCCGCGCCGCACACCCCGGACTTCATCCTCGCCGACGCCAAGGACGCCGACATGGCGTTTGGCGTGCGCGCCCCCGGCCCGCGCGGGTATCTTGCGCGCCACGGAGCGCGCCCCGCGCAATTCTCGCCCGAGGTCTGGACGCGCGAGGAATACGGCTATCGCAATCTGCCGGAGTTCCTCGATATCATCCGGGAAGTGGTGCAGCAAGGCCTGGTGGACATCATGCTCATGTCCGCCTACGTCAATGAGCAGCTCACCATCAAGGAAGGCTTGTTCAAAAACTCCGCCGTGACCCCGGCCGCGCGCGCCAATGACACCACGGATGTCTGGGCCGTGCGCCACGGCTGTTATACGCGCGAGCCCTCGCAGCCCTTCCGTTCCGCGCAGATTGACCACATCCAATGCGGTCAGATCGAGTGCGACCGCTCCACCGATGAGTTTCCCGGCGCGAACCTCGGCTTGTATTCCATGACTTTTGTCAACGAACTGCAGCAAGACCGCGAGGCGCTGCTGTGGTACAAGGAATTCCGCGGCGAGGCCGAGCGCAAAAAGTTTCGGCACTTCCTCGAAATTTTCGACCCGAACGTCAGCAGCGGCATTCCGCCCGAAAAACTCGGCGAATTCATCAACGACAACATCATCCGCACGCTTGCCGGCGTGCCGGATGCCGGCCGGCCCGACTTCCTAAAGATCGTTTATCACGGACCCAAGGCCATGGAAGAACTGGCGCAGTACGATCCGAACCTGATTGTCGGCATCCTCGGCGGCAGCGCCGGCACCACCTACGACGCGTTCAAACTCATTCACGATGCGCAGAAATATGGCGCGCGGGTGGCGCTGTATGGCCGCAAGATCAATAACGCCGAGCATCAACTCGCCTTCATCGAGCTGCTGCGCCTCATCACCACCGGAAAAGTTTCGCCCGAAGAAGCCGTGCATGCCTACCACGGCGTCTTGCAGGCCAAAGGCATCAAGCCCCATCGCCCGCTGGAAGAGGATTTGCAAGTCACCGACCAAGCGATGAGTTACGACGGCAGCGCCGCTCGCCGCGCCACCGCCGAAATCCGCAACAATCCGCTGGCCAAGTCCAAATCCGCGACGCCCTCGTCCGAAAAAAGCTCCCCGGATTGGCCCAGACGCGCGGATGGCGCCCCGGACTTTGAGCACATGACCTCCGCGCAGCGCTTCGCCTGCGACCGCGCCCGGCTGGGCTGAGCCAGGGCTGAAAGCCGGTGTTATTAGAGCCCCAGGCAAGGGGACCTGCCGCACGCCGAGCTAATAATCAATGGCCGGTTTAAGGGCAGACATCACTCAAGCCGTTTAAGCCCTCGTGGTCCAAGGTGAAGGAGATGGTTTTCCGGCCGTTTTCGGCGCTGATCTTGAACACAAAAATCATGTCGTATTCACCCCCCGCCCAGGCGGGAACCTGCGCAGGATCGCCGCCGTTATCTGTGGCCAGGTTTTTGGCGAACTCATCGAGCAGGCCGTGTTCCCAGGCTACGAAAACGGTGGCGTTTTGGTATTCCTGTTTTTGCAGTTCGCTCTCCAGACCTTTGATTTCACGATAGCCAAATTGCGTGTTGACCGGCAGGCCGCAGCGTATGGCGGTGGGTTCAATGGTAGCCAGGGGACGAACATAATAGTAGCCGGCCGGTTCGACTTTTGTATCCACTTTTTCCGTGGGATTGGGGGCAAAAATAAATTGTGGCGCGCCATACTTTTCCAGCAACACTTTGGGCAAAGCCAGGGCGCGATTCAATCCCCGACAAGTCAATTGTCCCAGCCCCCCAGGTGGCTTTTCACCATGGCGGATACAGACAATGGTTTCGACGGGCGGTCCGGAAGCGCCGGCCGAAACCGCCGAATTGGTTTGCCCGTCAGTCCGGGCAGCCAGAGCCAATAGAATCAGGAACAAGGCTCCTCGTATTTTCATATTCATGGCTTGATGCTATTTTTTGAAAATGAATTGTCGAGGGGAATCACGCCCAAGGCTCGCAACCATTTCGTTTCGGAACCCTGGGCGTGAAACCTGACCCAAAGCAGAATGGCCTCTGCCGGCCTGGGACCATGGCCAAACGCCAGCGCTTTGTTGCTCAGGATTGAAAGGAGCAAAACCACGCCGGCAGCAAGAAACTTGTTCCTGCGGCGAGGAAACCCTGAATTCGCCTGGCGGGCAAAAATAAACTGGCTGGCGTGGACGCATTCGCTCGTCACCGCCCGCTTAAGTCTGGAATTCTTGGAAACGAAGCGTAAGTGTTTGCCTAGCAAAAAAATAATGCTTTCAACTATTGCAGATCCTAAATATTTCAGCATAATTGCTTAATGGCACTTAAGTCGGAGTTGGTCGCTACGCGACTTTTGACTCGCGGGCCAGATGGGAGATTCCTCTCCGTCCTCACCGGCGAGGAAACGGATGATGAGTTGCGGGCATTGGTGGTTCTTTTCTCCCAAGGATGTCCTGCCAGACAACATCATTCCGGCTGCCCGTTTCGCTCCTTCAAGCACCTCTATCACGTTTCGTTGACCTGCTTGATTAATGGTATGACCCGCAAAGCGTTGGTGAGCTTGATTGAATTGGAGTGTGAAGTGCGGAACAACAACGTTGCAGCATCTTGTCCGCAGGATATTTGGAAGCTTGCGGTCACTCCTGAAGTCACTGCCTGACCTTGATTCAAACCAAAATCCAAAATCCAAAACCATGACCCTGACCAAACGCGACCTCGTCGTCCGCATCAGTGAAGAAACGGGGCTCTTCCAGGCCCAGGTTTTTGATGTGGTGCAGAAAACCCTCGACCAAATTACCTCAGCTTTGGCCCAAGGCGACAATGTGGAACTACGAAAATTTGGAGTGTTCGCGGTGAGAATTACCAAGCCGCGAATCGGCCGCAATCCGCACAAACCGGAAATTGACGTGGCGGTTCCTGCCCGTTCCATTGTGAAATTCAAGGCGGGCAAGGAAATGAAAGCGGGGGTGCTGAAGCTAAAGCCGATGCAAATAGAAAAGGCATTCTGATTCAACCGAGTACCTTGGAGATTTTGTAGTGGTTCGGGGCGGCCTTCTGGGAGCCTGTCTCGTCGAAACGAAGCGCCGACTTGTCACGTCGAAGTGCAATGATGACGGCCACGCATTGGAGGATCACGCCCTCACGCATGACCCCTCTGATTTTTGTTCTCTGCTTTCCGAAATTCAGATTTTGATTTCCCCACTTTTCCACCTTTCGGCTTGCCGGCAAATCAGGCAGACTGCGGCATCTACTATGAATCCACTCAGTATATTTGTTGCCGCCACGATGATGGTGGCTGGCTTCGTTGTGTCCGTGGCGCACGCTGAAAATCTCACGCCAGTGGCCCTGCGCTGCGAATACCGCGTCAATCCGCAGGGCGTTGACGAGGCGCAACCGCGCCTGACGTGGCGCGTGGAATCGTCCGCGCGCGGCGCGAAACAGACTGCGTATCAAATCCTCGTCGCGTCCAGTGCGGAACTGCTCAAGGCCGATTCCGGCGATCTCTGGGACAGCGGCAAAGTGGCTGGCGACCAGACGGTGAACGTGGCTTACTCCGGCAAAACGCTCGGGTCCGGGCAGGAATGCTTTTGGAAAGTGGGCGTGTGGGACGGGGGCGGCAAAGCGCGCTGGAGTGCGGCGGCCTCGTGGACAATGGGTTTGCTGCAAGCGGCCGACTGGCAGGCGGATTACATTTCGTTCCGCGACACCACGCCGGTCTGGACTTCGACGAATCTTTACCTGCCACCCGCACATCAGTTTCGCAAGACGTTTTCCGCCGCCAAAAAAGTGAAGCGCGCCACGATCTATGCGACGGCGCTGGGCATCTACGAACTTTACCTGAACGGCCAGCGCGTGGGGGATGCGCGGTTCGCGCCGGGCTGGACGGATTACCATCAGCGCGCGTACTACAATACTTACGACGTGACGCCGCTGGTCGGGCGCGGGGATAACGCCCTGGGCGCGTGGCTCGGCGACGGCTGGTATTCCGGCTACATCGGTTTTGGTTTGCTGGCCGGCATCGGCACGGAGAGAATCGGCCGCTACACCTACGGCAAGACGCCCGCGCTGATGGCGCAATTGGAAATTCAATACACCGACGGCACGCGAGACATCATTACGACGGACAAATCCTGGAAAGTCAGCGGCGAGGGCCCGATTCGGGAAGGCGATTTTTTGATGGGCGAAACCTGCGACGCCCGGCGGGAAACGCCCGGCTGGAGCAAGGCGGGTTTTGATGACGCCAAATGGGACGCGGCCGTTCTCGCTTCCGAAAACGGCAGCGTGCCGGCGACATTTTATGAGTACGCCAACCTGGAAATGCCCGGCGACAGAATGGAGATCAAGGGCCATCCCGTGGACCTCGGTTTCAAGCGCCCCGCCAAGCTGGAGGCGTTTCCCGGGTTGCCGGTGCGGCCGATCCGGGAAATCAAACCGATCGCCATCGCTTCGCCCGCGAATGGCGTTTATATTTTTAATCTCGGCCAGAATTTCGCCGGCGTGGTCCGCCTGAAAGTCAAAGGTCCGGCGGGCACGGAGATCCAACTGCGCTACGGCGAAATGCTGTATCCCGACGGGCGCTTGATGACGGAGAATCTGCGCCGGGCCCGCGCCACCGACCACTATGTTTTACGCGGCGACCGGCACGGCGAGGAATGGACGCCGCGATTTACGTTCCATGGCTTTCAATACGTGGAAGTCACCGGCTATCCCGGCAAGCCGGGCAAGGACGCCATCACGGGAATTGTGCTGCACAGCGACACGCCGCTGACGAGCGATTTTGAATGCAGCGATCCAATGGCGAACCGATTGTTCAAGAATGTCGTGTGGACGCAGCGCGCGAATTTCGTGGATTTGCCCACGGACTGTCCCCAGCGCGATGAGCGCTTCGGCTGGATGGGCGACGCGCAGATTTATGCCCACTGCGCCACGCTGAACGCCGATGTGGCGGCGTTTTACACCAAGTGGCTGCGGGAGGTGATGGAAGCGCAGCGGCCCAGCGGCACGTTCCCGGGCTATTGTCCGTTTCCGTTCCAGCACGGATGGGATTTCGGCACGGCGTGGTGCGACGCGGGGGTGATTTGTCCGTGGACGGTCTGGCAAGCCTACGGCGATACCCGGATCATCGAGCGCTGCTGGCCGTTCATGGTTAAGTTTATGGACTGGCGCAAGACGACGAGCCAAAATTTTCTGGGCGTCAACCACGGCAATGACTGGGGCGACTGGCTATCGTTCGGCCAGAAAACGCCGCTGGAATACGTGGACACGGTTTATTTCGCCTACACGGCGAAACTGATGTCGCAAATGGCGGCGGCCATCGGCAAGACCAGCGAGGCGGACGCATACCGGCAATTGTTTGAAAACATCAAGACGGCGTTCAATAAAAGATATGTGCAGTCCGATGGCTGGCTGACAGTGGACACGGAAACCGCCTATGCTCTGGCGCTGTACATGGATTTGGTCCCGGCCGATCTGCGCCTGATTTCCGGGAAAATTCTGGCGGACAAGCTGCGGTTTGGCGAGACGGCGGAGAATTCCGGCATGACGACGGGTTTTCTCGGCACCCGCCCGTTGCTGCCGGTGCTGACGAGCGTGGGTGAAAACGACCTGGCGGTGAAACATTTTCAGAGCCGCAAGTTTCCCTCCTGGGGCTATGAAGTCTCCCAGGGCGCGACCACAATCTGGGAACGCTGGAACAGTTTCACCAAGGAACACGGTTTCGGCGGCGCGGATGGCAGCCAGAACGCCGCGATGAATTCCTTCGCGCACTACTCGTTCGGCGCGGTCTGCGAATGGATGCTAAACGATTTGGCCGGCATCCAATCCGACGGACCAGGTTACGACAAAATCATCATCCGCCCGCACCCGCCGACGCCGGGCAGCAACCCGGACCACCCGCCGATCAATTGGGTGAAGGCGCATTACGATTCGATTCATGGCCGCATCGCGAGCAACTGGCGTCGCACGGAAAACCAGTTCGAGCTGGAAACGGAAATCCCGGCAAACACGACGGCGACGGTTTATCTGCCCGCGGATAGCGCGGACAAAATCACTGAAAGCGGCAAACCGCTGGCGCGCGCGCGCGGCGTGAAGTTCGTGAAAATGGAAGGCGGCCGCGCCGTGCTGGAGGTTGGCAGCGGCACTTACCATTTCGTCGGCCGATAAACGACACCTCAGGCTGAAATGAAGAATCCCATTTTTCACCGTGGGTTTTGCATCCTAGGTTCGTTTGGCTGGCTGGTGGTTGTTTGTGCGCCGGCCGCGACCATTCAGAGCGACATTTGTATTTACGGCGGCACTTCGGCTGGCGTTATCGCGGCGGTGCAAGCGGTGAAGTTGGGCAAGACTTTGGCCGTGATCGAACCGGGCAATCATCCCGGCGGACTCGCGGCCAGCGGCTTGGGCTGGACCGATATCGGAAACAAGGCCGCCATTGGCGGGCTGTCCCGTGAGTTCTTCCGCCGGGTGGGGCGGCACTATGGAAAAAGCGAAGCCTGGACGTTTGAACCAAGTGTGGCCGAAGCCGAATTCAACAATTTTCTCCACGAGGCGAAGGCGCCGGTTTATTATCAACAGCGTCTGGCGGCCGTCAGGAAAACCGGCCCAAGGATCACTGAAGTCGTGACCGAAAAAGGCGATGTTTTTCGCGCCAAAATGTTCATTGACGCCAGCTACGAAGGGGATCTCATGGCGCGGGCCGGGGTTTCCTATTTTGTCGGGCGCGAGGCCAATGCGACCTATGGCGAGACACTAAACGGAATTCGCGGCCAGACCCCGAAACATCAGTTCCTCGTACCGGTTGATCCCTATGTCGAGCCGGGCAACCCGTCGAGCGGTTTGCTGCCTTACGTGGACCGGGGCGCTTTGGGCAATCCCGGCGACGGGGACAAAAGCGTTCAAGCCTATAACTTCCGGCTCTGCCTGACGAAGAATCCGGCCAATCGCAAACCCATCCTGCCGCCGGCTGGCTACGAACCCGGCAAATATGAATTGCTAGGCCGCTACTTTGACGCCCTGGCGGCTGCCCACCAGCACATTGCGTTGAAGGATTTCCTGAAGATTGACCTGGTCACACCAGAAAAGACGGACATCAATAATCAGGGAGGTTTTTCCACCGATGGCATCGGCCTGAACCAGGATTATCCGGAGGCGGACTATCCGGCGCGCGACCGCATCCAGTCGGAGCTGCTGGATTACACCAAGGGTTTGCTCACTTATCTCGCCACGAGTCCGCGCGTGCCCGCCTCGGTGCGCGCCGAGATGCAGCCGTGGGGTCTCTGCCAGGACGAATTCCAGGATACGGGTGGCTGGCCGCATCAGATGTATGTTCGTGAAGCCCGCCGCCTGGTGACCGATTATGTGATGACGGAAAAAAACTGTCGTCACCAGATCAACGCGGCCGATTCCGTGGGGCTGGCCGCTTACACGATGGACTCCCACAACTGCCGCCGTCTGGTTCGCGATGGCCGGGTTGAGAATGAAGGCGATGTGCAGGTGCCGCCGATTGCGCCTTACGCGATTTCGTATCGGGCGATGGTGCCCAAGCCGGCCCAATGCGAGAATCTGCTGGTGCCCGTCTGCCTGTCGGCGTCACACATAGCGTATGGCTCCATCCGCATGGAACCTGTGTTCATGATTCTTGGCCAGTCGGCCGCCACCGCCGCCGCCCTGGCCATTGACGACAACTTGCCGGTGCAGAAGGTGGATTATGAACAGCTCAAAAACCGGCTGCTGGCGGATCGGCAAATCCTGACTCCGAAACAGTAAACACTCATGGCCGCGGCTTGGGGCTTCCAAAACCCTGCGCCAGTGGGTTCGAAGAGGTCCTGCCCCAGGACGTTGCGCGGACGTCGAGGTCACCAAAAGTGTCAAGATGCGCGCCTGCGGCTGGCTCGCTGCATTTTCGCCTGCATTTTCGCCTTTCGCTGGCGGGACCCATGTGATAGCCATGCTAAAGTTTGATAGCACAACGGGAATGCATGAATTAAATGAAACTTAAGTTATCGCGCCGCCGATTCCTGGGCACGGTCGCTCTCGCCGGGGCCGCGTTTCGCGGTCCATTGAATCTAGCGCTGGCCGCCGATGCTCCAAAAGCTCACACCCCTTCCGCCGAGACTATTCCGGTCATTGATACGCACATTCATTTGTACGATCCCTTTCGCCCGCAAGGCGTGCCCTGGCCCGGCCCGGAAAACCAGGCGCTGTACCAGACCTCTTTGCCCGCGCGCTACCGCCCCATCGCCCAACCGCTCGGGATTGTGGGCGCCATCGAAGTGGAATGCAGCAGTTGGCTCGAAGATAACCAGTGGGTCCTGGACGTGGCCGCGAAAGAAGACATCATGGTGGGAACCATCGGGCATCTTGAGCCAGGCACACCGGAGTTCAGGCCGAGCCTCGACCAGTTTCAGAAAAATCGGCTCTTCCGTGGGATTCGTTACGGGCTGGGAAGGCAGGCCGGCAAAGAACTTGACCGTCCGGAATTCATCACCGATCTAAAAGCCCTGGCCGACGCGAACCTGGTTCTGGACACGGCCAATCCCAGCGTATCGTTGCTGGCCGACGTCGTGCGGTTGAGCGACCGGGTTCCCCAATTACGCATCATTATTGATCATCTGCCACAATTGGACCCGCCCACGGACCCAGCGGCGCGAACGTCTTATGAGGCAAGCCTGAAAGCGATTCGGAATCGGCCGCGGATTTTCGTGAAAATATCCGAAGTGTTGCGACGGGTGGACGGCCACATCCCGACCGATCTCGACTTTTACCGGCCGAGGCTCGACGGCATTCTGGAGGTTTTCGGGACCGACCGGGTGCTCTTCGGGAGTGATTGGCCCAACAGTGATCAATGGCTGCCCGTTCCGGTGGGATTCAAGCTGGTTCAAGAGTATTTCCTGGGCTTGGGCCGGCCGGCGGCCGAGAAATTCTTCTGGCGGAATTCGGTCAACTGCTACCAGTGGGTCCGGCGGACGGCCAGTCAGCCCACATGAATGGAGAATGCCCGTCCAGATAGGCCCAATGCCGATACGGCTCATACTTGCTTTTATCCGCGCACCGTTTCTCCAGCGCGGCCATTTCCGTCGGGGAATAAGGCTTGAAGTTCGCCGCCGCACCCGCGTTTTGTTCCAGCCATTCCAGCGAATCAATGCCCGAAATCAGCGTGGTGATCGGCAGACTCAAAGTGTAACGCAGCGATTCCGCCGCGGTGATGACACCGTCTTTGACCGACCCGGCATTGCCGCCCAGGGTTTTCATCGCCAGGGGCGCTATTCCTTGCTTGATCAACTCCGGCAGCACCAGCTTTTGAAATCCTTCGGCGTGCGAGTCGAACACGGACAGCGGCATCTGGACCGTGTCGAACGGATAATGATGCGCCAGCACCCGCAGATGCAGCTGGGGATTAAGGTGTCCCGTGAAACCGCAATAGCGGATCTTGCCTTGTTTGCGGGCCTGTTCCAGGGCCTCGATCGCCCCGCCTGGCAGGAAAATCGCGTCGGCTTCGGCTTCGGAACCGATTTGATGCACCTGCCACAGGTCGAGGTGATCCGTCTTCAATCGCTTCAAAGATTGTTCGAGCATGACCAGGGCTTTTTCCTTGCTCTGTTGACCGGGCAGGTGGGTGCATACCTTGGTCATCAGAAACACCTGATCGCGTTTGCCGGCCAAAGCCGTGCCCATCCACTCCTCGCCCCGCCCGTCATGATATTCCCAGCAGTTGTCGAAGAAGGTCACGCCATAATCAATTGCCTGATGAGCGATCCGGGTCGAATCTTCGACGGTTTTAGCCACGGCCAAAGTGTGTCCGCCGATGCCGAGAGAGGAAACCATTTCGTCATGCCGGCCCAGTTTGCGTTTGGGCACAGGCACTGCCAATGCGTCTGCCAGCGCAGCCCGGTTCACGGCCAGGCCCGCGCCGGCGATGCCCACCGTTTTCAAAAAGGTCCGCCGGTTGTGGCCGGATGAATTGTTCATGTTTCGATTTTGTATTTTGCTCCGGCAAAGGAAAGGAAATTCTTGGTTGTTCATGGCGCCAGCAGATAGAAAAGTTGCCGCCGGCCGGAGTTGATCGGGTTGGTGACGGCAAAGGCGCCACTGGCATTAAAGCTGCCGGTTGAAAGCATGGTCCAGTTCGACCACGGGATGCTCAAATTCGTCGCGGCAACCACATGGTAGGTGTTGCTGGCCACGCCATTGGAACCGCCGAAAATCAGATTGCCGCCAGAAATTATCGTGTATGCGATCACCGGCGGCGATTGAACCTGAGGGGTCAGCCGAAACAGCTTGGCCTGTTTGGCATTCAAGCTGACATTAAAGGAGTTGGAAACTGACTGGGACGTGCCGTCCCATAAGTTCGTCGCGACAAATGTGCCTGCGGGCAGACCTGCGCGGCTCAAGGTTACCGTTTCGTTCGTCGCGCCAGACGTGTAATTGAAAACGGCGATGCACCACGTCAAGCCGTCCTGCCGCGTGAAGACATTGGCCGCACTGGTGCCGGTGTTGCCTTCGACCGGCATGAAAGTTTGCCCAACGCGGGCGACGGTATTGATGGCGGCGTTGGTCAGGCACATTTGCGCGAGGCTTATGCTGGCCGCGTTGGTCAGGCTGCTGCCATTAAGAAAAACTCCGGTGATCGCGCAATTGATAAGGCGGCTTTGATCTTCGTTCGTGTCCGGGCCGTTGTCAAAGACCATCAAGTCCGGGTCGTTGAATGGGTATAGCTTGTCCAGCCACCAGCCGTAGGTCACCGAATTCATCGTGTAGGCCGTATTGGAAATAAACGAAGTGTACGCGTCGCAAGCGATGCGCCGGCCATCGCCGTATTGATAGGGGAAAAGCGGCGCGATGGATTCGCTGATGAACATGGCGCCGCCGACTTCGTTCAACAGGAGTTGCATTCCCTCGTTGTAAGCTTCAATACCCGTGGTCGCGTTAGTGTTCCAGTGGACGCCCTCGAGCGCGCCGTGCGAGAGGAAATCTATTTTGACGTAATCAAACCCGGAACTGATGAAATTGGTGATTTGATGATAAATCCAGTCTTTGGTTCCCGGATGAGTTGGGTCCAGGGCGATGGCCCCGTCGTAGGAAATGGGGATTTCACTGGTCGTGCGCAAATAGCAGTCGCTCCAGTGATAAGCCGAGCCGGGCGCCGTGCTGTTGCTCCCCTGGCTGACCGTGCCCCAGTAGGTGAAGGGCGTAAAATAGATGCCTGCTTTCTGGCCGTTGCCGTGGCAATGCATGACAAAACCCTGCAACTGTGAGCTGGTCAGGTTGTAGGTTCCATACGAGTCCAAGTTCACATAAACCGTCCCATTGTTGGTGTACCCATATGCCTGAAGGTTCGTATGGATGGAGTCCGAAACCGCGATGGCGTCCGCATAAGTAATGTGGCTCTGGTAATTGGTAACGCCCCAACTGTTCCAGCCGAACGGCACGCCGTTGGTCCACACCAGTCCCGGCGCGAACTTCGTGTTTTCCGCCGCGAAGTTTTGCAGCGTGATTCGCCAGTCAGCGCCAAAGCCCACGAATACGGTGGGGGACGAAATGACGTTTCCGGTGACAAACCCGTGCGGCTGCACATCCCACGGCGAGGTCACGCCGCCATTGATGTGCATTTGATCCAATTTGTTGTTTGAGCCGCTGAACCAAACGCCGCTTTTCCAGGTGTCGTGGGTCACCGAACCCACCACCATCCCGTGGCGCGTTGTATTGTCGTAAAACGCCGACACCTCGTAACTGGTGTCCGCATTATTCATCGGCATGGCGTTGTAGCTGTAAAAGTCGTCGTTATCAAAGGGCACATAGAGGACGCGGTTGTCGTTATAGACGCCGAGGTCCACCCCTCCGGTGGTGCTGACGACCACCGGTCCCATCCAGTTGGCGCTCACGTTCGTGCCGCTCACGGACACGCTGGTCAGAAAGCTGTCATTCTGGTCGAGGGTGAAATACTGGGTCATGGCCGGCAGCCCGGCCGCATAAGCCGTCACCGACACCGCATTGCTGCTGACCACCGCCCAAGTGCGGTTGCTGAAATTGTTGCCCGTGATATAGCCGCTGTTCAGCCCGATGCCGGCGTAAAACGCCGAGATTTTCTGCGAGTTCTGCCACAGAAACGCCGCCGTTCCGGAGTTCAGATTGTATTGCACCTGCACGTCGCCATTCGACATGACCAGCAGGTTGCCGCTTCGCTGAAAGGACGGCGCGGCCAGGGCTGGGCCGCACCCAAGCAGCGACAAAAAGGCGGACCAAAACACCACGGCATTGATTCTGAATTCCGAAATCCGCATCCGGGAAATCCAAAGGAAACCCGAGCTTCGAAATTCGAAAGGAGTGTTCCGCCGTTCTGAAAAAACACGGGTGACTTCTCGCGCCAGACCTCTGATTCGGTTTTCGGATTTCGCGGTAACAGCGGCGCGCAGGCGCGCCATGATTCCACCTCGACGGCGGCCCGGCGGCGCTGGACAGCTTGGACAATTTCTCTCAAATGACAAGCCACCTAAAATTCCATAAAACGAAAACATTGCAAGCGGCGATCTGCCTTTGGCGATTCATCCCCTGTGGCAACGGCTCATCCTTTGTGTATCAAGCGGTACTGCGTGGGATTCAGCTCCACCACCGCCTTGAAAACACGGGAGAAATAGAGCGGATCATCATATCCGACCAGCGTGGCGATTTCTTTGACGTTAAGCCTGGTGGTGTCGAGCAATTGGCAGGCCTTGTGCATCCGCAGGCGGATGAAATAATCCATGGGCGCGTAGCCAATCTGGCGTTTAAACAGCGAGCGGTAGTGCGATTCGGACAGGTTGGCCAGAGCCGCGAACGAGGCGGAGGTGGCATGCTGGCCCAGATGCTGTTTCATGTAGTTGATGCTTTCCGCCACTTTTTGGGCGGTGTCCAGCGGGCCCCGCGTATTCCGGTGGCGATCCCAGATCATCAAACCAATGAGATGCGCCAGGATTTGGGACGCATACAGCAGACGGGAGGCGGCGTAGCCGTGTTCCAGGACATCCAGCAATTCTTCGAACCGCGCCAGCAGCTCGGGATTTTCGCCGAGGTGCAGCACGGGTTTCGCTGGCGTGGTCCCCAATTCGGCCAGCAGCAACGAAACGTTCTCGCCTTTGACATGCACCCAGAGAATGGTCCAGGGCTGCTGTTCGTCGGCGCCATACGCGTGTGCGCTTCCCGGCGGGATCACTGACACGTCTCCACCACCGACCCCATGGCGGATTCCCTCCATTTCACACCACCCCTGACCCTTGACACAATATATCAAAATGGCCTGGTCAATGCCGGCGATCCGGTTCATAAAATGACCGGCGGCCTTGGGAAAATAGCCAATGTCGGTCGGCAACAAGCCCCGGAGCAGGGCGGATGCCTGGGCCTCGGCCACCACCCGGCGCGGCAACACGGCAATGCGCTGGCCGGAAAACCCTTCAGCCCTGTGCGGCTTGCTCATATGGAACAAGCCAACATAAAGTGGAGCCAGCGAACCTGGCAAGCCGAAACGGTGAACGCAAATCAGCGAATTGTCCATGTGAATCCGCGTTTCCTCTATTGCAAAACCGTCCACAAAAGACGAGAGTCAGCGTAGGCAAATCCAAATCTTATGAAATCAATCTTTAGAACTATTGTGTCTTCATCGCCAATCGCGGCTATGCTGGTCCTGGCCTTCTGCCTGGCGTTCGGTCCCACGGTCCGGGCTGCCACCGAGCACTGGACCGGCAATGGCCCTGACCAGAATTGGACCACGGCTACCAACTGGGCCGGGGCCAGCCCGACCAACACCTATTTTAATGACGTGGATTTCACTGATTTCGGCGGGGCCACCACCCTTACCAACTTTTCGGTAAACAACATTTTTGTAAGCTCCACGGGAGTATCCCAATGCCCCATCTACCAGCTTCGCATGTATCCCACGAATCGTAATTTCACCACCCTCATCAGTCCTGGGGTGGCTTTATACACCGGGGCGGGGACCGGAGACCTTTGGGCGGGGGCTGACACCATTACCGCCAGCCGGGGGTATCCTAACATTCAAGAAACGATCAGCTTCGAAGGGGCAAACGCCCTTCTGGCCATTACCGGGACGCTACATGTTGGCCAAGGGTTGGACTACACACAAACGGCCCCCCCCAGCACGAACTATGTGACCCTGAACTTGTCCGGCTTGGATACATTTGTAATGATGCCCAGCATCAGCTCAGGAACGTCGTTTAATGGAATCACGATGGGCGCATCCAGTGGCACGGCGGCCAGCAGGTTCCTGTTGTGCGGCCAGATTCAACACTATAGCCAGGGCGCCATTTATCTGGCGAAAACCAACATCATTGTCCTGGGCAATGACATGGAAATCGGCGCCATGAGCGTTTACAGCAACTCCATGCCCTGTCCGGTGTACCTGGGAATGCAAAACTCCGTTTTGGTCGGTAACAACGGCTCCGCAAACGGCTTGGTTACAGTCGGTTCGCGGGGAAACAACAATGCTTCCCTGACCTTCAATCCCGTATTCCTTGGCGGAGCCACCGCGCCAGTCGCCACGTTTGCCAGCCCGCCGTCAATCAATGGCGGACGGGTGACCACGTTTTACGTCTGCCGTTCCGACGGCGGAGTGACCCCGGCTTACGGCTACGCGAATTTTACCGGGGGCAACGTAAGCATCATGGCATCCACCCTGCAAGTGGGCTACGCCGGCGGCAATACCAACAGCGCACTGGGTGTGCTTACGTTTGATAACGGCGTGGTTAACGTAAACAACGTTACCAATGGCAACCAAACGGTTTCCGCCGGTGGGACGGGGGTGGGTATCATTAATGTCAACACCAATTCCACCTATGGCGCAAACGCCACCTTGGTAGTGAACAATACTTTGACCCTCGGCGCTGTCACTGGCACGCTCACAGCGGGCACCGCTGGAACAATAAACGTCAATGGCGGAGTGCTCACGGCCAACATCATCACCAATGGCGGCGGCGCCGCCACCGTCAACCTGACGAATGGCATTTGGAACACTGCTCTCAACAATATCAACCTGACAAACATGACCGTGACCTCCTTTAATGGGGGCGGCGCGACCAATGTCATCAATCTCACGTTCATCACGCCATTGCTGGGCGGACCACTTCCGGTGCGCTTTCATCTTATCGCCGCCTCGAGCATCACCGGCGCCGCCACCCTCGGTGTCACCTTGCCCGCCTCCTACAATCCAAGTTACCCTTACCAAGGTTATGTTGACTATACCACCACGCCGGGGTTGGTTGATTTTGTGCTCACCGCCGCCCCGCCGACGGCGCGCATCCTAACATGGAGCGGCACCAACGGGGTGGGCGTTCCGGACGGAGATTGGGATGTGGCCACCACGCCTGACTGGCAGACCAACGGCGTCGCCACCATCTACAATCAATACGACCTGGCGAACTTTAATGACGTCAGTGCGCCCGCGCAAACCAACATCAATTTGACCACGACGATGATCCCTTACAGCCTCACGGTGAGCAATGTTGCGTCGCTATACACCTTCGGCGGCGGCGGCAATATCGGCGGGGCCACGGCCTTGACCAAACAGGGCGCGAATACGCTAATTCTGGACAACGGCACGCCGAATACTTTCACGGGCGGGGTCACGATCAGCGGCGGAGTTTTGCAGGTGGGCAACAACGACACCAGCGGCGACCTGTCCAGCGGGACAGTGGCCGATGGCGGCGTGTTGGTTTTTGACCGTCAGGACAATATCACCGTGGCAAACATTATTTCTGGAGCCGGGGCGGTGGTGCAGGCGGGCGGCGGTGCCGGCGGCTCGCTGCTTTTGAGCGGCCCGAACTCGTTTGCCGGCGCGATGCTCGTGACAAATGGCAGCTCGTTGCAGCTGGGCAGCAGTACCGCCGCCGGGGTCGGCACGAACAGCCTGAACATTGCCAGTGGTTCCACTTTGGATGCCCACGGACACGCCTGCAGTAAACCCATTGTGGTTTCCGGCACGGGGGTAAGCGGCAATGGCGCGATCGTTAACACTGGTGGTGCGGTTTATGACAGCGCTTTCGGCCTGGCCACCAATATCACCCTGGCCGGAGACACGACGTTCTCCATCGCCAACCGCTTGGATTTGGGCGCGCCGGCCGCTGGCGATGCTTTGAGCACGGGCGGGCACCCGTACAATCTGACCCTCAATGCCTCGGTTTATTTCGAATGGAGCTACCTTGCCCTGGACGCGAGTCTGGCCAACATCAATTTGCTGGGTGGCACCCTGGGCATCGTGGGCACGACCACGTTTGGCAATCCAGCCAGCAATCTTGTGGTATCGTCCAGCGCCGCCGTGAGCCTTTACGGCCCCAAAGTGTATCTTAACAAAGCCGTGGACCTTCAGACTGGCACCATCAACAATCTTCGCGGCACCAATGTCATGAACGGGGCCATGACTCTGGAACCAGGCTACTGCATCTTTAGCACGGCCAATGGCACTTGGCTGACCCTCAGCAATGTCCTGAGCGGTTCGGGTCTGTTATACGACAGTGGCGGCGCCGGCACACTCGTCTTGGCGGGGAACAGCCCCGCCTTCACCGGTGGGGTTGGTCTCTACACCGGGTCGGTGATTCTCAACGGACTCATTGGCTGCGGTATCACCAATCAATTCGGGTCGTTCATCTCCGGCACTGGCACGAACGGCAGTTCACTCGATGTGTCAGGCAGTTTGACGCCGGGAAGCCCCGGCGTGGCGGGGACACTGAGGGTCGGGGGCGATCTGGTGCTGGAAGGTTCAGCGACCGTGACCAACAATCTGACCTCAGCCACCACGGTTGGAGGCGGCGTGAACTCGTTGGTTCAGGTTGCGGGCAACGTGGTGGCGAACGGGAACACGATCTACGTCAATCCCCTGGCGCCGCTCGCAAACGGCGCCACCTATACGCTGATCACCTATGGGGGAACTTTCTCCGGGACGCTCCCCACGGCGGTTACCGTGCCCCCTTACGTCCTCACGGTCACCAACCCGCCGAACAGGATTGCAGTGATAGTCAGCGGCGGCTCATCCTCCCTCCTGGCTTGGAATAATTTCAGCGGCAACGGCGAATGGGACGTGGATTCTTCCCCGAACTGGACGAACCTGACCACCTCCGTGTCGGCGGATTACTTTTACGATTTTGACCCGGTGCTCTTTTTGGATTCGATCACCAACTCGGCCACGCCCACGACGAGCATTGATATTGCGGCGGGCCAGATTGTGGTGCCGACGGTGATGACCAACAATTCGACCACGAATTATGCGATCAGTGGCGCGGGCAAGATCAGCGGCCTGGCCAGCATTGTCAAACAGGGCACCAGCACCCTGACCATTGACACCACCAACGACTTCACCGGCAGCGTTACCATCCAAGCCGGCACCTTGAAAGCCGGATGTCTGGGTTCGCTGGGCGGGGCTTCCGGCACGGTCTATGTCACCAATGGTGCGACGCTGGACTTGATCTACTCGCTGGGCGCCAAGCCACTGGTGATTTCCGGGCCGGGTATTGGCGGGCTGGGCGCGCTCGTGAACAACGACTCCAGCGGCACTCCCATATACGACAACCCAGGCGGCTTGGTTAACGTGGCGTTGGCCGGAAATGCCACTCTCGGCGGCACGAACCGGGTGGACTTCGGGCAAATCAGCCCAGGCTCGGGGGTCGTGAGCAGCAGCGGAAGCAACTACAATCTGACCGTGGTTGGTCCGGCCTACCGTGAATGGGACAACGTGGCTTTCGACACGAATTTTGGCAACATCAACATTATGACGACGGGCGGGGGCGCCGTGGGCATCAAAGGGGCCACCACCCTGGGCAACCCCGCCAACACCCTGTCCGTGTTCAGCAACGGAATCGTCGAGTTCTATCAGGACTCCGGCAGCGGCATCACTGTGCCCATCAACAAGCAGATACTGCTCTATGGCGGCTCGGCCTTGGAGAATGGCGGCAGCACTAACCTCATCATTTCGCCGGTGGTGCTGGGCACCAACGCGAGCGACGTTTGTGGCTTCAACATCGGCGGGACGTCACTGGCTGTCAGCAACGTCATCAGCGGCCTGGGCAGTCTGGTCAAGTTCGGCGCCAGCCCATTGTACCTGGCGGCGGCCAATACCTATACCGGCAATACCGTGGTGAGCAACGGTTCGCTGGCCTTGATCGCCACTGGGACGATTGCCACCAGCCCCACGATTACGCTGATGTCTGGCGGTACGTTGGACGTGAGCGCCCGGGTGGATCAGACACTGACGCTGGCGGCTGGGCAGACTTTGCAGGGCGGTGGCACGGTCAACGGCACATTGGCCGTCGGCACCGGCAGCACCAATGCACCTGGCACGAGCGCCGCAACCGGTACGTTGACCGTCACCACCAACGCCACCCTGGGCGGCACTGCCCTGTTCAAACTCAACGGCACCACCAACGACGTGCTGGCCGTGGGCAAAGCACTGACCTACGGTGGCGCCTTGGTCCTAAACAATATTTCCACCCCGCTGGTGGCCAACAACAGTTTCAAACTGTTCAACGCCGGCAGCTACAGCGGCGCCTTCAGCAGCATCGTGACCGAACCGCCGCTGGCCGCAGGGCTGGGCTGGAATACGAACAATCTAGTCGTTAACGGCACCATCAGCGTGACTACTTCGACCAAACCAACGCCGCACATCACCGGCATTAGTTTGAGCGGGACAACGTTGACCATCCTGGCAACCAACGGCGCAGCCAATGGCCCGTTTGTGCTGTTGGAAAGCACCAATCTGGCCGTGGCAGTGACCAATTGGACGCCAGTGTTGACCAACGCCTTTAACGGCGCCGGCAACCTGGATCTCATCACCAACATCATCAATCCGAACAATGTTGAAGAGTTTTACATCCTATCGCAGTAGTCCGCGGCAGCGTGGCCGGAACGATTTTGCCGGCGTGGCCGCGCGGGGATTGCCGGATGATTGGCAGCGTGGTTTTACCCTGATTGAACTGCTCGTAGTGATCGCGATCATTGCGATTTTGGCAGCCATGTTGTTGCCGGCATTGGCGTCCGCCAAGCTGCGGTCGCAGCAAATCGCGTGCATCAACAACATCAAGCAGTTGTCCCTGGCCAGCAAAATGTATTATGACGACATTGGCACGTGGGTTGGGCCGCTCAACAGTAATCCCAGTTTGAGTCAGGGCGATTGGATGGACGCCATGCTGGCCTATTATGGGAAGGCGACCAATGTTCTGTTTTGTCCCAGCGCGCCGGACAAAGGGGATCCCACAGGTGCGGTCAATCCCTGGGGCACGGCGGATTCAGCGTGGCACTGGACGCTCTCCACGCCCGTTTACGCCTCCAGCTATGGCCTGAATAAATGGCTATCAGCCACTGCCGGAATGGCCAATTCAACGGCCGACCCGCAGTGGCTATACCTGAAGGAATCATCTGTCGTTTACTCAGTGATGACTCCAGCTTTTATGGACAGCGCCTGGCTTAACTTCGACCCGGTGGAAACCGATCCGCCAGCGCGTAATCTGTACAATCCTTATGCCACCGACTCAAGTTCCGAAGGGATGCCCCGGATCTGCGTGGCGCGGCATGGCGGCCGGTCGGCGGGCTCCGCGCCGCAAAATGTTCCAGCGGGTTCCGTATTGCCCGGCACAATCAACATGGGATTTGTTGACGGCCACGCCGAACAGGTGAAGCTGCAGAATTTGTGGACTTATTACTGGCATCTGGACTGGGTTCCGCCGGCCGTGCGCCCGCCTTGACGACGTGTAAATCGCCGATGAACCACGCCGCGATCAGGCAAATTCAGGGCTTCGCCGTTCATGTGCTTCACAACGACAGTGTCGAACTGGCGATGGCGCCGGAACTGGGCGCAAAAGTCATTTCCTTGAAAAACGTCCACACTGGACGCGAATGGCTGTGGCATCCGGAGGAGAAGCTGCGCTTGTTCAAAAACCTTCCCCGCGACAACTTTGCCGCCAGTCCATTGGTGGGCATGGATGAATGCCTGCCAACCATCCAGCCGTGTTCCTGGCGCGGCCGGGAGTTGCCCGACCACGGCGAAGTTTGGAGCCAGCCCTGGCAGGTGGATGAATATGACCTGCTCTCCGGGAAGTTGACGGCCAGCATCAACCTGAGGAATTCACCGCTCGCCTTCCAGCGAACGATATCGTTGACTGGGAATGAAATTAGATTCAGCTACCAGTTGTCCAACCTGGCGGCGGACCGGGAGCATTTTGTCTGGGCGGTACACCCGCTCTTGCGGCTGGTGGACGGCGACGTGCTGGAAGTGCCGGCTTCAACCCGCGAATTATTGAACGGCCACGCCTGGATTGATGCCGTATCCACGGCCATTCCCAAAGCGAATTGCGCCAAGGTATTTGCTTGTCCCGTCCGCGAAGGCCGGGCAGTCATCACCAATGAAGCGCAGGCGGACCGGCTAGAGTTCGTCTGGAACACAGCTGAAAACAACTCGCTGGGCTTATGGCTGACTCGTGGCGGCTGGCACGGCCATCACCATTTTGCCATTGAACCAACCAATTCCAATGATGACTCACTCGCCATTGCGGCCATCCGGGAACATTGTGGCTCCATCCCCGGCCACGGCACAGTTTCCTGGGAATTCCGTCTGCGCGTGGGAATATAGCTTGGATGGGAGCCGGTCTTGGATTACGGAACGCGGCTCTGTGAACCGCAGCCGCGTCCGAACCGCATGCGATTCTTGTATGTGCGAAATCTCTCTGCCAAGCGAAGTTGCGGCGGGTTACCGGCCCGCGCTCGTGTGCCCGGCAGATCAAAACACAGCTGGTTGGGCCTTTTCTTCGGGCCGTTTGTACGTATTCTCCAAGTTATGAAACTTCATCATGCGTCTTGTCTGGCACTGTTCCTCTTGTGTGGCGCTGGTGCTTCCCTGCGCGCGGAGTCGCCGGCAGACAAGTCCTGCACCTTGAAAACGCAAAATTTCACCGTGAGTTTTCACGTCGGCGAGGATGGGCGGCTTTACCAGCGTCCGGTCGGCGCGCCGGAGCCGCCGGTCAAGTTGCAGCGAGACACGGAAGCATATCCGCAAGCCGGCGACGGCTACGTTTGGGAACCGGCCCTACAGGTGACCCATGCCGACGGCAACACTTCCACGGACCTGATCTATGACGGCCAGACGCGCACCAACGAAATGGCGGGCAGCGAGCTGACCCGAATCCAACTCCACGACCCGGCGTATCCCTTTGAGGTGGCGCTTTGTTTCCGCACCCACCGGGACTGGGATGTGCTCGAGCAATGGACGGAAATCCTGCACCACGAATCCGGCGAGGTCACCCTCAAGTGCATGGCTTCGACGGCGCTGCTGCTGACGACTAATGTCCAGCTCACGCATTTCTTTGGCGACTGGGCGAAGGAAATGTTGGCCCCCATCACCGAACCCATCACCCCGGGCACCAAGGTGCTGGATTCCAAGCTGGGGGTGCGGGCGGATCAATTCCAGAACCCCTCTTTCTTGCTGTCACTCAACGGTCCGGCCACCGAGACCAGTGGCCAGGTGCTCGCGGGGTCGCTGGCCTGGTCGGGAAGTTTTCAATGTGAATTCGACGATAACAGCCGGGCGGTGCGCGCGCTCTGCGGCCTCAATCCGTTTGACTCGGCGTATCATCTAAAGGCGGACGAAACTTTCACTTCTCCCAAGATGATCTGGGTCTGGAGCGATCATGGTTTCGGCGAGATGAGCCGGAAATTGCACCGGTGGGCGCGTGACTTTGGGCTGCGCGACGGCCACCAAACCCGCGCGGTCCTGTTGAATAATTGGGAGGCCACGGGATTCGACTTTGATTTCAACCGCATAGCCAGCCTGTTTGCGCCGGCAAAGGAAATCGGCACGGAGTTATTCCTGCTGGACGACGGTTGGTTCGGGAACAAACATCCGCGCGTGAACGACAGTGCGGGACTGGGCGACTGGCAGCCCAACCGCCAGCGCCTGCCCGAAGGGTTGGCGCCGCTGGCGGCGGCGGCCGTCAAGCGCGGCCTGCGATTTGGCATTTGGATGGAACCGGAAATGGTGAATCCAAAGAGCGAATTGTTTGAGCAACATCCGGATTGGGTCATTCGCCAGCCCAAGCGGGAGCTGGAATTGCAGCGCCACCAACTGGTGCTGGATCTGACGCGGCCCGCCGTGCAGCAATTCGAGTGGGACACGATCAAAGGCATCTTGAGCGTCCCGGATATCACTTACGCCAAGTGGGACTGCAACCGTTATCTGACCCAGCCGGGCTCGCCCTATTTGGGGCCAGACCGCCAATCTGAGCTGTGGATTGATTATGTTCATGCGCTGTACGCGCTCATGGAAAAAACGGCGCGCACTTTCCCCGACACCGAACTGATGCTTTGCTCTGGCGGCGGTGGGCGCGTGGATTACGGCGCGCTCAAATATTTCCACGAATTCTGGCCCAGCGACAACACGGATCCGACGGTTCGCGTGCCGATGCAGTGGGATTATTCCTATTTTTTCCCGCCCATGGCCATCGCGAGCCACGTCACGCATTGGGGCAACCGTCCCATGCACTTCGCGTGCAGCGTGGCGATGAGCGCGCGCTTTGGCATGGACCTCGACCTGACCAAGCTGCCGGCGGCGGACCAGGCGATTTGCGCCGGCGCCATTCAGGCTTACAAACAGATTCGGGATGTCACAGCCTTGGGGGAGTTGTACCGGCTCGAAGACCCGCATGGCAATTATCGCGGCGCGCTGAATTTCGTTTCGCCCGATGGCGCTCGCGCCGCCGTGTTCGTGTTTCAACTCAAAAGCGGACAAAACGCCGTCGTTCGGCCACAGGGACTCAAGCCGGATAATCGCTACGCGGTCCACGAGTTGAACCCCGCTCCCGGCAGGGACGCGATGACTCAGGAAGGGCAAACGTTGACCGGCGGGGAGCTGATGCGTGATGGAATTTTGCCTTCCTGCTCGACAGCGCTTGAGGCCAGCGTCATCGCGCTCGAGGCGCAAGTGGTTTCCTCGACGCCAAACCGTTGAACGGAAACCGCACCAACAAAAACCTTAACCACGGATGACACGGATAAGCAAAAATCGAATGGCGGCCGACGCCCGTCCGCCGCTGCGGCGCTTTTTATCAGTCGCGTTGCTGGCCGCTTTCAACCAGCTTGCTTTGGCGGCTGATTCAAGCTCCTGGTCGCTGGTCTCGCCCCATGGCCGGTGCGAAATCTCGGTCTCCCTCGAGGGCGGGCGTTTGCAATATCACGTTTCGCGCGACGGAAAAACAGTCATTCAGCCATCGCCGCTCGGCCTGCGTTGTAGTGACGGAGAATTTGAGCGGGGATTGAGTTTCGACCACGCCGGCAAAGTCCGGCGCGAGCGCGAGCAATATGAATTGTTTGCCGGCGTGCAACCGCGCGTGGATCACCGGCTCAATTTCCGCCATGTGGTATTTCGCAACCCCGGCGGCGCGGCCTTGGGCCTCGACTTGGCCGCGAGCGACGAAGGGGTTGCCTTCCGCTATGCCTTCGCCGAGACCAATCAAGCCGTTCGCGTCGCGGAAGCGGAGTCAACCGGCTTCGCATTATCCCTTAACGCCCGCGGCTGGCTACAGCCTTATCATGCGGCGGGTCCGTACACCCCGGCGTATGAGGATTTTTATTTTCACGTTGCTCCGGGCGATCCGCCGCCCGATTCGCGCCAGAAAGCCGTGGGCTGGGCGTTTCCGGCGCTGTTCCAGGTGCCAGGATCGGCGGGCTGGGTGTTGCTCACGGAAGCAGGAACCGATGAGTCGTTTTGCGCCTGTCACCTGGCGCCTGACTGCGCCGGCGGAACCTACCACATCGCCTTTCCGCTCGCGGATGAATGCACCCGCGGTTACACTAATCAATTTGGCCCGGAACCTCGATTCACCCTGCCTTGGGCCATGCCTTGGCGCGTGATGGTTTTGGGCGGGACCGCGGGCGACATCGCCACCTCCACACTGGTGACCGATCTGGCCGCGCCCTCGCGCATCGCCGACACTTCCTGGATTCGTCCCGGCCGCGCCTCCTGGGCTTGGTGGTCGTATCCGGAAGGTCCGCCAACGGAAGGAATGTTTAACCAGTTCAGCGACTTCGCGGCCAAAATGGGTTGGGAATATACCTTGTTTGACGCCGGCTGGTGGAAGCCGGGCTTGGAAGCGATTGCCCATCATGCGCAAACCGAAGGGGTGATGCCTTGCGCTTGGTGGCACGCCGGCGGGTTTTATGATCCGGAGAAGCGGGAGCAACAACTGGACAAAATGTCCGCCGCCGGCATCCGGGGAATGAAGGTGGATTTTTGGTGTTCCGACCGCCAGGAAACCATCGCCGCGCAGCAGGCCTTGATCCAGGCCGCCGCGGGCCGCAAAATCGTAGTGGACCTGCACGGTTGCACCATTCCGCGTGGCTGGCAGCGGACCTGGCCCAACTATTTGACCTGCGAAGCCGTTTTGGGCAGCGAGTCCTATTTCTTCGAGCCCCGCTATACGGAAAAAGCGGCGGAGCTGGACACCGTTCTGCCCTTCACTCGCAATGCGGTCGGGCCGATGGACCTCACGCCGGTGGCCTGTTCGCCAAAAAAATATGCGCGCACGACCACGGCGGCGCACCAGCTCGCTGCGGCCCTGATCTTTACTTCTGGCATCATTCATTACGCCGATCAACCCGAGTTTTTTGAATCGTTGCCGCCGCCGGTGCTGCAAGTATTTCGGGATGCGCCGGCGCGCTGGGATGAAACCCGCTGTCTGGCGGGGGAACCTGGCACCCTGGCGGTCTTTGCCCGCCGCTCCGGCAAAAGCTGGTTCATTGCCGGGATCAACGGCACCTCAGGCTCGCTGCCGGTGACGCTGGATTTGTCCCCTTTCAAAAATTACCGGCGCCGGCTGGCCATCACCGAAGGGGCCGATGCCCTCATGCAGGCAGAAACGGCCACGCTGGAAGTTTCTAGGATATGGCAACATTCCCTGCCGCCACGCGGAGGATTCATCCTGCGGCTGGACGAATGACCGGCACCGTCCTGATGTGCGGCGCGCTGCTTGGTGAGCCCCCGCACCGTCCAAATGCCAAACCGCTTCCAATTCCTTTCAAGAGCGTTCTGACTTGCAAAGCTGCTGCGGGTCATAGACCCGCGCTCCTTGGGCAAATCAAGACGCCACCACTGCGGCGCGCGGCTTGACGATGTGTTGCTCGTGCGGCTAACCTCAGTCGCATTATGCAAACCAAGATCATTGTTAAACCTGCTAAATCACCGGCCGCCCTCGGCCCCTACAACCATGCCGTGCGCGTGGGCGACCTGCTGTTCTGCGCCGGCCAGATTCCCATTGACCCGAAGGACGGCAATCTCGTCATCGGCGACATCAAGACGCAGACCGAACGCGTGCTCCAAAATGTGAAGGCCATTCTGGATGACCAGGGATTGACATTCGCCAACGTGGTCAAGAGCACCGTGTTTATGACCAATCTCGCGGACTTTGTGGCCATGAACGAGGTCTATGCCAGGCATTTCACGGAGAATTTTCCGGCCCGCTCCACGGTGCAGGTTGCCGCCCTGCCCAAAGGCGCCCACTTGGAGATCGAAGTCATTGCCCACTTCTGATCGAGTGACTAAGGAAGCGGAAACATTCAATATTGAATGTTTTCCGCTGTTGTCATGCCATCAATGAGCACGATTTTAATCACCGCCGCGATCGCTGGCGCGCTGGGCTTGCTCATCGGCTGGCTGTTCGGCACCCGCCAGCGGGCGCCAGCACCGGCCGATGACCGGTTGGAAACTGAGCTGCGCCAGCAGCTCGCCCAGCGCGAGACGGAATTGAAGCAGACGGGGGAATGGCTCACCCAGAGCAAAACCGCGCTGGCCACCGCGCTGGCAAACCAGGCCGCCGCCGAAAGAATTCTCGCCGACCAAAAGCAGTTGCAGGAACAAAATCTGCGCGACGCAAAAGCCGCGCAGGAAAAGGCGATTGCCGGCTTGCGCGAGTCGTTTCAAGCCTTGAGCGCCGACGCCCTGAAACAAAGCGCGCCGGAATTCCTGCGGCTGGCCGAGCAGTCTTTCGGCCGATTCCAGGAGGCGGCCAAGGGCGATTTGGACAAGCGGCAGGAATCCATCAAGGTGCTAGTGGAACCGCTCAAACAGCAGCTCGAAACCTATCAGAAAAACCTGCAACAAAGCGCCGCGTCGCAGTCGTCCACCCTGGGAGAGGTGAAGATGCAGTTGGAATTGCTGTCGCAGCAAAGCGCTTCGCTGGCCAGCGAAACCCAGCAGTTCCGCATGGTGTTGAAATCGAATTCGGCGCGCGGCAAGTGGGGCGAGGAAACGTTGCGGCGCGTGGTGGAGGCGGCCGGAATGAGCGCCCACTGCGATTTTACGGAACAGGCCATGGCCGGCGAAAATCGGCCGGACCTCGTCGTGCGGCTTCCCGGGGAGCGGCTGATCATTGTGGACGCGAAGGTGCCGGATTTTGATTTTCTCAATGCGGTGGAGACCGCCGACCCGGTGCGGCGCGCGGACGCCCTGGCGGCGCACGCGGCGAAATTGCGGGGCACCATCAAGGCGCTGGCCGACCGCGATTACCCGCGCGAGTTTGCCAACGCGCTCGATTACGTCGTCCTGTTTGTCCCGGCGGAATCGCTGTTCAGCGCGGCGCTGGAAGGCGACCATGATTTGATCGTGTGGGCGGCGGAGCGGAGGATTCTGCTGGCCACGCCCGCGTCGCTCATCGCGCTGCTGCGATCCGTGTCCGTGAGCTGGCAGCAGCATGCGCAGACGGAGAACGCACAGAAAATCGCGGAAGCCGCGCAGGAATTTTACGCGCGGGTGGTGAAATTCACGGAGTTTTTCGAAAAAATCGGGGCAGGCCTGGATCGGGCGAATTCGGCGTTTAACGCTGCAGCGGCGAGTTCCAAACTCGCGTGCGGCCGGCCGGCGAACGGCTGGCGGAACTGGGCGGCGCGAATTCCGCCAAAGCCCTGCCCGACGTGCCGCCAGTGGATGCGGCTTTGCGACTGCCCTGACCTTGATTATGAATTGCATAGTCACCGCCGGACCCACGTTTGAGCCGCTGGACGACGTCCGCCGGCTCACGAATTTTTCCACGGGCCGGCTGGGCACTGAGCTCGCCAATTTTCTCACGGCGCGCGGCCACTCGGTCACGCTGCTCCTCGGCGAATCCGCGACCTGGCCGGGAGAACGCCGCGCGCAGGCGGTCCAGCGGTTTTCCTCCACCCGGGATTTGCGCGCCCGGCTGAAAGCATGCTCCCGCAAAAAGGTGGACACGGTTTTTCACGCCGCGGCAGTGAGTGATTTCACGTTCGGTAAAATGTTCGCCCGCGACGCCGCCGGCCGGCTCAAGCCCTTCGCGCCGGGCAGAAAAATATCCACGCGCGGCGGCAACCTGCTGGTGGAACTGGTGCCCACGCCCAAGCTTATCGCCCAGTTGCGCGGCTGGTTTCCGCGCGCGCGCCTCGTGGGCTGGAAATTCGAGGCGGACGGCGCGCGGCCCGGGGTGCTGCGCGCGGCCCGAAACCAAATCGCGGATTGTTCAACGGACGCGTGCGTGGCCAACGGCCCGGCCTACGGAAGGGGATTCGGCTTGGTGACCGTCGGCGGGCAAAAGCATGTTGCGGACAGGCACAAGCTGTTTGCCGCGCTGGAAAAAATTATCAATCCCCGGCCGCAGCCTTCATGTTCTTGATCCATTCGTTGGTGTTGTGGCCTTCGGAGAGCGAGGCGATTTTGAATCGGGCGAGGTCGGTGATGAATGGGTCCAGGCGGGCGCGGAAAGCTTCGCGGTCAGCAGCCGTGGCATTTTTGCCAGGGACGTGGCTGGCCATCTCGATGTAGCGGATGCCCATGCGGACCTCCTCGACACGGCGCTTGATTTCCGGGTTGTCAGCGACTGTCTCGGCCTGATCAAAGAGATTGTTGGCCGACCGGAGCAACTCGGTGCTGAAAAGCGGGGACGTGGGCGGATCGTATAGGTGCAGGTGGACGTTGGGCTGCTGCAACTGGTTGTGGAACAGCCGCAGATAATCGTAGATGTCGCCTCCGGCCTGGCCGTAATAGCCGTGGCAGAAGTCGCGGACCAGCCCCCAGACGTCCTGATGCGGATTCCAAAAGAGGTGGGCCATCACCCAAGTGCGCATGGTTTGCAGTTCGCAGTTCCCCTGGTAGTCGCCCTCACAGAACATGCCGGAGACGCCATTGGCCCGGTAATAGGCCATATCCGCGCCCAATTCGTCCCAGTCGGGGTAGGGCTGAAGATAATGGGCAAAGTTGGTGACGTAGTGCCAGATATGGAGGTGGCCCGGAGCGACCTTGTTCCAGGCGAGGAGCGCCTCGTCGGACTTTTGGTTTTGCGGGTCGCTGGCCAGCGGATGGCCGTCGCAGGCGTAGATGGGAGCCAGGCAGACTAGCACGTTCTCGGCCGGAGCGATGGCGCCGGGCGTGGGCGCCTGCTCGGTGTATTGGTAGGCGAGCGTCTCCACCCAGATCCTTCGCTCTGGCAGCGCGGACTGCACCGCTGCGGCGACCCGGTTCACGAAGTCCAGCAGCGTTCCCGCCGGGGAGCCAAACTTCGCATCCGCAGCCCGGCAGGCGTCGCACTGGCAGCTTCCGTCCCTGGCATCGTTGGGTGAGAGGCCCAGCGTTAATTCCTTCGGATTGGCCTTTGCCTCCGCCACCAGGGCATCCACCACGACCTGGAAGACGCCCGGATTGCTCAGGCAAAGCTGGGAATCCGCGGAGGACTTTCGTTTGCCATCCACCAGGCTGTAGTAATCGGGATGGTCGGCGAAATATCGGCTGGGCGGAACCAGACCGTAGAAATTCTCAGCCCCGTTGAAAAGCCGGTTGATGCCGCCCAAGTCCGCCTGGTCGGGCACACTCACTCCGTTGAGCTTCAAGTGCGCATCCCACGCGGCATTTCCGAAAACCATCGCCTCGTCCGTGTCCCGATAGCTAAAGGCCGCGAACTGGGTCTCATTCAGCTCCGGAATTTTCACCACCTTTTGCGGGGGCAGAACGGTGGCGTCCGGCGCATACCAGCGGGTGCCCAGTTGTTCTTCGAGAAATGAGTACACGGCATAAAGTGTGCCCCGGTCGTCGTGGCCGGCCAGGAAGAGGTTGTGCCGATCCGTGCGCAGCACGCAAGCTTCGCCGGGCAGATTGTCGAGTCGCACCTGCTGGAAGCTGGCGGGCAGAAAGGGACTGCTCCCCACGTAAATCGCCGGGCTGCGCGGTTGCTCGTGAATGACCGGCAACGTCGCACCCGAGATCTGCTTCAGGTCGTCGGCCAGCTCCTGCGCGGCATGTTGCACCGTGGCGCTGGCATCCTTTGCGATGACGATCGTGTAATGACTCTTTCCGTGGCTGGCCAGGGTCAGACCAGCCGCCGTGACGCAGTTGAGGGACAGCAAGAAACAAATGCCGGCGAGGAGCAGGGAGATGCTGGGAGAGCATGTGCGGATGCGGGCGGAGTTCATGTTGCAAGAGGGTAGCCATTTCTTAAATGCGGAAAAGCGCAAAAGCAGAAACGTGATGCGTGATACGGCGCGAGCCCAGATGCGCCCGCCCGTGAGCAACTGGCATCCTTCATTCGCCCTTTTGGTTCGAGACGAACTTATAGCTGCCGGATTGCACTTCATTTGCCTTCAAGAACCACTTTCTCGGCGGGCGCCAGCAGCACTGGGCCGAGCAAGCCGGATTGAACCAGCGCATCGTTCTTCTTCCACAGGCGCCAACTGGTGAAGGTGAACCGCCCCGTGGGGCTGGGCTGGCCTTTCATAAGCCACTCCGGCCATCGCTTAAGCGTGCCGTTGGCGTTGCGTTCGCTGTCCTCCGGCAACTGCTCGTCACCGATGAGGCGGTTGATCCACAGGTTGACAACTTTGACCTCCAGATCGTTGTCTCCGGGCCGAAGCACAGCGGTGACATCCACCCGATATGGCGGCTTCCACAGAATGCCAAGCTCGTGGCCGTTGAGTTTGACTTGCGCCATGACCGCCACCTGGCCAAGATCCAGATACCATCGGCTATTGTCCGCGGTCAGATTGGCAGGGACCTGGATCGTTTTGGAGTAGGCAGCGGTGCCGGAGAAGTACTTCACGCCCGTGTCGGGATGGTCGCTCCATGAACTCAGGCGATCAAGGGTGACGTGTTCCGGCGCGCCCCAGCCTGAAGGGAAGCGCAAGTCCCACGGTCCGGTGATGTCGAGGGGTTGGGGCATGGCAGCCAACTCGAAGCGCCGGGTCCGTCCGTCGGCGGAGGTCAGTTCATATTTGCCAGGTTGCAAAGCCTCGGCTTCCAAATGCCCGCTTGGATCACGCGTGATTTCCACCGAGGCGGCTGTCGCCGGAACGGACTTGGCCAGCACCGTGGTTAATACTGGCGCGCCGTTGCGGCTGACGGCGGTAATGCGGTTCCCTTCCACCGGAGCGCCCGCGCGAAACACCACAAACACCGAGCCATTGGGATCGAAATGCACCGGCAGGCGGATGCAGCCGTCTTGTTCATCATAGACCGCGACGCGTTCGATGCGCCCAGTATCGGGCCGCCATAATTCCGGACGTCGTCCCTGCACCCGGAAAGAGCAAACGGTGTCCTCCGGCAGCGCATTTTTATTGGCGACAAAATAGATATCCGTGCCGCCGTCACTGCGATGGATGTGGCGCAGACAATCAAGGGAGTCCACCGCTTCGAAGCTGAAATCTGGCGGCACTCCCATGGTTGTCAGGAGCTGGCAAAGCGGATTGATATCCGGAATGGCATCTGCGTCGCCAAATTTCAAAGTGGGATAATTCCATGGCTGCATGCCCAAGGGGCCAAGTTCCATCGACGCGGCCCAGCCAGCAGCCGCAGCCTTCGAGGTCCACTGGTGGTTTGTGTTCTCGGTGACTTCCCAGCTTTGATCGGTGGGGATTTGTTGAGTATGTCCATCGGCATACTTGATATTCAGCATTCCGATGAGGCCGGCCGGGTTGGGTTCATCCGTGGTGTTGACCGCCGTCACCCTGATCTGGTTCTCCCCTGGCTTGAGCAAATGGATGAGATCCATGGCATAATTTCGGCTCCAGTCGTCCCCCCTCCCGGCCCTTTTTCCGTTAACCCAGCAGTCGAAGGTATTATCGGCGGTCATTTCCAGATGTGCCGAAGCGATGGGGCTTCCAGCCTCGACGGTGAACGACCGACGGAAGTAGCGGGTGCCGGGTGGCGAGGACACGGCGGGATTTCCCTCCTGGCGCCAAATCCATTTCGCGGCAGCGAGTCGACTGACGTCTTGCGGAGCGGATTCCGGGTTCGGACGGAAATCCCCGCCCCAGATTATTTTGCCTTTGCCAAAGGGACGCACAGCCGCTTCCTCTGGAGATTCGCCGGGTCCCCACATTTCCCCAGCCAGTTTTTTGACTTCTTTATCGCACTCGGGATAATTGCTCAAGCTCGGCGATTTCAACGGCGGCGAGCCCACGACCGTGGCGCCGTCGGCGACCAATTCCTTGAGCTTGCGCAATAGTCGCGGAGTCATCGTCTCCACCTTGGGCAAAACCAGCATCCGGTAGCTCATGCCGTCGGGCAGCACCAGCCGTCCGTCTTTGACGGACATCCGCGTCAGCACCACTTCCGGCGTGCAGCCGTCAAAACCGTAGCCCGGACGGTCGTGACCTGCTTTGACCGGCGAGTGAAAACCCTGCGGTGACGATTCCGGCTCAAGAAAGCAAAGGTCGGCCACGTAGCGGCCTTGCCGCAGCATGAATTGACAGCGCGCCAGATATTCGTGCCAGGCCTTGGACTGTTCCCACCAGGTTTGAGTGCGCTCGTAATGAAGCCCCCACGGCCCCATGGACATGCCGGGCGCCCGGTCGGGGTTGGTCCACGGCTGGAGCGCATAGCGGTGGAAAACGAAACGGTTGATTCCCTCGCAAAACGCCCAATCGCCCAGTTCTTTGAGCGAGGCCGGATAACCCTGCCATTTTTCACCGTTATCCGCAGTGAAGGCTTCGGCTCCCAGAATATGTTTCCCATAAGTGTGGGCTGCGGATGCCATCTCGGTACAGGTGCTGGCGGCGCCATATCGGGTCCATGACCAGAACTCCCCCATGGGTTCATCGGCCCGCCCGGCATAAGCCATGTCCTCGGCGGGTTCGCCCGAATAAGCTTCAATCGAAAGCCGCAATCCATTGCGGTTGGCCAACTCGCGGAAGCGGCCGGCGTAATTCTTCAGCAGCAGATCGTCCACTGTTTCGCGTATGTCCCACAGAAACCGTTCCGAAACCTCTAGATTATCCACCACCTGTCCCGTCATTACCGGCAGCAACAACAGCGGGTCGTAACCACGCAAACGCATGAAACCCTCGCGGAAGCGCGGGGTCCAGTTCTGCGAGCCAGTTTCCCAACTGTCAATATGAGTCGAGACCAGGGTCCTGCCTTTGCCGGCCAGCGGTTTGGAATCGGAAATGACCTTCGCCATCAGTCCGGCAAACGCTGCATCCGATGCCTCCTGGCTCAGCTTGTCACTCTCCAATCCCAATCCCCCCGTTGGCGCGGGATGGTTCTCCACGCCGGTGGTGGTATGACCCAACCGCAAAATCGTCCACTGGCCCGGCGGCACATCCCACGCCAGACTGCCGTCAACCCCAAGGCGGGAAGTGAGTTCCACCATGCGGCTGCGCGAAATCGTGGCCGCCTCCGGCACGGCTACAAAACGCGTTAGCAGCGGAATTTCCCCCGAGCTTTGGGCCGACTTTTCATGGATGTTCGGTATGTGGTAACTGATTTTGGGCGTGGGAAACGCGAGCACGGCGATGTCGCGATAAAAATTCATTTTGGCGGGTGGCTGCGGGAGCTTCCCAGTGAAATGCAGGGGGCCGGAAACATTGGTCGCGCTTGAAACCACCTGTTGCATCGAAAGTTCCGGCGTGATCCACGGCCCGCCGCTGCCGCACCAGCCGGCGTCATTGTTCATATTCACTTCCAGGCCGAGGCGGTGCGCTTCCGAGCAAGCGTGCTTTACGAGGTCGCGCCACAGCGGGCCGCCAAAACCGGCCGGCCCCGCCGGCGCGCCTTGATCTGTCTCCATATAGAGCACGCCGCCAATGCCAACGCGCTTCATGGCCTCCAAGTCAGCGGTGATGCCATTGCTGGAGAGGTTGCCATTCAGCGGAAACCAATACACCCAGGGCCTGGCTGAGTCGGGCGGGTGGACAAAGCCTGCGGCCAGGTCATCGGCTGCGGCGGCCGCCGCGCAGGCGCCCAGGAGCGCCGTCAAAATAAATAGGTTCAGGAGTTTGCGCATAATGGATTCCAATCGGTTCTTGATTTAATCGTAAATGGAATTGAATTGTCAATCAATGGGGACGGTTGCCAGCAATTCCGCAAGGTGGGTTGTGTGGCCGCTTTCCGTTCGGGACGCGAAATTTTTCTCGGGGCTCAATTCCTCAGAGCTTGAATCCAGGTTGCCGACGGCTGCACGAGACGACACTCCTCCCGT
>Ga0302320_10003101_pt1 | contig 38712 bp, 37 predicted proteins | sample Bog_T0_3_FD_202130 | JGI IMG/M metagenome (GOLD analysis project Ga0302320, IMG submission 202130) | Peat permafrost microbial communities from Stordalen Mire near Abisko, Sweden - Bog_T0_3 | ecosystem: Environmental > Terrestrial > Soil > Wetlands > Peat | place: Sweden: Abisko, Stordalen Mire... | reverse complement strand
GCCGAACTTTATCGCGCGCTGGCGCGGGCGCGTCCGGAGGCGTTCACGCCCAATCTGGCCATGTCGCTCAACAACCTCGCCAACAGGCTTTCGGAGCTTGGGCGACGCGAGCAGGCGCTGACGGCGGCGCAAGAGGCGGTTGACCTTCGTCGCGCGCTGGCGCGGACGCGTCCGGAGGCGTTCACGCCCGATCTGGCGGGATCGCTCAACAACCTCGCCGCCACGCTTTCGGAGCTTGGGCGACGCGAGGAGGCGCTGACGGCGGCGCAAGAGGCGGCCGATCTTTATCGCGCGCTGGCGCTGACGCTTCCCGAGGCGTTCACGCCCTATCTGGCGACTGCGCTCAATACCCTCGCCGCCGCGCTTTCGGAGCTTGGGAGAGGCGAGGAGGCTCTTGCAATCCACGAAGAGATCAAGCGGCTACTTGGGAAGAACATAGGCCGAGGCTAGAGGAAAGGGGCCCTTGTCTTGACGCCGCGAACCACCGTCATCGCGAGGAACGAAGCGATCCAGGGGCCGCGTCGAAGCGGCTTCTGGATACGGCGGCTGGCTGCGGCGCGTCGGCTCTGGATTGCCACGCTTCGCTCGCAATGACGGGAACGGCGCGTGGAGGCGCCCTAATCCCTCAGCAAATGAAGGCGCCGCCCTCATCCGGCGCTCCGCGCCACCTTCTCCCGCAAGCGGGCGAAGGGGAAACGGCCTCAATACCGGTAATGCTCCGGCTTGAACGGGCCCTTCACGTCCAGACCCAGATACGTCGCCTGCTTTTCGCTGAGCTTGGTCAGCTTGACGCCGATCTTGGCCAGATGCAGCGAGGCGACCTTTTCGTCGAGGTGCTTGGGAAGGGTGTAGACCTGCTTCTCGTAATGGCCGGGCTTGGTGAACAGTTCGATCTGGGCCAGCGTCTGGTTGGTGAACGACGCCGACATCACGAATGAGGGGTGGCCGGTGGCGTTGCCGAGGTTGACGAGGCGGCCTTCGGAGAGCAGCAGGATGCGCTTGCCGTCGGGGAATTCGACTTCGTCGACCTGCGGCTTGACATTGTGCCACTTCAGATTGCGCAACGACCCGACCTGAATTTCGCTGTCGAAATGGCCGATGTTGCAGACGATGGCGCGGTCCTTCATCGCCCGCATGTGGTCGAGGGTGATGACGTCGACGTTGCCGGTGGCGGTGACGAAAATGTCGGCGCGGGGGGCCGCTTCGTCCATCGTGATGACTTCATAGCCCTCCATCGCCGCCTGCAAGGCGCAGATCGGATCGACTTCCGAGACCACGACGCGGCAACCGGCGTTGCGCAGGCTGGCGGCCGAGCCCTTGCCGACGTCGCCGAAGCCGGCGACCATCGCCACCTTGCCGGCCATCATCACGTCGGTGCCGCGGCGGATGCCGTCGACCAGGGATTCGCGGCAGCCGTAGAGGTTGTCGAACTTCGACTTGGTGACGCTGTCGTTGACGTTGATCGCCGGCCACAGCAGCTTGCCTTCCCTGGCCATGTTGTAGAGGCGATGCACGCCCGTCGTCGTCTCCTCGGTGACGCCGCGGATCGAGGCGGCGTTGCGGCCGTACCAGCCGGGATGGGACTTCAGACGCTTCTTGATGGCGGCGTAGAGAACTTCCTCCTCCTCGTTGCCGGCGGTCTCCAGGAACGCCACGTCGCCCTGCTCGGCGCGCTGGCCGAGGTGGATCAGCATCGTGGCGTCGCCGCCGTCGTCGAGGATCATGTTCGGGCAGCCGCCGTCGGCGAATTCGAAGATGCGGTGGGTGTAATCCCAGTAGTCGGCGAGGCTCTCGCCCTTGATGGCGAATACGGGCGTGCCGGTGGCGGCGATCGCGGCGGCGGCGTGGTCCTGGGTCGAATAAATGTTGCAGGAAGCCCAGCGCACGTCGGCGCCCAGCGACTTCAGCGTCTCGATCAGCACGGCGGTCTGGATCGTCATGTGCAGCGAGCCGGTGATCCGCGCGCCCTTCAGCGGCTGCGCGGCGGCATATTCGGCGCGCGTCGTCATCAGGCCGGGCATTTCGGTTTCGGCGATGGTGATTTCCTTGCGGCCGTAGCCGGCCAGGCCGATGTCGGCGATGGCGTAGTCGTGCTGAGACATGATGCAACCTCTGATGGGATTGGGCGCGGTCTACCAAATCCCCGCAGATGTGGCAATAAACATATAAAGAAATGTTTATATGAAATTTCGGGTCCGGCGCGCGGCCGTTAACGAAACCTTTAGCCGCTTGCGCCCCCATGCCCTTTAACTGAGCAGCCGCCCTTCCCATCGGCCGCCCAATGCGCTAAGCAAGAATCGCGCCGAGAAATAAGCTGGGCGTGCGTACAACTTCGTCAGGGTAACGAGTCGCTATGGGGCTTTCAGCAAAGTTGGCGATGCGGCAGGGCCAGACGATGGTCTTGACCCCGCAATTGTTGCAGGCAATCAAGCTCTTACAGATGCCGAACACCGAGCTGGCGGCGTTCGTCGAGGACGAGCTCGAACGCAATCCGATGCTCGAGCGGGCCGAGGATTCCGCGCTCGCCACCCGAAACGAGCCGAGCGAGGCGCCGCTGATGGAGAGCGCCGAGGCCGTCCCCGGAGACTGGGCGACCGAAACCCTGGTCTCCGACCCCGGCGCGTTGTCGCGGGATCTGGGTACGGAAATCGACAATACTTTCGACGCCGACAGGGCGCCCACCGCCTCGGAGCGTGCGTCCGGCGACGAGGGCCAGGGCCTGAGCGCGACTTCTTGGACGGGAGTCGGCGGCGGCGGCGACGGCGAGTCCGCATCCGATATCGAGGCCTATGTCGCCTCGACAGAATCGCTGGGCGAGTTTCTGACCCGGCAGGCGATGATGGTCGTGGTCGATCCGGTCGAGCGCATGATCGCCGCGGCGCTGATCGACGCGCTCGACGAAAGCGGCTACCTCACCGTCTCCGTGCTGGAGATCGCCGACCGCCTCGGCGCCGACATCGCGCGCGTCGAAGCGGTGCTGGAGCGGCTGCAGTGCCTGGAGCCGACCGGCGTTTTCGCCCGTGGCCTCGCCGAATGTCTCAAATTGCAACTCATCGAGCGCGACAGGTTCGATCCGGCCATGCAGGCGATGATCGAAAACCTTCCCGCGCTGGCGAAACGCGACATGGCGCTGTTGCGCCGGGTCTGCGGCGTCGACGATGAAGACCTGTTCGACATGATCGCCGAGATCAAGCGGCTCGACCCGAAGCCGGGCCGCAGCTTCGGCGGCTCGGTCGAGCCGACCGCGATTCCCGACGTGTTCGTCTCGCTGGCGCAGGACGGCACGTGGCGGGTGGAACTCAACAGCGAAGCGCTGCCGCGCGTGCTCGTCAACGAGGTCTACGCCGCCAACGTGCGCCGAGGCGCGACCAACGACGCGGACAAACAATATGTGTCGACTCAGTTGCAGAGCGCGAACTGGCTCACCAAGAGCCTCGAGCAGCGCGCCCGCACGATCCTCAACGTCGCCTCGGAGATCGTCCGCCGCCAGGACAGCTTCCTCATCATGGGCGTCTCCGGCCTGCGGCCCCTGAACCTGAAGGCGGTCGCGGAAGCCATCGGCGTCCACGAATCCACGGTTTCGCGCGCCACCTCCAACAAATTCATCCAGACGCCGCGCGGCCTGTTCGAAATGAAGTATTTCTTCACGACTTCGATAGCATCCTCGGGATCGGGCGACGCGCATTCTGCAGAATCGGTTCGCCACCGCATCAAACAGATGATCGATGCGGAGGATCCGCATGACGTGCTCAGCGACGACGTCATCGTCGCCAAGCTTCGCCAGGCGGAGATCGTCGTGGCTCGGCGCACGGTGGCGAAGTACCGCGACAATCTGAGAATTCCGTCGTCGGTGGACCGGCGACGGATCAAGTTGGGCCTCATCCGACCGCCATCGACGCCTATTGATCTGGTAAATGCTTGAGTTTTCATCGGAATTGGAAAACTGCCGCGAAATTGATCAGCAAGATTGACTTCAACGCGGCGCGCTTCTAACGCTAACCGCGAATAAGGGGGCGCCGGAGGAGTCGACGACGTCGGCCGGCGCCGAAGCCGCAATGACGCGCGCACGATTCGACGCCGCGCGGAGGATCGAGGACTAGGCTCCATGCCATTAAGAGTCACCGGCAAGAACATGGATATCGGGGAGTCGCTGAGGACGCACGTCACCCAAAAGGTCGACGCGATCATCGGCCGCTACTTTGACGGCAAAGTCACGGGTCACGTCGTCGTCAGCCCCGAGGGCTCGGCTTATCGCGCCGATTGCTCGCTGCATCTGAGTTCCGGCATGAATCTTCAGGCCGAGGGGCGGGCGCACGAACCTTACGCCAGCTTCGAGCAGGCTTGCGACAAGATCGAGCGCCGGTTGCGCCGTTACAACAAGCGACTCAAGGAGCACAACGCGACCAGCGCCGAGGTGGCGGTGTCGCGCGGACGGTTGAAGGTCGCCAATTTCGTCCTCGAGGCCCCGGACGAACACGCCGAAGAGGTCATGACGGATTCCGGCCCGGCGATCATCGCCGAGAGCGCGCATCCGTTGAAGCATCTCTCGGTGGCTTCGGCCGTGGCCGAACTCGACCTGACCGGCGCGCCGGTCATCGTGTTCCAACACGCGACGAGCGAGCGCGTGAACATCGTTTACCGTCGTGCGGATGGGGCGATCGGGTGGCTCGACCCCCACTAATTCCGCGGCACGATTTTCGCTTGAGACGAGAAAACCACAGTCATGCCAGAGGTTCGTCGCTGACTGGGACAGGGTCTAGGGAATTCCATGCCGTTACATGATTTGCTCGCGCCAGAAGCGGTCATCCCCGCCCTGCGAGTCAATGGCAAGAAGCAAGCGCTCCAGGAATTGAGTGAGCGCGCGGCCAAGGTCTCCGGCCTATCGGGCCGGGAAATCTTCGATTCGATTCTACAACGCGAGCGCCTCGGGTCGACCGGCGTTGGCGACGGCATCGCCATTCCCCACGGCAAACTGGCGAAATGCCCGCGCATCTTTGGCGTTTTCGCCAGGCTGGAACGTCCCATCGACTTCGAGGCGCTCGACGGCCTGCCCGTCGATTTGATCTTCCTGCTGGTGGCCCCTGAAACCGCCGGCGCCGATCACCTGAAGGCGCTGGCGATGATCGCGCGAATCTTGCGTAATTCCGCGCTCGCCGCGCAGCTTCGCGGGACGCGGGACGCCTCGGGCCTGTATTCGGTGCTGACTCAGACCCCACACTCGAACGCGGCCTGAGCGCCGCGGGGCCCAGATGCCAAGGAATAGCCATGAAAGCCCGCGTCGTCGTCACTTTGAAGCCGGGCGTCCTCGACCCGCAGGGCAAGGCGATCGAGGGAGCGCTGAAGTCGCTGGGCGTCGAGGGCGTGGCGAGCGTGCGGCAGGGCAAGGTGTTCGACATCGAGATGACCTCGGCGGACGGCGCGGCGGCGACGCAGGCCCTGAAGGACGCCTGCGAAAAATTGCTCGCCAACACCATCGTCGAGAATTATGCAATCTCGCATGACTAATTCGCTCAAAGCCGCCGTCATCTTGTTTCCCGGCTCCAATCGTGAGGGCGACGTCGCGCGCGCGCTCGAACAATCCACCGGCCAGCGCCCCAGGATCGTCTGGCACGACGAAACCGCGCTGCCCGAGGGCACCGACCTCGTCGTCCTCCCCGGCGGCTTCTCCTATGGCGATTATCTGCGCTGCGGCGCCATCGCCGCCCGCGCCCATGTGATGGATGCGGTCAGGGCGCATGCGGCGCGCGGCGGCCTCGTGCTCGGCATCTGCAACGGTTTCCAGATTCTCTGCGAAGCGGGCCTGTTGCCCGGCGTGCTGTTGCGCAACGACGGTCAGCGGTTCATTTGCCGCTTCCAGCATCTCCGAGTCGAGACGACGGCCAGTCGCTACGCGTCGCATTACGCGCCCGGGCAGGTCGTCAAGGTGGCGATCGCCCATGGCGAGGGCAATTATTTTGCCGACGCGGCGACGATCGCGCAATTGGAGGGCTCGGGACGCGTGGCGTTCCGCTATTGCGACGCGCGGGGCGTCGTCGACGCCTCGGCCAATCCGAACGGTTCGATCAACAACATCGCCGGCGTCTACGGCGAGGGCTTCAACGTGCTCGGCATGATGCCGCATCCAGAGAACCTGATCGATCCGCTGGTCGGCGGCGTCGATGGCCGCGGAATGTTCGAGTCGTTGGCGGCGGCGGCGTAGATTGATGTTTTTATGAACTTTTTGTGGGCGTGTTTCGGGCGTATGAGGCCGGCTGAAGAAGCGTGATGCACGATTAAGGTTTTGGGAGCACGTTCTGGTAGATGAGTGATTCGCTCGAACGCCTCTATGCCGCCGTGCTGGCCGCCCGCGACCGCGATCCCGCCTTGTCGCGGACGTCGAAACTGTTCCGCGACGGCGTGCAGAAGATGGCCAAGAAACTGGTCGAGGAGGCCATCGAGGTCGGCCTCGACGCCGTGCAGATGAACCGCGAGGCGGTGATTCTCGAAAGCGCCGACGTCCTCTACCATCTCGCCGTCGTCTGGGCCGAATGCGGCGTGGCGCCTGCCGACGTGTTCAACGAGATCGAGCGACGCGAGCGGCTTTACGGGATTGCCGAAAAACTGCCCAAGCAGGCCCAGCCGTCGCACAGCCGGCGGCTGTCGTCCGTGGCGGCGGCGCGGCGGAAGGTTTCCTGAGCAGCGTTCCCGACTCCCGCGAGCGGGGGGATTATTCCGCGGCCCGCGCCTCGTCGCGCAGGGCCGCTGCGCCGGTCTCGAACTGCAGCCGCGCCAGCCGAGCATAGAGCCCGCCGGCGGCGAGCAGGGCGGAATGGGTTCCCTGTTCGACGATCATGCCGCCGTCGATGACAAGGATGCGGTCGGCGTTGACGATCGTCGCCAGCCGATGCGCGATGACCAGCGTCGTGCGGCCCCGCATCAATTCGTCCAGCGCTTTCTGCACCAGGGTTTCGTTTTCCGCGTCGAGCGCCGAAGTCGCCTCGTCGAGCAACAGAACCGGCGCGTTTTTCAGGATCGCGCGCGCAATCGCCAGTCGCTGCCGCTCGCCGCCCGATAGCGTCACGCCGCGCTCGCCGAGCACCGTGTCATACCCCCGCGGCAGCGCCTCGATGAATAGGTCGGCGGCCGCCCTGCGCGCGGCGGCTTCGATTTCCGCGCGCGTCGCGTGCGGGGCGCCGTAAGCGATATTTTCGGCGACGCTGGCGCCGAAGATGAACGGCTCCTGCGGCACGAGCGCGATTTCGCGGCGCAAGTCCAGCGGATCGACCGCCCGGACATCGACGCCGTCGAGCGTCGCGGAACCCGAGGAGACGTCGTAGAAACGTTCGAGAAGTTGAAACACCGTCGACTTGCCGGCGCCGGACGGGCCGACGATGGCGACCATCTCCCCGGGCTTGACGACGAAATCGACGCCGTTGAGCACCGGCTCCGTCTGCCGCGACGGATAGGCGAACACGACCTTGCGGAACGCCACTTCGCCGCGCGCGGGCGTCGGTAGCGAAACCGGATTGGCGGGCGCGACGATGCGCGGTTGCGCCGTCAGCAGTTCGCCGATGCGCGAGGCGGCGCCGGCGGCCTGGCTGACTTCGCTCCACACTTGCGAGATTTCGCCCAGCGAACTGGCGCCGAGCACGGCGTAGAGCACGAACTGGATGAGGACGCCGCCGCTGAGGCTGCCCGCGATCACGTCGCTCGCGCCCAGCCAAAGCACGCCGACGACGCTGGAGAAAGCGAGGAACAAGGCGGCGACCGTGACGAAGGCGCGCGCCTGCGTCATCGCGCGAGCGGCCTCATAGGCCTCGTCCGCGGCGGCGCGATAGCGGCCAGAGGTGAAGACCTCGGCGGTGAAGGCCTGCATCACGCGGACCGCGCTGAGGCTCTCGTTGGCGAAGGCGGTGGCCTCGGCGAGCGTGTCCTGGGCGCGGCGCGACCGGTCGCGCACCGACCGGCCCGCGGCGTAGAGCGGCAGGATTATGAACGGAATGGCGATCAGCACGAAGGCCGAGAGCTTCGGCGAGGTGCCGACCATCATCGCCGTAGCGCCGAAAAACATGAAAATGTTGCGTAGCGCGATCGAGGCGCTGGAACCGAAGGTCGCTTTGAGCTGCGTCGTGTCGGCCGAAAGCCGCGAGACGATCTCTCCGGTTTTCTCGGCGTCGAAGAAGCCGGGGTCGAGTGTGGTCAAATGGTCGAACAGATCGCCGCGCAAATCGGCGACCACGCGCTCGCCCAGCGACATCACCAGATAATAACGCGTGCCGGAGGCAATCGCCAGCACGCCGACGACGCCGATCATCGCGGCGAAATAGGCGTGCACCAGCCCGGAATTGCCGCCTGCGAAGCCGAAGTCGATCATTTCCCGGGCCGCATAAGGCACGGCGAGAGTCGAGGCGGAAGCCATCATCAAGGCCACGAGCGCGCCGGCGATCCGACCGCGATATCGGAAGGCATAGGGCAGCAGGGGTTTGAGGGCTCCGAGCGGCACGCGCGTCGGCTTGAGCGTCGCGCTGGCGGGCATTGTCATCTGGGCTTACGCTCCTTGAAACTTGCGCGTCGGTTTACTCACGACAAGACGGCAAAAATCAAGCGGTCGCGTCAATAAGCGCGTTGCTTATGACGCCGAGCCTGAAATTTCGCTCAACGAACCCCTTCCGCGCGCTTGTGTCGATGGGCCTTCTGCACTAAAGAGTCGGCCACGTCAGAGAGCCGCCGGTCCGCCGGGCGGCTCTCCTTTTTTCAATTCCAAGGGTTGCCCCATGAAGGCCGATATCCATCCCAAATATCACATGATCAAGGTCGTCATGACCAATGGGACGGAGTTTTACACTCGGTCCACCTATGGCGAAGACGGCGCGACGCTCAATCTCGACATCGACCCAAACACCCATCCGGCCTGGACCGGCGGCTCGCAGCAATTGCTCGACCGCGGCGGCCGTCTGTCGAAGTTCAGCAACCGCTTCGCGGGCCTGGGCATCGCCAAGACCAAGTAATATCGTCGGGCTGTCAGACGCCAAACAGCGTCTCGACGGTCTTGCGCATCACCGAGGGGTCGACGTCCACGCCAAACCAATGGCGGACGGAGACGACGCCCTGGTTGACGAGCATGCCGAGCCCATCGAGGGTGCGGAACCCCAAGGCCTCCGCTTCGCGAATGAACAGGGTGCGCGGCGGATTGGGGATGACGTCGGCGACGATCGCCTGGCGGTTCGCGCCGCCCAGATCGACGTCGAGTCGGGCCCCGACATCGGGAAACAGCCCAATCGACGTTGCATTCACGAGCACGTCGTCCTCCGCACCGGCGCGGTAAGTCTCCCTCCAGAGCACGAAATGCGCTTGCGCCGACGTCTTCGTCGCGATCAATTTCGCCAGCTCGCGCCCACGGGCTTCGCCGCGATTGACGATGCGCACGCGCGCCGCGCCGGCCAGCGCCGCCTCGACCGCAATCGCCCGCGCCGCGCCGCCGGCGCCGAACACGACCAGCGACTTGCCCCTGACGTCGACGACGCCGCGCAGCGACTCCATGAAGCCGACGCCGTCGGTGTTCTCGCCGATGAACCTGTCGCCCCGGCGCACCGCGCAATTGACGGCGCCGATCGTGGCGGCGGATTCGCCCAGGCCGTCGAGATAAGCGATGATCGCCACCTTGTGGGGAATCGAGCAATTGAAGCCCCGCCAGCCCATCGCGCGCGCGCCGCGCGCGGCGTCGCCGAGATCCTCGGGCCGCACCTCGCAATTGATGTAGCGGGCGTCGAGCCCGTGATGGCGGAAGGCGGACTCGATCATCGCCACCGTCGGGTTTTCTGCCGCCGGGGTAGCGAACGAGCCCACCAGGGCGCTGAGGAAATTGAGCGGTTCGGCCATGATTTCTCTCCGATCAGCCCCGGGCGGCGGCGAGTTCGGCCTTCGCCGCGGCGCGCATGAGCAATTGGTCGCTGGAGATCGTGCACAACGCCACGCCACGCGCCCGTGCGTATTTGGCCCGGGCGCCATCGAGGCACCACAGACCGACGAATTTGCCGTGGGACTTCGCCGCCGCGACGATGCGGTCGATCGCCGCATTGACCGCCTCGCCGTGCGGATCGATTTTCGCGCCGTTGCTGAGCGTGATGGAGAGATCGGAAGGGCCGACGAACACGCCGTCGATGCCGTCGACCGCGAGGATGTCCTCGAGCGCCGCCAGCGCCTCCGGGGTCTCGATCATCGCGATCGCCAGCGTGAAGCGGTTCGCGGCCGGCAAATATTCGGGGCCGCCGAGACCGCTGAGCGAAAGCGCCGAGCGCGGGCCCCAGGATCGTGCGCCCAACGGCGGGAATTTCATGAACTCGGCGAAACGGCGCGCGTCCTCGCCGCTGTTGATCATCGGCGCGATGACGGCGGCGGCGCCGGCGTCGGCGAGCCGGCTCGCGGTGGCGAAATCGCCGACGTTTATGCGCGCGACGGTCGGTTTGCCGGCGGCGGCGACGGCGTGGATGGCGCGTGCGGCGCCGACGAAATCGATGCCGCCGTGCTGCATGTCGAGGGTGACCGTGTCGAACGCCTCGCGCGCCAGCGTCTCCGCAACGAACAGATCGTTGATGCCGATCCAGGCGCTCAACACCCCGCCAGCTCGTATTCCCTCGACCAGCTTGCCGACGATTCCGCCCTCGGACACGCACGCCTCCCCTGTTGACGATTCGCAGCGAGCATTTACGCACGAGAGCGGGACGTCAACCGGAACCTGCGCCCTCATCCCGGGCCCACCGCGGCCCCACCTTACCCCGTTGTAACTTGAAGGTAATGCCGCGCGGGCGGATTCTCCCGGACGTTCCCCCTCCCCAACTCGAAAGGGAATGTCACATGAGAAAATGGATCCTCGCCTCTGTCGCCATCGCCGCCATCGCCGGCGCGGGCGTTGCTGAATTCGCCTTCGCCTCTCCCGGCGACCCGCCCGGCATGATGGACCATCACGGTCCGTCGCCGGAAATCCGCGCCGCGTTGTTCGAGGCGCGCATCGCCGGCATGAAGGTGGCGCTGAAACTGACTCCGGACCAGGAAAAGGTCTGGGCGCCGTTCGAAACCGCCGTCCGCACCGCCGAGAAGGCGCATGTCGACGCGCAAAAGGAGATGCGCGATCACTTCGAAAAGGGCGAGCGCGCCTCGCCAATCGAGCATCTCAACGCGATGTCGGATCACCTCGCCAGGGCCTCCGCCGAGTTGAAGCAGGTCGCCGACGCCGCCGCGCCGCTCTACACCGCGCTCGACGACACGCAGAAGCAGGAATTCGGCGCCCTGCTGAGAACCTTACACGAAGGCGGCCCTGGCTCCCACGGCGGCCACATGGGCCCTTGGGAACATCACATGGACAGCGGCGAACCGCCTCGCTGAGATCAGCGCGCGCGGGCGATTTCCGCTTTGCGCGCGTCTCGCCTTATCAGTTGCAGCGTCAGGCTCTGGACCCCGAGCGCCGCGAGGGTCGCCGCCAGATAGGCGAGCGGGGCGGCGATCAGATCGAGGCTGAGGCTCAACACGCCGAAGAAGGCGATGAAGGCGAAAAGCGCGCTCGCCATGCCGCGCAACGCCGAGATACCCGCGGCCGGGCCGCGCGCCGAATGCGCGAACACCGCCAGGCCGCCGCTGATCACCGGAAAGCTGGCGCTGACGCCGCTGACGCGCGGCCCCAGTTCGCCCGCCAAAGCCGTGACCGTCAGCACCAAAGCCGTCGCGACGCCCATGCGCGCCGGAATGTCCCAACGCGGCGCGGCCATTGTACGAGGCAGGCTCTCCGAGGCGGGTAGGAACGGGCGGGCGACGACCAGCGCCGTCGCGGCGACCGCCATCAAGACCGGCAGCGGCGCGTCGAGGAAGACCATCAGGCAAGCGGCGGCGATGTAGCCGCAACCCGCCGCGACTACGGCGATCGGCCAGCCACGCCGCGCGAACAACCCATAGCCGATGCAGAACGCGGACTGGCCGACAACGCCCGCGATCGAACCCATGGCGGCCTGCGCGGCAAAATGTCGCCCGTGCTCCCAAGCCAGAAAGATCGATATTGGCGCCGAAATGATCGGCAAGCCGGTCAGCCAGCCGCCGATGGCGTCGCCCCAGCGCCGGCTCGCCAGACTGGCGAGCGCCATCACCAACGGCGTCAGTGTCAACTTCAGCGCGATCAACATTTCTTTGTCGCCGGCGCGCAGCCGGCGTAACAACTGGTCATGATTTCGCCACGCCGACGTCGTGAAGTCCAAACCGCCATTTGGAAACAATAGGGGAAACTCATGCGCCGCCTCGTCGCCTCCCTTGGGTGGAGTTTGGTATGGGCGGGCGCGGCGCTCGCCAGCCCCGCCATGACGATCGTCCCCACGACGATGCGTCAATCGCCTAACTCCCACGCCGCCGTCGTCCAGTCCATACCCGCCGATGCCGTGATCGACATCACCGGATGCGGCAAGATCTGGTGCTCGGCCTCCTGGAAGGACATTCCCGGCTTCGTGCGAGCGAGCTCGATCAATGCGGCGCCCGGCGCGGCGCCGCTGGTGAATGCCGACCAGCCCCCACCGCCGCCGCCCGGCCCCGTCTACGTGGGACCGCCGCCGCTGGTGGTCGCGCCGTTCGGCTGTTGCTGGGGCCCCGGATATGGCTATGGCTACGGTTGGGGCTATCACCGCCATTATTATTGACCCCTGACGCGACACAGAGAGGGGTTTTGGGAATGACGGAGGCGCCGGCGCCGGCGATTTTTTCTACGCGCGTCGCACCCGACTGGGTCGACTATAACAGCCACATGAACGACGCCGCTTACGCGCGGGTCTTCAGTCTAAGTTGCGATGCGCTGATGGACCGCGTCGGTCTCGACGCCGCTTCGCGGCAAGAGTACGGGCAAACGCTTTATACGCTGCAGATGATGCTGCACTATTTCAAGGAGACCAAGGAGGGGACGGCCCTCGAAGTCTCCTGCCGGGTGCTGGAGCACGACGAAAAGCGCCTGCGCATCTGGCTCGAAATGCGCGAGCAGGGCGAAAAGGCGCCAATCGCCGCCAGCGAACAATTGCTGCTTTCCGTTTCCCAGACCGACGGCCCCCGCGCCGCGCCTTGGCGCGCCGTGACGAAGGCCGCGCTCGAAGACATGCAGCGCGCGCAAGGCGACGCGCCTTGGCCGCCGCAGGCGGGACAGGGGATTCGGTTGAAAAAGGCGACCGGGTAAGGCTGCCGAATTTGCGCGGTCTTAACCGGCGGCGCGCACATTGTCCGGCATGACCGTCATCACCGCCGAGCCCGCCCGCCGGGCCCCATTTCTCACCGCCCGCGCGAGCGTTGCCGTAAGAGGCGTCATTTTCGCCGCCGTTGTCACCACCTTCGCCTTGCGGCTTTCGCCGTTCGGCTTTTGGCTGGCGCCGCTGGCGCTGGGAGGGCTGCTGGCCGCCGCCAGCCTGACCTACGCCCTGACCGCGACGGAAGCCGAAAACGTCGTCATGGGCCGCGTCTTCGCCGTCGGCGCGCTGATGGCCGGCGCGGCGAGCCTTTCCGGCCTGTCGGGCGAAAAATGGGAGCCGGCGTTCGGCCTCGCTTCGTTGGCGCTGCTCTGCGTCACGGCCTATCGCCTCGCCGCCCGGCGCCGCGCGAGGCCACGATGGTTGGGCGCCCGGACCTTCGTCCTGGCGGCCGCCCTCGTCGGCGCTTTGTTTGCCTACAACGCCTGGTACGTCGTGACCTCGCGCGATCTCGAGATCGCCGATTTCATGTTTTACCGCCTCGTGTCCGTCGCGGTCGCCACCGCGATCGACAGCGGACATTGGCCGCAACTCGTCTTCCAAATCGCCTCGTCGCTCAAGGCCGATTATTCCTGGCTGCCGGGGTTGCTCCCCGGCGCGGCGCTCGCCGCCGGCGCGCCGCTGTCTCGCGCCGTCTATCAGGCGGCGCTCATGGCGTTATACGCGGCGCCGGCGCTGGCCGCGCTCGGCTGGCTGGCGAGGGAATTTTCCGCGCGCTCGCAGGTCGGGACGAACCGCTCGGCCCCGATGCTCGCGCTCGCCATCCTCGCCGCCGCCGCCGCCTACCCGACCGGCATTGCCGTCGCGGCGCGCGGCATGCCCGACATCGGCGGCCTAGTGCTTTACGTGTACGCGCTGCGCCTCGCCGACAAGCTTGCCCGCTCCATCGTCATCGCGCGTGCGCGTGCGCTTACGCGCAGGATCGCGCTGGCGCTCGTGCTGACCCTGGTCGCGATGTTTCTGTTCCGCCGCTGGTATGCTTTCGCTTGCCTGGGCGTCGTGACGATGCTGATCCTCGAACTGGCTCGGGGGGCCTACGTGAAGGGCCGCGCATTTCCCTGGAGGCCGGCGCTCCATTCGGGCGCCTTGGCCGTGTTGACCGGACTGGCGCTCGTCTCGCCGGTGCTGGTCGATTGGCTGCCGGATCCGGCGGCGCACGATTACGCCAACATCTACGCCGCCTATCGCAAAACGCCGGCGGTGTTCCTCGGTCTCGTCGGCGATTGGTGGGGTTACGCGATCCTGGGCGCAGCCGCCGCCGGGGCGATCCTCATCCTGACGCGTTCGCGAAACGCTCGCCTTGCGCGGCTGACGTTCGGGACCGCGATCGTCGCGGCGGTCTTGTTCCTGCGCGTTCAGACGCCCTACGTGCATCACCTCTTCCTGATCGCGCCCGCCGTGACCGGTTCTATCGGCGCGCTGGTTCTGGGGCTCGCCAAATTTTCCCGCGCGCTCGCCGCATCGGCGTTGGCGGCGCTCGCGGTCGCGACGCTGACGCCGGCCGGCGCGCTGGCGCCCAAGGGCGTCTTCCCGACCTACGGCCTGCCGCATGCGCCGCGCTCGGATCTCGCCGAACTGGCTCGGATGAAGGATTGGGTCGACGCTCATGCCGCGCCGGAACACAAGGTCTGCGGCCTGGGGTCCAGCTACACGTTCAGCGGCCAGTTGATCGACGAACTCTGGCAGCTGAAGGCCGATCGGTCGCCGCTGCATCCCGACAAAAAGGCGCGCACCAGCGTGCCGATGTCCGACGTCGACACGGTGGAAGGTCCGCCCTCGCCAGACCTGAAGGATTGCGCCTACCTGATTGTCGGCGATCCCGTGCAGACCCATCTGATCCCAGGCTACCAGCAGACGGTGATCGTCCCGTCCCAGGAGCTGCTCGACGGCGACGGCATCGGCACGCATTTTTCCCGCACCGGCGAAATGTTTCACCTGGAAAATAGGGTCGGCGCCGTCGTGTTCGAGCGGACGAGTCCGCTCAGCGACGACGATATCGGCGCGCTCGCCGAGCGCTGGCGGACGGCGCGACGGCTGGCCTCGACGCGGGCCCGTTGATACATACCGATCCTCGAATGAGCGCGGACATTACGACTATCGTGACGCTCATCGAGGCTGACACGGCAGGCGTGGAGAAACGCGTCGGCTTACAGATCATCGGCCTGCGACGCTAGGTGGAGGGGTTTGCGCGTTAGTATGATATCGTGGCGCGGCGTGACCAGCCGTGAGCAGGCGATGAACAAGGGGAGACCACGCGAACGGCCGACGACGTATCGCTTGAATTTCTGGCTCGACAGTGGGAACGCGTTCTAAACCGTCTCGGCGCGATCGAGCACCAAATCACCGTCCTGACCGGCATGGCGATCCGCCACGACGGCGCGCTGACGGGCCTCGCAACCAAGTTCGCGGTTTGGCGCACGCGGTCAACCTCTAAGCCAGCCACGCTATTGGGGGCGTCTGACCCTATAATACATTCAAACTTGATTAATATTGTTCGTCAGAATGATGCCAAGGTGGTCATTTCTGTGAAAGTCAGCATTCCACTTTCCGCATCTCGCTGACCGGAAATCCAAAGTGCAATGCGATTTCAACCCATTAGCGCGTCCACTCGCCCCTGTCGTTCCCGCTTTCGCGAGAACGACAGGCCGAACGGCCGGACTCAGTCCAGCGCCAGCGCGATGAACCGCACCTCGCCGGCGCCGTTGGCGACGAGCAGCAGCGCCGTCTTCTTGCCCTGCTTCTTCAACGCGTCGATCGCCTTGGAAATGTCGCCGGGCTTGGAAACCGCCTGTTGATTGACTTCCTCGATCACGTCGCCGGCGTGAAGCCCCTTTGCCGCCGCGACGGAGTTCGGATCGACATCGGAAATGACGACGCCGTTGAGGCTGTCCTTTAGCTTGAAGGTTTTACGCGCTTCAGGACTCAGTAGCGAAAGCGACATGCCGAGCGACTTCGCCGAGCCCGTATCGATATCGGTGGGGGCGATCTCGTCGGCCTTCGCGAGCTTTTCGCCATCTTCGAGCCGACCCAGCGTCACCGCCTTGGTGACGGGCTGCCCTTTGCGCATGACGACCACATCGACGGTTGTACCGACTGCCACCGACGCGACGAGGCGCGGCAAATCGCGCGATTCCTTTACGTCCTTGCCGTCGAACTTGACGATCACATCGCCCGGGATGATGCCGGCGGGCTTGGCAGGGCCCTTGTCGTCGACGCCCGCGACCAGCGCGCCATGCGCCTCGCCAAGCCCCAGGCTCTCGGCGATGGCGTCGTCGACGGGTTGAATGCGCACGCCGAGCCAGCCGCGCCGGGTCTCGCCGAATTGCTCCAACTGGCTGATGACCGGGATGACCGAGTTGGATGGCGTGGCGAAACCGATGCCGATCGAACCGCCCGAGGGCGACAGAATCGCGGTGTTGATGCCGATGACTTCACCCGCCAGATTGAACAGCGGACCGCCCGAATTGCCTTTGTTGATCGAAGCGTCCGTCTGCAGGAAATCGTCGTAGGGACCGCTGTCGATGTTGCGGTTGCGCGCCGACAGAATGCCGGCGGTGACGGTCTCGCCGAGGCCGAAAGGATTGCCGACCGCCATGACGCCGTCGCCGACCCGAGCCTTGTCGCTGTCCCCGAACTTCACGGTCGGCAATGGCTTGTCGCTTTCGACCTTCAGCACAGCGACGTCGACCTTGGCGTCCTTGCCGATCACCTTGGCCTGCAGCCGACGGCCGTCGGTCAGAATCACCACGATGTCGTTGGCGTCGCCGACGACGTGATTGTTGGTGATGACGATGCCGCTGGCGTCGATGATGAAGCCCGAGCCGAGCGACGAATTCTTGCGCGGGGCGTGAGGGGCGCCGGCCCCGCCGTGGTTCTTGAAGAACTGCTCGAACATATCGTCGAACGGCGTGCCCTTGGGCAGGTCCGGCGTCGCGTCGGCGGTCTTGTCTTCGATCGTCTGCGTCGCCGAAATGTTGACGACGGCGTCCTTCACCGTCTCGACCAGATCGGCGAGTCCACCCGGACGCGCCTGGGCAAGAGCAGGCGTGGCGAGCGTCAGCGGCGCGGCGGCGACGCCGAGGGCGAGTGCAAGCGTCAGCGACGTGACGCGGACGGAAATTTGGGCGAACTGGAACCCCATCTAGCGTCTTCCCTTCCAAACGTTGAATTCGACCGTCGCGGGCAGCCTAAAGCACAATCTGGGCGGCCGCGCGGCGCCTCAACTCACCAGACTGCGCGCCGCCCAGACGACCAGCACGCCGAAAACCGCAGCGCCGAGACCGACGCCGCGCAACCGATTGGGCTGCACGCGCGCGACTTCGGCCATTCTCCGTTTCATCGTTTCCGTGAAACCGGCCATCAGCAGGCCCTCGATGGCTAACACTAGCCCCATCGCAGCGACGAAGTCTCGCATTGCGCTCTTTTCCCTCAGGGCTGCGCGGCGGGGGTCGCCGTCGAGAAGTAGCGGAAGAAGTCGGATTTCGGGCTCAGGATCGCACGCGCGTCGGTCTTGAGCGCGGTGTCATAGGCCTGCATCGAACGATAGAAGGCGAAAAACTCCGGATCCGCGCCATAGGCCTCGGCGAAGATACGATTTCGCTCGCCATCGCCTTCGCCGCGAATCTGGTCCGACTGCTGCTGAGCCGTGGCGATCGTCACCGTGACCTTGCGGTCGGCTTCCGCCTTGATCTCGGCGCTCTGCTGCGCGCCCATCGCGCGATAGGACGCGGCGCGCTGCTGGCGTTCGGCTTGCATGCGGTGGAACACCGCTTCCGAGTTCTCCTCCGGCAGATCGGCGCGCTTGATGCGCACGTCGATCACGTCGAGGCCGAAACGCTTGGCGCCGCCGCGCACCGCGTCGCGAATTTCCGCCATCAACTGATCTCGGCGATTGCGCACGATGTCGCTGATCGAAGCTTCGGACAAAGTACGGCGCAGCGCCGAGTTGAGCATGCCGCCAAGCTGGCTGTTGGCGCCCTGCACGTTGAGCACGGATTGATAGAACAGCAACGGATCTTCGATGCGATAGCGCACGAAGGCGTCGACCTCGAGCCGCTGATTGTCGGCGACCAGCACTTCCTGGCGCTCGTTGTCGAGCGCGAGGATGCGCTTGTCGATATACACGACGGTGTCGATGAACGGAACACGGGCGTAAAGCCCGGGGGAGCCAATCAGATCGCGAACCGGCTGACCGAAGCGCAGAACGAGAGCCTGCTCGGTCGGATCGACGGTGAACAGTGAGAAAGCGGCCAGCGCCGCGATCACGGCGAACACGACGAGGGCAAGATAGGCGGCGGCGCGGGTCATTTTGGCGCTCCCGCGGATTTACCCTGAAGCGGATCGATGGCGATGTAGGGCACCGGCGGGCTCGCGCCGCCCGCCGTGTCGAGGATCGTCTTCGGCATCGAGCCCAACACGCGCTCCATAGTCTCCAGATACATACGTTCGCGGGTCACGCCAGGCGCTTTCTTATACTGCTCGTAAATCTGGTCGTATCGCGAGGTCTGACCCTTGGCCTCGAGGATGGTCTGCTCGTGATAGGCCTTGGCTTCGGCGACGATGCGCGCCGCCTGTCCCTCGGCTTCGGGAACGACTCGGTTGGCGTAGGTATCGGCGTCGTTGACGGCGCGCTGCAAATCCTGCTGGGCGGCGGTAACGTCGCGATAGGCGGAAATGACCTGCGCCGGCGCATCGACGGACTGCAATTGCACCTGCAGCACGAGCACGCCGACCTTGTAGTCGTCGAGCACCTTTTGCATGCGGGTCTGCACGTCGGGCTCGATGGATTTGCGGTCGCTGGTCAGAATGCCGTCGATCGTCTTGCGGCCGACCACTTCGCGCATGATGCTTTCCGCGACCGCCTTGACCGTGTCGCGCGGGTTCAGCACGTTGAAGACATAATCTTCGGGGTGGGCGGGATCGATCTGCCAGCTCACCCGGAAATGCACGTTGACGATGTTCTGATCGCCGGTGAGCATCTGGCTCTCGGCGAACACGTCGGTGCGCGCGTCGCCGCGATAGCCGACTTCGGTGATCTGTTGATCGGCGACGGGCACGTGGATGACCGAACCGATCGGCCAGGGCCAGTTCAAATTGAGACCCGGCGCGGTCTTGCCGGTGTAACGCCCGAGCACGAGGTTCAGGCCGACTTCGTTGGGTTGAACCGTGTAGAACGTGCCGAAAGCAAGCCAGACGAGAGCGAGGATGAGGGCGATCGCCACCAGGCCTCGGCCCGTGGGCAAGCCGCCGCCGCCGCCGGGCGTGAGATTCTTGAGGCCCCTTTGCAATCGACGGATCACTTCTTCCAGATCGCCGGGCGGCGTTCCCCCGGACCCTTGTCCCCATGGACCCTGGCCCGAAGACTTCCAGGGGCCGCCGTTGTTATTGTTCCAGGACAAGTTGACCTCGATCCGCGCTGGTGTGCGCCGCGGTTATATAGGGGAGCGCCGCACTTGCGGCAACGCGCGCGGCCGAATTCAATTCGCCGAGGCCTTGGGCTTGCTTTGTCGCGCTGGCGGCGTCTCCCGCCCGGTCATCTCAGTGATGCGCAGGGCGGCGATGCGGTTGCGCTGCTTGCGCAGCACTTCGAAGCGCAGGCCGTGGAACACGAAGGTCTGCCGGGGCTCCGGGATCGCGCGCGCCTCGTGGATGACCAGCCCGGCGATCGTCGCCGCCTCGTCGTCCGGCAGGTTCCAGTCCATCGCGCGGTTGAGATCGCGAATCGTCACCGAGCCCTCGACGATCAGCGAGCCGTCGAGCTGCTGGCGGACGCCTTGGGCGAGCAGGTCGTGCTCGTCCTTGATGTCGCCGACGATCTCCTCGATTATGTCCTCGAGCGTGATCAGGCCGAGCACGACGCCATATTCGTCGACCACCAGCGCCGAGTGGGTTTTCCGCCGCAAGAAAGCTTGAAGCTGGTCGCGCAGCGTCGTCGCCTCGGGAATGAACCAGGCTTCCAGGGCGATGTCGGCGGCCCGGATTTTGCTCGCGTCGCCGTTGACGGCGGCATAGGCGCGGAACAGATCCTTGGTATGCAACATGCCGATGATGTTGTCGGGATCGCCGCGCCAAAGCGGCATGCGGGTATAGGGAGACGCCAGCACCTCCTTCACCAGTTCGGCGGGCGGCAGATCGGCGTCGAGCGAGCGCATCTTGGTGCGATGCACCATCGCATCGCCGACCGGGACTTCGTCGAGTTCCAGAAGGCCGCCGAACATGTCGCGATCGTCGCGCGCCACTTCGCCTTCGCGGTGGAGGATGTCGACCGCGCCGCGCAATTCCTCCGCGCCGGTAACCGCCCCGTCCCTCTCCACGAGCGAGACGCCACAAAGCCGCAACACGCCGCGCACGAGCATTTCCACCGCGCTGACGACCGGGCTGAAAACGGTGACGAAGAATCCGACCAGCCGCGCGATGAACAGCGAAACCTGATCGGGATGGGCGATGGCGATCGTCTTCGGCATCACCTCGCCGAACACCACGATCAAGGCGGTCATGATGACCGTCGCATAGGCGACGCCCCGGTCGCCGAAATGTTCGACCAGAACGTCGGTCGTGTAGGCCGAGGCGGCGATGGTGACGACCTGACCGCCGAGCAGCATCGACGAGATGAGCCGGCCGCGCTTGGCGATCAGCCGGTTTACCCGCGCGGCGCCGGGGTCGCCCGCCGTCTCCATTGCCTGCATGCGCGCGCGAGACGCGGCCGTCAGCGCGGTCTCGGCGCCGGCGAAGAACGCAGCGGCGATGAGGCCGAAGACAACCACGAAAATGTCGATCACAACGGACATGGCGGGTGTTTACTCGCAGACGGCCGGGAAAGCGAGATGGCGGACTCGGGGAGTGGGGAGCGGAGAGGCATGATCATGCGGAAGCCAAAATTTTCGCCGAAGCGCCGCCGGACAAGCGCAGCGCCCTCGTATTTTCACGTCTTTGCGTTATGCAATACGGGCTTGCGAAACAGCGGACCTGACATGTCGGCAATTGCTTTGACGTTTGCGGGCAATAGTGCAATAGTTGCACTGTGTCGTTTGCTGGGTCAATATGCTGACATTGCGACGCTTCGGCCCCGTCAGCATACGAAAGTATGCTGCCGATCACCGTCCGCCGCACTTCCACGTCGTCGGGCCCGATTTTCAGGCGCTCGTGCGGATTTCGGATTTGCCCATGATAGTGGGGAAAGCGCGCCCCGCTCAGATCGCCGAGGCAATGGCGTGGGCGGAGACCCATCAGGAAACACTCGCCTTGAAATGGGCGGAACTCAACGAGCGAGGTTGATATGCCGAAAAGAACTTTGCCGCGCATCGTCGCTGTCGCCGCCGACAAAGAGCCGCTCACCTTGCGCATCCGCTGGGAAAAGGCCGAGGACAGCCGAGTTGACGTGTCCGGCCTCGTCGAGACGTTCCGCATCTACGAGCCGCTTCGCCGTTCACCGGATTTATTCGCAACCGTGCGCCTCGGTCAACACGGCGCAGACATCGTCTGGTCTGACGAGATCGACATGTCGGCGGACACGTTATGGCGTCTCACGCAAGAGCAGACCGGCGCGACCATGTCGGCTTGCGCTTTCAGGCGTTGGCGCGAACGCAAAGCCTATACGCTCGACGCGGCGGCGCGCGCGCTTGGCCTCAGCCGCCGCACGGTCGCCTACTACGAACAGGGCGCCAAGCCCATCCCGCGCATCGTCGCACTTGCGACGCGCGGGCTCGAGCAGGTGTGAAAGCTATGAATAATCGGCCGCGATCCCGCCGAGTTCGGCGCAGCCTCACTCGGCCGTCGAGCAGCTTCGTGCTATGAAGGCGGGCATGGACAGGCAGGCAATCCTCGACCGGCTAAGGGAAAGCGAGCCCGCTTTGCGGGAGCGCGGGGTAACGCATGCCGCCTTGTTCGGCTCTCGGGCGCGGGGCGACAATCGCCCTGACAGCGATATTGATATCATGATCGAAATCGCCGCTGATTTTCCCATGGGCGTCTTTCAATATGTGGGCGTCGTTCACGCCATTGAAGATTTATTTCCTTTGCCCGTCGATGTCTCGAATCTCACCGCACAGAAGCCTCATGTCCGGCCATCCGCCCAGCGCGATGCGGTTTATGCCTTCTGAATTGTTGCGAAACGCCTTATCCGACATCCGCGACAACATTCTTTTCGCGCAGGAGTTCGTCGCCGAGCTGGATTATGTCTCTTTCGTCAAATCACGTCGGGACGTTTACGCGGTGACGCGCGCCATCGAAATTGTACCGGAAACCAGCAGGAAACTGCCGGATGACGTTCGGGCGCGAAATCCGAGCATGCATGGCGCGACATCAGGGATGTCGGCAATTTCTATCGCCACCAATACGACAATGTGGCGGAATCGTACGTCTGGCGGACCGGTACAGGAACCTTTACCTCCTTTGCTCGAGGTCGTTCTGGCCGAAATTTCTATCCTCGATGCTGGCTCATGATCTATGGACATGCCCGCGTCTCGATAAACGACCCAAGCGCCGGCGCGCAGGTCGAGATGTCTCTTGAAGCCCCTCGCTAAGCGGTTCGCGCCGCCTCGCGCTGCAAGAACGCCCGGACGTCCGCCTCGTCCACGCCCTTGGCGATGAACGACTCGCCGATGGCGCGCGCCAGGATGAACGTGAGCTTGCCGCGCTCGACCTTCTTGTCCTGGCGCATCGCGGTCAGGATGGCTTCCGGGTCGACCTGGAGGCCGGGAATCTGCTGGATGCGGGTCGGCAGCCCCACCGTGCGCAAATGCGACTCGACGCGCGTAGAATCCTGGCCGGAGGCGAGGCCGAGATCGCGGGAAAAGCGAAAGGCGCAGGCGAGGCCCACCGCCACGCCCTCGCCGTGGACGAGCCTCGACCCATCGTAATGGGTGAGCGCCTCGAAGGCGTGGCCGAAGGTATGCCCCAGATTGAGCAGGGCGCGCGGACCCTGTTCGGTTTCGTCGGAAGCGACGACGCGCGCCTTGGCGGCGCAGCTCACCGCGACCGCGCGCCGCCGCGCGGCGCCGCCCTTGAAGACGTCGCGCCAATGCGCCTCGAGCCATTCGAAGAAATCGTAATCGTCGATGAGGCCATATTTCAGCACCTCGGCGTAGCCGGCGCGGAATTCGCGCGGGCTCAACGTGTCGAGCGCGGCCTGATCGGCGAGCACCAGCGAGGGCTGATAGAAGGCGCCGATCAGATTCTTGCCGAGCGGCGAATTGATCGCCGTCTTGCCGCCGACGCTGGAATCGACCTGAGCGAGCAGGCTGGTCGGGATTTGCACGAAGCGGACGCCGCGACGCAACGATGCGGCGCAGAAGCCGGCGAGGTCGCCGATCACGCCGCCGCCCAGCGCGATGATGACATCGCGCCGCTCGATATGCGCGGCGATCAGCCCATCGCAGACATGGGCGAATTGCTTGTAGGATTTGGTCGCCTCGCCGGGCGGCAGCACGATCGACGAGGTTTTCAGCCCCGAAGCCTCGAGACTCTTCCGCAACGGCTCCAGATAAAGTTTGGCCACGTTCTCGTCGGTGACGATCGCCGCGCGCGCGCCGGGAGCGAAGGCGGCGATTCGGGGACCGGCCTGGGCGATTAGGCCCTCGCCGATCAGAATCTTGTACGATCTGGAGCCGAGGACGACATCGACGGTCTCCACTGCCTCTTTCGCCGGCTTGGCCGCGGCGAACCGCCGCCGTAGCGCATCGATGACCGCCTCGACGGTGTGGTCATGCGGACCGTCGCGCGATTCGACCGTGAGGTCGGCGAGCGCGTAAACGGGGCCGCGCTCTTCCAGCAGGCGCCGCAAGGTCGATTCGGGGTCCGGCGTTTGCAGCAGCGGGCGGTTCGACCGCTTGCGGACGCGGCGCATGAGCACGTCGAACTCCGGCCGCAGCCAGACGGAGACGCCCTTCAGCCCAATGCGGTCGCGCGTGACCGGGTTCATGAAGGCGCCGCCGCCAGTGGCGAGCACCCTTTGGCCCTCTTCCAGCAACCGGGCGATCACCTTGCGCTCGCCATCGCGGAAATAGGCCTCGCCGAAGCGCTCGAAAATCTCGGGGATCGTCATCCGCGCCCCCGCCTCGATCTCGGCGTCGGCGTCGACGAACGGCAGACGCAGCCTTTGCGCCACGCGCTTGCCGACCGCGGTCTTGCCCGCGCCCATCATGCCGACGAGCACGATCGAGCGGCCGCCCAGGGCGGTCACCAGCGGATCGGGGGAATCTGTCGTCGGATCCAACATCGTATTTACTCGAGCCACGCACGCGCGCCCTTCCGGCGCCTCTCCTATCGCAGCCTAAACGCCCTCGCCACTGCCCTTAAGCCAAAAAGGCGAGTTCCCAAACGCTTGCGCGCGACGCAAAGACGCGCAAGCATATGTCGTTGCGTTTCGTCATACCGCAAACCGCAACCCGCGCCGATAACGAGAAACAACAGTTGAGGAGGATTGCCATGCCGGAGAGAGGATCGACAGGGGACCACAGAATTTCGGGTCCGCGATTGATCGCGATCGTCGGACCTTTCCAAAGCGGCAAGACCAGCCTGCTCGAGGGGCTGCTCGCCCGCGGCGGCGGCGCGGCGCGGCAGGGGTCCGTGCGGGAGGGGTCGAGCGTGGGCGATTCCAGCCACGAGGCGCGCGCCCACCAGATGAGCGTCGAGCCCAACATCGCCCACGTCGATTACATGGGCGACCGCATGACCTTCGTCGATTGCCCGGGGTCGGTCGAGTTCATGCATGACATGCGCCATGTGCTGCCGGTCTGCGACGCGGCGGTGGTGGTGTGCGAGGCCGACTCGCGCAAGACGCCGGCGCTGCAGGTGATCCTGCGCGAGCTGGAAGAGCTCGGCATTCCCAGGCTGCTGTTCCTCAACAAAATCGATCTGGCCGGCGGCGGCGTGCGCGAGGCGCTGGAATTGCTCCAGCCGGCCTCCCGCACGCCGCTGTTGTTGCGGCAGATCCCCCTGTGGGAAAACGGCGTCGCCACCGGCTTCGTCGATCTGGCTCTGGAGCGCGCCTTCGTCTACCGCGAATCTTCGCCGTCGGAAGTCGTCGAAATGCCGGTCGGCATCGCGTCGGACGAGAAGAAGGCGCGCTATTCCATGCTGGAGCGGCTCGCCGACTACGACGACGAGTTGATGGAGGAGCTGATCGGCGACATCGAACCGCCCCGCGATCAGGTGTTCGACGATCTGGCGCGCGAATTGCGCGCGGGCCATGTCGTGCCGCTGCTGATGGGCTCGGCGACGGCCGGCCACGGCGTCACGAGGCTGCTGAAAGCGCTCCGCCACGAAGCCCCTGGCATTACCCAGACGCGCGAGCGCATCGGCGTCGACGCCGCGGGGCCGCCGCTCGCCCAGGTCGTGCGCACGATCCACACGACGCATGGCGGCAAATTGTCGCTTGCGCGGGTGCTGCGCGGCGCCTTCTCCGACAACGCGCAAATTCTGGGCTCCCGCGGCGGCGAGGAACGCATCGCCGGCCTGATCCGGCTGACCGGTGCGTCGTCCTCGAAAGTTTCCCGCGCGGAAGAGGGCGATACGCTGGCGTTCCAACGCCTCGAAAGCGTGGCGACCGGCGACCGCATCGGTGAAGGCAGGACGCCGCCCAAACCCGCGCGCGCCGTGGTCGCGCCGGCGCCCACGCAAGGCGTCGCGATCCACGTGAAGGACCGCAAGGACGAAGTGCGCGTCACCACCGCGCTCGCCAAACTCACCGAGGAAGACACCGCGCTCGTCCATGTTCACGACGCCGAATCGGGAGAGCTCAAGCTCCTCGGTCAAGGCGAGATGCATTTGCGCGTGACGGTGGAGCGGCTGGCGGACCGATTCGGCGTCCATGTCGATTCGCAAAAACCCTCGGTCGCTTACCGAGAAACGATCCGCGACGCGGTAACCGTGCGCGGACGACACAAAAAACAGTCGGGCGGCCACGGCCAGTTCGGCGACGTGCTCGTCGAGGTCGCGCCGCGCGGCCGCGGCGACGGCTTCGCTTTCGCCGAGAAGGTGCACGGCGGCACGGTGCCCAGGCAATTCTTCTCGTCCGTCGAGCAAGGCTCCCGCGACGCTCTGTCGCGTGGACCGCTTGGCTTTCCGGTGGTCGACGTCGGGGTGACTTTGCTCGACGGTTCCTACCACACGGTCGATTCGTCGGACATGGCGTTCCGCGCCGCCGCCAAACTCGCCCTTGGCGAAGCGCTTCCCAAGGCGCGACCGGTGCTGCTCGAACCCATATTCGCGGTCGCCATTTTCGTTCCCTCCGACGCTCTGGCGCGCGCCAGCGCGCTGGTGACGGCGCGGCGCGGCCAGATCCTGGGGTTCGAGGGCCGCGCGGGCTGGCCGGGCTGGGAGATTCTCCGCGCCCTGATTCCAGAAGCGGAGATCGGCGACCTCATCGTCGAACTGAGGAGCGCGACGGCGGGCGTCGGCGCCTTCGAGGGCCAGTTCGATCACCTCGCCGAAATTTCCGGTCGCCCAGCCGAATTGGCGATCGCGGCTCGCAAACGGCTCACCGCGTAAAGCGTCCCAGGCCGGCGATTCGTCGGCCTGTACACCCGGGTTGCGCTGGCTTATGGAGTGACCGTTCATCGCCCCCCGCGAAGGTGAGTTTGCATGGCCGACTATTTGAAACCCAGCGACAAGCTCGTGACCATATTCGGCGGGTCCGGATTCCTGGGCAGGCATATCGTCCGCGCCTTCGCGCGCCGGGGTTGGCGGGTGCGCGTGGCGGTCAGGCGTCCCGATCTCGCCCATTTTTTGACGCCGCTGGGCGGTGTGGGTCAGGTACAGGCCGTGCAGGCCAATCTGCGCTATCCCGAATCGGTCGCCGCGGCGGTCGTGGGCGCCCGCATCGTCATCAACGCCTCCGGCGTGAAGGCGCAGAGCGGCCGGCAGAGTTACGAGGCGGTGCACACTTTCGGCTCGCGCGAAATCGCCGTGGCGGCGAAGGCGGCGGGCGCGGAAACGCTGATCCAGATCTCCGGAATCGGCGCGGACGCCGCTTCGCGCAACCTCTATATCGCCAGCAAGGGCCGCGGAGACGCAGCGGCGCGCGAGGCTTTCCCGGAAGCCATCGTGTTGAAGCCTTCCGTGGTGTTCGGCCCGGAAGACGAATTCTTCAACCGCTTCGCCGAATTGGCTCGCTTGCTGCCGGTCCTGCCGGTGTTCGGCGGCGGCGCTGTAAAGCTTCAGCCGGTCTATGTCGGCGATATCGCCCAGGCCGCCGTCAGCGCTATCGACGGCGCCGCCGTAGCCGGCAAGGACTATGAACTCGGCGGCCCCGAAGTGATGACGTTGCGCGAAGCGATGCAGCGCACGCTCACCATCGTCGAGCGCCGCCGCGGCCTCGTCGGCCTGCCGATGGGCGTCTCGAAGCGATTGGCCGGGTTGACCGAACTCGCGAGTTCGCTTTCGCTCGGACTGTTCCCGTCGGCGTTGGCGACGACGAAAGAGCAGGTCGACCTGCTCGGTACGGACAATATGGTCTCCGTCCAGGCGATCACGGAAAAACGCACGCTGGAAGGGCTCGGCGTCGCCGCGCAGGGTTTCGAGGCCATAGCGCCGACCTATCTGGTGCGGTTCCGCAAGAGCGGTCAGTTCGAGCCGAGCCGGTTTGCGTGAAACGGGGTATTTTTCGCCGAGGAATGTGGAAGCGATGATCCGCCATACCGTGCTTTTCCGGCTGAAACCATCCGCCGGTTCCAAGGGAGCGTCGGCGTTCCTCGACGCTGCGGACGTTCTGGCGCGAATCCCCGGAGTCGGGAATTTCGAAAAATCGCGACAAATCAGCGCCAAGAACGACTACGAGTTCGTGTTTTCCATGGAATTCGCCGATTCCTCGGCTTATGCCGCCTACAACCACCACCCGCTTCACGTGGCTTTCGTCCGCGATTACTGGGTTCCCGAAGTCGAGGCGTTCCTGGAAGTCGACTCGACGCCCTTGTCTTCGTAAGCGCGTATCGGCCAGGGGTCGGCGCACCCGGTGACGACGACGCTATCGCATGTTCCCGGTATGGCCGAGCGAATAGCGCCCGGGTTGCGGCCAGACCGTGAGGCCGTGCGGCATGCCGCCCACGGGAATCGTCTTCACCGAACCATCGTCCGTATTGAACGCGTAGACGACGCCGTCGTAGCGGCCGGATAGCCACAGCCATTTGCCGTCGGCGCTGACATTGCCCATGTCCGGGCTGCCGCCGCCAGGAATCGTCCAGGTCGCGACGATTTTGCGCGAGGCGAAATCGAGCACGGAGACGCTGCCCTCGCCCTTGTGCACGCCCAACAGATTGTGCGTGCCACGGTTGGAGACGAACAACTTCGTGCCGTCACGGCTCGGATAGAGGCCATGCGCGCCGACGCCAGTGGCGATGAAGCCGGTCTCCTTGAAACTGTCGCCGTCGATGACGACGAGGCCGTCCTTCAGCATGTCCGCGACGAAGAACGCGGAGCCGTCCGGCGCAATGCGAATGTCCTGCGGAATGTGTTGCGGCGAGAGTTGCAGCATGCCCGCGAGCGTGTGGTGGACGAGGTCGATCTTGGCGAGTTGGTCGTTGTACTCGCAAGTGAAGATCGCATAGGCGCCGTCGATCGCGAAATCGGCGTGATTTATGCCGGCACATTGCGGCGCCAATACATAGCCTTGCAGGGCCATTGTGTGCGGATCGCGGAATTCGAGGCGGCGCATCGCTTCGGCCACCACGATCGCGGAGCGGCCGTCGGGCGTGAAATACATGTTGTAGGAATCCGGCACGTCGATCGCCGCGCCGGTCTTGCCGGTTTTTGGGTCGATCGCCATGACCGAGGCGTGGCCGCCGCGATAAGAGATGTCGCCGGACACCCAGAGCGTCTGCAAATCCCAGGACGGCACGATATGCTGCGGGCTAGGGATCGCCGTGAAGCTGTCGACGACCTTGAAAGTCTCGGGATCGATGACGTCGACCTTGCCGGTCCACAGGTTGGGCGAATAGATGCGCGGCAAAGCGCCTGCGGTCGCCGGGCTGAACTTGCCGGCCGCCACTTCCGAATAGATGTTCTTCGCATCGACGACCGGCGGCATCGTCAGATTCGCCGGAGGCACGTTGGCGAAGTTGGGGTTGTTGGGCAATTCGTAGGCCGCGCGCTCGACGAAGGATTGCGGATCGCGCTCGGCTTCGGGGAAGCCGGCGCAGACCGGGCACGGACCGATTTCGCCGCAGGGGCTCGGAATCGTCAGCGACTGCGCGCTGTCGATGATCGTGCCGGACCCGGCGACCAGCCCAACCGCCAAGGCGGCGGCGCTCAGAAGTTTACGCGAAAACATAGGCCCCACATGACTTACCGACGCTGGCCGCGCCCAACCGGCGCCGACCTCGCCTCATTCTCGCCCTACCATGTGCGGCGGCGGATGACTGGCAGATGAACAAGCGCCGGGAGCACGGCGGCTGCGTGCAAATGTCTCGCCGCGGAGAGGGCCGACCGGGGGGCGTCAGTCCGCGAACGCGAGAATGCCGAAATGGGGTTGCGCCAGGCTGTATCCACCCTTACTTCGACCCCCATGCAGACAGTCACCTACGCCATTGGCGATGTTCACGGCCGTATCGATCTGCTCGACGAACTCCTGGAGCAAATCGAGGCCGACGCCCTTGGCAGAGGCGCGCGGGCGAAAATCGTCTTCACCGGCGATTACGTCGACCGTGGGCCGGATTCGTTCGCAGTGGTCGAACGGCTCATTTCGGGCCCGCGACGCGGCGAGGACGAATTCGTCTGCTTGCGCGGCAATCACGACGAATTGTTCATCCTGGCGGCGACCGGCTTGGCGGAACTGCCGGCATGGGCGCAGCGGCTTCACGAGCATGCGCTCGCCAGCTATGGGCTCGCGCCCGACAGCCCGAGCGATCAAAGGTCCGAATTTCATCGCCACGTCTCGTTTCTCGCCGCCCTGCCGCTGACCCACGACGACGGAACGCATTTGTTCGTGCATGCCGGCATCCGTCCCAACGTGCCGCTCGACCAGCAAGCCGAGCGGGATCTGATGTGGATTCGCCAGGAGTTCATGGATTATCGCGGCGCCCTGCCCCGGCGCGTTGTGCATGGCCACACGATCGTCGGCGACGCCGCCGTCGTCACTCCCAACAGAATTTCCATCGACACCGGCGCCTATCGCTCCGGCATTCTGACTGCCGCCGTGCTCGACGGCGGCGCGCCGCGTTTCCTCGTGACGTCGGGAGCGCCTGACAAGGCCGCCATCGTGCGTGAAGCGATGATCGTCGCCCTGGTCAGAGGTCATCCGCTGAGCGCGAGAATTCGGACGGCGTTCGACGATTTTCTCGCCGGGCTCATCGGCGCCGAGGACATGATGGGCATCGTCGAGGGGCGTTAATTTCACCACACCACCGGGTGCGCTTCTCCGGTCTGGACGTTGAGAAAGCCTTGCGGCGCCGGCTCGCAGGGCGCGACCAGCACCCAGGTCCAGGGCGCGCAGGTGAGCGTCGCAAACATCAGCCGCTCGGGGAATCCGGGATACCAGCGCGGCCGGAACGTCGGCTCGTACATCCACTCGACCTTGCGCGCCTCGGCATAGAGATGCTGCATTTCGGCGTCGAGCGCCTCCGCGGGCCGGCACGACATCAGCCCGCCGATCTCGAAGCGCACGGTGGCGACCAGTTCGCCCTCGCGCACCAAGGCCCAGCCGCCCTGCGTAATTTTAAGCGCATTGACCGCCTTGGCCATCGCGGCGTCGGACGAACCGACGCTCCAGATGTTGTGCTTGTCATGCGCGACCGAGCAGGCGAGCGCGGTGTCCGGCGTCGCCGGCCCGCAGCCGCGCCAGAACATTTTGGAGATCCTCGCCTCGCCGGAAAAGCGGTCGACGATGGCGAATTTGGTAATCGCATTCTCAGGATCGCGCTGCACCTCGCCGTCGCGCACAGGCAGGTCGAGCGTGTAAAATTCGGGATGCCAGTGGAACGGACGGATGACCGCCGCGTGCATCGTCTCCCGCCCCGGCGCGGCTGGCAAGGCGAAATCCTGCGCTTGGATTTCGCGTTGAATATTGATGGTGCGGTTCGCCCAATCCGGCCAATCGATGCGCGGCACGGCGCCGGTGTAGCGCGTGCCCTCCGAGACCTGCGCGCCGTCGGCCCAGACTTTCTCGATTTGCAGCGTCTCGACGTCGGACAGCAACACCAAGTCGCCGAAGCGCCCCGGCGCCAGCGAGCCGACATAGGGGGTGAGCCGCATATGGCGCGCCGGATTGATCGTCGAGCATTGGATGGCGATTTCCGGCGCGAGCCCGTTCTGGATCGCCAGCCGCGTATTGAAGTCGCTGGCGCCGAATTCGAGCGTATGCGAGGCGCTGCGGTCGTCGGTGGTGAAGGCGATCTGCGACCAGTCCTGCAACCCCTTGGCGATCAGGAACTTGACGATCTCCGGCATCGCGTAGATGCGCAGTTCGATGAACAGTCCCCGCGCCAGCTTGTCCCAGGTCTCTTCCGGCGTTTGCACTTCGTGGTCGGAGGCCAGGCCCGCCGCGGCGAAAGCGTTGATCGAAGCGAGATCGCGCAGGCCGGAGGCGTGGCCCTCGACGACCCCTCGCGCCGCGAAGGTCGCCTCGATCATGCCCCAGAGCCGTTCGTAGGACGGATTTTGCGGGTTCCAGACTGCCGGCCAGTCCATCACTTCGTCGAGCCCGGCGACCATCAGGCTTTGCGCCATGAAGGCGCGCTGTTCGTCGCGGCCGAAATAGCCGCCGCCCCATTCGTAGGCGGTCGGCGGCACGGCGGAGCCGGGCAGCGGAAAAATCTTCAGCGGCGAACCGCGCTTGCGCGCCTCCAGCCAGAACTCGAGATTCCTTGGGCCGTTGACGTTGGAAAACTCGTGGCTCGCCTCGCAAGTCCATGTGTTTCCGTGGGGCAGCACGAGCGCGGCTTCCCATTCCGGCGTCAGATGCGAGCTTTCTATGTGCTTGTGCACCTCGCCGAAGCCGGGAACGGCGGCAAGCGCAGGTTCATGGAACCGCTCCGCCACTGCGCCCTGATACTGGCCATGCGGCCCGACCCAGGCGATGCGCCGGCCCTTGATGATGATTTCCCAGTCCTCATGCCAGGTGCGGGTATGGACATCGAGCAGCCGGCCGACGCGCAGGGATTTGTCGGCGGGGCGCTTGCCGAGCGCGACCAGCGTCAGATCCTGGCGGATGCGAACTTCCTTGGCGGCCTCGATCAGGTCGTCGACGGGCGGCTCGCGGTCGAAATCGTTCATCGCCATTTCCCCTCCGTGTCGCGCTCGAGAATCGGCGTCCTCAGCACCGCGACGATGCGGGCGACCCATTTCGGACCGAGCCGCTCGCGCCAGCGTTCGGATTGCAGCATCGCGGCGCCGATCACGACGGGCTCGGCGCCGCAAAGAGTCAGCAATTGCAGCCCAGCTTTCATCGAGGCGCCGCTGCTGATGACGTCGTCGATCAGCGCGACGCGGCGGCCTTGCAACAGCGGCAGCATGCGCGGATCGACATAGAGCCGCTTGGCCTGCTCCGGCGTGGTGATCGACGAAAGCGGGACCGAGAGTTCCTCTCGATACCAGAATTTGCGCGAGGTCCCGAGCGGGACATAGCGGGCGTGTCCGAGCTTTTGCGCCAGCGCGCCGGCCAGCGTCAGCCCCAGCGTCGGCAAGCCGACGACGACCTCGACATCGAAAGGCGCCAGCTTGCGCGCGAGATCGTCGGCGATCGCCTCGACGACGGAAAAGCTCGCCTGATTAAGAATCAGCGACGCCAGCGCCTGTTCGCCGGAGCCAAGCGGCCGGATCGGCAGACGCAACACGCGGCCGTCGTCGAAATGCGCGAGATGGTAGATGATTCCGGCGCGCTCGGCGCCGGTCGTTGCGGTGGGCTCGATCTCCTGCCAGAATTCATGCGGCTGCATCGCGGTCCTTCCCTAGCGCCGACCTGAGCCGAGACCTTAGCTCATGCAAATTCCGGACGATATTCGCGCCGACCTCGATTTTCTCGTGAGGCTCAGGCGTGATCTGCATGCTCATCCTGAACTTGGCTTCGAGGAGGAGCGCACCAGCGCGATCGTCGCCCAGGTTTTGTGCGAAGCCTCGATTTCGGTGCATCGCGGCCTCGGCGGGACGGGGGTGGTGGGAACGCTCAAGGTCGGCGAGGGCGCTCGAGCGATCGGCCTGCGCGCCGACATGGACGCGCTGGCGATGCCGGAGACGGCGGAGCGGCCCTACAAGTCGACGAACCCGGGAAAGATGCACGCCTGCGGCCACGACGGCCATACCGCGATGCTGCTGGGCGCGGCGCGACGTTTAGCGGCGACGCGCGACTTCTCCGGCACGGCGCATTTCATTTTTCAGCCGGCCGAGGAGGGGCGCGGCGGGGCGCGGAAAATGGTGGCGGACGGGCTGTTCGAGCGATTTCCCTGCGACGCGGTCTACGGCCTGCACAACATGCCGGGGCTCGCCGTGGACGAAATGGCGGTCGTCGAGGGACCGCAACTCGCCTCCTCGGATTCCTGGCGGCTGACGTTTCGCGGCGTGGGAACCCACGGCGCCAAGCCGCATCTGGGCAAGGACCCGATCGTCGCCGCCGCCTCGTTCCTTTCGGCGCTGCAAACGATCGTCGGGCGCGTCGTCGATCCGTTGCAGCCGGCGGTGGTCAGCGCCTGTTTCGTCAGCGCCGGGGAGCGCAAGGCGCTGAATGTGATCCCCGATTTCGTCGAGATCGGCGGCACCGCGCGCGCCTATTCGGCAGATGTGCGCGACCAGTTGGAGGTCGAGATCGGCCGCCTCGCGCGGGGCGCCGCGGCGATGCACGGGGTGTCGGCCGAATACGCCTTCGAACGCCGCATTCCGCCCGTTGTCAACGATCCCGACGCCACGCGGCGCGCGTTGCGGGCGGCGCGGGCGGTGTTCGGCGAAAAGGTGCAGACCCGGTTCCCCCCGTCCACCGCCGGCGACGATTTCGCCTTCTTCGCCGCCCACGCGCCGGGCTGTTACGTCTGGCTCGGAAACGGGCCGGCGTGCGACGGCGCCCTGCACCACAACTCCGGCTATGATTTCAACGACGCGGCGATTGGGGCGGGGGTGGCGTATTGGACGAGGCTAGTGGAGCAGGAGTTGCGAGGTTGACGACTTAGCCGTCGTCTCGAGCCATTTCGGGCCTCGCCAGCCTTTCGACTTTCAGCGGCGTCGCTCGATTGCGGATTTGAGCCAGATCGTAATTCGACTGCAAGCGCAGCCAGGTATCCGCGTTTCCGCCGATTGACATTTCGAGGCGCGCGGCCATTTCGGGCGCTATGCCGGAACGGCCGGCAACGACATTGTGCGGTCGCTGCCGCGTCACGCCAAGCGCTTCGCCGTCTCGCCTTGAGGAATGCACTTCGCCGTCATGCCCGGGCTTGTCCCGGATATTCACGTCGCGAGACAATTGAAATGTTTCCCAATGAGGCATCACACCCCGACGTGGGTGGCCGGGACTGGGCCCGACCATGATGGAATGGGCGGTTGGAGAAGCCCGAGACGCCCTAAGATGGCGCCTCCGCCTCACCCCGTCCCCACCTTCGCCGCCGTCTCCAACGGCAAATCGAACGCGACGATTTCCCCGAGCGCGCGCGGCATCAGCGCGGCGCTGGCTTCGACCTTGATCGGGCCGAGCCGCGTCTCCAGCAGATATTGCCGCGTCGCGCCGGCGAACGAAACGCCGCGCACCACGCCGGAAAATGGGCCCTCTCCGAGCCGGACGCCGTCCGGGCGCCAGGCGAGCGCCGCGACGCTCGCGTCCAACCCGGCGAGCGAAACCGGGCCGCCCGCCGTCTTCAGCCGTCCGCCCTCGACCTCGAGGATCGTCTCGAAACCGACGAAATCGGCGACGAAGGGCGAGGCGGGCGCGTTGTAGATCTGCTCGGGCGTTCCGACCTGCTCGATCTGCCCTGCGCGCATGACGACGATGCGGTCGGCCATGGCGAGCGCTTCGCCCTGGTCGTGGGTGACGAAGATCATGGTGACGCCGGTTTCCTTCTGCACGCGCTGCAATTGCGCGCGCATCTCCAGCCGCAGGCGCGCGTCGAGATTGGACAAAGGCTCGTCGAGCATCAGGAGCTTCGGTTGCATCACCATCGAGCGCGCCAGCGCGACGCGCTGCTGCTGACCGCCGGAGAGTTCGGGAATTTTTCGCCCGGCGAAGCTTTCGAGGCCGACGGTGGTCAGGCCCTCCGCGACCTTGCGGTCGAGCGCGGCGCCGCCTAGCCCCTTCAGCCGCAGGCCGAAGGCGACGTTCTCGAACACGCTGAGATGCGGAAACAAGGCGTAGGACTGGAACACCAGACCGATCTGGCGCCGGTTCGCCGCCAGACGCGTGATGTCGACGCCGTCCAGCCAGATTTTTCCGCCACGCGGCGCCAGCAGGCCGGCGACGGCGCGCATCGTCGTCGTCTTGCCGCAGCCGGAGGGACCCAGCAGCGCGAGGAATTCGCCCTTGGCGACGGACATATCCAGGTCCCTGACCGCGACGGTGTCGCCATATCCCAACGTCAGGCGCTCTGTCCGCAAATAGTCAGACATAGCGCGTCAGCCCCAGAAAGCGCTCGGCGATCAGCACGATCGCCAGCGACAAGGCCGCAAGCAGCGTCGAGAGCGCGGCCACCGAGGGGTCGTAGGTGATTTCGAGATAGCCGAGCATGTCGATCGGCAGCGTCTCGACTCCAGGACCGGAAAGAAACAGCGACACCGGCACTTGGTTGAAGCTGGTGACGAACCCCAGCACCATTGCTGCCAATACGCCGTCGCGAATGTTGGGCGCGACGACGCGGAAAAAGGCGCCCGCGCGAGAAGCGCCAAGGAGAACGGCCGCCTCCTCGATTTCCGGCCGCAAGTTGGCGAGGCTGGCCGAGACGACGCGCAGCGCATAGGGCAGGATCAGCGCGGTATGGGCGAGAAACAGCGCCAGGACGATTGGGAAGCGCAGCGGCACGACGAGATAGCGCAGCAGCGCCAGACCGACGACGATGCCGGGGACCAGCAGCGGCGAGGCGACGATCAGGCGTAAAATCTCCGCGAACGGGACCTTGTAGCGCGCCAGCGCGTAGGCGGCGGGCACGCCGAGCGCCAGCGCCGCCGAGGTGGCGCCGATCGCCAGCGTCAGAGACAGCACGAAGCTCGCGCGAAAACTCTCGACCTCGAACACCTTTTCGACCCAGCGCAGCGACAGGCCTTGCGGGGGAAAAGCCAGCGTCTCGCCCGCCGACAGCGACGCCGCGACGATCACGGCGAACGGGCCGATCAGGAACAGCAGCACGAGCCCGAGCGCCACCCTCATCACGCGGTTCTCGCCTTGGCGATGCGCCGCATGACGAGATTGGCGGCGAAGCTCATCACGATCAGCAGCGAAGCGATGACGCCCGCCGAGACGAGATCGTTGGCGATGCTGACGCGCTGATAGAGCAGCGTCTCCAGCATCAGCACCTTCGCGCCGCCGAGCACCGCGGGCGTAATGTAGGCGGTCATCGATCCCGCGAACACCAGCGTGCCGCCGACCGCGAAACCCTCGCGAGTCAGAGGCAGGATGATCTTGACGAAGATCTGAAGATCGTTGGCTCCCAGGACGCGAGCGGCGGCGACCGCGTCGCGCGGCAGGTTCTCCAGCGCGCCGATCAGCGACAGGATCATCAGCGGCAGCAGCAATTGTAACAGGCCGATGAAGATCGCGGTCTCCGAGAACAGGATGCGCAACGGCTCGTCTGTGAGACCCACGAATATCAGCGCACGGTTGACGATGCCGGTGCGCCCGAGAATCACGATCCAGGCATAGGTGCGCGCGACGGGGGAAACCATCAGCGGCAACACCACCATCGCCACCATCCGCCCCTTGCCCCCGCCTTTGATGTCGACGATCGCCTGCGCGGCGAGATAGCCGAGCCCGGCCGCCGCGGCGGTGACGAGCGCGGCGATCTTCAACGTCCGCCAGAACACGGCTTGATTGAGCGACGAGGCGAAGAAAGCGCTGAGCGGCTGCAGCGACCAATGCCCCTCGAAGTGAAAGCCCTCGGAGAGCAGCGCCAGCACCGGCGCCACGAACACAGCCAACGAAAACAGCGCGGCGGGCGCGATCAACACGAACGCTTCGGCGCGCTTCTCGAACATCCTGCGCGCCCTATTGGCCAACCTTTTCGTTCCAGCGGCTGAGCCAGGCCTCGCGATTGGCGAGCGCCACCGCGGAGGGGATCAGCTCAAGGGCTTTCACGGTGTCCTCGCCATAGGTCAGGTTTTCGGCGACTTCCGGCGCGACCTTGACCTCGCGATTGGCGGGGCTGTCGACCAGTTTCTCGGCCAGTGCGGTCTGGATTTCCGTGGAGAGCCAGAAATCCATGAATTGCAGGGCAAGATCCTGGTTCTTGCCGCCATGGGTCAGCACCATCACGTTCATGCCGCCGGTCTGGCCCTCCTTCGGATTCGCCCAGGCGACGGGCAGGTTCATTTTCTTGAACCCTTCCCAAGCGAAACGGCCGATGGGCGCGGCCCAGATCTCTTCTTGCTGCATCAGTTGCACGATCTGCGAGGCGCGGACGTAGAAGGTGACGATGTCGGCCTTGTGCGCGCCGATGGCGTCGATCGGGGCCGCAAGGTCGGGCGTATCCTTGTCGAGCGCCTTGCCAAGCATAAAGAGCGTCGGCGGTCCCTGATTGGTGCCGATGTCGGCGATCGCGACATGGCCGGCGAGCTTGGGTGACAGGAGATCGGCCCAGGAATCGATGCGGACCTTGTCGGAGCGATAGACGATCGATGTGGCGTAAAACGTGTAGCCGACGCTCATGCCGTCGCCGTTGGGGTCCTTGGCGATATCGTAGAGTTTTGCAAAGTTGCCAAGCCTGGCGACGTCGATCTTGTCGGTGAGCCCTTGCCTCGCCGCCTGGAGCCCGTCGGCCATCGAGACCACCGCCATGTCGATGACCGGGCTCCCCTTGTTGGCCTCCATCTTGGCGAGGCGCTCAACGCTGTTGCCGGTTTCGACGACCAGCTTGCAGCCGCATTGGGCCTCGAACGGGTCGTAGACCAGCTTTTTATAGGCGTCCTGAGCGAAGCCGTAGACCGAGATGGTCAGCGTCCGATTTTCCGCGCGCCCCGGCATTGGGGTCAGCAGCGCCAAGGCCAGCGCGATCGTCAGGCGTTTCTTCATCGCTTCCCAAACTCCTCGCCCACTCGACGTTTTGCCATGCGGCCGGCCCAGCTTGCCGCATTCGCGCACCGCTTGCAAAGCGCTGGGTCGACCCGCTTCTGTCCTAAATCAATGACGCGCATGGACGGACGATGCATCGTTCCCACCTCGAATCGCAAGGAGGGTCATCGGATGTCCAAGGCTTCGGCCCTTCAAGGCAAAGGGGCTTTCATCGGCCTTTCGGGTCTGGCGCTGGTTCTGTTCGGCGGAGTTCCGGCTTTCGCCGCCGACGCCAGCCATGGCGAGCAATTGGCGCGGCGCTGGTGCGCGGCCTGCCACGTCGTGACCGACGACCAGACGCATGGCGCC
>Ga0302320_10003100_pt1 | contig 38714 bp, 18 predicted proteins | sample Bog_T0_3_FD_202130 | JGI IMG/M metagenome (GOLD analysis project Ga0302320, IMG submission 202130) | Peat permafrost microbial communities from Stordalen Mire near Abisko, Sweden - Bog_T0_3 | ecosystem: Environmental > Terrestrial > Soil > Wetlands > Peat | place: Sweden: Abisko, Stordalen Mire... | reverse complement strand
GCCATCGGTGATCCAAAATTTCACGGAGCCGGAGGAATTCGTGGCGATATTGCCGCCAAAGCTCAGCAGCCGGTTGGCGCCGTTGTCGGTCAGGTCGCCGTAATAGGCTTCACCGTCTTTTTTGTAGGTCGCGACCGCAGCGGCCAATTCAGCGGCTTGCGCGGCGGGAGTTTTGAAGTTTCGCACCAAGGACCGGCTGAAACGGTTCGCCTCCTGATGGGTATCCAGCATGCCGAGGGGCTGCCAAGCGCCCGCCTGATCGGTGATGACTACCATTCCGCCCTTCGTAACAAATTCGGAGGAACTGCCACCGAACGAGGCATCGACGTAGATGAAGCCGTCGTTGGCGGTCTGGCCATCGGCCGAAACGGATTGTGAATCGGCGGGGTCGGTAAAAACGCTGTGCCAGGCGTAATCGTTCACATCGCCGAGCTTTTGGACGGCGCTAGTTACATCCCTGCCGGTGGAGTCCGCGAGCGAAAGGCCGGACACCAAGGCCAGCGTACAGGATAGTACCGTTTTCTTCATCGAAATACCTCAGTTTCGGTTTTGGGCCAATCCCTGCTAGATTGAGGGACATTTCCCATTTGTATTATTGCCCACGACCACTGCGGGCTTATCCCTAATCTCTCCCAAGTCCAAAGATTTGCAAGTTTGTTTTGTGTCACAGCACCGCAAAGGCGCAACCAAGGAAAGATCACCGCATTTTTCGCCACGGATTGAACCCGGATCGGCAGGCACGCTGGAGGGATCGGCAAAATATTCACGCGGAGGCGCGGAGGCACACCGCGGCGGAGCCGCACCGAAAACGAAGCCGGGGAATTTAAACCGCGAAATATACGAAAGACGCAAAAAGCAGAAAGACGAAGAGATTTCACGCGGAGGCGCGGAGGCGCGGAGAGAAAACACAGAGAGGAATTTCAAGGGATTCCGGACAGAATTGACGGGATTAACAAGATTGGGGAGCCGAATCGTGGCGCCGTTCCCGAGGGATTGGCCGCAGTGCCCACCGGGACGGGAAAACATTTGCATTAAGCCCCCTGCACGATTAAGAAGGGGATGCGATGATGACGGAATCCGGCCCATCACCACTAGACCGTTCTGCAGATAGTTACTGGCTGACTCGCTTTGTCATGCTGCGGCTGCTAGGTTGCGTTTATGCGGTCGCTTTCCTCGCCGCCGTGAACCAAATCGTGCCCCTGATTGGTTCACATGGGCTGCTGCCGGTGAGTCTATTTCTGGACCGGGTCCAAGGCGGATTGGGATCGACGGCGGCCGGGTTTCTCCGTTTGCCGTCGGTATTCTGGTTCGGTCATTCGGATGCGGTTCTGCAAATGGCGGCGTGGGCGGGACTGGGTCTCTCTTGCGTCGTTGCAGCCGGTTACGCCAATGGCATCATCATGGCGATCCTTTGGGCGCTTTACATGTCGTTCGTTCATGTCGGACAGGATTGGTACGGCTATGGCTGGGAAATCCAACTGCTGGAAACGGGTTTTCTGGCGGTCTTTCTTTGTCCGCTGGTTGATGGCGGTCCCTTTTCGAGCCGCGCACCGCCGGTCGTCGTACTTTGGCTGTTTCGCTGGCTTATCTTCCGGATCATGATTGGGGCGGCGCTGATCAAACTGCGCGGCGATTCGTGCTGGCGCGATCTCACAGCGCTCTATTATCACTTTGAGACCCAGCCCATTCCTGGTCCTTTGAGCCGGGGAATCGATTTTCTGCCGCACTGGATGCTGCAAGGCGGGGTGCTCTTCAATTTCCTCGCCGAACTCGTGGCGCCCGGGTTCGCTTTTTATCCCCGAATCGGCCGGCGCATTGCGGGTGTGATTCTGGTATTGTTTCAAATTTCGCTGATCGTCAGCGGCAACTTATCCTTCTTAAACTGGCTGACGATCGTCCCGGCGCTCGCCTGTTTCGACGATGGTTTTTGGGCGAAGTTGTTGCCGCGCAGACTGGCACATTGCGCGACGAAGGCGGCAGCGGAGAAGGCGCCCAGTGTGCCAATGCAGCGCGCCGCCTGGGCGGTGGCCGCGCTGGTCGGGGTTTTGAGCATTCAACCGGTGATCAACCTGTTATCCCCCACGCAGGTCATGAACACATCCTACATTCCCCTCGATCTGGTGAACACTTACGGGGCCTTCGGTTCGGTCGGGCGCGAACGGATGAACGTCGTGTTTCAAGGCACGGACGACGACCCGGCTGACCCCGGGGCGGTGTGGAAAGATTACCCCTACCGGGCGCTGCCAGTCGCGCTAAACCAACGGCCCCGGCAAATCGCGCCCTATCAACCGCACCTGGACTGGCAGATGTGGTTCGCCGCGATGAGCACTCCCGATGAATATCCTTGGACCTTGAATCTGGTCTGGAAACTTCTGCACAACGATGCGGGCGTCCTCGGTCTCCTGGGGGAAAATCCATTCCCCGGAAAACCGCCGCGCTACATTCGCGCCACGCTGTACCGCTATCGGTTTGCCCCGCCCGGCAACCCGGAAGGCAAGTGGTGGAAGCGGGAGGAGTTGGGACAGTGGCTGCCGCCTTTATCGGCCGACGACTCGCGCCTGATCCAGGTGTTGCAACAATATGGCTGGCTGGGAAAAACGAAGTGGGTAAATCCCCAAGCGCTTTGAAAAATCAATATGATGCCATTGTGGTAGGGTCCGGACCCAACGGTCTGGCAGCGGCGATCACGCTGGCTCAAGAACGCCTGTCCGTGCTCCTGGTCGAAGGCCGGGCGGAACCGGGGGGTGGCGTGAAGTCGGAGGAATTGACCCTGCCCGGATATATCCACGACACCTGCTCCGCGATCCATCCACTGGCGCTGGCTTCACCCTTTTTCCAATCCCTCGATTTAGGCGCCTGGGGGTTGAAATGGATACAGCCTGACTTGCCGCTGGCGCATCCACTTGATCGCGGAGAGGCCGCGTGTTTGCACCGTTCGCTGGACCTCTCGGCGCAAGGTTTTGGCCCTGACGAGGACCGGTATCGATCCACGATGAAATTGTTTGCGCAGAATTCCGGGTCACTGATCGCCGAAATTCTGCAACCCATCCCGCATTGGCCGAATCATCCGGGATTGCTTGCCGAATTCGGTTTGGTGGCGCTCCAATCGGCGCATCGGTACAGTTGCCGTTATTTTGAACAGACGACCACCCGCGCACTTTTTGCCGGCATGGCGGCCCATTCCTTTCTATCGTTGCGGCAAACCGCCTCGGCGGCAACGGGGCTGGTTTTAAATGTACTGGCTCACTCGGTGGGCTGGCCATTGCCCGGTGGTGGTTCCGGGAAAATCACCGAAGCTTTGTCCCAGTATTTTCAGACGTTGGGAGGGACCATCCAAACCGGTTACTGGGTTAGGAATATCGACGAACTGCCCAAGGCGCGAGCGATGCTTTTTGATGTTTCGCCCCGCCAGCTTCTGGCCATCGCGGGGAACCGTTTTCCAACGCGCTATCGAGACGCGCTGACCCGTTATCAATATGGCCCGGGAGTTTTTAAAGCGGATTATGCTTTGAGTTCGCCGATTCCATGGACCAATCCGTTCTGCCATCGGGCGGGAACGGTCCATGTGGGTGGAACTTTGGAGGAAATCACGGCTTCGGAGGAAGAGGTCACCCGGGGAGTTCATCCAGAAAAACCGTTGGTACTCGTCACGCAACCGAGCCGGTTTGATTCCAGCCGGGCTCCGGAAGGGAAGCAGACGGCGTGGGCCTATTGTCATGTCCCGGCCGGCTCCACTTTTGACATGGCGGAACGGATTGAGAATCAAATCGAACGGTTTGCTCCGGGATTCCGGGATTGTGTATTAAAACGGACGACGAGAACGTGTCAGGACTTGGAAGCGTCCAACCCAAACCTGGTGGGGGGAGACATCAACGGTGGCTTGGCGAATCTCAAGCAGTTGATTATTCGTCCTATCTTGAGCACCAATCCCTATAGAACGCCGCTTAAGGGAGTTTATCTTTGCTCGGCCTCCACGCCTCCCGGGGGCGGGGTACACGGGATGTGCGGCTACAATGCGGCCCGGCAGGCGTTAAAAGCCATTTTTAAGATTTGATCGCGGCGCGACGGGGCAATAGAGGAGAACCAATCGAGGTTGGGTTGGTGTATCCGCTTTCCCAGGGTAGTCCCGCGTCGGACGCGGGACAACCGCTGGGCTTTGGGGTGCAATCCCTTTGGGATTAGTCTTTTCATGAACCTAAAGTGCTGGTGATGATTTCCCATGATTTACGTAGTCTCACCCCTCACCCTTAATCCCTCTCCCCGTTGAGGGGCGAGGGAGTCGCGATCGGCCATTGTCATTATTTCTTCGGCAATCGGCATAGCTACGCCGGCGTGCAGAGGACTGCCCGCCCTACCCAGTTTGGTTCATGGGCGGTGAGCAGGTCCGAACGGAACACGGAACTTTCCATGAGCCTCCGGAAAAAAGTTCGCGCGTCCTCCTCCGCTAAAGCTACGGAGGACAGGGAGGCGCGGAGAGGAGGAAGAAGGAATTTGCCGCAAAAGAACGCAAAGAAAGGACGAGGCGCATTTCCTTTTTAATTTGCCGCGTTATCACCGTTGAATAAAATGAGTTGCCGGAATTCGAAAAAAGGGTCAGTGCGGTTTCGGCAAAATGAGTTCAGAGCTGGTGCTACGTCCGCCCGCTTCTTTCTTCCTGAGAATCTTCCGGGTCACCCGGTCGCTAATATCACGCAGCGCCGTGTCCGGCGAACACTTCGTCAGCTTGGCCCATTTTGAAGTGGTTAGCTTGCCATCAAAACCGTCCAGCAGGCGATTGATGGCCTTGCGTTGGCGGTCATTGATTGCTCCACCGGCGCGGGTTTTCCAGAAGTGCGCTTTGGTGAGCACCGACTCGAGGAGTTGCCCGGACGAACCGAGCGCGCGTTTGAGGCAGTTTAAAAACCATTCGATCCACGACGTGATGTCGAACGTTCCATTCGGCGCAGAAACAAGAATATTCGCCGCACAACCTGCGGCGAATAAACCCCCGATTCACGGCATAATCATGCAGAGTTTTGGTCCGTGCTTGAAATGGCACCGGCCGATTGTTGCCGAAAAAACTTGCCGCCCTTCGGATATGGGCCGAAGGTTCAACCAAGGGTCCACTTGAAAATGAAAACAGTCGACGCGCAAAACGTTTTCGGGGCTTCGGTCAGAATGTCGAGGAATCTGCCGGGGATGTCCCAACCAACACTGGCGGAGCGGGCGAAGCGGCATGCGCACAACAAGGAGGCGGGTTATGCGTTTTAAGGGGAGGCCCATCGCGCTGCGCTACGGCTGTGCGGTTGTCAGCGTTATGGCTGCGGTTGGGCTGCGCCGATTGCTCGACCCGTGGCTACAGTTGTCGTTTCCGTTTGCGACGATTTTCTTCGCCATCCTGTTGACGGCGTGGGTGGGTGGTTTTAAGCCGACTTTGACGGCGGTCTTCCTCGGAGCCATTGCCGCCGACTATTTTCTGCTGGCGCCGCGCGGCAGTCTCAAACTGTTGGAAACCGAACGCCTCGGGCTGCTGCTTTATCTGGCCACGGGGCTAGGAATCGCCGCGCTGGGCGGCGTGATGGACGGAGGGCGAAGACTGGCCGAAATTCAGGCCGCCGCCCTGCGCGCCGGCATCGCGAACCTGGAGGCACGCGTGCAGGACCGCACGGCGGCCCTGCAGCAGAAAACGGAAGCATTGGGAGCCGAAATCGCCGAACGCAAACAAGCGGAGCAGGCGTTGCGGCTGCGGGAGGCTGAATTCCGCACCCTAACGGAAGCGATGCCGCAGATCGTCTGGGCCACGAACGCGGACGGGGAGAACATTTATTTCAACCAGCGCTGGACGGTTTATACAGGACTGACGTTGGAGGAAAGCCTGGGGGATGGCTGGAACAAACCGTTTCATCCGGAAGACCGGGCGCGGGCCTGGGAAGCGTGGCGCTCGGCGGTTGCGGGCGCCGGAGACTACTCGCTCGAATGCCGGCTTCGGCGCGCCGATGGCGTGTATCGCTGGTGGTGGATTCTGGGCGCGCCGCTGCGAATGGCTGACGGAACAATCCTCAAATGGTTCGGCACCTGCACCGATATCACGGATCGCAAACAAGCGGAGGAAGCCGTGCGGGAAAGCGAGGAACGATTCCGGACGATGGCAAATTCCATGCCGCAACTGGCCTGGATCGCCAAGGCGGATGGATACATTTTTTGGTATAACCAGCGCTGGTACGACTACACCGGCACGACGCCGGAACAGATGGAGGGCTGGGGCTGGCAGAGCGTGCACAACCCGGCGAACTTGCCGAAGGTGATGGAGCGATGGCAAGCGGCGATTCAATCGGGCGCGCCGTTTGACATGGAATTTCCACTGCGGCGCGCGGATGGCCAGTTCCGCACCTTCCTAAACCGGGGCCAGCCGTTGAAAGATTCGGCGGGGCGGGTTGTGCAATGGTTTGGCACGAACACGGACGTGGATGAATTGAAACAGGCGGAGGAAAAAATCCGGTGTCTGAATGCCGAGCTGGAGCAACGGGTCACGGACCGCACGGCGCAGTTGGAAGCGGCGAATAAGGAGCTGGAGGCCTTTTCCTACTCGGTCTCCCACGACTTGCGGGCTCCGTTGCGGGCGGTGAATGGTTTTGCGGGAATGGTGCTGAAGGAGTTCAGCCCCCAATTGCCCGAGGCAGCCAAACATTATCTGGACCGCATTCAAAAGGGCGGCCGCCGGATGGGCGAGTTGATTGATGATCTGCTCGCCTTCTCGCGCTTGAACCGGCAATCCGTGAATTGGCGAACCGTCGAGGTCGACAAAGTCGTGCAGGCGGCCTGGGAAGAATTGAAACCCCAGCGGGAAGGCCGCGAGATCGAGTTACGGATGGGAGATTTGCCCAATGGCCAGGGGGATTTGCCGCTGCTGAAACAGGTCTGGATCAACCTGCTGTCGAATGGGGTCAAATACACGCAGGGGCGCACGCCGGCCATCATTGAGATCGGGTGCACCCGCGAAAAGGGGGAGGATATTTATTTTGTGCGGGACAATGGGGCTGGTTTCGACATGCAGTTCGCACACAAGTTGTTCGGCGTCTTCCAGCGCCTGCACCGCGACGATGAATTCGAAGGCACGGGCGTGGGCCTGGCCATTGTGCAGCGGATCATTCATCGCCATGGCGGACGCATCTGGGCGCAAGCGGAATTGGGACGCGGCGCCACGTTTTATTTCACCCTGGGACTCGTGAAACCCCAGGAACGACCCTAACGAAGGAGAAATCGTGCGGGTCGAGGACCAGCGAATGGCGGGCGCTCAACCCAACGCAAAAGATTAATTTATGCCGACACCCTTGAACATTTTATTCGCGGAAGATTCGGAAGACGATGTGGAACTGATCGTAGGCGAATTGCGCCGGACGGGTTTCAGCCCGCAATGGCATCGGGTGGAAACCGAGCCGGATTTTTTGGCCGGGCTGGAGAAACGGCCGGACATCGTGCTGGCGGATTACTCCATGCCGCAGTTCAGCGGACTGCGGGCCGCCGAGCTGACGCTGGCCAGCGAACTGAATATTCCTTTCATTCTGATTTCGGGAACGGTGGGGGAAGACATGGCGGTGGAAGCCATGAAGCTGGGCGCCACGGATTATTTTCTGAAAGACCGGCTGGCGCGCCTGGGGAAAGCGGTCGAACAGGCCCTGGAAAAAAAGCAACTGCGCGACCAGCAAAAGCGGGCGGAGGAAGCGATGCACAACCAATTGGAGGAGCTGCAGCGCTGGCAGGAAACCGTACTTGGCCGCGAAGAGCGGATTTTGGAATTGAAGCACGAAGTCAACGAATTGCTCGCGCAGCTAAAACAGCCGGCGCGGTATTTCAATCCCGACAACGTATGAAGGCGCCCTTGCCCGCGAATGAAGCGGAGCGGTTGGCGGCGCTTGCCGGATACCACATTCTGGATACGCCGCCCGAGCAGGCGTTTGACGACTTCACCCAGCTAGCCGCCCATATCTGCCAGACGCCGATCGCCCTGGTGTCCGTCGTGGACGCCACGCGCCAGTGGTTCAAATCCAAAGTTGGACTGAGCGCCACGGAGACGCCACGGGACATTGCCTTTTGCGCCCACGCGATTTTGCAACCGGATGAACTTTTCGAAGTGCGCGATGCCCGGGCTGACCCGCGCTTTGCGGACAACCCGCTGGTGGCCGAGGATCCGAACATCCGTTTCTACGCGGGAGCCCCGATGGTCACAATGGAGGGGCGCGCGTTGGGGACGCTCTGTGTGCTGGATCACGTCCCACGCATACTGACCCCGGAACAACGCGGGGCGCTGCGCGCCTTGAGCCGGCAGGTGGTCGCGCAGCTGGAATTACACCGGCAAGCCGGCGTGCTGAAGGATGAGATCGCGGAACGCGAGCGGGCCGAGGCCTTGCTGAACGAGAAATTCAGCGAGTTGTCGGCGAGCAAGAAAGAAACGGACCGACTGTTGGTGCGGGCGGAGAAGCTGCGCCTGTCACTTTTAAGCATGTTCGAGGACGAAAAGCGGGCCGGAAAGAAGCTGCGTGAGAGTGAGGAACGGTTTCGTCAGCTGGCGGAAAACATCAACGAGGTTTTCTGGATCACAGACCCCACGATGCACGAACTGATCTACGTCAGCCCCGCCTATGAAAAAATCTGGGGCCGGTCCTGTGCCAGCCTCTACGCCTCGCCGAAGGAATGGCTGGAGGTGATTCAACCCCAGGACGCCGGTCGAGTGAGGCAGGCCGCCGCCGACATAATCAGCACCGGAAGTTATGAGGCGACATATCGGATAATTCGCCCGGATAAGACGGAACGCTGGATTCACGATCGCGGGTTTCCCGTCCGCAATGCGGCGGGCGAAATTCACCGGATGGTCGGCATTGCGGAGGACATCACGGAGCGAAGAAAACTGGAAGACCAGTTCCGGCAGGCACAAAAGATGGAATCCCTCGGCCAGCTTGCCGGCGGCATCGCCCACGATTTCAACAATATCCTGGGCGCCATTGTTGGCAATTTGTATCTGGCCAAAATGGACGCGGCGGATCAGCCGGTGATTCTGGAATCGTTGGCGAATATTTCGGATGCCAGCCAGCGGGCGACGGAGCTGGTGGGTCAAATCCTGACCTTCAGCCGCCAAAGCAAACCGGAACGCCTGGCAGTCAAGCTGAACGATGTCGTGATGGAAGCCGGCAAACTGCTGCGATCGAGCCTGCCGGCTGAAATCCGAATTCAGCTCGAACTGGCCGAGGTGCCGACGGTGTTGGCCAACGAGACCGCCGTCCATCAGGTGGTCATGAACCTGGGCACGAATGCCTGGCACGCCATGCGCGATCAGGCGGGCGTATTGAAGATCGAAATGAGCGTGCGGGAAGCGGACGAGGCTTTTGTCAAAACGCATCCCGATCTGCGCCCGGGACGTTATGTGGAGCTGTCGGTCAGCGACACCGGTTGCGGCATGGACGCCGCCACGTTGGAACATATTTTTGAGCCTTTTTTCACCACCAAAGGCGTGGGCGAAGGCACTGGTTTAGGCCTGGCCGTGGTACATGGCATCATGAAGAGTCACGACGGTGGCGTTTCAGTTCATAGCGAGCGGGGCGAAGGCGCCACGTTTCATTTGTTTTTCCCCGTCATTGAAACCGATGTGATCGCCGGGAAAACCGAGGGCGCACCCATTCCGCGCGGCCATGGCGAACACGTATTATTCGTGGATGACGAATCGGTCCTTGCGGGCCTGGGCAAAAAGATGCTGGAACGACTGGGCTATGTCGTCACGACGCAAACGAATCCGCTCGAAGCGATCGCCGCGGTGCGCGACCAGCCCGGGGCGTTTGACCTGGTCATCACCGATTTAACGATGCCCGGCATGGACGGGGCCAAACTGGGCCGCCAGCTGTTGATATTGCGGCCTGATCTGCCGGTCATCATCACGACGGGCTATAGCGGAGTGATGACGAACGAGAAAGTGCGGGAGCTGGGCTTTCGGGGATTATTGAGCAAGCCCTGCGATGCCCGAACCTTGGCCGAAACCGTGTATCGCGTATTGGGAACAAGACGGACCGACGAAAGCTGAACGCGGGCAAAGCAAGGGATTTTAATACCGTCGTTCGCTCCGCTGGAGCTGCAAAGGCATCGGCGAAGCATTGATAAGCAAACGTGTGGTCAGCCTTTCGCAGGTAGTCCCGCGTCGGATGCGGGACAAAGGCTGGGCTATGGGCGCAACCCCTTTGGGATTGGTCTCGCCATTAACCTCACTCAATTTGCATGCGAAGGGAACGAGGTTTTGAGCGAACGGTTTCGCCGCCGGGCGGGACGCCGCGGCTCCACGGCAGGCGAGACGCCCGCAACTACGATGGAAGTCGTCCCCCTTACCATGAACCTCTCAAATGTGAGTAACGTCCAGGACTCACCCTAACCCTCTCCCCGTTGAGGGGAGAGGGAATCGCGATCGGCCATCATTGCCATTTCTTCGGCAATCGGCATGGCGACGACGGCGCGCAGAGGAGTGAACGCCCTGCCAAGTTTGGCTCCGCGGGGGTGAGCAGGTCTAAAGGGAACCCAAAAAATCGGAGGCGCAAATTTTGTTTAAAAGAGGACGGCACGGTAACATAACGGTAACAATGGTCCCATAGGATCCAATTCGAACGATAACACTATTGCTTATTTGGAGCTGGAAACTTATGAAAGGCGCATTATGAAAATACTGAGAATCGGTCAGAGAAGAATCATCCTGCTGCTGCTGGTCACGACATTGGGATGGGCGGCCCACACGGTTTCGGCCGCCTCAACGGCCGAACTCCTTCAGCAGGGAATCTACGCGGAAGAAGTGGATGGCAACATGGAGGCGGCGATCAAGATTTATGGACAGATCATCACGAATACTGCGGCGCCGGGAAATCACATTGCCCAGGCGTTGTATCGCCAGGGCCTGTGCTATTTGAAAACCAAGGCCGAACCGGCGGCGCGGGCGGATCTGGAAAAGCTGGTGACGGACTATCCGGGCCAGACCGAGATGGTGGCAAAAGCCCGGCCGGTGCTGGACGATTTGACGGATTTTGATCCGGCGGCGCTGATGCCGGCCGGCACATTGGCGTACGCCGAGTTCGGCACGCCCGGGAGCCAGCTGGAGACGATCCTCACGATGCTCAAGGGAACTCCCTACGAGAATCCGCTCGCGGCCATCGGCGGCCCGCAGCCAAAGGGCCCGGGTGGGAAGTCGCCGCAAGACATCATGGCGGCGCTGATGAATCCGAGCATGTTGGCCGAGTTTAAAAAAATCCGGGGAGCGGCCATCGGCATCACGCGCATCACCAATAACAATCCGCCCATGGTGATTGCGCTCTATCCCGGCAAAAGCGATGCGTTGCGGGGTTTAATCCTGGCCGGCCTGGGGATGATGGGAACCCCGGGAGAAACCCTGGCAAGCATGCAAACCGTTAACTTCAAAAATACACCGTCGGAAGCCGGGGCGGCCTACGACGACAAGGTCATCATTGTGGCGCAACCGGCCAGCCTGCTCGCGTGGTGCGTGAAACAATACAAGGGAACGATTTCCGAGCCGACGCTCGCTTCCGGCAACACGCTGTTTCATAAACTGAGCCGGAGCCAGCGGCAGAAGAACGCCCTGACGCTTTGGGCAAATGTGGGTGGAAGTTACGCCCAGGTGCTGGAGATGTTTCCCTCCGGTGGAATTCCACCGGGACTTCTCAAGGCGAACTCATTCGTTGATTTCAGCAACATCGATGGGATTGTCCTAACTCAATCTGTTGAACCGGGCGGTTTGGGTCTGAAGGCCGAACTCCAATTCAAAGACGGGCATCACTGCCTGCCCTACGACCTGATCCGTACTCCCAATCTGAACAAATCCCCGCTGGAAGCGGTTCCGGCGGAGGCCATCGCCGTGGCGAGCTTCGCCTTAAACCCGACGGACCCCGACCAGACCGAAAAAGTCAGGGCGCAAATTCAAAGTGCCACCGGGCTGGACATCGGTCGGGAGCTGTTCGCCAACATCGAACAGGTGACGTTCTTCATTTTGCCCGCCGGAGGAAATTCAGGAGATGCGAAATTGCCGTTAGTTGTTTTGAATCACTTGGGGCTGGCCCTCACCAGTCGCAACCCCGGTCAGACACGTGAGGTGATCGACAAACTGTTAGGGGTGGCCAATCTGGTTTCCGCGGGGGGCCAAAATCCCCGCTGCACGATGGACCAGGTCAACGGAATTACGCTGCTGTCGTTAAACCCGGAAATCGTCAAGGCAGCGATCGCCGCAGTGCAAAATCACCAATCGATCGGCACGGCGGGGCCTTTAAATGGCGTGGTCACGCGGCTCAATCCGAGCGCCAGCAAATGGGTGGCAGTGAACGTGGGGGGAGGCTTGCGGCTGTTTAAACCCCAAATGAAATTCGGAAATCTGGACGCCGAACAAACGGCAAAGGTCGACACCAGTTTCGACCAAATTGTGCGAGCGACGGTACTCACCACGGTAGAGCTTCGCACGGATGAGGAATTGGACACATTTGCGGTGAACTCGGATGTCACGGGCATACCGCCGCTGAATGAGGTGCTTGGACCGATCATGCAAATTCATCAGGTTACCCAGGAGGCCCAAGCCGCGGCCAGGGCCAAGGAACTGCAGATGGAGCGCCCGGCCACAATTTCCCCCGCTGCCACCCCTCCCGTCCTGGACGGGACCATGGACGAAATCTGGAAGTCCGCCCCGCCCTACCCGCTGGGCAACCTAATGGTGGAGCCACCGGCCGGAGCCCCCAAGCCGGCGGCGGAATACCGGGCATTGTGGGATGAGAATAACCTCTACCTGCTGGTGGAGGTAACGGACAGCATCCTCCGGAGCGAGCCGGACAAGGACTATTATGACAGTGACGGCCTTGAAATTTACATCGATGCGACGAATGGCAAAGGGGCAGAATTTGGCGACACCGATTATGCCTACGACGTGGCCTGGGATAAGACCGCGCCCAGGATGAAGGAATCGAAGCATGACCGCACCAACGATGTTCAGTATGTCGTACGGAGGACCGACAAGGGATATTGCGCGGCCATGAGTTTTCCCTGGTCAACGCTGGGCACAAAGCCGGCGGCGGGCGCAAAGATCGGCCTGGATGTCCAGGTGAACGACAATCAAGGCCACGGACATCGGGAAGCGAAGATTGCCTGGCATGACCAGGACGATCAGGCGTGGCAGAACCCCCAGGCCTTTGGCAACGCTGAACTCGCCGGGGTGATGGGCCCGAAATAAAAGGACGATCGTTGAAATACGGCGCCATGCTTAACGACCGCCGCAATCAATTGCAGTGGGTGGCGTTGTTGGCGGTGGCGGTGCTTTTGCCCACGGTGAGTTTGCTTTGGTTCCTGAGCCGGGTCGTGGCCAACGAGCGGCTGGTCATCCACCAGAAGCTGGCGTCGCTCTATCAGGACAAACTGGAAGCCGCCACCGCCCGGACCGAATCACTTTGCGCGGGCCGCCTCGCCATTCTCGACCAGATCAAACCGGCCACCAATCCCTATGCGCTCTTCCGGCGGCTGGTTCTGGAGGAGAACTTTCAAGGTGTGCTGGTGTGGGACGCCAACGGAAACTTGTCCTACCCGCGATCGACCGAGGTCGCGGGCAACGACGCTGGGGCGGACAATTCGCTGACGGACGCATGGCAATTGGAATTCGCCAGGCAGAATTTCGGCGAGGCCGCCCGAATCTACGAGCGATACACCACCGACGGCAATCCACGCGTAGCCGTGGCGGCGATCATAGGCAAGAGTCGTTGCCTGCTCAAACTCGGGCGAACCGGAGAGGCGATTGAAGAGTGTCAAAAAGCCGCTTTTTTCGCACTGCCGGTTGAGGAGGATCCGGCGTTGCGGACGGCCGTCGAAAACGCCCGGCTGTTGGTGCTATCGCTGCTGAATCAAGCCGGTCAAGCGACGGCACGTGCGGAAATCCTTCGCCGGACAGTCCGTGTCTTGAACGACGATCTTTTCAATGCGAATGGCGAACGAGCGTTGCTGGAGGCGAACCAAAATCTGTTCATCGCCAGAAAAGTCCTGGAACGGCCGCAAAGTTCCGGTTTTGCGGCGGACATTGGGGAAAGAGAACGGCTCGAAAAACTCGCCGCCGCCGAAGAGCTTTCCCTGGCGGCCGCAGAAACGGTCCCGTCGTTCTCCGGCCAGTTTGACCGGTTCGTGCGAACCGATCTCGACCAAAAGGCGTTCTATGGCCTGCGCCACCGAACGCAGTCGTCAACCTTGCTGGTCCTGCTTTCGGAAGCAGGAATCGTCTCAGTCTTGTCGGAATACCAGGAAGTGTTTGCCGGCACGGAGACGGCATACAAGATCCTGGACGCTAACGGCACCTTTGTGGCCGGCACCCGCCTGCCGGAAGGGAAAGCTTTCATTACCGCGGAGTTGCCGGCGGTTTTCCCGGGTTGGAAGGTGGAATTATACTTCAGGGGGGGCGATGTTTTCGAGAAGGCTGCGGCCAGGCAAATTGCTGTATATATCTGGACGGGCGTACTGGTCATCGTGCTGGTGCTCATCGCGAGCGGCTTCGCCATTGTGGTAGTGGGCCGGCAAATCCGACTGAACCGGATGAAGAATGACTTCATCGCCACCGTGTCGCACGAACTTAAGACGCCCCTGGCCTCCATGCGCGTCCTCATGGATACGCTGTTGGAAGGCAACATCCGGGATGAGGCGCAAGCAAAGGAATATCTGCGCATGACCGCCCGGGAAAACGAAAGGCTTAGCCGGATCATCGATAATTTTCTGACCTTCTCGCGGATGGAGCGCCATAAAGTGGCGTTTGCGGTGACCGAAGCCCAACCGGCGGTCATTGCCAAGGATGCCCTTGAGGCCATCAAGACAAAATTTGCCGCGCACCAGTGTCATCTGACCGTTGACCTGGCGGAGCATTTGCCAGACATCCAGGCGGACCACGACGCGATGGTCACCGTCCTGGTCAATCTGCTGGATAACGCCTGTAAATACACCGCCGATGACAAGCAGATCGGGCTCGAGGTATCTGCCGATGCGGGCTGGGTGTGCTTCGCCGTTTCGGACAACGGCATAGGGTTGGCGCGCCGGCATCTCCGGCGGATTTTTGACCGTTTCTATCAGGTGGACAATTCGCTGGCGCGCAAAGCGGAGGGATGCGGACTGGGACTTAGCATTGTCAAATTTATCGTGGACGCCCACAATGGAAGAATGGACGTTGAAAGCAAACCGGGCAAGGGCAGCACGTTCACAGTGAGGGTGCCGGCAGCCCGCGGACACGGTGATTAAATCGAATCTGTTGGCCGCAAGAAAACCGATGCAAACTGTGCTCATCATTGAAGACGACCCGACGATGCTAATCGGGTTGCGGGACAACTTTGAGTTCAAGGGATATAAGGTGGTGACGGCCAGCGACGGCGAGAAAGGTTTAAACGCCGCGCTGGACGCGAAGCCGGATTTGATCCTTCTCGACATCATGCTGCCCAAAATAAATGGGTACGAGATTTGCCGGCTGATCCGCGAACAAAAACTCGATATGCCCATTATCATGCTCACCGCCAAAGGCGAGGAGTCGGATATTGTGCTGGGACTTAACCTGGGCGCGGATGACTACGTCACCAAGCCGTTTAGCATCAAGGAACTTTTGGCCCGGGCCACCGCCTTTTTGCGACGTTCCAAAAAAGAAGCGCAGGAGATCTGCGAGTTCGGTTCCTTTCGATTGGATATCCCCGCCCGGAGATTGACTCAAGATGGCCGGGAAATCGAATTGTCACCCAAGGAGTTTAATCTGCTGGAATATTTCGTCCGAAAGCAGGGGCGCGCTTTGCCTCGCGACGAAATTCTGAATGCCGTGTGGGGCTATGATTGCGTGGTAACCAGTCGCAGCATAGACCGGTTTGTGACCACTTTGCGAAACAAGATTGAATCGAATCCGGCGCAACCTGCTTTTATTCATACCATCCGGCAAATTGGTTATCGCTTTGAGCCGCCGAGGTGAAAAATTGAGTCAGAAAACCGGCTTGCTGTCTTGCCCTGACGGTTAGACTATAAGACAGTTGATGAATAAGTTGTTTTATTGTCTGCTGGCCGTACCGGGGTTCGCCGCTTGGTCAGCGCGAGCGCAGACCAATTCATGGTTGATCAACTCTTTCGAAACCCGCTCTGACCTCGCGGTCATCGCGCAAAATAACACCACGGTTTCCCTTTCCACCAATGGCGTGACGCTGGGCCAGAGTTCCGGATGCGTCACCTTCAACCCGAGCGCCTGGCCGAACATCTATTTCAAGAGCGGGGTGGCGTACACCAACCTGGATTGGCATTCGCGGGGCGGACTGGCAGTGGATGTGGTGAACACCAACGCTGTGGCGATCGGGGTTAACATCCGCGTGGACGACTCTTTTTCCGCCAACGGAGTCATCGGTTGCGAGGGCGCTTCCTTGACTTTTCCCGCGAACGCTTCTGGCACCATCGTGATGGCGTTCCCCCAGAGCGCCGTCACCAATATGCGCGCCGGGCCTTCGCTCGTGGCCTCAAACGGCCTCAGCACTTCCGTTTATGGTCCGGCCTTGAACTGGTCGAATATTGTGGCTTTCCAATTTTTTCTATCAAGCCCGACGAACCCCACGACGCTTTTTTTTGACAACGTGCGGTTGCTCCCCGTGCCGAATCTGAACGGGATTGTCGATGCCTATGGCCAATACAGCGGCGTGGACTGGCCCGGCAAAGTTCATCAGGACGTGGATTTTACCAATCAAGACAGCCAGGAACAGCAGTGGATCGCCGCGCATCCCCGGCCGGCGGACCGCGACGTTTACGGGGCGTGGCAGTCCGGGCCGGAACTTAACGCCAGCGGCTGGTTTCGAACGGCTTGGGTGGCGGGCACGAACGAAGTGGCACCGGGGAGCACCAATCGCGGACGCTGGTGGTTCGTGGCGCCCTCCGGCCATGTGTTTTTCTCGCTCGGCATCGATGTGATTGACTATGGCGAAACCACGGCCGTGAGCGGCCGGGACAACCTGTTTTCCTGGCTGCCCCTCGCGGGAGATCCGCTGGCCCAATTCTCCCAACCGGGCGCCAATCGAACCGCCAACTTCTATGGCATGAATCTCTATCGCAAATGGGGCGCGAACTGGATGAGTCTGGCGCGCTCGCGGGTTTACGATCGACTCGATGCCTGGGGATTTAATTCCATTGGCAACTGGTCGACCCCGGATCTGTATAGCGCGCACCGAGTCCCCTACACGGTGCCTATCGGATACGACCGGACTTCGCTGGCGACCTTTACTTCGGCCGCCCAGACGATGATCGATCCGTTTGATCCGGCCTTTCCGGGCCGGGTGGATGCGGGCATTTCTTCGGGAACGGCCGCTTGGAAGAATGATCCCTGGTGCCTGGGCTATTTCGTTGACAACGAACTGCCGTGGGGTGGATGGTCCAGCAGCACGAATGACCAATATGCCCTGCCGGTGGGCGTGCTCTCCTTTGGCGGAAGCCTGCCAGCGAAGGCGGAATTCGCGCGGGAGATGCAGTTGAAATATCCGACGATTGCGGGATTGAACACCGCATGGAACACGAGTGTGGCTTCGTGGAGCGCCTTTTCCAATCAAGTGGTGACGCTGCCGCCAACGTGGACCGCGGCGAGTGTGAAGGATATGAGCGCATTCCTGACCCATTTCGCGGGACGCTATTTTTCGGTGGTCAACGCCAAGTTGAAACAGTATGCGCCTTCGCAACTCTACCTCGGGAGCCGGTTCGCTTCGCACCCGATCGAGGCGGTCACCGCCGCAGCTCAATCGTGCGACGTGATCACGTTTAACATCTACAGCCGGTCACTGGACACCAACCTGTGGGCTTTCACCCAGACCCTCGGAAAACCTTGTCTGGTAGGTGAATACCATTTTGGCGCGCTTGACCGGGGGATGTTCAGTCCGGGACTGGTGCAGGCGGGCAGTCAGGTCGACCGGGGGCAGGCGTATCAAGAGTATGTCCGCAGCGTCTTGTCCCTTCCGGCATTCATTGGCTGCCAGTGGTTCCAGTATTACGACGAGCCGCTAGTGGGGCGTTTTGACGGCGAGAACTACAACATCGGCTTCGTTTCCGGCGCCGACACTCCTTATTGGGAGTTGATTGCCGCGGCGCAGCAGATCAACGCCAACGTTTACCGTCTGTTCCTTTCGCCCGCAACCGTTTCCGTTTCAAGTGGAACCAACTCGCTGGTTTTGAACTGGCCGTTTCTGCCGGCGAACGCGGTGCTGGAATCAACTTCCACCCTTTCTCTCACTTCAATTTGGTCCGAAGTCAGCGCGTCCACCAGCCTTGTCGGCGCGGAGAAAGTGGCGACGATTCCAGCGTCGGCATCCGCAGGTTTCTTTCGTCTGCGGCTGCCTTAATGATCAGGCTGGCTTTATACTCTCGAGCACGAATTGGAACTCTTCAAATATTCCGACTCCCCGCTTTCCCGTATTTTTTCAGCGCCTGACTGTGCCTCAATTGTTTTAACCGTAGACGGTTGCAAGGCCGGTGATTACTCGATGAATCCAATGAGCCGGGATCATTGCGACCCACCACAATCGGAGCATGTTACTCAATTCGAATCGTTTGCGATATTAATCGCCAGCAATAGATTTCTCATAAGTACACCAATAGTCATCCCTGAGCCCTTCGGACAATAGGAAATGTATCGGCGAATCCACTTGACTTATTTTAGGTTTTCTTAAACGATGTATTACACTCAGTCAAGGTTGTCCATATGCAATATCGCCCTCCCCGCCCAACCATCCCCAACTCCCATTTGGCTGCTTCCGAAATGGTGACGCCGGGATATAAGGAACAAAAAGGGCAGCGCTACGTCGGCAAAACTTCTTCCCCAACCAATCACGAAAATAAAGATCAAGGGCATATGATAAAAAAGTCACATTCTTCGGGCAAATCGGCGATCCTCGCATTATTCTTGTGCGCAACCATCACGGGCCATAAACTTTGCGCTGCCACAATCACCTGGACCAACCCTCTGGGAGGCAATTGGAGTAACGCCAGCAACTGGAGTCCCAACCAGGTTCCGGGCCCTGGCGACACGGCCATCATCACCAACAACGGGATTTTTACCGTGACGCTGGATGTAAATGCCAATGTCAGCGCCCTCGCTTTGGGTGGAAGCAGCGGCAGCCAGACTTTCGTGATCAGTGGAAATACCCTCACCTTAAATAGTTCCAGTGCCTTCGGCACCAACGGGATTTTCAACCTTAGCGGAGGCGCGCTAACCGGTACCGGCAATTTGGCCATCAACGGGCCGTTCAATTGGACGGGCGGTACGATCTCGGATACCGGCGGCGTAACCCTGAATGGCACCAGCACCCTGACCGGCAATGGCACCTTCATCTTGAGCAATGGCAGCGTGCTCGCCAACTCCGGGAACCTGACTTGGAGCGGAGGAAGTTTTGGTGTGGGCACGTCCACCATTACTAATTTGCCCGGAGCCATATTCAACATCACAGGTAACGGGAATTTTGTTAATTACGGTGGCAACAACATCTTCGGGAATGCTGGTTTGGTGCAATTCACCGGTTTGACCGGCACCTTTAACACCGCTCCGGTGGTGCTGATCAATGCTGGGGATGTGCAGGTTTTGAGCGGAACGATCAACCTGAGTAGCGGAGGAACGGCTTCGGGCAGTTTCGAGTTGGCCACCAATACCACGCTGTTATTCACGGCCAACTATACCTTGAACACCGGCTCGAGTGTGACGGGCTTGGGCACCGTAAATTTCAACGGGGGCACCATCAATTTGGATGGCACCTATAATACCACCGGAACCAACCTGCTGACCGGGGCAACGGTCAATTTCAACATCGGCGCCACGGTTAATCTCGACGGCTTGACCATCCTGAATGGTAATTTGGCGGGCAACCTGCCGGTGGCCGTCAACGGTCCCTTCAACTGGACCGGCGGCACAATCGCGGATACCGGCGGCGTGACCCTGAATGGCACCAGCACCCTGGCCGGCAATGGCACCTTCATTTTGAACAATGGCAGCGTGCTCGCCAACTCCGGGAACCTGACTTGGAGCGGAGGAAGTTTTGGCTTGGGTACCGCCACGATCACCAACTTGCCCAGCGGCACCTTTAATATTACTGGCAATGTTAATTTCGTAAACTACGGTGGCAACAGCCAGTTCGGGAACGCGGGATTGGTGGAAAGAACGGTGGGAACTGGCACGGTTGCTTTTTCACCGGCGTATTTCGTCAACAACGGCAATGTTCAGGTCACGACCGGAGGCTTAAATCTGAACAACGGCGGGACTTCCACCGGGACGATCAATGTGGCGGCGCCCGCAACGCTTTATTTTGGCGGCGATTTTACACTAGCCACAAGTTCCACGGTGACCGGTCCCGGATCGGTGAATTTCAACGGTGGCACCATTACCGCAGGTGGCACCTATAATATTACGGGAACCAATCTGTTCACGGGGTCGACCGTTAATTTTTCTGGCAACTACGTCATCACCAACCAGCCGGTGACCATTGTCAATGGTGCGGCCAATCTGGGGGCCGGGGGGTTGGTGAATTTGAGCGCATTGACCATCACCGGCGGCACCTTGGGAGGCAGCTTGCCAGTTCCAGTGAATGGGCCGTTCAATTGGACCGGCGGCACCATCTCCGACGGCGGCGGCGTAAACTTGAATGGCACCAGCACCCTGAGCGGCAACGGCACGTTTATTCTGAATAATTCTGTATTGGTCAATGGCGGCACACTGACCTGGAGCGGCGGAAGTTTTGCGTTGGCCAGCGGGACGATCACCAATCTCTCCAGCGGGATCTTTAATATTACGGGCAATGTCGGTTTCGTGAACTACGGTGGCAACAGCCTGTTCGGGAACGCGGGGTTGGTGGAAAGAACGGCGGGAACCGGCACCGTTGGTCTGACACCGACCTATTTTATCAACAACGGCAATGTCCAGATTATGACGGGAGGTTTAAATTTGAACAACGGCGGGTATTCCACCGGGACGATAACTGTGGCGGCGCCCGCAACGCTTTATTTTGGTTATGATTATACGCTGGTCACCGGCTCCAGTGTAACGGGTCCCGGTTCGGTAAGTTTCAACGCTGGCACCATCACCGCGGGAGGCACCTATAATATTACCGGAACCAATTTATTCACCGGGGCGACCGCTAATTTCTCCGGAAACTACGTCATCACCAACCAGCCGGTGACCATTGTCAATGGTGCGGCCAATCTGGGGGCCGGGGGCTTGGTGAATTTGAGCGGGTTGACTATCACCGGCGGCACCTTGGGCGGCAGCTTGCCAGTTCCAGTGAATGGGCCGTTCAATTGGACCGGCGGCACCATCTCCGACGGCGGCGGCGTAAACTTGAATGGCAGCAGCAGCCTGAGCGGCAACGGCACGTTTATTCTGAATAATTCTGTATTGGTCAATGGCGGCACACTGACCTGGAGCGGCGGAAGTTTTGCGTTGGCCAGCGGGACGATCACCAATCTCTCCAGCGGGATCTTTAATATTACGGGCAATGTCGGTTTCGTGAACTACGGTGGCAACAGCCTGTTCGGGAACGCGGGGTTGGTGGAAAGAACGGCGGGAACCGGCACCGTTGGTCTGACACCGACCTATTTTATCAACAACGGCAATGTCCAGATTATGACGGGAGGTTTAAATTTGAACAACGGCGGGTATTCCACCGGGACGATAACTGTGGCGGCGCCCGCAACGCTTTATTTTGGTTATGATTATACGCTGGTCACCGGCTCCAGTGTAACGGGTCCCGGTTCGGTAAGTTTCAACGCTGGCACCATCACCGCGGGAGGCACCTATAATATTACCGGAACCAATTTATTCACCGGGGCGACCGCTAATTTCTCCGGAAACTATGTCATCACCAACCAGCCGGTGACCATTGTCAATGGTGCGGCCAATCTGGGGGCCGGGGGCTTGGTGAATTTGAGCGGGTTGACTATCACCGGCGGCACCTTGGGCGGCAGCTTGCCCATTTCAATAAACGGTCCGTTTAACTGGACGGGCGGCACGATTGCTGACACCGGCGGGGTGACCTTGAATGGCACCAGCACCCTGAGCGGCAACGGCACGTTTATTTTGAATTACGCCCTCCTGATCAATGCCGGCAGCCTCACTTGGAGCGGAGGAAGTTTTGCCACGGTCAACGGGACAATCACCAATCTGCCTAGCGGGATTTTTAATATTACCGGCAATGTCGGTTTCGTGAACTATGGGGGCAATAACCTGTTTGGGAATGCGGGGCTGGTCGAAAGAACGGTGGGCACTGGCACCATTGCTCTTTCGCCTGACTATTTTATAAACAATGGCGGAACGTTGGATGTGGATACCGGGCTCGTTAATCTCAATGCGAATAGTTCTTTTGCAGAAACCAACGGTGCGCTGCAATTCGGGTTGGGCGGCCCAAGTCAGTCCGGCCAACTCGCTGTTCCCGGCAACCTTATTCTGGGTGGCACGCTGGCCGCACATCTGGAAAGCAGTTATGCACCCCAGCCGGGTGACACCATTTCCCTGGTGACCTATTCGTCCTACACTGGCGCTTTCACCAATTTGAATCTCCCAGTATTAAGTTCCGGATTGGGCTGGCAAGTTGCCTATACTCCCACCGCCGCACAGGTCCAGGTCATCTCCAACGCCAATACCGGTGAGCAAATCAGCGGATCGGTCACCGATGGCCATGGAACCGGAGTGACCAATATCACGGTGTTTGCCTCGACGACGAATGTTGCCGGCAGTATCTATTTCAGCACCACCACGGATAAGAATGGAAATTATTCCTTGAATGTTTCCAATGGCGTCTGGTCCGTGGGCCTGCAAAATCTCCCCAGCCGAGGTTACAATCCCGTAACGAATCAAGTCGCGACGGTCAACAACGGCAATCAGACGGTGAATTTCGTATTGTCGCCTTATGGCGGCCAAGTTTACACGATCACCACGCTTGTTAGCGCGCCGGACAATGCCACTTCGCCGGGGGCTCTCCAAGGCGCGGGAACCTACCCGGCCGGAAGCCTGGTCACGGTCGTCGCCACCGCCAACACCGCCGCATTGCCTTACAGTTTCACTTATTGGACCGAGGGCGGCGCCTTTCAGAGTGCCAATAGTTTTTATTCGTTCACGGCTCAACGCGACCGGCAGCTCGTGGCCCATTTTACTTTGCCGATCTTCACGATCACCGCTTCCAACAACCCGCCCTTTGCCGGCGTGGTGACGGGTCCGGGAACCAACTTTTATGGCGAGACCAACGTTCTCACCGCTGAACCCATCTTTGGCTATGCCTTCTCCAACTGGACGGAAGGGGCCACCGTGTTGGGCACCAGTCCGACGCTCACCACCGTTATCAACGCCAATCACAATTTCGTGGCCAACTACAGCCCGGCAAATCTGTTCCACGTGGTGACCACCGCCACATCGCCGGGGAGCGTGGCCAGCGTCACCGGAGCGGGTAATTACACAAATGGCCAGACGGGGGGTTTCAGCGCCCCAGCCATCGTAGAGACGCCACCCTATTTGTATACGTTCCAAAGCTTCACCTGGAGCAACCAAGTGGTGAGCACCAGCGCGAGCTTTAGCAAGACGTTTGCCACCACTGACCCGACCAATATCTTGTACGTGGCCGTTTATAGCACGCTAAACATCGTGCCGCAGGTTACGAACACAACGGTCAATTACCCGAACCCGGTGCCAGCCACCACCAATCTGGTGCTCAGCTTCCAGTTTGACCGCTCGATGAATACGAACATTTTGCCCAGCGTATTCTTAACCAATGCCGCCACGACCCTGCAACCGGCGGTTCCGCCCGCGGGCTATTGGGCAAGCACCGTTGAACTCAATGACACTTACGTCACGCCGGGAATCACGCTGCTCACCGGAATGGATGGAACGAACCAAGTCTACATCTCTGGTGCGCAGGACACCAACGGTGACAACCTTGCGCTCACCAATACCATCGAGCTCAAGGTCGATGCCACCGCGCCGATACTTTCCAATGTGGCTGCCGTTCCCGGTTTAACCTCAGCGGCAATCACCTGGTCGAGCGACAAACCCGCTTCCTCCCAAGTTGAGTATGGTCTCACCACGGCCTATGGCTCGTTCACACCGGAAGACGGCACCCTGGTTCAATCGCATTCCCAAACTGTATCCGGGCTGAATGCCAACAGCCTTTATCATTTCCGCGTGCATTCAGCCGATTTGGCGGGCAACCCGGCGTTTTCCGGCGACTACACTTTCACCACGCTCGCCGCGCCGGACTTGACGGTGCAAAATCTGTCCGTGACGGGCTCCCTGCTTTCGGGTGGCAATTTGGTGGTTGGCTGGCAGGATGTAAATAGTGGGCCGGGGGCAACCGACACTTCCTGGTACGACCAAGTGTTGGTCACGAATCTCACCACCGGCCAAACGTTGTTAAGCACGCTGGTTCAGTATAACGCGGCGGTAAACGGCAATCTGGGTGTTCATGGCAGCCAGAGCCAACAACTCGCGGCCCAGGTGCCCAATGGCCCGGCGGGCGTTGGGACAATTGAATTCATTGTCACGGCGAACGTCTACGGCAATCAAAATGAAGTCACGCTGAACAACAACAGCGCTTCAAGCCAGAAAACCACCACCTTGGCGGCTTACCCGGATTTGCAGGTGGTGAATCTGGGCGTTACCAACGCCGCCATTAAATCGGGAGCGACCCTGGACATTGTCTGGCAGGATACGAATAGCGGCAATGCGGCCGTCTCTGGTTCTTTTCAGGACGCTCTTACGGTGGTCAATCTGGATACGGCTCAAACCTTGGCCAGCGTATCGGTTCCCTATAATTTCAACGCTTTGGGGAGCATCCCCGCCGGGAAGGCCGCCAGCCAGCAATATTCCTTCGTCTTGCCCAATGGAACGGAAGGCACGGGCCACTTGCAGATCACGGTGGTTACGGACAGTGGCAATGCCATATATGAATACAGCACGGCGGGTACCGGCGAGAATAATAACACGAATTCGTTGACCGTCATTGCCAGCCTGGCCGCTTCGCCCGACCTGTTGGTGACCAATCTGGTCATCCCCTCTTCGGCCGACGCTGGTCAGGTCATCCCCATTAGCTGGACGGAAACAAATATTGGCACCGCGGCCATCACGACGACGTGGTATGACCAGGTATTCATCACGAGTTCGGACTCCATCAATGGCGGCGAGTTGCTGGGCACTTTTGCAGTTTCCGGCGGATTGGGAATTAATCAATCAACCAATATCACGCAAAATGTCACGTTGCCTCAGTTTGTCCAGGGCCAACAATGGATTGTCGTGAAGGCCAACGTATCCGCCAGCTTCTACGAACCCAACACCGTTAACAATACGATGATCTCCACCCAGGCGGTGAGCTTGTCGCCGACCCTGCAGCTGACTCTTTCAGCAAGCAGCGTCGCAGAAGCGGCCGGCTCCGCCGCCCTCAGCGGCACGGCGGTTCGAGGCGGTGACCTGTCCGCAGCGCTGACCGTCAGCCTCGCCACCTTGACCGGCACCAATCTCACGGTCCCGGCCAGCGTGATCATTCCGGCCGGCCAAAGCACGGCCAGTTTTAGCGTGGGAGCAGTTGATAATTTGGTTGCGGGCAATTCCGTGGCCGATGCGGTGATCGCGACGGCCTCTGGCTTTGCGACGGCGAGCGCACCCATTACGGTGTTGGAAAACGACACCACTTCGCTCTCGTTAACCCTGGGAGCCGGTTCGGTGAATGATGACGCTGGTACGAACTCCGTGATCGTCACGGTGACACGCAGCGCCAACTTGGGTTCGGCTTTAGTGGTTAATCTCCAAAGCGACACGCCCACGGCGCTGACGGTCCCGGGTACCGTCACCATCCCGGCGGGTCAGGCCAGCGCAACGTTTGGCCTGAGTCCCGTCCCGACTTCAGCGATTGGCGATTCGCAACGAGTTTTCGTTTTGGCGTCCGCAGCCGGCTACAGCACCGTTTCTGAGCCGATCGAAGTACTGAATGTAAATTCATTGCCGCTATCGCTGACGCTCGCGAGCTATACAGTGAGCAAGGGCGCAGGCAACAATGCCGACGTTGGAACCGTGACCATCCCGGCCGCTCTGGCCAGCGCGCAAAACATCCTGCTCACGTTGTCGAACAGTGCGATCGTCACCATTCCGGATTCGGTCACCATACCGGCCGGCGCCACGTCCGCCAACTTCACGATCAGCGTCACCAACGACGGATTGGCAACCGGCACGCAAACGGCGACTTTGCTGGCCCAGGCGGTGACACCGGATGAAACCGTTCTAACCAACGGCGAAGCCACCACCAACCTGGTAATTCTGGATGTCAACGGGCCGACCTTGTCGCTGTCGCTGGCAAATCCCACCATTCCCAAAGGCAGCAATACCACGGTGACGGTGACGCTTAACACGGTTCCCATCAGTCCGGTGACAGTCAACTTAAGTGCTTCGCCTTCCAATCCGGTGAACCTGCCCGCCAGTGTGACGGTGCCGGCAGGCAAGACGAGTGCCACATTTACGGTGTCGGCCGTGCTCGATAATCAGCAAACCGGCGCTGAATCGGTCACGCTCGGCGCCTCAGCGACCGGTTACAATTCGGGCGTGGCGCCGCTAACGGTGTCGGACATTTACCTGCCCGATTTGTCGGTAAGCTCCATCAACGTTCCGGGCACTGGGCTGACCGGCTCCCAGTTGACGGTAAGCTGGGTGGTGTTGAACAGCGGGTTGGGTGCCGCCACGAACGTGACTTGGAATGACGATGTTTACCTCTCGTCCGATCCCGTGGGACAAAATGAAACCATCATTGGCAGCTATCCGAACGTGTCAGGGTTGGCGATCGGGGCCAGCTATACGAATCAAACCACGTTTGACCTGCCAGCTTTGCCGGGAGATTACTGGATCATCATCACCACGGATAGCGGGGATTTAGTGACGGAACTCAACAAGAACAATAACACGGCCGCCACGGCCCAACCCATTGTGGCGAACCCCGCTTACCGTGCGCAACTCACCGGCGCGGCTCCGGCGGTGGCGACTAGGGGCACGCCGATCACCCTCACCGGCAGCACCTTCAATCCAGCCAATAATTCTCCGGTGCCGTTGAGCGCTGCCAACGTTCATGTCATGGTAAACGGCACGGAACGGATATTTAGCGTGACTTCGGATGTGAACGGCAATTTCAGCTATGTCTTCCAGCCACTGGCGAATGAAGCGGGAGATTACACCGCTGGCGCCGACTATCCCGCGATTGATACGGTCTCAAACCAAGTGTCATTTGTTTTGCTGGGCATGGCGGCGTATCCCAGCGGATTGACCGCGCAATTGCTGCCGAACACGCCGTTTACCGGCCAATTAATTCTCAGCAATCTTACCGACCAAACGCTCACTGGGTTGGCGATTGCGGTGCCAAACCTGGGTGGCAATCTCGCCGCTCAATTTAGCTTCACCAACAATACTTTGCCTGGCGGCGCGGCGGTCACGGTCGGCTACCAATTGCAAAGCCCGCTTACCCAGACCGCCCAGCTCAAGTTTTCCCTGACCGCCAGCTCCACTGAAGGAGCGCAACTGGCGATTCCGGCGCAGATTACAGTCGTGCCGCTCGTGGCCCAGATGCAGGCAAATCCGGCTTATCTGGCCCAAGGCATGTTAGTGGGAACCCAGACGGTGGTCTCATTTAATATCGTGAACACGGGCGGTGCTTCCAGTGGTGATCTCACCGTGCAACTGCCCGCTTCGTTGCCGTGGATCACGTTAAGCTCCGCTGCGGTAATCCCCTCCATACCGGCGGGCGGGACAGCGACGGTCATTCTCACCTTAACCCCGCCGGCGGATTTGCCGCTGACGCTCTACGAGGGCAGTCTGGCCGTGGCGAACAATCTTACCGGCATCAGTATGCCGTTCCAATTCCGGGCGGTCTCAAGTGGCAAAGGCGATTTGCGCATCACCACCACGGATGACTATACCTACTATGTCGCGGGCGGCCCCAAAGTGACCAACGCCATCGTGACGGTGCGCGATCCCATCACGACCTTGGTAATTGCCCAGACGAATTCGGATGAAAATGGCATCGCGTATTTCGCGGACTTGCCCGCTGGCCCCTACACCGTGGACGCCTCGGCGGATAGTCACAATCAATTCGTCGGTTCCGCCAATGTGGTGACCGGCACCACCAATGATCTGGAAGCCTTCATGGCGCGCCAACTGGTTTCGTATGATTGGACGGTGGTGCCTTCCGATATTCCTGACGTTTACAATGTTCAATTGCAGTCCGTCTTTGAAACGCAGGTGCCGGTACCCAATGTTGTGATTGAGGAACCGCAAGTCATGATGTTTGTGTTTCCGGGCGAAGCCTCACAATTTAACCTGACGTTGCGCAACGAAGGTTTAATCGCAGCCCAAGGCGTCACCGTCACCCCGCCGGATGATCCGAATTACATCATTACTCCGTTGGTAACCAGTGTCGGCACCATTCCTGCCCAAAGCGAAGTGGTCGTTCCGGTCACAGTTCAACTGCGAGCGGCGCCCGCGATACCGGCTATTGCCGGCGGCGGCCATGGCGCGGGGCCCGTCCCGCAGGATTCCGGTGCGTGCCCGGTTTCGCTAAGCCCATGTCTCCCCACGATCGATTTGAACGTGGCCTGGTACTATCCCTGCGGCGGCAATAACGTGATGCAGCAACGTTCCGCTGAACTCGCGTTGCTCTGCTCGGCCAAAGATACGGCGGACAGCATTAAGAGCTGCCTAAAGAAAATTCTAAATCTCGCCAATACCCCCAGTGCCTTGAGCGGAGTCAACCTGGCCAAACTCAGTTGTAACACCATTTCCGCCTTCCTCTCGTGTATCGGCGGCAATTTGGGACCCTGTCAAAAACTGGCGATTAGCGCTGCGTGCGGCGCCGCCACCGGCGGCGGGTTGGCTGGCGCGGGAGCTGCGGCCCTGCCCGGACTGCCGGCCTGTATTTGTGCCCATCTTGCCGATATCCCGTTGCCGCCCTTTCCTTCGTCCGGTGCCACGACCACGGGTGATGGTGGTCCTGACCTTCTCCTGCCCATATTGCCGACGGGCAGCTATTACGTCTCGGGCAATCCCGTGGTCACTGAAGTCCAGATCGGTTCCTGCAGTGTTCCGGGAGCAAACGATGTCACGCGCGTTTCCAAATCGGTGGGCTCAATTCACCCTCTCCCCATCAAACCCCCCGTGGTTTCCCACGCTAGCGCCGGTGTTTGCGCCCATGTCCGGATTGAGATCAATCAGCAGGTGGTTTTGACGCGGACGGCATTTACCGGCACCTTGCAGATTGACAATGGCGATTCCAATCCCATTACCGATGTCCAGGTGACGCTCAACTTTTTGGATTCCACCAACGGGGATGCGTCGGCGGATTTTGTCACGGAAGGTCCTGTGCTCGGTTCGCTTACCGCCGTGGATGGCACGGGTACGATCGCCGCCAGCACCACCGGATCAGCGGTTTACACGTTTGTTCCCACGCTCAATGCCGCCGCCTACCAGCCGGCCACCTACCAGATCGGTGGCACGTTGTCGTACGTGGACAATGGTCAGCAGGTGACCGTGCCGCTGCTTTCCTCACCCCTGACGGTGTATCCGGAAGCCCGACTGGACCTGATTTACTTCCAGCAGCGCGACGTGTACGGTCCCGATCCCCTGGACCCGCAAGTGAGTGTCCCTTCCCAGCCGTTTGATCTGGGTCTGATCGTCAAGAACGTCGGCGCCGGAAAAGCGCATAGCTTTCAAATCTCCTCCGGACAACCGCAAATTGTGGACAATGAGAAAGGCCTCCTGATTGACTTTACCATCATTGGCACTGAGGTGGGTGATCAACCGGAATCACCATCGCTTTCCGCTAATCTGGGAGACATTGACCCGGGCGGGACGAAGGAAGTTGATTGGGATTTGCTCTCCACGCTCGCCGGGAAGTTTATTTCTTTCAGCGCGACCTTCACCCACGTGAATGATCTCGGCGCGACCAATACGTCTCTCATCGACAATGTGGAAATTCATAGCCTGACCCACAAGGTGCTCGCCGACCGGCCCACGGATGACGATGTGCCGGATTTCCTGGTGAATGATATTCCGAATCCGGAGAGTTTGCCCGATACCTTGTACCTCAGTGATGGATCCCTCGCAGCGGTGAATGTTATTACCAACGGCGTCTTTGATGGGCCCGCGGGCTCCGGCCATTTGGCGGTCCAACTCACCACCACCGTGAGCAATGGCTGGAATTACATTCAATTGCCCGATCCCGGCGTGGGCTATGTGCTCGACAAAGCCGTCCGTTCCGATGGCCTGGTATTGCCGATGACAAACGATGCCTGGACGACGTCGCTTAGTTTTCCGTCTTCCAGCACCGCGCCATTGCCGCAAAATTTGGTGCACCTGTTCGATTGGGCGGGGACCGGTGAGTACACACTTTATTATCATTCGACGAATACGGTTCCTCCGGCGATCACGCAGCTGGGCCCGGTGACACCGTTTATCCAACCCGGCGCGCTTTCTTCCGTCGACGTCGCTTTCTCAGAACCGGTTGACCCAACCACTTTCAGTTACACCAATTTGAGCCTGACACTCAATGGCGGTGCGAACCTCCTCGCCAGTGGTAATGGCATCGGCCTGGCGTTGGTGGCGGGCACCAATTATGTCATCAGCGGTTTGGCTCCTTACACCGCAGCGGCCGGTAATTACCAACTCACGATCACTGGGGCGGGAATCTACGACCTGTGGGGTAATAACGCAGGTAATGTTTCCGCTGCCACCACTTGGTCCGAGGGCAACGCGGCCGTGGTGGTTCAAAATATCACCCCGGTGTCACCGAATCCGAGAAACGCTCCGGTGACGGACGTCACGGTGACTTTCTCCAAGGCGATCAACGCCGCAACGTTTACCAGCAGTGCCCTGAGCCTCACGATCAACGGCGGGCCAAATCTGATCACGAGCGGCGTGACGATTACGCCACAATCTGCCACCGCTTTCACCATCAACGGGCTTGGCCAACTGACCGGAGCTCAGGGGAATTACGCTTTGACCGTGAATTTGGCGGCGATTCAGGACGCCGCTGACCAGCCTGGATTTGGCTCAGCCTCGACCACCTGGACCACGATTACCACCGGACCGGCGATTACCTTGCTAGAACCCATTGCCACGAATCCGCGGAATATTGTCGTGCAAACCCTCCAGATTGGATTCTCCGAGCCCATTGATCCAACCACCCTCAACTACAGTAATATTACCATCACGTTGAACGGCGGACCCAATCTGGTCACCAGCGACGTGCTGGTGGATGAGGTCAATCCGACGACTTTCGTCATCACCAATTTCAGCTGGGTGCAAGGTTATGCCGGCACTTATAATCTGAACGTGAATGCCGCTGGCATCGTCGACTTGGCAGGCAATCCTGGCACGGGCACCACGAACGAAAGCTGGCAGATCATTTTGGAGACTCCCTCCGCTCCCACCTACCTGGCCATCGCGCCCGATACCGGAATCTCCTCCACGGACGGGTTGACCGATACGAATTCGCTCGTTCTCTCCGGCACTCTGGGCGCGTCGAATTGGATCGCCCGCGTGTTCGACGTTACCAGTGACACGTACCTCGGTGCCGCCATCGTGAACGGCACCAATTTCTCCGAGGCCCTGACCTTCAATGCCGCCGGCGCCCATCAATTGCAAGTCATCGCAGTCGACGTCGCCGGGAATGTCTCGGCCCCGAGCTACTTCAACCTGTTCCTCGACACGACGCCCCCGACCGCACTGATTCAGGCCGTGTCGCCCAATCCCATTTCCGAACCGGTGACCAACTTGCTGGTGACATTCTCCAAAGCCATCAATACCAATACCATTCACGCGACCAACTTTGTCTTCACCATCAATGGAGTGGATTCCGCGACGCCGGGCATCTCCATTCTTTCCAGCAATACCGTGCTCGTGACCGGGCTGGCCGCCTCCACGGGAACGAATGCCACGTATCAACTCACTCTTCAACTGGCCGGCATTCAAGATCTCGCCGGCAACATCAGCTTGCAGAGCGTTTCCTCCAGCTGGCAATTCACCAGTGCTGCGCCACCTCCGGTCTTTGTGGCAGAAACAAATGCCATCGCTCAACCAGGCCAGCTCTTCCAGCGATTGATCCACGCCTCGGACTCGGCTGGCGGTTTGATCACCTTTAAACTCGACCCGAGCGCTCCCGCGGGCGCCATGATCAGCACGAACGGATTGCTGTCCTGGATCCCCGCTTGCGACCAGGGCGGCACCACGAACGTCATCACTGTGATTGCGACGGACAACTTGGCGCCAACGGCCAGCAGTTCCGCGAGCTTTACGGTCGCCGTGAGCGATTGCCTGCAGATCGAGCTCGGCACCGGCGTGGTGCAAGTGGGCACGACCAGTAGCATTCCGCTGACCGTTTTCTCGTCCGCGAATGTGACCAACTTAAGCTTTAGTTTGGGTTATCCGGTCAACCGCTTCACCAACTGGACCATTGCGCCCAGCAACACCGTCGTCGGTGCGGCGTCAGCCCAGTCCTTGAGTGCGCTGAAAACTCTTTTCAGCCTCACGGCCGCCAACATTGACACTCTCCAAGGATCCGCGCAGCTCGGGTCACTGTTCTTCGAGGCGTTGGCGGCGCCCTCCGCCTTTGTGCCATTGACGATCACCAACGTCGTCGCCACGAAATCAGACGGCAGTCTGGTGACCAATATCGCCACGGCCGAGGGAGGAATCGTGGTGATTGGCAGCCAGCCTCTCCTTGAGGCGAGCTGGGCAACCAATCTACAACGGCAGCTGATCCTTTATGGCAATCCCGGTGCCAGCTATCAGGTGATCTATACGACGAATCTCGTTGCGACGAAGTGGGTGCCGTTGTGGGATGTCCCCTTGACCAATTTGTTCGAGTCATTCGAGCTCAGCAATAACTTCCCGGAAGTGTTCTATCGCGCTTGGCTCTCTTCCAGTAACCCGCCGCTATTGGATTTACCGGCACCTACACAGACGAATTCCGTGCCAATACGATAACGCCAAAACGGGCCATGAACCTAAATTTGGTAGGGCAGGCAGTCCCCTGCCCGCCGTCGTAGCTATGCCGAACACCAAAAAAATAATGACGATGACCCATCGCGGCTCCCTCGCCCCTAAAAGGGGAGAGGGATTAAGGGTGAGGGGTGGTCTACCTCCTCTCCGCGCCTCCGCGTCTCCGCGTGAAATCCTTTCCGCAGGTTCATGGAGAGGTCCCGGCGAGGGCGGGCTAATTGGTCCCGTAGCCTTGGCGAAACGGGGAAGCAGCGCCGACATTTTAGCTCGTCCGAAGAATTCCGTCCCGCTCCCAACTGGTGAACCAGCCGAGATTAGCCTTGAACCCACATCCTTGGAGTGGTTCACTCGGCATTGAAAGTGGCGGTACAACTTATGGCGATTAGGGAAATGCACCTTTTCATCCAAAACGTGCACGTGCGGCGCTCATGTCATCCCGGGGGCACTTGAAATGGGAGAAGCTTTCCAGCCAGGATCGATTCCCACGGACTCTGTACATTCATACGAGCCATCGGTCGAGAGGGATTTGTGCTGCCGGCGCAGAACGTCCCGCAGCCGGTCAATCGCATTGGCCAAATTCATAATTAGCCCGATTTTGGCAGGCTGGGTTGGACAAAGGTTGTCATAAGCTCGATTTCAATATACTGTCGAGCAAACGCTCAATATGGGATGGTTTCGTTGATTGCCAAGTACTTGCACAATTTTAGACGCCGGACCGGAGGGATTTCAATATACTATCCGGCAATTGCGGAAATGGGATTGGAATCCGATTCTGAATAGTTTGCAACTTTGGGATTTGCCGGAATACAATTTTCAATATACTGGCCGGTAAAAGTTCAATAATAGTTAGGCCACTTCCCATGCCCACCATTCGTCCAGCACAGTTGACTGATGGCGACGCCTTGTTTTCTTTGGCGAGCGCGTTTGCCACTTCGTTCTCGGTTGAGCGTTCTGCTTTCGAGTCATCTTTCGCCGCATTGCTTCAGTCGCCAGACGCTTTCATCGCGGTTGCATCCGATAGCGGTAGAGTCGTTGGTTATGTTTTGGGATTTGATCATCACACGCTTTATGCGAACGGTCGGGTTGCGTTGGTTGAGGAGATTATGGTTTCCGAAGATGTTCGCCGTCGCGGAGTTGGCCGGGAGTTGATGGAGAGTTTCGAGCATTGGGCTAGAAGCCGTCGGTCGAAGCTGATCGGTTTGGCGACGCGCCGAGCCGCACCGTTTTACAAGAGCATCGGTTATGACGAGTCAGCGACATATTTCAGGAGATTGCTATGACGTGGCCTAACAGCAGAACTGCAACAAACCCTGCGATGACGAGTTTATTTCAATACCAAATCAAAGCTGCGGTTTGGTTGACCCGGCGTCGTTCGCCATGGTAAATCAATCCGTCGCTTACGAGGCTTTTCGGCACGCATTGAGTGCGCTGAAACCAGGTTGGGTGGTCACCGAGAATGGACTCGTTGGACCTGGAGGTGCCCGCGTTGTTTTGGCCCAGCGCCATCACGTTTCGAGCGAGGGTCATGTGGACGTTCTCTTCGAACCTGACGAGAGCACGCCCCTGGTGTCACCGCTTTGGGATTGCGTTTCGGGTTTTGGTGCTACGCCTGAGGATAAAGCCAGAAACGCAGCTTATTTGTGGTCACAGACGACCGCTGGCGCGATGCTGGAATTCAAATATTCGCGCCGCGGCGAGTTCGCCGATCATTTCCGCGGAAGCGACCGTGATGGATTCCGAGGTTGGCATATCATCAGCGGAGCTGTCATGGGGCGGGGGGGCGACAGCGCCAGCATCCTTCAACAATGGATTCTCGCCAATCCGGTCCTTCCCACTCTATCCCATGCCCTGAGCGACTCCATTGACGAGCTGACTTGCCCTCACGGGATTAAATTATTTATGGGAGGGGACGGAATCTCCGAAGTGCGGGTGGACGGCGAGCGACATGAAATAGCGTCTGCAGCTCTGGCGAATATGGGGTGGCCTAGGCTTAGTCCTCCGGGTTACGTGCGCTCCTACCTCCTCGTTCTTCATCGCGAGACCGAATCATGACAGCTCGAGTGCAAGACAAGCTAGCGATAGGCGAACAAGCAATGCACCGAACCAGCTCACGGCAACAAACCCCGCGATGACGATTCTAAACCAAAACCAAATTAAGGGCGTGGGTTTGTTCACCCGCGGGCGTTAGGCGCATTATGTTGCGGGTGATTTTAATCGTTGTGCTCGTTGCGGTTGGTCTGCCGGCCATGATGTATTTGCTTTGGGTCATTCATTGCACCTTGGACCGCGTTTGTGTCCGGCACGCTCGGAGGTTTTGTCGGCGGCGCGATCTGGAGATAACCAGAGTCAGGTGGCAGATGGAGTTTGAGCGCCGATCGGATGGCACGAGGGGAGTCAAGACGGAGTTCACCCTGGTTCAGCTAGATTGTTTTGATGTCCAAAAACAGCGAAGATTGGTTTTGTTACGGGTTTGGCCGCTCGGGGTTCGCAAGCTGGTCAGCGATCAGATATATCCGGAGTCGTCCGACGGTCAGTGGCCACAAAATGCGCCCATCAAATCAACCGGGCCATCAGCCACCGTTCCTTCAACTTCGTCCCAGCCATGAAATGTGAGTGTCATTATCCCAAGGGTGAGTCAGGCTCGGGTGGCTGGGGTGTGACACAAAACTCTTTCACGAGTCAAAATATGGGCGCCATTGGCGTAAAATTGCCCGCCCTCACCTGTTTCCTCTCCCCCCGGAGAGGACATACGTATCCGATTATTCGTAGTATCCATGGTGGAAGCATCCGGGCGGTCAACGCTATATTCCCATCCTAGACCCAAATTCTTTGGCAAGCGTTGATTCCTCAGGTAATCGAGATAACCCAGGTTTTCCCAGGCGGCAGTTCCGGCTCAGCTCGGCTCATGGCCATTAAGCACTCCGATCCGGTTGCGTCTGCACCCATTTTTTTCCCAAGCTCAAAAGCTTTGAAAGACTGGTTCGTGGAGCACAGTACGTCCGCCTCGGAATTGTTTGTTGGTTTCGTCAAGGCGCACACTGGCCGGGCCAATCTCACCTGGCCGCAGGCCGTCGACGAAGCGTTGTGCTTCGGTTGGATTGACGGGGTTCGCGCCAGTATTGACAGCGAGCACTACAAGATCCGTTTCACGTCGCGAAAGAACGGCTCGCGGTGGAGCACGGTCAATATCAGAAGAGTACCCGAACTGGAAGCGGCCGGCCGGATGACGCAGGCCGGCCTGGCCGTTTTTGCACGGCGCACCCAGGCGAGGTCAAGCACCGCATCTTACGAACAAGCAGAGTTTCCCGAACTTTCTCCCAACGAAATTAAAGAGTTTAAAAAGAATAGGGAAGCCTGGGCATTCTACGAAGGTTTGCCGCCCAGCTACCGCCGTAAAGTGAACTGGCTCATCATCAGCGTCAAGAAAGAGTCGACTCGCCTAAAACGTTTCCTGGCGCTGGTCGAAGCCTGTTCCGAAGGCAGACGTGATTACTAGGTCTGCCAATTTTATGAGTACAAAATGGCCTGACCTGATCGCGGGAGCCGAAGCCGGACGGAAGTCTCAGGTCATCGAGACAACCCAGGGTGTCCGAAGCCGCAGGTTCGTCTTGGCTCGGCTTGGGGGTCGTTGATCTTTGCATGCGTCTCACCAACTTCACATTTCATAGTATGATTGAGATCGGGATTAGTGGTCGCCCGCGGTTTCTCGATCTGCACAATGCCTATGGCTGGCAGGGCATCACCTATCTTCCCGAAAAACGGCTGATTAGGATGGCTTGGAATTTGCGGGCAAATGGCCAGGTTCCGGAAGATTTGCCGCGGATCGTGACTTTGGAGTTTCGGGGCGTTTCGCGATTCGCAGCGACTCCGCATGATCCGGAGATGCCCTACGATGAGGACATATGTTTGGAAGCGGTCACGTTTACACCACTCGAGCCCGCCGGGGAAAGGCGTGAGTTTAAGGTTTTCCGCAGGGATTCCGGGCAGGTGTTGTTTTTATTTCGGTCGGGATTTAGCTTGAACATTTGGGCAGAAGAAGCAGAGTTGATTTACGACCAAGCAGGGGTCATTTAATGATATTGTCAGGGGGCTGATGATCACGGTGGCCCCGCGGCGTCTTAACTTGGAGTCAAAACAGCACGACATTATCATTAATGGGTGACCCCTGCTATGGGAAGTATTGCTCGCTCGGCGCGGCTCAGCTTTGATCATTAGTAATGTTTCAATGCAACATGAAGGGGTCCGTTAAGAATGGCACTTAGATAACGCGGAAATCTCTAATTTATAATAACTTACAAAACATCATAAAACAATGCCTTGATCCGCTTCTTTGGTCGCGGATTTGGTTGCCTGTCGCATAATACTGTCATTTTGCTGGGGATTCGCGAGGTGTCCGACGAGTCAGAGCTTTCAAAATATCGCGATTTTTCGAGGAAACTCGAATTTGTTGGGCCTTATCTGAGTGCCATTCGGGTCCGTTAATGATATTGTCATGTGGACTGATGATCACTGTGGCCTCGTGGCAACTTTGCTTGGAGTCAAAAGAATGTTATATTATCGTTAAACGACCTGTTTATGACCTAGGACATGAGTAATGTTGTGACAACTAGCCAATTACGTTGGCTTAAGCATTTGCTTGTTCGTCGCGCCGATCAGCTTTAATTGTTAGGCAGCATACCACCCATGAAACTTTACATGGTTATCGAGCACTTCGCGCCCGGTGCGAAAGAAAAGATTTACGAACGTTTTCATCGGAAAGGCAGGATGCTCCCAGAGGGATTGCACTACTTGAACAGTTGGTTGGAAAAAGATGGCGATAGATGCTTTCAGCTCATGGAGACCAACGATTCACGTCTGTTCGACATTCGGTCCGAGCACTGGAAAGATTGTGGCAGAATCGAGGTCATTGAGATCGGTCAGAAACCGAAAAATGATGCCTCTCACCGGAGCCGTTGATTTCAGTTCATCGAGGCGACCAAGGTTGGCCTGAGCCGTCGGGCCGCCTGGGCGTGGCTTTCTTTTCGTTAGGTGCCAGCAAACGTTATGCGGAAGGACGAGCTGATTAAATGATTATTCTAGCCTTAAAGGGGTCAACATCAACGCCCTGGCATGGCTCAGTTGATGGAAGTTCGGTGCGTGGCGTATGACTATCCGCGGCCATCCTCTCCCCGAGTCAATGGCACGAGCCATGTCTAGTGGGTGCCTTCGGCGGGAGAAGGGCTCTTGGCCTTTGCGTGAGGAGCTGGATGCTTTCGGCCAAAGACTCGAAACGGGGCTGGGAGAGTTCCTTGAGACCGAAGCGGACATCGAACAGGCTACAGATGCCTTGAGCAGAAACTTTAAGGCCGACGGCATCTATGGGCAGCCCTCCGAGGAACCGGAACTCGGCGGCATTCCCGATATCGTTGACTTTTCAGGGCTCCTTTGCTTCGGGAGCTCGGGGGATGGGGCTCCCTTTTGCCTTGATTACCGCGCGAATCCTGAATCTCCGCAGATTGTTTGGTGGGATGACATTTATTGGCGAGTTATGGCGCCCGACTTTGACACCTTTTTGAGACTTTTCGAGGTATGAACCGGTGTCTCGTTTCTTTCCTCAGGCGCATGAGCCCAAAAATCATCCCAATCTCGTTCGTCATTGTTGCGCTCTTTTGTGGTTGTGTAACCATTCATCGAGAGACCACGGAGCTTGATC
>Ga0302320_10003098_pt1 | contig 38745 bp, 31 predicted proteins | sample Bog_T0_3_FD_202130 | JGI IMG/M metagenome (GOLD analysis project Ga0302320, IMG submission 202130) | Peat permafrost microbial communities from Stordalen Mire near Abisko, Sweden - Bog_T0_3 | ecosystem: Environmental > Terrestrial > Soil > Wetlands > Peat | place: Sweden: Abisko, Stordalen Mire... | reverse complement strand
CTCTCTTTTCGAAAGGGCTGGAAGCGCAAAATGAACAACAGACAAACAGACGTATGTCTGACAGCAGACGGCGGAAATCGAAATGAAATTCTGCGCTCCGTGGTCTAAAGGATGGGGTCCACCTCACTGGACGTAGGTTTCGCGGCCTCTGCGCATCAACTCGGATGTAGTCTTAAAAGGCTGCTCCAATCGTTCCTGACTGAGTTGAACGGCTTTACAAGCGACGTCAATTCCCAAAGAGTTGCGACCCAACAGTTCTGCCGCAACCAGGGTCGTGCCGCTGCCACAAAATGGATCAAGCACCATGTTTCCGGGCGATGTCACCAGCGATATGATGCGCTCAACAAGCAAGATGGGTTTCTGCGTTGGATACCCCACACGCTCTTTCGCTTTTGGATTAAGAAACGGAATGTCCCAAACATCGGCAACAGGCACGCCTTTCTTGTGGCCGTCCTGCACGACGTTGCCCATTTCATCCCGGACATAGACAGATATGCCGTGCTGGTCACGTTGGCGACGTTGGAGAATCTGATCAACATTCGTCGAGGGTGAATACCCCTCAAATAGCTGATGATATTGGTAATTATCTGTCTTGCTATAAAAGAAAATAGTCTGGTGGGTCGGCAACGGACTCCGTTGGGAGTTGGACCAACGGCGGTAGTGCCAGATGATTTCAGAGCGGAACATCGAAGCGCCAAACACCACATCAAGCAGGCAGCGGATATGATGAGAAGCATTGGTGTCACAGTGAAAGAACAGTGATCCAGTCGCATTCAGGACGCGCAGGAATTCCTTCAAGCGAATACGCAGGAATTCAATGTATTCCGCGAGGGAGTTCCACTCATCGCTGAACTCGAATCTTGTATTGCGGTCCCGGCTGACCAGGGAATGTGTTTTTTGGGTGAAAAATGGCGGGTCAACGTAGATTAAATCCACTGATTCAGAGGTCAGATTTTGAACCGCCTGCAAACAATCGGCATGACGAACTTCACTGGCCATGCTGCCCGGTCCTTTCCGCAGCCAATTCTCTCAGGATCCCGAGCAAATCAGAATCGGTGCGTTGTTTCACATAAGCCCAGGCGGCCTCGCCATAATGATACTCGCCTTGCACGCTCTTGTAGAGGCTCTCCAGTGTTTGTTGGACGCGCATGGCTTGAGCGCGGTTTGGATAATAAAACATCACACGCACAGGTTTGTAACCGGCGGCGCGGATAACTTGTATCCGCGTGTGTTCCTTGGTGATGTGGTCTCCATCGGTAGTCGCGTCGCGCCACTTAATTTCTAACGCGTCGATCCCAACGAGGCAGTCGATTTCGAAAGTTAGTGGCCGTTGACCAAGAGTGTTTGGCACGCGAACCGATCCGGAGTCGGCAAATTTGTGTTTGAAACAGAGCTTCGCCGCCTCTTCGAGAAACGAACCGGCGTATTTGTAAAGAAATCGCCCTTTATTTTGATAAACGTCAATGAGCTTTCCTTCGGCCTCGGACACTCCAAGGACTTGATAAATTAGGACATTTGAACGATCGTCCTGCTCCATTTCGGTCACGCGCGTGTCTGTGCTGAGTTTCAATTCAGCAGCATAAACGGTCGGCCAAAACTCGGATCAGGTCTTTCATTTCACACGAGGATAGCACACTATTCACTATTCAACATTCCCAATTTCTGCCAAAGGAGCGCGCTCATCCGCGAGCCTTTTTCGTAGCAATCGAGGTTGAATTTCTCGTTGGGGGAATGCGCGTTATCATCGGGCAGCGCCAGGCCCAACAGCAAGGATTCGGCGCGAAGGACTTTCTTGAACTGGGTGACAATCGGAATGGACCCGCCTTCGCGCAGAAGAATCGGTTCGCGGCCGAAGGCCTCCTTGAGCGTCGCCAGCCCGGCCCGGGCCAGTGGGCCGGTCGGCGACACCAGATATGGCTCGGCGCCGTGTCCCGCCACGGCGTCCGTTCGCACTGTGGGCGGGCAAATTTCTTTGAGGTGTTTTAGAACCAATTTGCGGATGCGTTCCGGGTCTTGATTTGGCACCAGCCGGAATGTGAGCTTGGCCCTGGCCCACGACGGAATGATGGTCTTGCTGCCCTCCCCCTGGTAACCGCTGGTCAGGCCGTTGATCTCGACGGTCGGACGCGCGCTGCGCTGCTCAATGAAATTGTAGCCGCGCTCGCCAAACAGACGTGGAACGCCCAGGGACTTCCGATATGCCGCTTCCGTCATTGGAAATCGGGCCATTTGTTTGCGTTCGCCGGGGGAAAGCGAGGCCACGTCGTCATAAAAACCGGGAATGGCGACTCGGCCATTCTTGTCGCGGAGTTGGGCAAGCAACTGACAGAGGGCCAGGGCCGGATTGTCCACCGTGCCGCCATAGATGCCGGAATGCAAATCGCGCGATGGCCCGTGGAGGGTGATTTCCACGGCCGTGATGCCTCGGAGGGCATAGGTCAGGGCGGGATAATCCAAGCCGGGCATGCCAGTGTCGGAAATGACCACGGCGCGGCAGCGGAGTTCGCCGCGATGGGCCACGAGAAAATTATCCAGACTTTTGCTGCCGACCTCCTCCTCGCCCTCGATGATGAAAGTCACGTCGGAGGGGAGCGGAGTGTTGGTGGCCAGATATGCTTCGATGGCATTGAAATGGGCCATATTCTGGCCCTTGTTATCGCTGGCGCCGCGGGCGAAGAGGGAACGGCCCTCGATGCGCGGCTCGAAAGGCTGGCTCTTCCAAAGTTCAAACGGCTCCGCCGGCTGGACATCGTAATGGCCGTAAACAAGATACGACGGCCTGGCCGAATCGGCCGCGCGCGGCGTTTTGGCGACAACGACGGGATGGCCGCCGGTGGGACAAAGGCGCGCTTCCAGGCCGATCTTCTTGCAATGCGCCACGAGCCATTCCGCGCAGGCGGCCATGTCGCGGCGGTGGGCCGGTTGGGCGGAGACGCTGGGGAACCGGACATAATCGCAAAGGGCGTTAAGGAACCGCGCCTTGTTTCTCTCGAGGTACTTGAGAACCGCTTTCATAAGTTCTTCCGAGCGTAAGGAATTGCGCAGTCATTGTCGAAGCGAAAGAAGTTGCAGGGGGGTTTGAGATTAAGACCAGGGGCAAGATTCAAATATATGAAATGCCATAGCCGATTTCCGTTGGTTTTCGGGCTTGGAAATACGCCGGACGGGGAGTAAAGATTAAACCGAATCTAAAACTGAAGATGATTTATGTTTTCCCTACAGGAATTGTTCAGCCCCAAAGACAAGTTTTTTGACCTGCTGGAAGCCAGCGCCGGGGAAGCCCGCACGAGCGTGCAGGCGTTGATCCAGCTGATCGGCAATCCCCGGAACGTCAAATCGCTGGAGGTGTTCTCCGAATCGCGCCGGAAGGAGAAGCAAGTGACCAGCGCGATCAGTGATGCGATCTGCACGACGTTCGTGACCGCCATTGAACGGGAGGACATCGAGGCCCTGTCGCAGGCGCTTTACAAAATCCCAAAAACGGTGGAGAAGATCGGCGAGCGGATCGTGCTGGCGCCGCATCTGCTGGCCGGGGTGGACCTGTCGCGGCATGCCGCCATGCTCGACAGCGCGACCCTCAGCGTCACCACAATGGTCACGGCGATGCGCAAGGGTTGGGATCTTGACGAAATGCGGGCGCACAACGCCAAACTCCAGGCCATCGAGGGCGAGGCGGACCGCATGATGTTTGAGCTGCTCAAGCCCCTTTATGATGGCAGCACCGAACCGGTCAAGGCGTTGTTCCTCAAGGATTTGTTCGAGTTGCTGGAAAAGGTCATTGACCGCTGCCGCGACGCGGGCAACGTCATCAACCAGATCGTGCTCAAGAACACCTAAGCCGTCATGACGCTTATCTTCGTCGTCATCGTGGTGGCGCTGGTGTTCGAGTACATCAACGGGTTCCACGACACCGCCAATTCCATCGCGACAGTCGTGTCCACCAAGGTGCTCACGCCGCGCCAGGCGATCGTGATGTCGGCGACCACCAACCTGCTGGGGGCTTTGTTGTGGACTGCGGTGGCCAAGACCATAGCCGGCGGACTGGTGGACACGACGCTGTTTAATTTGAGCAGCGCGACGCTGATTTGCGCTTTGTTTGGGGCGATTGCGTGGGACTTGCTGACGTGGTATGTGGGCTTGCCAACCAGTTCGAGTCACGCGCTGGTGGGTGGGCTGTGCGGGGCGGCACTGGCGGCGGCGCATGGCAACTGGCATGTGATCATCTGGTCGCAGCCCAACGCAATCCATTGGTACAATGGCAAAGGGCTGTTGTGGAAGGTCATCGCGCCGATGTTTATCTCGCCGTGCTTGGGGCTGGTCATGGGCTTCCTGCTGATGTCGTTCCTCTACATTGCGTTGCGCAGGGTGCGCCCGCGCCGGATCAACGCTGTGTTTGGGAAGTTGCAAATGGTAAGCGCCGCGGGCATGGGCCTGATGCACGGGACCAACGACGCCCAAAAGACGATGGGGATGATTACCATCGCCCTGATCGCCGCAACCAGCGCGGGGACGTTCGATCATCTGCCGGCATGGCTGGGCTTTTTGCGGGCGCCGGCCCCGATCAAGGGCCACGACCCAGAGATACTGACGTGGGTCAAGGTTGCGTGCGCATTGACGATGGCGGCGGGGACCGCCGCCGGGGGCTGGAGGATTATTCGGACTCTGGGCCATAAAGTGGTCAAACTACAGCCGATCAACGGGTTTGCTGCCGAAACCAGTTCCGCCTGCGTTATCGGTCTGGCCACTCTTCTGGGTATCCCGGTTTCCACGACTCACAATATTTCGGCCGCCATTATGGGCGTTGGAGCCGCCAAGCGACTCAACGCCGTCCGGTGGACCGTCGTCGAGCGGATGGTGTGGGCGTGGGTCCTGACGCTGCCGGTGACGGCGGTGTTGAGTTATCTGGCGGTGATGTTCAGCCGGTACTTTGGGTGGATTGAGTAATAAAGCGGGGGAGAGTGAAAATCTCGGTTGTAATCCCGGCCTTCAATGAGGAGAAGCTGATAGGCGCGAGCTTGAGCAGCATCCAGGCGGCCGGCGCGGCGTTCAGCGGCCTGGGCTGGGAAATGGAAATCGTGGTTTGCGACAATAATTCCACGGACGGCACGGCGGAGCTGGCGCGCGCGGCGGGGGCGCGGGTGGTCTTTGAACCTGTCAACCAAATCGCGCGCGCGCGCAACACGGGAGCGGCGGCGGCGGGCGGGGAGTGGCTGGTTTTTGTGGACGCGGATTCGCGGTCGGAGCGGGGGCTTTTTTCTGAAGTGGCCGGGGAAATCCAGTCGGGGCGCTGCCTGGCGGGCGGTTGCACGGTGCGAATGGATGAGCGCCATTTTGTGGGTGACTGCGGCACCGGCCTGTGGAACCTGATCAGCCGGATTGCGAAATGGACGGCGGGATCGTTTATTTTCTGCGAGACGGCGGCATTTCGGAAAATCGGCGGGTTCAACGTGGAATTGTTCGCGTCGGAGGAAATTGACCTGAGCAAACGGCTGAAGAAGCTGGCGCGGCGGGAGGGAAAGAAAGTGGTGATCCTTCATCGCCATCCGCTGCTGACTTCGGCACGCAAGTTGTCGCTGTATTCGCGGCAGGAATATCTGCGGCTTCTCATCAGGATGATTTTTCATCCCCGAAAATCCACGCGGAGCCGCGAGGCATGCCATCCGTGGTATGATGGGAGAAGATAGCGAGAGATGAGAATGAGAAGCCTGCCAACAACGAACTTCCCGGCATGACTGCTGCCCGGCCAAACCCGGCTCTCGCGGCGGCGGATTGTGATGTCGCATTCGACAACCTGACCCGGCAGCTTTACGCCACCGACGCGTCGCTTTATCAAATTGAGCCGCTGGCGGTCGCCTTTCCACGCGATGCCCGCCAGGCCGGGTCCATCATCCGCGCTGCGGCGGACGCGGGGCTGGAGATCATTCCGCGCGGGGCGGGCACGGGACTGGCCGGGGGCGCGGTCGGAGCGGGTGTGGTGGTTGATTTTTCGCGGCATAACCGGCAGATCACTGGACTGGACCTCGAACGACGCGCCGTTCATGTTGGCGCGGGAGTGATTCTGGATCAGCTTAACGCCTTTCTAAAGCCGCACGGGTTTTGTTTCGGTCCGGATGTGGCCACCAGTTCGCGCGCGACTTTGGGAGGGATGATTGCCAACAATTCTTCCGGCTCGCATGTGCCGTTTTATGGCGTCACGGCCGATCACGTCCTCTCGCTCGAAATTGTGCTGGCGGACGGCAGCGTCGCGCAAACCGGCCCGGCGCGGGATGGCCTGAAAACCCAGCGCCGCCAACTCGCCCAACTGGTTCAGGCGGACGCGACCGCGATTGGACGGTTCTTCACGCCCGGCTTGTTGAAACGCCGGCCGGGCTACGGCCTGGATCGTTTTCTGCGCGAGCCGGATAATTTGAGCCATCTCATGGCGGGGAGCGAAGGCACGCTGGCGGCCATTATTTCCGCGGAGCTGAAAATCGTTCCGCTGCCAAAAGCCAGGGGTGTGGGCCTGATTTTCTTTGCGTCGGTCGCCGAAGCGATGCAGGCGACCGTGGAACTGCTCGACTTGAAACCGGCTGCGATCGAGCATATTGACCGCGCGCTTTTCGACCAGACCCGGGGCCAGCTTCAATTCCAGGCCGCGCGCGATCTGCTTGAATTGGACGCCAAGCCGTGCGAGGCGATTCTCATCGTGGAGTTTTTCGATGAACAGGTCGGCGAGCGCCTTGCGCTGCTCGCGCAGAAACGCCTTGGCCTCCGCACGGCCATTTTCCGGGACGCCGCGCAGACGGCCCTTGTTTGGGCCATGCGCAAGGCCGGCTTGTCGCTTCTGACCAGTTGCAAGGGCGCGGCCAAACCGGTGCCGGGCATCGAGGACACTGCGGTGCGACCGGCGGATTTGCCCGCTTATGTGAGCGCGCTGCAGTCCCTATTCCGGGCCCACGGTTTGCGCGGCTCCTTTTATGGGCACGCCGCTTCCGGGCTTCTCCATGTGCGTCCTGTGCTGGACCTTCATTGCGAGGAAGGCCGCAACAAACTGCGCCAGCTCGGCGGCGAGGTTTCCGCCCTTGTCCGCCAGTTCAACGGGTCGCTCTCCGGAGAACACGGCGTCGGCATCTCCCGGACCGAGTATGTGCCGGATCATCTCGGGCCGGAGTTGATGCGGCTGACGCGGGAAATCAAGGCCTGCTTCGATCCGAAGAACTCGTTCAACCCCGGTAAAATAATTCCGGACGGCCGTTATCGTATTGACACACATCTGCGCCTGGGCGGCCCGGCGATTGAACTTCCGTTCCAGCCCGTGCTTGCGTTCGCGGCCAGGGACGAATCGTTTATCGCCAATCTCGAACAGTGCAACGGGTGCGGCGGATGCCGCAAGGACGCCCCCGTCATGTGCCCTACATTTATCGTCACCGGCGAGGAAATCATGTCCACGCGAGGCCGAGCCAACGCCATTCGCGCCGCGCTGGAATCGCGCGGGGTGACGGGCGACCCGTTGCGCTCGACGGAATTGGAAGCCGCCCTGGGCAACTGTCTCTCCTGCAAAGCCTGCGTTACCGAGTGTCCATCCAACGTCAATCTCGCGCTGCTCAAAGCCGAGTTGCTCCACGCCCGCCATCGGCGCGACGGGCTGCCGTTACGCGAACGGCTCATTAGTTCTGTTGACTTGCTGGGACGCTTGGGATGCCTCTTACCGGCGACCGCGAACGCCGCTCTGCGCTCGCGAAGCTTGCGGGCTGTGCTCCAAAAGACGCTGGGGCTGGACGCGCGACGGCCTTTGCCTGCCTATGCGGCCCAGCGGTTTGACCATTGGTTCGCACGGCATCCGCAGCCGGGGCAGAGCACACGGGGCCGCGTCATTCTTTGGGACGACACTTTCGTGCGGTACCACGAGCCGCACATTGGAGTCTCGGCGGTGGCGGTGCTGGAAGCAGCCGGGTTTGAGGTGGCGCTGCCGCATGGACGCAAATGCTGCGGCCGACCCGCCTTCAGCCAGGGCAACCTGCACGCCGCCGCGTGCCTGGGTCGGCACAACTTGGAAATTTTCGCAGCGGATGCTTCCAACGCGCCGGTTCTTTTTCTGGAACCCTCCTGCTGGTCCATGTTCGCGCAAGATTACCGGGAGTTGAAATTGCCAGGGGCGGAGGAAATCGCGCGGCGCTGTTTTCTCTTCGAGCAATTCATCGAAGACTTGCTTGCGCGCGAGCCGGAAGCGATTCGCTTCAATGAAGAACCCGCATCTATTGCGATTCACGCCCATTGTCATGCGAAAGCCCTTGTCAATCCCGGCTTCATGGCGCGGCTGGCGCGGCGGTTGCCGCAACGGCGCGTCACATTGCTGGACACCGGTTGCTGTGGCATGGCCGGGGCCTTTGGCGCGCTCGAATCCAAGTACGAACTGTCCCTGAAGGTCGCCCAGCCCCTTGCTGACAAAATCCATGCCCAGCCACCCGGGACGATCCTGGTGGCCTCCGGCACAAGTTGCCGCCAACAAATCCAACATCTCACCTCGGCGCGCCCCAAGCACATGGCGGAACTGCTCGCCGGCGCGTTGCAGCCCTCCGCTGCGGTTGACTGACTCCATCCCGATGTCAAAGTCTCCGGAAGTCCGGCGATGACCATGACGGTATCGCCCCAGCCGGCATGAGCCTCCACCTCGACCGGGGAGGCTTCAATGCCGTTGACAGCTGCAGAAAAAGCCCGGGCCAGCATCGGAAAATTGTGGGCAAAGGAAGGCGCGAGGGCAATGCGGTTTTTGCGGTTTTAGCGCGTAAAGCTGGTGATGCTCTGCCTGAAGGCCGGTGAGTGGCCGGGCCACAAAACTGACAACTGTAAAACCTCAGGACGCAATCAAAAATAATATGAGAAAACTATTGACCGTCTCCTTTTCTTTCTTTTAGGAGCTGACTCTTAATTTGCTCCGCACGACGTGTGAAGTTTGGGAGAAATTGAATTACTTCTTGGCCCCGCTCTGACTCAGAAAGCTCATGACATTCTCGTACTGTTGCCTCTTGGGACCGTCGGCCGTATCTCGAACGATCTGACCGACGATCGACAGCGGAGTGATACCATCTACGTTTCGCGTGTTGGGGTTTGCTCCAAGCTGAATAAGTAACTCTGCAATTTCTAGCTCTCCCTGAATGGCTGCTGCAAAGATAGGAGTTGCCTGATTCACCCCTGGTTTGTTCACATCCGCACCGAGGTCGAGCAATTGGCGAGCATTGGCAATGCGATGATTGGAGATGGCCACGATAAGCGCGGTATCCTGTTCAGGTTCGGCGAAGTTAACATCTGCTCCCTGCTTCGAGAGAAGACTTATCATCCCCGCATCTGCGTCTCGAGCGGCAAAATACAAGGCGTTATTTGGCTTGGCACCACGTCGGAGCAGAAGGTTCGCCACATCTAACCGTCCAGCGCTGGCAGCCGCCCCCAGAGGAGTCCACCCTCTCAGTCCATCGATAGGACGATTAATGTCAACCCCACCCGCTAAAGCCGTCAAAATGCCGTTTGTGTCTCCACTGGCAATGGCCTCGAACAGGGCATTCCCAGTCTTACGAAGGGCGAGTTGCTCGGATGATTCGTTAGGAGTGTATTCTTGCGAAGGCTTCTCTGGGGAATCAAAAATGAGAAATGTCACGCTCACCGAATTATCTGCGTGAATTCGGAACTCGACGGTTCCACTTCTAAAATTGGGCGGGGCAAGCTTGGCGACTTGAACTGTTGCGCTATGCTGGTTTCCATCTGAGCTTCGCCACTTTACAGAGGTTGTTTCTGGTAATGGAAATGCAAAGAGCCCGTAACCAGCTTCTCCTTTCGACATCAAGTCTCCGCACGAAGGCTGTTTCCGGCCAATTTGCGCGCTGACATCATGGAGCGCCACGTCGGACTCATTTATCCAACTAATGTCGTAAGAGGATCTTTCACTGCAAGCCGTCGCGCCAAAAGCGAGAACTAGAGGTAAGGGGAGTAGCCGCGTAATGATCAACCACAAGGAAAAAAGGAAATTTCCGCGATTCGGGTTCGTGTTGTATCGGCCGCGACTATTTGGCATGACACTTGACATGGACGAGATCATAAGCGCCCCTCATCGGAGTTGCAAGTGCGGACGCGACAGGTCTCAACTGGCAAGTCTTCCGAGCAAGGTCACACAAAGGCGCCGTTCGGACCAAAGCTGAGGGGAGATTAGAAGACTACATTACAACCAACGCGTCGCCGCAGACGCAATTATCGCAAACCTGCTTCGTTATTCGACCCCGGCAACCGTCGTTTACAGGGCTAAGATTTTTTAACCACGCCAAGGGGCAGGACGACCTTGCCGTAAAGTTCATTGAGAACTTGGGCAAGGCCGGTGTAAATTGCCGCGAAGCCGCAAAGGAGTCCTTCGTAGCCGGTGAAATGTTTGAATCCCGCGCCTGCGTGGGCGTAATCGCCAATCGCCAGCAAGAAGAAAAGAATGGTGAGCGTGCCGAAGACGATCTGCAACGCGCGGTTCAGCCGGAATGTGCCGAGGAACAGGACGGCGGTGAAGAGTCCCCAAATCGCGAGATAGGCGGCCATGGCGACTTCATCCGCGGCCGGGATGAGATTGAGCTTTGGCAAAACAATAAGAGTCACCAGCGACAGCCAGAAGAAACCGTAGGATATGAAAGCCGTGGCGGCAAAGGTGTTGCCCTTTTTCCATTCCATGATGCCGGCGATGATTTGGGCGATGCCGCCGTAACAAATGCCCATCGCCAGAATCATGGCGTTCATCTCGTAAAAGCCGGCGTTGTGCAGATTCAGCAGCACGGTCGTCATGCCGAAACCGAGCAGGCCGAGCGGCGCGGGATTGGCGGTGGTGTCTTTGATTTGGGTAATTGTCGGTTCGTTCATAACTGCGATGATGAGAGGATACCCCAGAATTTGTCATTTGTCATCCGGGACCTGGGCGGGGTGGAGGCGGAATTGGAGGAGTTTGGCTTTGCTTCCTTTCTCCGGCGCAGGGGAGGCAGAGTAATGACTACACAGGTAATCATTCAACACGCGTCTTCCATGAATTGCTTTTCCTTGATGGCGGTTTCGAGGTCGGCGGGCGGCGGCGGCGACGCGGACTTCCGCGGAGATGGTTTCCCTGCCGCCGGAGCGCCGGAGGGTTGTTTGCTGGAGAACGCTCATGGGTTTGCCTGGGGCAGGACGATGCCGAAAGTGGTGCCGTGATTGACCTGGGTTTGGTATTGGAGCGCCCCGCCGTGCTTCTCGACAATGCGCGCGGCAATGGGCAGGCCCAGGCCGGCGCCGGTTTTCTTGGTGGAGAAGAAGGGATCGAAAAGGCGCTTTTGCACTTCGGGCGGAATGCCGCCGCCGGTGTCCTGGACTTCGAGGATGACGACATCGGTGTCGCCCTGCGGAAGATTTTTCCGGTCGCGGCGGGCGCGGAGGGTGATGGTGCCGCCGTTGGGAATGCTGTCAGCGGCATTTTGGACGAGATTGATGAGGACCTGTTTGATCTGGGCGGGGTCAACTTTGATGAGCATGGGAGTGGAATTCTCCAGGACGAGTTGGACGCGGATGGCGCAGAGGGAAGGGGCCAGGAACGATTGGACTTCGCGCAGGGGCAGGTCGGCGGGGACGGTGGCCAGCTCGGGGTCGCTGGGACGGGCGAACTGGAGGAAATCGTTGACGATGCGTTCGAGGCGGGAAATTTCGCGTTGGACGACCTTGGCGTCGGCGTGCTCCTCCGAACCGGGCTGGAGTTTTTTTTGCTGGATGAACAAGGCGGCCTTGATGGCGGTGAGGGGATTGCGGATTTCATGGGCGACGCCGGCGGCGAGCATGCCGAGGGAGGCGAGCTTTTCGTTCCGTTCGACCAGGGACTGGCTCTCGACCAATTTGACGCGGAGCGGGGCGATCATGTCGCGATAGACCACGGCTGCGAGCAGGAGGCCGAAGACAAAGAGCAAACCGAGGGAACCGAGGACGAGCCAGCGGAGGTGCGTGAGGGTTTGGTTGGCCTGGGCAAGGAGTTGGTTGCGGGTGGCGTAATGGGCTGTCACCAAAGTCTGACCGAGGTCGAAAACCTTCTGGGCTTGGGCGCGGAGGGGGTTAAAGTCGGCGAGGGAAAGGCTTTGGCCGCCGAGGGAGAGGACACGGGCGTGCAAATCGCGGGCGACGCGGAGGTATTCCTGGTATTCGGCGGTCATGTCTTGCAGGGCTTCCTTTTCGCGCTGGGTGATGAGGCGGGGCTTCTGTTCCTCGATCCAGTCGTCGAGTTTGCGGCTGTCTTGGAGGAATTCCTCCCAGGCGGCGGGGTCGTGGTCGGTGCCGTAACTTTGCATGATGTTGCTGAGTTTGCGGAGAGAATCCCTGAATTGATCGGCGATTCTGAAGCTCTCGGACTCGACGCGGCTTAAGCGGTCGCCCAAATCGGCGGCCTGCCGCTGGGAGTACAGGGTCGCCAGCAGAATCGAGACGCCCAGGACGGCCACGACCGTCACGAGGGCGATGAGTCTGTGTTGAAGGCCGAATCTCATGCGGGGGGTGGAGATGAAAGGCTTAAGGCTAAAGGCTAAAGCCGAATTTCATGCTGGGGTGGCGGGGTGGTTGAGTGATGGAGTGATGGGATGGGGGCGGCAAAATTTGCCCATCTGGCGATTGGTCCAACACCATAAGACTCGGTTGGATTGAGCGAGGGAAGGTCGTTTTGAGTCATAAACATCATTTTTTGGCTTTATTGAGCTTTATCCACCTTTATTGACCTTTATTGAGCTTTATCCGCCTTGATTTTGGGGTGGAGCTTTAACGTTGCAGAAGGCGGTTGGCGGGCGGTTGGATGGACGCACACGGACGTTCACGGACGAACACGGACGTTCATGGACTGTGATGGACGGGGTGGACGGATGGGAGGGATGGGGGGGGCCAACCTGTGCCTTGGCAACGGTCGCGCCGGCGCTGAACGCCTGCTCCCGGACCCGGTCCTTGACTGTGTCTCCGTGCCTCACGCTACGAATTTTAGCATAGGTTCTAATTTTCGCAACAAAAATGTGAAGAAAAGTGGCGGGCGGGGAGCGCATCTCATCCTTGTCACCCCAAGAGGCCGTCGAGCCAGAAGGGAAGTTCGACAAAGCTGAGAGCCCCCCAGAGCCGCCCCAAAATCCACTTTTTGCTCGACATTTGACAAAGCCGAATTTATTCTACCCGCATTGCGGCTTTCAATGCGGGTAGAATAAATTCAAGGCAAGCATACCGAGAGTGGTGCATCTCACCTTTATCTCGATATTCTGTCGCGATCTTCTTTCCTCGGGGCGTGGTTTTGATTAATATTATTTTGTTCTCCGCGCCGGGCGAAAAGGCAGGCTCGACAAAGGTGAGATGCGCCCTGGCGCGGGGGATAGGACCGGTCCGGCACGTTAGCTCAGGATCAGTTCGTGAGGGGAGGCGGCGAATTGGGGGAGGGGGGAGGGAGTGCGGTCCTGACGGGCGAGGGCGCTGCGCAGGGTGTCGAGGAGGGCGCTGGTTTGATAGGGTTTGGTCAGGAATTGGCGGTCGGGCACGCGCAGGGAAGGGGGCATTTGGCCGGGGGGCATGGTGCCGCTGGCAACGAGGTTGACGGCGGGATTGATCCGGCGCAGGGCGGCGAGGATTTTCGCCATATCGGGCATCATCAGGTCGGCGAGGACGACGCCGATTTGCTTCCAGTTTCGCCGGTAGAGTTCCACGGCTTCGGTTTCATCGGAGCTGGCCAGGACGCGGTAGCCGGAGGCGGAAAGGACTTTATGGACGACACCGGCGAGGGCGGCATCGCCGTCGAGAACCAGGATCAACTCGCCGGTGCCGCGGGGCGGATCGGGGAGGGGTTTGGCGGTCTGGGGCGCGCCGGCAACAGCGGGGAGATAGATTTGGACTTCGGTGCCGCGGCCGAGCTGGCTTTTCAACTGAATGCAGCCGCCGCAACTGTTGACAATGCCGAGGACGGTGGAGAGGCCGAGGCCGGGGCCTTTGCCGACTTCCTTGGTGGTGAAGAAGGGGTCGAAAACGCGGTCGAGGTTTTTGGGGGCGATGCCGACGCCGGTATCGGCGACGGACCAGAGGACGTAACGGCCCGGTTTGGCATTGGGGATGGCGGCGGCGGCCCGATCGTCCAGAGTGGCGTTGAGAGCGGAGAGGGTGAGAGTGCCGCCGTTGGGCATGGCTTCGCGGGCGTTGAGGCAGAGGTTGACGAGGACCTGATGCAGCTCGGTGGAGTTGCCTTCGACCATCCAAAGGTCTTTGGGCACGGCAAAGTTCAAGGAAATGTTTTTGGGGAAGGTTTCGGCTGTGAAGCCGGAGAACTCCTTGAGGAGGCGGAAGGTCTGCAGGGGGGCCTTGGCGCTCTTGACGCCGCGGGCAAAGGTGAGGATTTGTTTGACGATGTCGGCGCCGCGGCGGGCGCCGGATTCCATGGAATCGAGGAGGGCGAGTGTGCCGGGGTCCTTGATTTCCTCGCGGAGGAGGGGGCCGATCATCATGACGGGTGCGAGGATGTTGTTGAGATCGTGTGCGATGCCGGTGGCGAGGGTGCCGATGCTGTCCATGCGCTGGGAGTGAAGGAGTTGGGCTTCGAGCTTCTTTTTCTCGGTGATGTCGGCGTCCATGACGAGGATGGATTTGGGGCGGTTATCGGTGTCGCGGACGAGGGTCCACCGGCTGTGGACGAGGAAGGAATGGCCGGACTTGGTGAGGCGGTTGAGTTCGCCGCTCCAGTCGCCCTGCTCGACCAGGGCGCGGGCCTTGTTTTCCTTCTCCATGTCGGCGGCGTCGGCGGGATACAGGTCGGCCAGGCGGGTGCCGATGATTTCCTGTGAAGTCCAGCCATAGAGGCGTTCGGCGCTCTTGTTCCAATAGGAGATGCGGCCGTCGAGGTCGCGGACATGGATGGCGTCGTGGGCGAGATCGAGCATTCTGGCCTGGTCTTGGATGCGGGCTTCGGCGTGTTTGCGGACGGCGACTTCGGCCTGGAGGCTTTGGTTGGTGGAGCAGAGGTCGGCGGTGCGTTTCTGGACGAGTTCCTCCAACTGTTCGAGCTTGAGGCAGGCTTCCTGCTGGAGCTGCCATTTTTCGGTGAGGGCGTTGGCGAGCTGGAGGACTTCGACGGTGTCGAAGGGTTTCTTGAGGATGACCAGTTTGTCGCTGTTGCCGAGTCGGGCGAGCATGGTGTCCCATGAATAGTCTGAGTAGGCGGTGCAGATGACGATCTGGATGTCGGGGCAGCATTGCCAGATGCGGGCGGAAGTTTCGACGCCATCCCAGCCTGGGGGCATGCGGACGTCCACAAAAGCCATGGCATAAGGGCGGCCGGCGGCGGCGGCTTCCTGGACCTTGGCCAGGCCCTCCTGGCCCTGATAGGCGGAATCCACCTCGAAGGTGGGAACCTGGACAGCCGGCGCGGAATCGCCGAAGAGCAGTTCCTCTGAGGCGGCGAGGGTGGCGCTGGATTCGCGGGCGGAGCAGAGGATTTTGCGGAAATCCTCATGCACCGCCCGGTTGTCGTCCACGACAAGGATGCGCGAGTTTTTTTTCACCAGAGCGGAGATCATAGGGTAGAAATTGTGTGTTCCATGGGCAAATCGAGGACAAAAGTGGCCCCGCGACCCGGGCCGTCGCTGTTGGCGGTGAGGGTGCCGCCCATTTCGCGGGCGGTGAGGGCGCCACTGTGGAGGCCAAAACCATGGCCGTCTTTGCGGGTGGTGAAGCCGTGCTGGAAGACACGGGACAGGAGCGGGGCGGGGATGCCGATGCCGTTGTCAGCCACCGAGATTTGGACGCGGTCGTGGGCGTGTTGTTGGACGCAGACGATGACGCATTTTTCCGGGGGGTTGCCTTCATCTACGGCGTGTTTGGCGTTGTGGAGGAGGTTGATGAGGATTTGCAAGACCTTGTGTTTGTCCACCAGGATGGGCGGGGTGCCGGAGTATTGGCGAATGACCTTGACGGAATGGCGGCCCCAGGCGCTGTTGAACATCTTGAGGGCGTCATCCACCAAATCGGGGAGATGGACGGATTCGAGGACGCCGGCGGCGCGGGCGTAGGATTGCTGGACGGCGACAATTTCCTTAATGTGTTCGATGTTGGAGGCCAGGGACTGGAGTTCGCGGAGCATGTCGTCGCGCTCGGTGGCGAGGTGGGCGGCGAGTTCGGACAAATAGAAGGGCAACTGGGCGCCTTTGGGAGTGGCCAGGAAGCCGGGGAGATCGGCGGCGTTGTCCTTGAGAAGGGCGGCGAACTTGGCGACGTTGGCGATTCTGGAATTGCGGATTTTATCACCGAGGATGGAGGAGGAAACGTTGACGCTGTTGAGGACGTTGCCGACGTTGTGAAGGATGCTGGTGGCGGCTTCGGCCATGCCGGCGACGCGCGAGGCTTCGGCCAGTTGGGCGCGCAATTCCGAGTGGCTGGCTTGCGCCTCCTCGACGGCGGTGAATTCGATGCTGGCGGTGTCGCTGAACATCCCATTCATTATCGGCAGACAGCGGAAGGGGCTTGACCCAGAATTGACATAAATTTGACATAAAGTTGAAGAAACCTTGAGAAATTTGACAAAACAGCGGCGTCGCGTAGGTTTCAAGAAATGAAAACAAAACTCTCCAAGACGGGCCTGCGCGCGTTTGCCTGCGCAGCATCGGCGCTGATTTCACTCGGTTTAGCCGGCGAACCAAAGGCGCAGGGTGGCGTTATCATAGCGCCAACCCCCGTTGCGCAAGGAACGATCCTCAATGCCAGCGCGGAGGCCGGAATGTTGCGGCAGGCTTACGGACTGCTGGCGACGGCGGACCATGATTACAAGGGGAATCGCGTCAAGGCGATGAAGTCCCTCGAAGCCGCGGCGAAGCAACTGGGAATCAGCCTGAGCGGGGACGGGAAAGTCCGCGAGCCGCAGGGCGCGTCCGACGCGCAGTTACGGAGCGCGCAAACGTTGATGGCGCAGGCGAGCGCCGGATTGAGCGGGGCCGGCCTGAAGCATATCCAGCAGGCGATCCAGCATCTGAACGTGGCGCTGGCGATTCGGTGAGGGGGTTCAGGGACGGGCGCGTGACAAGCATCTTCACCCGCGCTGCCATGAATTTTGGGCGGCGCAGCAGCGCCTCCCCTGCCGTCATCTGGTCACCAAGGCGCGGCAGGCGGCGCGGAGGGCGGTGAGATGGGCGCGGGTCCTGGCTTCAATGTAGCAACGCACAACCGGTTCTGTGCCGGCGGCGCGGAAGGCAACCCATTCTTCGCAGGGGAGGACGAATTTGCAGCCGTCGGCGGCGATGAATTTTTCGACGGGGAATTTCCCGATGGTTTTCAGTCCTCCGGCCAGACGCGCCATGAGGCTTTCCGTGGTTTCAGGATCGCGGCGGAGGTCGAGGCGGGCGGTGTAAAACGGGCCGGTCTGACGGGTAAGTTCGGTAAGAATTTCACCCGGGGATTTTCGTTCGGCGGCGGCCAGCTCGGCCATCAAGAGGCAGGCGAGGATGCCGTCCTTTTCGGGTACATGGCCTTGTATGGACAGACCGCCGGATTCCTCGCCGCCGACGATCACCGGTTCGGTTTGCATGAGGGCCCCGATGTATTTGAAGCCGACGGGGGTTTCGCGGACATCGACGCCCAAGAGCCGGGCGACCGCATCCACTTGGCGGCTGGTCGTCACGGTGCGAACGACGGCGCCGTTCCAGCCGCGAATTTTCTTGAGATGATAGAGCGCCAGGGCCAGAACCTGGTTGGGGGCGAGCGATGAGCCGTCCTTGTCCACCACGCCAAAACGGCCGGCATCGCCGCCGGTGGCAAGTCCCAGTTGAGCCTGACCGCTCTGAACGGCCTGGCGCAATTGGGTCAGGTGTTCTGCGGCGGGTTCGGGAGCGTGGCCGCCGAAGAAGGCGTCCGGCTCACTGTGGAAGACGGTGATTTTGGCGCCGGCTTTGAGGAGGAGGGTGTCGAGCCAACCGCGCCCGCAGCCGTGCATCAGATCCACGGCGATTTTCAGCCGCGCCCTTTTGATGGCGTGAAAATCCACCAGCTTTTCGATTTGTTCAAAATAATCAGGCAGCGGGTCCACGGTTTTGGCCTCGAAAGTGCCGGTGACGACGGCTGGGAAGCGCCAGTTTTCCCGCTGCAACCGCGCGATGGCGGCTTCCATTGGGCGGGTGATGGCAGGCAACGCGCCCGCGCCGTCGCCGCAGTAAAAAACGAAGCCTGAAACCTCAGAGGAGTTATGGCCGGCGGTGAAGTTGATGCCGCCGGCGGCCCTGTGTTTGCGGATGGCCAGGGAAAGGGCCGGGGCGGGCGTGGCGCGATTGCAGAGGAGGGGGGTGAGGCCGGCCGCGGCCAGAACTTCCGCGGCGGCCAGGGCGAATTGAGGGCCGAGGAATCGGCCGTCGTGGGCGAGAATGACCCTGGGCTGGCGGGCGTTAAAGGAGGAGTTCGGATCGGCCAAATCGGACTTAAGCTGTTCGGCGACGGCTTGGGTGGCCAGGCGGACGCCGGCGAAGGTGAAGTCGCGCGCGATGGCCGCCCTCCAGCCGGCGGTGCGAAATTGAATGGGAATAAGGCCGCGCGAGTCCATTCACACGCTACTTTTTCCAGTCGAACGCCCCTTTTTTCAAGGCATAGAGGTAGCCTGCGAAGAGGATGCCGAGGAAACAGATCATGGAGCCGAGAATGAGCGCCGCCTGCTTGTCGAGCATGTCGCGGTATATGACGGCCCAGGGATAAAGGAAGACGACTTCGATATCGAAGAGGATGAAGAGCATGGCAACGAGATAGAACTTGACGGAGAGGCGGGTGTTGCCGCCGCCAACGGGCAACATGCCGCATTCGTAGGCGGTGTCCTTGATGGGGGATCTTTTGCCGCGTTTGCCGACGACGACCGAGGCGACGAGGGTGCCGGCGGCGAAGGAAAAGGCGACCAGGGCCAGGATCGCCACCGCGATATATTCCCGCAGTTGCATTGGTTCCATGAGAGAAAGTTAAGAAACACCTGCCCGCTTGGCAAGCGGCAATTCAGGGCGCATCTCACCTTTGTCGAGCTTTCCCTTTGGCTCAAAGGCATCGTAGAAAAATAGGACAAATAGGACCAAGAGGACCAATAACCAAACACCAGCTCCAAGCGATCAATCTCGACAAAGGTGAGATGCGCCCGGCAATTCACCATTAGCAAAAATTCTATTTGCCGGGGAGTCCATTTTTCGGTTAGTGTCAGGATTCCTTCGGACGACGGGCAGAAAGGGAGGCGCCGTCCCGACGAAACCGGATGAGGGAATTGAATGCCGGACGGCGGTGGAGCCCTCTAAGGGGGCGACGCGATGAGAACAAACAACCGGTCCGGGGCGGAACAAACGGCCGCCCAAGAGAGTTAGAATTATGAAAGGAACATTAAGAGTTATTATTATTCTGGTGGTGGCGCTGGCGGTCGCGGGGGCGGCGGACGTTGCGTGGGGCTGGCGCTCGCATCATGCGGCCAAACCGTTGTGGCGCACGGGCGTAGTGCGGAAGGGAAACCTGACGGCCACGATCACGGCGACGGGGACGGTGGAACCGGAGGAGGTGGTGGACGTGGGGGCGCAAGTGTCCGGTCAGTTCCTGGAATTCGGAACGAACAAGGATGGGAAGCCAATAGATTATGATTCAGTGGTGGAGTCCAACATGATTCTGGCCAAGATTGACACCACGTTGTTTCAGGCCCAGGTGGACTTGGACACCGCGCTGGTGGCTTCCGACAAGGCGATGGAAGTGCAGCAGACAGCCAATGTGGACCAGATGAAGGCCAAGGAGGCGCAGGCGGAGGCGGATTGGAACCGGGCGCAGAAGCTTGGCCCGTCGGAGGCACTGGCGCCCACGACGTATGATTCCTACAAGGCGGCATACGAAGTAGCGAAGGCCAATCTGGCCATGGCCAAGGCGTCCGTGGAATCGGCCAAAGCCGCGACACAGCAGGCCCAGGCCACTCTGGCCAAAGACAAGAGGAACCTTGATTACTGCACGATTTATTCCCCGGTGGATGGGGTGATCATTGACCGCCGGGTGACCGTTGGTTCAACGGTGGCGTCCAGCCTGAACACGCCGAGTTTGTTCCTGATCGCCAAGGACCTGAGGCGCATCCAAGTTTGGGCGTCCGTTAATGAAGCAGACATCGGCAACATCCATCCGGGCCAGGATGTGAACTTTACGGTGGACGCTTTTCCGAACCGTGTGTTTCGCGGGAGCGTGAACAAAATTCGCCTGAACGCGACGATGACCCAAAATGTGGTGACCTACACGGTGGAGGTCAATGCGGACAACTCGGACGGCACGCTGTTGCCTTACTTGACGGCGAATGCCAATTTTCTGGCCGGAAAGGCAACCAATGCCCTGTTGGTCTTGAATTCGGCGCTGCGCTGGCACCCGCAGAGCGATCTGATCGCCCCCGAGTTTCGCCAGTCAGCCGGGGCAGCCGGCGGGGCTTCCGGGAGGGGCAGGGGTTCGGGCGGCCGCGGCGGAAGCGAAGCCGCCGGTGAAGGCGGCGGACACGACGCGGCGATGATGCAAGCAGGAACCTTGTGGGAGGCCGATGGCAACTATGTCCGCCCAGTCCAGGTAAAACTTGGATTAACCGATGGAACATGGACCGAAGTTCAAGGCGAGGGTGTTTCCACAAACATGGTCGTGGTCACCGGTACGATCAGCGCGGAGGCTGCCGCGGAGGAAACGACTGAGGCCAATCCGTTCGTGCCGCAACTCGGCCGGCGCGGCACCAATGGCGCCCCCCCCACGAGGCGGGGCGGCGGCGGCCTATAAGCTTAAGGAACGGTCATGGAATTGCTTGAATTGCACGAGGTCTGCAAGACGTACCATCTGGGGGAGATGGATTTGCAAGTGCTCAAAGGCGTCACGCTTTCGGTTGGCAAGGGGGAATTGGTGGCGTTGATGGGGGCCAGCGGATCAGGCAAGAGCACTCTGATGAATATTCTCGGCTGCCTGGATCATCCCTCTTCCGGCCAATACTGGCTGGATGGACAGGAGATTTCGGGCGCCTCCTCCAATGAACGCGCGCGGCTGAGGAACCGGCTGATAGGCTTTGTCTTCCAGAGTTTCAACCTGCTCTCGCGCACCTCCGCGCTGGACAATGTCCGGATGCCCCTCACCTACGGCACGGAGTACATCCACGAGGACGAGACGAAACAGCGCGCCGAGGAAATGCTGCGCAAAGTGGGCCTGTCCGACCGGATGGACCACCAGCCTTCCCAGCTCTCGGGCGGACAGCAGCAGCGGGTGGCCATCGCGCGCTCGCTAATCAACCGGCCGCGGCTCCTGCTGGCGGATGAGCCGACCGGCAACCTGGACTCGCGGACGAGCGAGGAAATCCTGCAAATGTTCCGCGCTCTCAACGAATCGGAAGGGCTGACCATCATCCTGGTCACGCACGACCCGAACGTGGCGCAGCACGCCAAACGGGTAATACGGATTCGGGACGGTCTGATTGAGAGCGCCACGAACAGCCTCCCGAACGAAAAACAGTCATGAGAGTTTATCGCACCTTTAAAACCGCGATGCGCGCCTTGCGCCGCAACATCATGCGCGCCGCGCTGACCACCCTGGGCATCGTCATCGGTGTGGCGGCCGTCATTGCCATGATGGAGATCGGGAACGGGTCCGCCCTGGCCATCCAGCACACCATTGCGACGATGGGCGCTTACAATCTGATGGTGTTGCCCGGCAATTCCTTGCTGGCCGGCATCAGCACCGGCTTGGGTGGCAACATGAGGCTCTCACCCGACGACGCCGAGGCGATATTGCGGGATTGCCCGTCGGTCACCGCGGCGGCGCCGGTGGTCTTTGCCCGCGCACAGGCGGTCTATAACAACCTCAACTGGTCCCCGGGCACCCTCTATGGAACCACGCCGGCGTTCTTGGACGTGCGCGATTGGAGCGATATGGCCGAGGGAAATCCCTTTACCGACCGGGATGTCCGCAACACCAGCAAGGTCTGCGTTATCGGCAAAACGATTGTCAAAATGCTCTTCCAGGGTGAATCCCCCGTCGGCAAGGAGATCCGCCTCATGAACGTCAACTTTAAGGTCGTCGGCGTGCTCAAGGCCAAGGGCGCGAACATGATGGGCTCCGACCAGGACGACGTCATCCTGGCGCCGTGGACGACGATCAAATACCGGGTCTCCGCTGTCTCCAGTTCGACCTCGTCCGGCACGGCGTCCAGCAGCACCGCGAGCGTTCTTCCCAGCCAGGTTTATCCGCCCGCCCCGGCGTCCTTGTACAACGTGCCGACTTCAACTCAGCAGGCCGACACTCCGCAGCCGGTTCGCTTCGCCAACGTCAATCAAATCGCGTGCGCGGCCCGGTCGGCGGGCGAGGTGCAGTCCGCCATTGAGGAAATCACCGCAGTGCTGCGCGAGCGCCATCACATCAAGGCCGACATGCCGGCGGATTTCAACATCCGCGACATGACGGAGATGGTGAAAACGATGAGTTCGACGACGGAGTTGATGACGACGCTGCTGCTGATCGTGGCGGCGATATCGCTGGTGGTGGGCGGGGTGGGGATCATGAACATCATGCTCGTCTCGGTGACGGAAAGGACGCGGGAGATCGGCCTGCGCATGGCCGTCGGCGCGCAGTCCAGCGATATTCTGCATCAATTTCTCATGGAGGCCATTGTGCTGTGCCTGATTGGAGGGGCGGTAGGGATAGCTTTGGGACGGACGACATCCATCCTCGTGCGGCTGATCAAACACTGGCCGACGGCGGTATCCATGGAGGCGATAGTCATCGCGGTGGCGGTCTCGGCACTGGTGGGGGTGCTGTTTGGATTTTATCCGGCGTGGAAGGCGTCGCGATTGGACCCGATAGACGCGCTGCGTTACGAATAGGCAAGAAGGCGATCCATTCTCGAAATTCATGAAGACATCTGATGCAATGCGGCGAACGGCGCTGGCCGTTTGCGTGGCCGCGCTGAACCTGATCACTGGATGCATGGTTGGCCCGAATTACCATCCCCCGTCAAACCAGCCGCCTCCCGCGTGGGCCGGCCTGACCAATTCGGTGGCGGCGGCGGACTCCCGCCTCACCAACAGCGCGGTTGAACTGGCGCGGTGGTGGGAGCAGTTTCAGGACCCGGAGCTTACGGTGCTGGTGACGGAGGCGCTGCACAGCAATCTGGACGTACAACTGGCTCAAATGCAAGTGCTGGAGGCGCGGGCCACGTTCGGGAGGGATGCGGGCGGACTTTTGCCGTCGGTGACCGCCTCGGGATCGGCAATCCGCAGCGGGCCAGTAAACAATCCGCATGAGGGCAACCACGTCAATTCACTCAGCGCCGGTTTGGGGGCGTTGTGGAATTTGGATTTTTTCGGACAAACCCGCCGGCAGCTTGAGGCGGACGCGGCCGCCCTTGATGCCGCCTGCGAAAATTTTCAGGGGGCGGAGGTGACGGTGTCGGCGCAAGTGGCGCTGGACTACATTCAAGTGCGCGGGGCGCAGGAGCAAATCGCCATCGCGCGGACCAATCTGGAAACCGAAAGGCATACGGCGGGAGTGACGCACCAGAAAGCGGCGGCCGGGTTCGTCAGCGCGCTGGATCAGGCTAATGCGGACGCGCAAGTGGCCTCGACGGCCGCGATCATCCCCCCCTTGGAAACATCCATCCAGCAGAGCATTTTTTCCTTGAGCGTCTTGCTGGGCCGTCCGCCGGCAGATCTGTTGGAGGATTTGTCCAAACCCGGCCCCATTCCGGTCACCCCGCCGGAAGTGCCGGTGGGATTGCCCTCCGATCTGCTGCGGCGGCGGCCGGACATCCGGCAGGCGGAGGCCAATTTGCATCAGGCCGCGGCGGAAGTGGGCGTGGCGACTGCCGCCTTTTTCCCTCAATTTTCGTTGACAGGAAGCCTCAATTACCAAAACAGCCTGGCGCGGGATTTGTTCGCGGGCGGGAGTGGAAGTCTTTCCGCCGGACCGCAGGTGAACTGGCCGATATTTCAGGGCGGCAGCACGATTTCCACGTTGCGTTATCAGAAGGCGGCGCGTGACGCGGCCTACATCTCGTATCAGAAAACGGTGCTCACCGCATTGTCGGACGTGGAGAGCTACCTGGTGGCGTTCGCAAAGGAGTGGGACCATCGGAAGGCGTTGAACGACTCCGTGGTCAATAACCGCCGCGCGCTCACGTTTTCGCAGCAACTCTACCAGGCGGGCACGACGGAGTTTCTGACCGTGCTGGATGCGGAACGCTCGCTGCTTGGTTCGGAAACCGCGCTGGCCCAGAGCCGCCAGGCCATTTCGTCCGACCTCGTCAATATCTACCGCGCGCTGGGCGGCGGATGGGAAGAGACGAAGAATTAGGAATGATTGCTGTAGCGGCTTTCTGGCGAAAGCCGCCAAATTGTCTTGCTTCATTACGGTATAAGGTCAACTTCCAAGAACCAAAGTGATGGAATGAGGGGGAAAGAAAGCGGCGTAATTTGCCGCGGTGAAAATTGTTCGCTATGAAAAAACTGTTCTTCACTGCGTTGGGGGCGCTTGCGGTCGCGCTGGCAGCGATGCTCGCCCTTCGGAATATCCCCCCGACGCCCCCGCGGGCTGATGGGATCGCCTCGCCCGGGACGGCGCAAAGCTCGCTGTCTCGATCCGGCGTCCCGGATGCATCCCCAGGCGCCATGAAGGGCGACCCAGACATCGTCAAGAAGATCCTGCAGCGTCATGATGAACAGTTGGCGGCGCGGCGAGGCCAGAACGCGGTTAGAGGAAGGGGATTATCCGAAGGGGAGATCGCTGCGCGGAAAGATTTCTGGGATTCGCTTGCGGAGGAGCCGGGCATCAGAAAATACGGGGCATTAGCGCGCGCCACTTTAAGTCCGGGCGAAACGCTGGTGACAGGCGGTTGGACGACGAAGGACGGGTCGCCCATCGTGGTCTTCGTCACTCCGACCTGGGTTGATTCCGCGGGGAACAAGATTGAAGGCCCACTCAACGGCGCGACTCCCGATCTTGCGATGGACACAAAGATCGCCTCGGTGCTTGCCGAAGACATCGAACGACTGGGATTGGGAAATTTTCTGGCCGCAGACAACAAGAGCACAGTCGCAGTCAAATTGTCGGACTCCGAATTCACGTCGCTAATCAGTGCCATTGAGCAATCCTCTGGAGCCAATATGCTGGGCATGCCACGAGTGATTAGTACTGAGCAACGACCCCAGGTCATGGTGTCCTATCAGCAGGAGGAAATGATCGCCGGGAAGAACCAGACTGTCGGCCCGTCAGTTGATATGATGCCTCTACTCTCACAAGACGGGGCGTCCGTGGACCTTGGCGTAATAGTCCGATATTCGGAAGCGGCAATCAGCGACAGCAAATAATGCTTGGGCCTGGCTATTTTCAATTCCCGTCTTCGGAAGACTGCGATTTTTTGTCCCATTTCATTTCGAGCTGGTCGAAGAGAAACGCATAAACATCGGCCTGCTCGGCGATACGCTCGTCCAGCGAACTGCCGATGCCGTGGCCGGAGGAGGCGGAGGTGCGCAGGAGAACCAGCGAGGGATTGGGAAAGCGGTTCGAGGCCTGGAGGCGGGCGGCCATCTTGCGGGAGTTGTAGGGGTTGACCCGGCCATCGTTGTCACCCGTCAACAATAATACAGAGGGGTAGCGCACCCCTTCCCGCACATGATGGTAGGGCGAGTAGGCATACAGGGCCTTGAATTGATCCGGGTCCTGGACGGTGCCGAATTCGGTGATGTTGAACGCGCCGTTAGGCTCCAGCTCGGTGCGGAGGGAATCGTAAATGCCGACATGGGAGACGACGGTGCAGGCCAGTTCCGGGTGCTGGGTGAAGAAGGCGCCCATGAGGAGGCCGCCGTTGCTCGCGCCTTCCACGGCGAGCTTGTAGGGCTGGGTGTAATGTTTGCTAATTAGATATTGCGCGCAGGCGGCGAAGTCGTCGAAGACGTTTTGCTTGTTCGTCAGGTTGCCCGCCTTGTGCCATTCCTCGCCGAATTCGCCGCCGCCGCGCAGGTTGGCCACGACATAAACGCCGCCGTGCTCAAGCCAGAGGATGCGGGCCGGCGAGAAATTGGGCGACACGCTGACGCCGTAGCCGCCGTAGCCGTACAAGAGGGTCGGGTTGTTGCCGTCGAGCACGGTTTTTTTCAGGCGCAGAATGTTCATCGGGATTTTTGTGCCGTCCCTGGAGGTTGCGAATTCGCGGACGACTTCGACCTTGCTGAAATCGGCGGGCGATTTTCCGACGAGGTCGGTGCGGCGGAGCTTTTTCGTCCCGGCATCGAATTGACTCCACACATAAGGCTCGGTGTAGTTCACGCTTTCAAACAGGAGCGTATCGCCCCCGGGGGAGAGCATTTGCAGGATGGAGGAAACGGGGTCCTTGAGCGGAACGCGCAACACGCCCGGGCCGCCGACGTAGCGGATTTGGGACGGGCCGCCCATTAGGTCCTGCACATAAAGGCCGTTGGTAGTGGGACAGAAATTTTCTATCACGGCCTCGCTGGACGGGACGACCTCAGTGAAACGCGGCGCCAGGCTGTCGTATAAATAGGCCGTGATGGGAACGCGGAGAATTTTCCCGTGCGGGGCGTCTTTGGTGGAAAGGAAGTAAAGGCAGTCGTCCTTGCCAAAATCGGCCTGCTTGATCTGATCTTTGAAAGTGGTCAGTTGCACCCATTTGCCTTCGGGCGCGCGCAGATAAATAGCGAATTCCCCGCCATCGCCGTTGGCCACGGTGGCGAGAATATAGCGGCCGTCGTCGCTGGATTTAAGGGCGATTTCCGCAATGCGCGGCAGGCCCGCGCCCAACTCGATCCGGTCCTGCGCCACGGGCGCGCCGAGCTTGTGGAAATAAACCTGCTGGTAGAAATCCAAATCCGCTTCGGGCCGTTCGCCAGGGGCGGGATAGCGGGTGTAATAAACGCCGGTGCCGCCGGCGTTCCACGCCACGCTTCCGCCGGCGGTCGCGCCCGACACGCGCGGAATCCTGTCCACGAGCGGTTGGGCGGTGGCGGTGTCGTAAAACATCAGGGACCCGTTCTCGGTGCCGTTTTCGGACAAGGAAATCGCCACGCGCTTGCCATCGAGCGAAGGCACGGCGAAGTCAATGGTGGTGGTGCCGTGCGGGTTGAGCTTGTTGGGGTCGCAGACGACGCGCTCGGAATCCGTGTCGTTGGGGGACTTGAGTGTGATGAGCCAGGGCTGCTGGGCCGGGGGCTGGAACTTCATCGCGAACAGGAGACCGGGGCGCGACTGGAGACCGGAGTAGCTGGCGGAAGTTTTTGAGTAAATGGCCTGGAGACGTTTGACAATGTCGGAGCGCATCGGGAGGCCGTCCAGGTATGCGCGCGTGACGGCATTTTGCGCCGCGCTCCATTGCTTGACTGCCGGATCGTTGGCGTCCTCCAGCCATTGGTAGTTATCAATGACGGCGACGCCGTGATAAACATTGGTGACCGGACGGAGCGGAGTGGCTGGCAGGACGGCGGCAACAGCGGAACGGGCGGCGGCAAACAAAGCGGCCAGAGCGAATCCACAAAGTGGGAAGATGCGATGCTTCATGCACCCGCAGGATAATGCCAAAAGCAGGCTCCCGCAAGATGCAACCCGCTCCCGCCGGCCAAAGGGCGCAGGACAAATTTCTTCACGGCAGGGCGGTTTCTGATTCGGAATCGGGACGCCCGAGAAGTTGTAAGTCGTTGGTAATCAACAGGTGCAGCGGGTGTGCCGCCGGTTTCCCCCCTGTAGCGGCGGTCTATGACCGTCGCAAGGCAACCGTTGGGACGTCCGCCACCCCCCCCTGCTGCGCCCGTGTAACGGCATGTAACGGGTGTGTAACGGGTCGAGAAGCGCTGTTTCTCATAGGTAATGTAACGGTGTAACGGGTGTGCCGCCGGTTTCCCCCCGGCGCAAAGCTGGCAGACGCCGTTTGCACGCCCGCCACCCCCCGCGCCGCAGCCGCGTAACGGCATGTAACGGGTATGTAACGGGTCGAGAAGCGCCGTTTCTCATAGGTAATGTAACGGTGTAACGGATGTGCCGCCGGTTTCCCCCCGGCGCATTGGAGTGTTGGAGGAGAGGAGGATCAGCCGCCTGCCTCCACGGTGCAGATTTTTGTCCTGCGCCCTGGCCAAACGCCGCGCCGGGGCAAACTACAGGGTCTGGTCTGCGGCTCGAAATGGAGGCGCACAACCGCCGAAACCCGTGTGGCCGATAATAGAAACGGCACCGTTAACTTGAAGCAGGCACAGACAAATTTGCAGGCGGCGCAGGCACACTGGCGGGCGGCTCGGCCAGCGCGTCGTTCATCCGCTTGATGGCTTCGTCTATTTCCGCGTTGCTCTTGAAGCCGATGACGACGGCGTCAATTTCCGGACGCGACATGGCGAAGCGGATGGATTTTTCCCGGTCCTCCGGATTGACAAACGAGCCTTCGCCGATGATTTTCATGCCAATGACGCCGCGGCCCTTCGCGCGCATTTTCTTCAATTCGTCCAGGACCGGTTCGATCGGATGGCCGGGATCTCTGGGACCTCCCATCACTTCTTCCATGCCGTCCATGCGCCGGCCCTGAGGATTGATCCGCACCAGGTGGACCTCCGTCCAATCCGTAGTGACCGCCGCCCGCAAGGCGGGCAGGCTGTGGCACGAGACGCCTTTGGAGCGAATCCACTTCTTGTCCTTCGCCTCCGCAAAGGCATCCATGACGGGCTTGAGTTGCTCGGTCCAGTTGGGATGCACCGTGCAATGGACAAGCATGCTGTCCACGTAATCGGTGTTGAAGACCTTCCGGTGGCGGTCAATGGCGGCGAGGACGTCGCCGGGATTGCCGTCAATTTTCGACTGGATGAAGATCTTCTCGCGCGGCAACCCTTTGATGGCGTCGGCAATCCACTGAAAAGTGGCGTAAGATTGGGCAGTGTCAATGTAACGGACGCCCTGGTCGAAAGCGTAATGGACCAGGTTGTTGAACCCCTCGCGGCCCAGGGCGGTTTGCCTTTGGCCATTCCCGCTGCCGGTGCCCATTCCCAAGCGGCTGATCTTGATGCCGGTAGAGCCGAGGGTCACCTCATCCACTGCCGTGCGCTTGACGGCGGCCGTGAGGATGGGAGGCGTGTTGGACTGGGCGCGCAGGACGCCGTCCGCCGTGAAGGCAATAGCGCCGACGGCGAGGGTGGAATGTTTCAGGAATTGGCGGCGGGAGTAACTGGAGTTCATGGCGATAATTATTCCTTGCGAGATGGCATTAGACTATTTCATGCTTTTGTTGCATTTCGATTATATCCAATATGCGCAAACTAAGGCGTCCCGGGCGAAAAGTCAAGGGGCGGAGGGGCGCTTTTTGATGGCGCCTCACCCAATCCGCCGGTTGATCCGCCACAGAAGGACGACACCGACGGCCTGGAAAATGAAATTGGGCAGCCAGATAATCAGGCATGGGTAACGCTCGGGATGCGACGCCCAGGCCTGGCCCAAAACCATGAAGGCGTAATAAACCAGGATCAGCACCAATGCCGTCGCCACGCCCACGCTGGTTTCGCGCCGGTGCGCCCGGATCCCCAGCGGAATCCCAATCAGCGTGAAACCAAAACAGGCAAAGGAAAAGGCCACCTGCTGATTTAAATAGACCAGCACCGGCATCATCGTTTGCGAGGCGGCTTCGCGGGTCTGTTTCCGGGCTGCCAGGAGATCCGCCTTGGAGGACCCGAGGGGGTGGACGCTTTCGAAGCCGTGTTCCAACTTCGCCAGCTCGGCCTGAAGCTGCCGGAACGTCATGTCGCTGATCGCAATGCGGAGAGACTCGTCGGACGATGGGAACGGCACGGGATCCAGCGGCAGATTCCCGTTGACCATCGGCGTCCAGCCGTCCTTGGTCCGCTCATAGCTCGTCATATCCGGCATGAACAGGCTGATTTCCTTCCTGTCATTGTCAATTATTATTACTCCCGTCGGCGATTTCGCCCAGCGAACCAGCGCCCCGCCCGGGTCATACTCGGAGACGATGACGTTATCCAGATTGGTTCCGTCGCCGTGGACATGGCCGACGAAGATCTGGTATTTGCCGAAGGGGACATATTGGTTGTTGAGGAGGAAACTGCCCGGGTGCCTGCGGCCCTCGCGAACCGCGGCGGCCAGGAGTTCCTTGTAGGCGACGCGGCTGGACGGGGCGAGGTGGAAATTCAGCCACGCGCAAAGACCGCTGACCGCCACGCCCGTCAGCAGGACCGGGCCTGTCAGGCTGACCAGGCTGATGCCGCTGGCGCGCGCGGCGGTCAATTCCTGGTCGGCGCTGAAGCGGCCAAACACCAGGAGGGTGGCCGTGAGCATCCCGATGGGAAGCGAGAAGGCAAGGACGTAAGGAATCAGCAGGAGGATGGCGTGAGCGGCCAGGCCCAGAGTGGCCTGACGGTTGACGAGCAAGTCGCGGATTTCCTTGATGACGTTGCCCAGCAGCAGGACCAGCGTAAAAACAAAAACCGTCATCCCCAAAGTCGCCAGCACCTGGCGGGTGAGATAGAGATGCAGCGTTTTCAAATCGGAACAAGGATGCTCACTTCCTCTCCTCCGCGCCAGCCGAAAACGGGGCGGCTACATACCGCAATCATAGAACATGCCGGCAAAGACAATTTGCAGTTTGAATAAATCCAAAAGCAGTCTGCACTTTTTGATGAAATCCACTTCCAATTCAAAATCGTAAAACATCGCCACAAACTCAACCTTCAGAGTTTGCGGGGAGAGATTGCCCCATTGAATTCTGCTTTTTGTCGCGCCAATTAATATACTGTATGTGTGGGTCACGCTGGCGAATGAATCAATTCCGGAGAAGATTGATTCAATGCTATAACCCCCCTCCTGATTATCAAGATCATTAGCGTCCAACTCAATATTCACGGCTGCGAACTGGTTCTTTGCAAGCTGCCGCAATCCTGGATTGCCAATTTGTAAGTAATCATAGAACTCCACCGTGAGCCTGATCAGGCAGCGCAAATGATCTTGTCCTGGTTCTTCAAACACAGACCTCACACATTCAGATTCCAACATGGATTTTTGAATCGCGTGAACTCGTTTCCTGCGATCATCCTCCATGTTTTTCGCACTCCTGTCGGTATTCTCATTCACTTTGATGAAAATCCAGTCCTTTCGTTTCTCATGCAACAAAAATGAGGATGAAGGGTGGCACGCTTTGCGTTGGCCATCCTCCATCCTCAATGTTCATATTCAAAACTCCGTTCGCGACGGAGCGTTATTGCTGCTTCGCCGATTCGTCGGCGGCGTCGAAGGCGTGTTGCAGGGCCACCAGGTCTTCGCCCGGCTTGAGCGATTCGAGGATGGCTTGCTCGGCCTTGAGCTGCTCGTTGGAATAGGCGGCGGCTTTGATGGAGAGGCCAATGCGCCGGTCGGTCTTGTCAATCTTGATGACGCGCGCTGTGACTTCCTGGCCGACTTTGAGCACGTTCTTGATCTTCTCGGTGCGCTCTTCGCTGACTTGGGAGATATGCACCAGGCCGTCTATGTCCTGTTTCAGGCCGACAAACGCGCCGAAGCTGGCAAGCTTGGTGACGCTGCCGGTGACGAGGTCGCCGACCTTGTAGAACTGGTCAATGTTGCTCCACGGGTCCACGGCAAGCTGCTTTGCGCCGACCGAGATGCGCTGATTGGCCTTGTCCACTTCCAATACCACCGCCTCCACTTCGTCGCCTTTTTTGAAGACTTCGGAGGGATGATTGATCTTGCGGGTCCAGGAGATGTCGGAGACGTGGATCATGCCATCCATGCCTTCTTCCAACTCGATGAAAGCGCCGTAGCTGGTGAGGTTGCGAATCTTGCCCTTGACCTTGGTGCCGGGAGGATATTTCTCGAGGGCCTTGTCCCACGGATTGGTGTCCAACTGGCGGATGCCGAGGGAGATTTTCTGCTCCTCGCGGTTGATGCCGAGCACGATGGCTTCGATTTCCTGGTCGGCCTTGAGGACATCGGACGGCTTGGCGATGCGTTTGGTCCAGGAAAGTTCGGTGACGTGGACCAGGCCCTCGACGCCTGGCTCCAATTCCACAAACGCGCCGTAGGGAACGAGGTTGACCACGCGGCCCTTGACCTTCGTGCCGACCTGGTATTTGGCGTCAATGTTTTCCCAAGGGTTGGCGAGCTTCTGCTTGAGTCCGAGGCTGACGCGCTCCTTCTCTTTGTTTATGTCAAGCACAACGACGTCAATGTCCTGGCCGACCTTGAGGATTTCGGAGGGGTGCCCGATGCGGCCCCAGCTCATGTCGGTGATGTGAAGGAGACCGTCAATGCCGTTGAGGTCAATGAAGGCGCCGAAATCGGTGATATTCTTGACAGTGCCCTTGCGGATGTCACCGGGGGTCATTTCGGTGAGGAGCTTGGAGCGTTTGTCGTTGCGCTGCTGCTCGATCAATTCGCGGCGGGAGAGGACGATGTTTTGGCGTTCCTGGTTGATTTTGACGACCTTGAACTCGTAGCTGTTGCCGAGGAATTGCGCGAGGTTCTTGGGCGGCACGATGTCAATTTGCGAGGCGGGCAAAAAGGCCTCGACGCCGATGTTGACGAGTAAGCCGCCCTTGACGGCAGCCTTGACCTTGCCGGTGATGGTGCCGCCTTCGTTGCAGATGGTGAGGATCTTATCCCAGTTCTGTTTGAATTCGGCCTTTTCCTTGGAAAGGACGACCATGCCCTCCTTGTCCTCGAGTTTTTCGATGAGGACATCCACCTGGTCGCCCATTTTGACGGCCTTGATGTCTCCAAATTCGTTGCCGGAGACGACTCCTTCGCTTTTGTAGCCGATATCCACGAGGACTTCCTTGGGGCGGACTTCGATGACGATGCCTTTGACGATCTGGCCCGCGGCAAAGCGCGTCGGACTTTGCTTGAGGGCTTCTTCCATTGTGAGCATAACTATTATGAGTTCATCTACTGCGGGAGGCTTGCCCGCGCCGGGAAGGGCGCGCGCGAAGACTCCATTGCCTACCTGACCACGTTGTCGGGCAACGGAGGTAAAAGGTTAGGTAACATTGTTGACTTTCTTTTCTCAGCCTCAACGAACGCTGCACACGCGGCGCCCAGGCAGGGGGAAACCATACACCGGTGCCAGGAGAATGCAAGCGGGAAAAAGGGGGGATGGAGTGTTGGAGTATTGGAGTGATTGGAAAACCCAATACTCCATCACTCCAATACTCCGTTGGGTTCCGGGGCTACTCACTCTTCAGGATTGCCAATTCACTGTTCACCAGGCGCATCAGAGGCTTGATGGCGCGGCGGGTGAAGTCGAAACGGCAGCCGGCGGCGGCGAACAGTTCGGGCAGCGGACGCGAGCCGCCCAGGGCCAGCGCGCGCTGATAGGCGCGAAGGGCGCGCCGTTTGTCGCGCCGGGAATTGGCCCAGACTTGCAGCGCGCCCAGTTGCGCGATGCCGTATTCGATGTAGTAAAACGGATGCAGAAAAATATGGAGCTGGCGATGCCACAGGTTCGCGCGCGCCTCCTCGTAGCCGCTCCAATCCACCTCGCCGCCAAAGCGGTCCATCAAGGCGAGCCAGGCCTGCCGCCGCTCCGCCCGGCTGTGGCCCGGATGCGAGTAAATCCAATGTTGAAAGGCGTCCACGGTCGCGATCCAGGGGAAGATGGCCACGATCCCTTCCAGGTGGTCATGCCGCGCGCGCCTGGCTCCGGCCTCCGGATAAAAAGCGTCCACAAACTCGCTGCCCAGCAGTTCCATGCTCATCGAGGCGACTTCGCAAAACTCAATCGGCGCGGTGCGGTAGGCGTGCAATTCCTCCCGCCGCGCCGCGACCGCGTGAAAGGCGTGGCCGGCTTCGTGCAAGATCGTCTCCACGTCCCGATGGATGCCGACCGCGTTCATAAAGATGAACGGCAGGCGCGACTCGGACAGGGTGGATTGATAGCCGCCCGGGGCCTTGCCTTTGCGATTGTCCAAGTCGAGGAGGCGCAGTTTCTGCATCATCTGAAAATCGGCCGCCAGCCGGGAATCAATTTGATCGAAAATCTTCTGCGCACCGGCAACCAATTCCTCGACCTTCTCGAAAGGTTTCAGCGCCGGCCGATTCAACGGGTCCACGCCAAGGTCCCACGGGCGGAGCGATTGCAGGCCCAGGTGGCCGCGGCGTTCGGACTGCAACTGCTTGACAACGGGCACGATTTCCTTCTCCACCGCGTCGTGGAACTTCCGGCAATCGCCGGGCGTGTAATCGAAACGGCCGCGCATTTGAAAGGCGTATTCCAGGTAATTGGGATAACCGGCGTTGGCGGCGATTTTCTCGCGGAGCTTGAGCAGTTGCTCGAAATTGTCCTCGAACCGCTCGGCCTCGCGCAGGCGGCGGTTGGCCGTCAATTCCCAGGCCTCCTGGCGCAGCGGGCGGTCCGGTTCCTCCAGGTAACGGCCCATTTGCGCCAGCGTCCGTTCCTCGCCGCGAAAGGGCACGGTGAGCGAGCCGCAAAGTTTCTGGTATTGTTGGCCGAGCCGGGCCTCCTCGGTTTCCAGCGGGACATTTGCCTGGCGATACAGCTCGACTTGCAGGCGGGCGTTGCGGTCGAAAACGAACCAGCGTTCCTGGGGCAGTTTGCGGCGGACTGGATGGCGCAAGTAAATCTCGGCCAGCCTGAATTGCCGGGGCTTGACCCGCGGCTCGATTTCCCCGACGAAATGGAGGAAGGCCTTTTCCGCCTCCACGTCATCGGTATGGCAGGTCATGGCGATGCTGCGAAGGGAGCCTTCCTCATCGAGCGCGGCGCTCAACTCGCCGGCGTCCAGGAGCCAGCGTTGCAGGTGGTCCGCCGATTTGCAGCGCGGGGCGCGGGCGTCCAGCGCGTCGAACAGCGCGGCGATTTGCGCAAAGTCGCCCAGGTCAATCTTCTCCGGGACAAAAACGCGGGGGCGGTACGGAACCGGCTTGTCAAACGGCAGCAAATTCATTTGCACACAATGGATTCACCGCGCGCGGCGGTCAAGCCCGGCGGATTCGGCGGGCGCGTCCGACCTTTGGCGGGAGCAGCCTTCGCACTCTCTGCTCGAAAAATCGGAGCCGAAGGACGAAATTGCCCTTGTGAACCTGAAAATTGTCGTCGAACTAGGCGAGGACGGCTATTTTGTGGCCTATTGCCCGTCCCTAAAAAGCGGCTGGTCGCAAGGCAAGAGCCGCAAAGATGCGTTGAAGAACGTCCGGGAAGCCATTGATTTGTATTTGGAGCATTCCCCCGCTGAGTTGGCCGCGAGCAAAGAGCGGGAGGTTGTCGAGTTGACAATTTGAAGCCACCTAAGTGGGCTTGAAATTGGCGGCGCTTATGGGATAATCCCATTATGAAATTGGTGGCAGATAAGAATGGACGAATATGTTCCGCGGAGTTGTTTCCTCCACGAACAGCATTTGACGCCTCCCGGCAACCGGATGGAAGCGTGCGGGTCGTCGAGTTGGTGGAGAAGGATGTGCCGCTGGTAAAACCCGTGCGCACGGCGGAAGGTTTTCTGATGTTGCCGGTCAAGGCAAGCCGGAAAGCCATCCGGGCTGCCATCCGCGCTGACCGGGATGCCCGATGAGCGCTTACTGGGATAGTTCGGCTTTGATCGAAGCCTGCAACAGCCCATCGCTGCGCGCACGTTTGCATCTGGACCGCGGTTTGACGCGCACTCACTCTTTGGCGGAAGTTTTTTCCACGCTCACGGGTGGCAACCTGGCGTTTCGACTGGATGCGGATGGGGCTTCTCGAACCGTGGCAAGCCTTGCTGCGGATCTGGACTTCCACGATTTGACAGCCACGGAGGTGTTGCAGGCCTTGAAGGAAGCGCGGAGAAAAGGTGTTCGCGGCGGTCGCGTTCACGATTATCTCCACGCGGTGGCAGCAGAGAAGTCGGGTGCTGAAAAGCTGCTCACGTTGGATAAGAATGATTTCAGTGATTTAACCAAAGTCGAAATCGAGCAGATATAGACCCGAAAGGGAATTCAAATGTAGATTGTTTAGATGTCATCCCAAGTCACATTAACCCCCCGCCACTACCACCGTGCCGGTGACGATTAGGGCCGCACCAGCCCAAAGCCTCCAAGTGGAGTGTTCGCCCAGGAAGAGCACGGCCAGAACAATGGCCACCAGAACGCTGAGCTTGTCCACCGGGGCCACTTTGGATGCGTCACCCAATTGCAAGGCCCTGAAATAGCAGAGCCACGAGGCGCCGGTAGCCAAGCCGGACAACACAAGAAACAGCCATGTGCGGGCGGTGGCCTTGTGCAACGTGTCCAAGCCGCGGCAAAGCGCGATGCTCCATGCGAAAACCAGGACCACGATCGTGCGGATGGCTGTGGCGAGATTGGAATCAATGCCTTTGACCCCCGCCTTGGCGAGCACCGCCGTGAGTCCGGCGAACAGGGCTGAGAGCAAGGCCCAATGGAACCAGTTCATATCTGTCATATTTGACAAAATACAACTGCTCCCTCGTTTCGTCACGCAACAAGGCCCATTCAATGAAGTTTCAAGCGAACGGGCGTCAGAAAGGCCTCAATGACCGGCGATCTCCCAAACCGCTTCTGTGCGGAAGCAATCCCTGCAACCCTTCCTGCCATGCACCTTTCCCCATGCTTGTGCAATCCTCTGCACCCCTGCAATTCCATGCAACCCCATGCTCACCCTGCAATCGCGTGCTCATCCTGCAACCCCATGCTCGCCCTGCAATCCCGTGCCCACCCTGTAATCCCATGCCCGCCATGTAAACCCATGCCCACCCTGTAATCCCTGCAACCCGGTGCTTATGTCCCGTCATTCCAGTCATTGAGGCAAATTCTCTGACAAACGGCGGCTGCCTTCATGGCCTGCCGTTGCTCTAACGCCAACACGCCGAAGGATCCCCGGCCCGAAAAAACGCTGTCAAGGGGCTTGCCTTGGGCGCGATGGGGAAATGGCTTTGTTCTCAGCGGTTAAATGAGCATTCGCCATGCCACAGCCGCGAGGACGGCCCCGCCGCGCGCCGCTCGTCTAAGCTCATAGGGAGATTCATCGGTTTTCATGCGCGGCAATGGCCTGCGGGCGGCGTTTTTGGGAGCGGATTCCCTGGCAGCGGTTCCCCGCCACCGGGGCGGTTGCTCCCCAGTTGTGCGCCGCGGGACTGCCCGGCGCTTGCGCCAAAAATAGTTTCGCTTTCGGGCGGTCTGGTGTATAGTGAAGGTGTGAGGAGGATAGTGTTAAGTTCGCGGTGCCGCGTGGCCGCTTCCGCCCGATGTGGTGGAGGAGGGACGGCGGTTCAAGGACGCAAGGGAGGCCGCAATTGGCGCTTTCACAAAACCCTCAGATAATGTAAGGTACGATTATGACAAACACATTTCCTGAAGACCATCGCGGCAAAGGCGCGTTCACGCTGATTGAGATGCTGACGGTGATCGCGGTCATTGGCATTCTGGCGGCGATGTTGCTGCCGGCCCTTGCCAGAGCTAAAATCAACACCATGGAGAGAATGGCGAAAGTGGACATGGCCAATTTGAACGGCTCAATCAGCCAGTACGACAGCGAATACGGTAGTCTGCCGGCGTCCACAAATGCGAGCGCGCGGGGAGCGGATTTTACGTTTGGCACTTCTGTGCTTGGCACGACCGGCCACGGCTACGCCGGTTCACCTTTGGAAGGCTCACGGAACATTGTGCCTGCGAACGTTTGCGCGTCGCCGATTCAGACCATGCCGAGCGCGTATCAAAACGTCAATTCGGAGGTGATCGCGATTCTGACGGACGCCGCCTATTTCCCTGAAAACAGCATCACCGCGCATACTTACAATTCGCGCATCAATCCATTTTTCACTCCGAAACCCGCAACAACCACAAATACGCAGGGCGTTTGTCCGGTGGACTACGTCATGCGCGACCCGTGGGGATTGCCTTACATCATCACGCTGGATTTAAATTATGACGGGCAATGTTGGGACGCGATTTGGTACGGCTCCTTCCATACCAGCGTGCCGGGTTCCTCCATGGTCTGGTCCTTCGGCCGGATGGGAACCGGCCAGTACGGGCCTATCGCGCCCAACTTGTCTCCCAAGGCTTCGCCCAACAAATACCTCCTCACCAGTTGGCAGTGATCAAGGGGCGGATTGCCAATCCTCGACGGCAGGGCCCCGACTTGTCGGGATCGAGCCGAAACTCGATTTTCCGGGAAAAGTCACCGCTCGACGGAATCGCGCCGTTCAAGGCCAATCCGCAATCGAGTCACGGCTCGACAGAGTCTCCCCCAGCCACGAAGGGTTAAGGACATTCCCAGGATTGCCGATAATCAGGTACAATTTAAGCTCTAAATTGCCTGATGCGGTGTGTCCAAATTGTGTGAGTTTAGTCCAGACAGTCACGGCGCCTGAGAATCCTGCTGCCAAGCGGGCGCAGAGGTTTTTTGGCGAGCAGAGGAAGGCGAACTTCAAGGAAACGGACCGGATGTTCGCCTGGCTCATCGCGTTTGAATGGCTCGCGGCTATGGCATCGGCGTCGCTGATCGCGCCAAATGTCCCGGCCCTGTCACGGGTCCCGCAAGGGCACCTGATGGAGATGTCGGCGGGGTTGGCAGGGCTGGTTTATTTGGTGCCGCTGGTGCTGGCCTTGTTTCATCCCGGCCGTGCCTACACGCGGCATATCATCGCCATCGGGCAGATGTTGACGCCGTCGCTTTTTATCTTTCTGACGGGGCGGGGCTTTGAAACGCATTTTTTTGTGTTCGGCGCACTGGCTTCGCTGGCGGCGTATCGGGACGTGAAAGTCCTGATGACGGCGACGCTGGTG
>Ga0302320_10003097_pt1 | contig 38758 bp, 35 predicted proteins | sample Bog_T0_3_FD_202130 | JGI IMG/M metagenome (GOLD analysis project Ga0302320, IMG submission 202130) | Peat permafrost microbial communities from Stordalen Mire near Abisko, Sweden - Bog_T0_3 | ecosystem: Environmental > Terrestrial > Soil > Wetlands > Peat | place: Sweden: Abisko, Stordalen Mire... | reverse complement strand
CCTGACGTTCGAGCGTGGAGCCGATCATGGTACGCACGTGAGGTTCGTCATCCACCACGAGAATGCGCGCTTTGCGGCGCTGACGGGCAGCGAGGCGCGCTTCAGACTCCGCGCGGGAACCAGTCGCCAGCGGCACTGCTTGCGGTCGTGCCAGGTTCAATGCCAAGACCCGATCCTCCAAGACTTTCGCCCGACCGCTATCCGGCCGTTCGTGCCAATCCACCAGGAGAGGGTGCTCGCTGACCGGCATGCGCACGCGCTATACCCTGACACGAACAAATCCGTCCCACCAAAACCCACACATTTGTTCGAGTCTGCAAGGAATACGCGGAAAATCCGGTTGCGCACACTCGAGAAACGCTACCTGAATACTCTAGGTCATTGCGCAAGCGATGGCACGGATTCTAGTTTCCTTCCACTTCTCAGAAGGCACTGGAAAGCGGAAAATGCAGATCGAACAGGGAAAAACTCAACACACTCTGTGCTTGCGGATCACGGGAAACTTGCCTGCCCTTTCATTTTCGGGCCGACAGTCGTCCTCGCGAGGAAACCCCGACGACACTATGGGAAGGTTACTCCGAGATGCCAAGAAGTGAAATAGCTTTCTTCCGGACCACATCTCTGTTTGATGCTTTAAACTGAAACGAGGCTGCTTATTGTCAAAGAACTGTAAGATTCTTCTATATTGTTAAATTCTTCTCAGGCTTGACTGGCCTTAAGTTCCCGACCGCTGGTTGCTCCTCTAAATATAAGATTAAAAGCATCTTATCACCGTTCTTCGAGGTGCTCTGATCGCTCCGATGGAATTCTGGTAGGCCGCGAGCAGCCTAAGCCGGCTTCATCGGACCTGAACGGCTGATGATTGGGCACAGGTGCCGAACTGAATACCCGCGAGTGGAAAAGCTGGCGCATCCGGCAAGGTTGTGAAAAATGGGGAACCCTTGCCGATTTGTGCTGCCTTGGGAGCAGGCCCTAGCCCCGGCTGTCTGGAGGGTCTATCTTTTTATTCAGCCGGGCGCGGCGGGTATAGGCCCATCCTTCCTTGCCGGTCTGGTGCGCCCTGGCCACGGCTAGAGATCCGGCAGCCACATCCTTGGTGATGCAGGAGCCGGCGCCGATATAGGCGCCATCTCCTACGGACACGGGCGCAACCAGCGTGGAATCGCTGCCGATGAAAGCATCTTTGCCGATTCGGGTTAGGTGCTTATTCGCGCCGTCGTAGTTGCAGGTAATCACACCCGCGCCAATGTTGGTTCCTTCGCCCACTTCCGCGTCGCCGAGGTAGGTCAGGTGTCCGGCCTTGACACCCTTGCGCAGTTTGGCCTTCTTGGCCTCAACGAAGTTGCCGATGTGGACGTCTTCGCCAATTTCGCAGCCGGGACGCAGGCGGGCGAACGGGCCCAGGCTGGCTCCATCGGCGATGGTGCTGTCAGACAGAACGCAGCTGGGCCAGATGAGAACCTTGTTACCCAGGATGCAGTTGTCAATCACAGTGTAGGACCGGATCCGGGAGTCTGAACCGATGCGGGTGCGGCCGAGGAGTTGGACGAAGGGTTCGATGATTGTGTCGGCGCCAATTTCAACATCGGAGTCAATGACGCAGGTTTCGGGACGGAAGATGGTGACGCCAGCAGCCATCAGTCGGCGGGCCGTGGCTGTGCGCAGGCCTGCGTCGAGGGCCATCATTTCGGCAATGGTGTTGGCGCCCAGCAACTCCTCCGCGTCTGGCGTTCGGAAGGCCACCACGAATTCCCCGGCAGCGTGAAGCACGTGCGCCATGTCGGTGAGGTAGAACTCACCGTGGGGATTGTCGCTGGTGAGTTGGTCCAGGTGCGCGAGCAGCGGCGCGGTCTTGAAGGCATAGAGCCCCATGTTGACTTCGCGCAGAGATAACTGCTCGGGCGCGAGCATCTTCTGCTCGACGATGGCGGTCACTTCCGCTGAACCGGCCGGCGGATGGAGGACGCGGCCGTAGCCCGTGGAGTCGGCGGGCTCGGCGGAGGTGAGGGTCATGGCCGCCTGCTGCGCCTGGTGGAAGTTCCACAGCGCGGAGAGAGTTGCTGCCCGGATGAGCGGAGCGTCCCCTGAGAGGACGAGGATGTTTTCGTAGTCCGCGATGGCTTCTCTCGCGCATTGAATGGCGTGGCCGGTGCCGCGCTGCTCAGTCTGTTCGATGAAGCGGATTCCCGATGAAGCGACCGCGGCTTTCACTTTTTCGGCCTGGTAACCGACAACCGCGTATATGTCAGCCGGGCCGACAAGCTGGCGGGCGGCATCGATTACATGGGCCAGAAGAGTCTTGCCGCCGATTTCGTGCAGCACCTTGGGGCGGCTCGATTTCAGCCGCGTGCCTTTGCCGGCGGCCATGATCACTACGGCAAGCTTGGAGGTCGATTCCAAATCTTCACCCATGTCGAACTTGCTCTCCGTGAAGTTCGTGGTTACCCATCCAGCGGACTAGGGTTGAGGTTCGTGGTCTCCCGCCCATTCGCAATAAAACGCGAATGGATGGGGCACGGAACCTTAGGGTGCTCATTGCTGCTTCTCTCCGGTGCCGGGTCTCGCCGGCATGGGGATGGCGATGTCGATCGGATGGACCGGCCCAAGATTCAGGTCGTCGAGGCCGGGCTTGATCTCCGAACCGTTGCCTACCACCAGCACGGCCAGCTTGTCAGGATGAATATACTTCTTTGCTGCCTCGGTCACATCGATTACAGTCACCTTCTCCAGCGCCGCCTTGTAGGTTTCAAGGTAGTCCGCCGGGTAGCCGTAGAACTCGAGCCGCTCTCGCTCGGCGAGCACCTTGTCCCTGGTGTCGTAGCGGAACAGGAAAGAGTTGAGGATGTTGTCTTTGGCGCGGGCGAGTTCCACTTCAGAAAAGGGCGTCGTGTTGAGGCCTGCAATCTGCGCCAGAGCTGCTTTGGTCGCGTCGACCGTTGTGGCGCTCTTGGTGAGAACAACCGTCCGGAATGGGCCGGGGTGGTCATATCCGAAGGAGATTCCGCCGCCCACCTCGTAAGCCAGACCCAATTCGGTGCGCACCTTTTGGAACAGCCGGCTGGCAAAACCGCCCCCGAAGATTTCGTTCATGACCGCAACCGCGGGTACATCAGGACTATGGCGGTCGATGCCGATGCCGACGATCTCCACGTCGGATTGATTCACGTCTTGCTTATCGATGAAGTAGACGCCCGGTGTGGGTCCGATGAAGGTGTCGTGGCGGATTGGCGTGGGCTTGACCTGGGGCAGGCTTTCGAACGCGGCGCGCAACTTGGCCTCCATGGCCGCGGGGTCGAAGTCGCCGCTGATGCCGACAATCAACTTGCCGCCTACGGTGCGGTCGTGCCAGTCCTTCAGATCGTCAACGGTGACTGCGCCGATCGTGGCCAATTCCGGCTGGCGTGTGTACGGGCTGTTTATGCCGTAGACCAGCTTGGCCGATTCGCGCTCGGAAATGCCCGATTCGTCGTCGTTGCGGCGGACGATGCCGGTCGCCTCTTGCTGCTGCGCCAGTTGGAGCTTCTCGGGGCTGAATTTGGGGTGCAGAAACAAATCGAGAGCGAGCGAAAAGACCTGGTCCGCATCGCCCTTCAGCGAGTCCCAGGAGACCGCGGTGGAGTCCTCGTCGCCCCCGGTCTCAATATGCGCGGCCTTTGCTTCGAGCAGATCGTCGAGCGCGTCGCCGTCCATTTTGGCTGTGCCGCTGGTGCGCCACGCCTGGCCATACAGGCCGACGAGACCAGCCTTGGCCGGGCTTTCGTCGCGCGAGCCGCCGGGAATCATTACCGAGCCGGATACAAACGGTAGTTCGTGATCCTCCTGCAGGAAGATGACAATGCCGTTTTTGAGTTCGATTCGGATGGGCTGATGGGGCTTGAACTCGTGCAGTTTGGGGATGGGAATCTTTTCCCACGGCTTGCTCTGTTGCGCGACCAGGGCGGCGGGAGCAAAGAGAGCAAGAACGAGCGCGATCGAAAGCCTTGTTTGAGCTTGAAAAGAGCTGTTCATTGCGCACCCCCGTCCTTCCCGGCCGCAGCCTTTTGTGCGGCGGTCGCGGCGGTCGCAATCCATGCCTCGGTTCGGTTGCCGGTCACGAACACCTGGTTGGCTACGCGGCGAATGTCGGCCTTGGTCACCTTGTCCACCTTGTCCAGTTGCAGAAACAGCTCCCGCCAGTCGCCGTAGCGGGTCTGATATTCGGCCAGATCGTTGGCCAATCCCTGATTGTCAGCCAGGCCGCGCAACAGGTCGGCGCGGGTGCGGGTCTTGTACATGGCCAGTTCATCGTCGGTCACGTCGGCGGTTTTCAGCTTTTCAATTTCTTTGTGGATGGCGTCGCGCATCTCCTGCGGAGTGTGTCCGGGGAGAGGAGCAGCGAAAAACACGAACAGGCTGGGATACTTGTCGCCAGGATACGGGCTTACACCCTCAGCCTCGGCGGCGATCTGCTGGTCGCGCACCAGGCTGCGATAGAGCCGAGATACTCTTCCGTTGGACATGATGTCGCTGATGGCGTCGTAGACAGCGTTGTCCGGGGCGCGGTAGTCGGGCCGGTGATAGCCCTCCATGTAAATGGGCTGGGACGGGTCGCGAATCTCCAAGGTCTTTTCCGCAAACTGCTTTGGCTCGACCGTCGTCATCTCCTCCGGCTTGGGTCCGGCGGGAACGCGGCTAAAGTATTTCTCCAGCATCGGCATTGCTTCCGAGGCCTTTACGTCGCCCACCACGGCCACCACGATGTTTGCGCCCACGTAATATTTCTTGTGGAACTCCATGGCCTCGGTGGCGTTGATCTGGCTCACTTCGCTGGGCCAGCCGATGCCGCTGCGGCCATAGGGGTGGGCCACGTAGGCGGTGGCGACAAACTGTTCAAACAGCCGGCCCTCGGGGTTGGAGTCGGTGCGCATGCGCCGCTCCTCAATGACTACGTCGCGCTCCTTGTAGAACTCCCGCGGAACCGTGTCGGCCAGGCGACTGCTCTCGAGATACGCCCACAACTCCAACCGGTTCTCCGGCATTGACCAGAAGAATTCGGTCTCGTCCAGGCCGGTCTGGGCGTTCAACCCCTCAGCGCCGTTGCGCTCGGCAATATCGGTGAACTGGTTGGGGACGACGAACTTGTGCGCCTCGTCCGTTGCCTCGACGAATGCCTTCTTCAATTCTGCCAGCTTCTTCTCATCGCGGCCCACCGGCTTCAGGTATTCGGCTTCGTAGGCAGCATTCGCTTCTTCCACCTTGGCCAGCGCAACTTTCTCGGCCGCATAGTCGGTGGTGCCGATCTGGCTGGTTCCTTTGAAGGCCAGGTGCTCGAACATGTGCGCCAGGCCGCTCTCGCCGGAGGGATCGTTCACATCGCCGGCGTCAATGAAAGTGGAATAGCTGAAGACCGGTGCGTCCGGCCGTTCGCAGATGAGGATGGTAAGGCCGTTGGGCAGCACCTTGGTGGTGATCTTCTGCTCGAAGCTTTTCAGGTCCTGGGCTCGGGCGGTACCGAAGGCTGCCGCCGCAATTCCCAGAGCCAGGGCCGTGATTCGCAATCTACTGTGCATCCAATCTCCTTGTCGGGTGTATCTCTACAAAACGTGCGGGTGGTCGATACGCGCCTTCTTCCAAGCTAGTGCCCACCACCGGAGGGGGTCAAACCGGAAAAACCCCGCCCCATGAGTATCGCTGCTCCATCCGGCTCTATCCATCGGGCCTGTGTAGGATTGAAGATGGAGGTTTATATTCCCATTCTCAAGACGCCCACCACCAGGCGCCGATTTCTCAAGGCTGGCATCTATGGCGCCGCCGGGCTGGCGCTTTATTCCGGCGAGATTTCTCGTCACCAGATCGAGGTCACGCACCACGACATGCCCCTGGCCGGCTTGCCTGCTGTTTTTGACGGAATGCGAGTCGCTCAACTCAGCGACATTCACATGGACGAATATACCGAGCCTTTCTTCCTCAAGCGCGTGATTGAACACGTTAACCAACTGAATCCGGATGCCGTGTTCCTGACCGGTGATTACGTCAGCCATACGCCCCTCTCGAAGAAGTTTGCCATCGGAGCCGCATGGCATTGCGCCAACATCATGAAATCACTCTCATGCAGAAACCTGTATGCCATTCTCGGCAACCACGATGTTAGCGTTGGAGGAGAAGAAGTCGCCGAAGCTCTCACTTCGAACGGAATCACCGTGCTTCGCAACGCATGCCTTCCCATTGAACGCGGAGGTAGCCGGTTCTGGTTGGCTGGAACCGACGACGCGGTGTTTGGCAATCCAGACCTGGAACTGGCAGTTCCTCGCTGGATTCGCAACAAACCCAATGAGCCGATCGTGCTGATGGTCCATGAGCCGGACTACGCCAACATGCTGCTCGACGACCCCGCCAGCAGAGCCGTGCACATGATGCTCAGCGGCCACACGCATGGCGGGCAGATCCGGTTGCCGCTGATTGGCCCGCTCTATTTGCCCGGCTGGGGTAAGCATTACGTCGAGGGATGGTTCCATCTGGGTGCAAGGTGGAACCCCTTGCGCCTTTATGTCAATCGCGGCATCGGCACGGTGGGAGTGCCCTTCCGATTGAATTGTCCGCCTGAGATCACCCTGTTCACGCTGCGGTCGGCCTGAATCGCAGCGTCAATAGGCGCTAGGCGGATGTCCCTCCCCACTCCTCTGGACTCAAGTCGCGCACGTGCTGGGAAAAAATCCAGGGATGACTATCCAGATCTTTGACGCCATATTGGCGTTCCCCGTAGACGGTTTCGTGCAGTTCCTCCCAGACGATTGCGCCCTGTTGCTTCGATCGCGCGTAATGGGCATCTACATCGGCGACAATCACGGTAAGCATCTGCGTTCCAAATCCGAGCGTGGTCGGCGTTTCCGTTGCATTGCCGGGACCGTGCAGCATGATGGTTGCCTCGCCCAGGCGCATCTGGATACCGCTCACCGGATCGCCATAGCGAAAGTGCTCGGTGAAGCCGAAAACCCGCGTGAGCCATTCGCAGGCTCTGGGGACGCTGCGGTAAACAACATGGGGAACCACGCTATCGCTGGGGACAGATCGATTCTTCATAGCGATAGTATGCAACGGCAAAGCGGGGTGCGCCGTGAGGAAATTATGAATCGCGCGACGGCTTGGGAGCAGGCGGCCGGGGAATGATGCGAATGTCATTACGGCCTTGAAATTCCTTGTTACGCTAAAGACTCCATGGAAAGGGAATCGAGAAGATGGCGGGCTTTGAATTCGCTGCTTCGGGCGGTGATCGAAGTTGCGTTCGTTATCTTTCTTTTCTACTCCAACCTGTTGATGGGCGAGTTTACCCGGTCCAATCGAGATGGAAAGTCCCTGGCGTACGCTTTCCACGACATCTTTACCGCGACAAACTTCCTGATCGCCTTGATTTCCGCCATGATCGGCTACGCGATCTTTGAGACCTTGCGCAAGAAGCTTTAGAGCCGGATCGAGCTGAGCTGAGAGATCCGCCTTGACCCGTCGCGGCACCATTCCGTATGCTTCGAGAGTTTCCGCGCGGTGGAAGTCTGCACGAGCGACGCCGCCTGAGGGAGATTCCGCATGACCACCGCCACACCGGTTGCTGCTCCCTTCGCCCATCCCCTTCCCGTAGCAGCTCTCCCGTTTCTGGTCCGCCGCGCCGCCGTGCTTGGGGCCGGCACCATGGGCTCTCGCATCGCCGCTCACCTGGCCAATGCAGGCATTCCGACGCTTCTGCTGGATCTTGTTCCCGAGGGCGAAGGCGACCGCAGCCGTCTTGCCAAGGGCGCGCTGGAAGCTCTCTCCAAGTCCAAGCCTGCGGCGTTCTACGACTCCTCGCTCGTCGCGCTGATCACGCCGGGCAACTTCGACGACGATTTTCCGAAACTGGCGGGCTGCGACTGGGTCATCGAAGCTGTTGCCGAAAACCTGGCCATCAAGACAGCTCTGCTATCGCGGGTTGTTCCGCATCTTGCCCCCCGCGCCGTGCTTACCACCAACACCTCAGGCCTGCCGGTAAAGCAGATTGCCGCAGGGCTGACGGGGAGCCGCGACCGCTTCTTCGGGACGCACTTCTTCAACCCGCCGCGCTACATGCGCCTGCTGGAGATTATCCCCGCTGCGGAGACCGACCCAGCCGTAGTGGCTGCCTTTGCCGCATTCGCCGACAGAAACCTCGGCAAGCAGGTGGTCTTCGCCAACGACACGCCCAACTTCATTGCCAACCGCATCGGCGTTTCTGTCATGTTTACCGCGGCAACGCTGATGCTCGAGCAGGGGCTGACCGTTGAAGAGGTTGACGCACTCACCGGCACTGCGATCGGCTGGCCGCGCACCGGCACGTTCCGCCTGGCGGACATGGTCGGAATCGACATTCTGGCCCACGTCGCGGCCAACTTCCCGCAGGGTGTAACGCATGGCAGCTTCTCGTCCGTGCTCGAAGAAATAGTGAATCGTGGCTGGCTGGGCGACAAAGCCGGACAGGGATTCTACAAGAAGAGCAAAGGCGCAGACGGCAAAGACGCTCGCCTCGTGCTCGATGTGAAGACGTTCGAGTACCGGCCCTCGGCCAAGCCCGCGCTGGCCGCCTTGGAGATGGCCAAGAACGCGTCCTCGACACAGGAGCGGCTGCGGCTCTTGTTGGCCAATGACCCTGCAAAAGACAAGGCAGCGAAGTTCTTATGGCCATTTCTTTCTACTTTGTGGAACTACGCGGCGGACCGCATCGGCGAAGTGGCCGGCGACGCCGTCTCCATTGACCGGGCCATGAAGGCCGGTTTCAACTGGGAACTGGGGCCGTTTGAAATGTGGGATGCGGCCGGAATCGCTTCGACCGTCGCGCGGATGAAGACGATGGGCCTGCCGGTAAGTGATGCGGTCGAGGATTTGCTGCATTCCAGCCCCGAATCTTCGGCAGTTTCCTGGTATTCGCTGGACGGACCGCAGTGCTACAACCCGATCAGGAGCGCATGGGAACCCATCGCGCAGCAGCCCGGTCATGCGCGCATCGCGGATTTCCGCCGCTCCAACGGCGTGATCCGCTCCAACGCGGGAGCCTCGCTCATCGACATCGGCGACGGCATCGGCTGCATCGAACTGCACTCGCTCAAGAACGCCATCGGCGGCGACGTGCTTTCGATGATTTCCGCCGTTCTCAAGCCCGATTCCGACGCGGTGCGCGAATTTGCCGGATTTGTGATCGCCAGCGACCGCGAGAACTTTTCTGTCGGCGCAAACCTGATGCAGCTTCTGCTGGCCGCGCAGGAAGGTGAGTGGGATGAGCTTGCCGCGGTCATTCGTGGCTTCCAGCAGATGACCGCGACCATCAAGTTCTGTCCGCGGCCGGTTGTCGCCGCCCCATTTGGTCTCGCTCTGGGCGGGGGCGCCGAGATATGCCTGCACGCAGCGCGACGCCAGGCCCACGCGGAGACCTACATTGGCCTGGTCGAAGCGGGTGTCGGCCTGATCCCGGCCGGAGGCGGTACCAAGGAAATGCTGCTTCGCGCTCTGGACCAGGCAGCAGCGATTGCGCCGCCCGACCCTAAAGATCCGCCCTCCCGCTTTGCCCAATCAGCCGAGATGGGTACTGCACTCAAGCGGGTGTTCGAGACTATCGCGCTGGCCAAGGTTTCAACTTCGGCTGCGGAGGCCCGGCCGCTGGGCATGTTGGCCTCGGCTGACCGCATTACTCTCAACCGCGAACGACTGCTTCTGGACGCGAAGGCTCAGGCTCTCACGCTGGCCGAAGCCGGATACGGCGCCCCACAGTCGCGCACGCAGATTCCCGCGCCCGGCATCGGCGCGCTGGCAACGCTTGAAACAGGCGTCTTCCTGATGGGCGAGGCCGGCTTCGCCTCGGAGCACGACCAGAAAGTTGCCCGATGGGCTGCGTACATTCTGGCAGGGGGACGCGTTACTGCAGGTTCACTGGTGAGCGAGCAATACCTGCTCGACTTGGAACTGGAGGCATTTCTCTCTCTCTGCGGCGAGCGCAAAACGCAGGAGCGGATTGCGCATACCCTCAAGACCGGAAAGCCGTTGCGGAATTAGCGATGAAAGCAATTCTCAACTCGCTTGCGGTTGCCGTTTTAGTGCAAGGAGCATCTTCGGCTTGGAGTCAAGGTGTCTCGTCGTCTGCGCTGCCTGTGACGCTGCCGCTGTTGGAAAAGGGGCAGGTAAATTTCGCGGACCATTCGACCCCATACATCATTCGCCATCTCCCTGTGAGCTCATTTCCTGAATTGCCCCCCGGCATCGTGGACCTGCTCAACCAGCGGGGCTGCACTATTCCACAAACCTATGAAGCGCACCGGCCGGAGAATGTAGTTCACGCCAGCCTGGCGCAAGCCGGCTCTTCCGACTGGGCCGTCCTTTGTTCGGCGCAAGGCATGGTCTCCTTATTGGTGTTCTTCGATGGGGCGAACAGCCAGGCCGAGGCTAAGCCGACTTTGCTTGCCTCATCTCCAGAGACGCAGAGACTTCAAACGCACGACCCAAGCGGGGTGCTCGGTTTCAACTGGGGTATCGATCCGGCCTCTCCACAGCAAGTGCATGAGGCGCAGAGCGGCTTGAAGCACCGTCCGGCGCAAGTGGACCACGACGCGCTGGCTGATTCCATAGTGGAGCACCGCACCATTTATCATTTTTACGCAAAGAGCACCTGGTTTTTGCTGGAAACGGCAGATTAGCAAACTGTCGCACAACAAAAATGGGTGCTACATCTTCGGCGCGTCGTTGCTTTGACGTCTAAGGTGGTAATCCCCAACCAGCGCACTTGATATCCAAGGGAGCAGTTCATGCCGGAAGCCGTACTCGTCAGCGCTGTTCGCAGCCCAGTTGGCCGCGCCCCCAAAGGCACTCTCTCCACCACGCGCCCCGACGACCTGGCCGCACTCGCTATTGGCGCCGCTTTGGACCGCGTCTCCGGCCTGGATCGAGCCGAGGTCGACGACGTGATTCTGGGCTGCGCGCAGCCGGAAGGCGAATCCGGCTGGAACATCGCCCGCATGGCTTCCCTGCGCGCTGGATTGCCGGTCGAGATTCCCGGCGCCACCGTCAACCGGCTCTGTTCCTCTGGACTTGAGGCCATTGCGATTGCCGATCTGCGCATTCGCGCCGGCGGCGATCGCGTGGTGGTGGCCGGTGGGGCTGAGTCCATGAGCATGCTTCCGTTTGGGGGCCTCAAGCCCAGCCCCAACCCATGGCTGGCTGAGCAGTATCCCGCTGCCCTGCTCACCATGGGATTGACCGCCGAGCGGGTTGCGCGCCACTACGGCGTTAGCCGCGGAGATCAGGACGCGTTTGCGCTGGCAAGCCACCAGAAAGCCGTGGCCGCGCAGTCTGCCGGACGATTTACCGACGAATTGGTTTGGGTGACGGTGACGACGGCCGTTCCCGGCGCCAAGGCAGGCAAGCCGGTATTGACGGAGCGGGTCTTCGCCACCGACGAAGGCCCGCGCGCCGACACCTCGGCCGAAGCGTTGGCCAAGCTCAAGCCGGTCTTTCATGCGCAGGGAACGGTCACCGCAGGCAACTCCTCGCAAACCTCAGACGGGGCGGCTGCCGTGGTTTTGATGGAGGCAGGCCGGGCCGAGGAACTGGGCATTCCGCCGCTTGCCCGCCTCGTCTCCTATGCCGTAACCGGCTGCCTGCCGGAGGAGATGGGCATCGGGCCGATCACCGCCATTCCCAAGGCGCTCAAGCAGGCGGGGCTCAAGCTCGACGATATCGGCCTGATCGAGCTGAATGAGGCCTTTGCCGCACAGGCGCTCGCAATTATTCGCGCCCTGGGCCTCGATCCGGACCGGGTCAACGTGAACGGCGGCGCAATCGCCCTCGGACACCCTCTGGGCTGCACCGGCGCGAAACTGACGGCCACGCTGCTGGGCGAAATGAAGCGCCGCCAGGTGCGCTACGGCATGGTGACCATGTGCGTAGGCGGAGGCATGGGCGCGGCGGGGATCTTCGAGAGGCTTGACTGAAGCTACGACTCAGCTCTTTGCTGGGAGCAGAAACAGAAACAGCCGGGAGGAGTCTCGGCTGGCCTGGTTTTGCGTCAACTTGTTCGATTCCGCTGAGTCTTTACGCCTTGGCCAGAACCAAGGCCTTCAGGCGCGCATTCAGGCGGCTCTTGTAGCGGGAAACGGTGTTGTCGTGGAGGACGCCCTTCTGGACGCTCTTGTCGAGCACCGAAACGGTCTCGCGGTATTGGGCCTGGGCAACCTTGACGTCACCCTTGACCAGAGCTTCGCGCAGGGTGCGCAGGCTGGAGCGCACACGGCTGCGGTTGGCGCGGTTAACTTCAGTGCGGGTTACGGTTTGACGGGCGCGCTTGAGCGACGATACATGGTTTGCCATTTTCTTCCTTAATCTTTTTGCCCTGTCACCGATAGCCTAATCGCAAGCCCAGGTCAGGGGGATGATGCGGGGTCAGAATGCGATACGATCCGCATCCCACGCAATTCCCTAGTCTACGGGAAATCGAGTTGGGGGTCAATCGCAACGATTTCGGGATGATTTGGTCGGCCCCGAGGCGGACTTTTTTGCGATTTGGATGTTTCTTGTTCTGGTGGATCAGGGTTGGGCCAAGTCGATGATTCGGCTGCGGTTGGGGATTGAGGTTCAGCACAAGTTCACGGTTTCACGGATTCTGTGATTCTGTGGGAATCGGCAGGGTAAGCTGCTGATTCCGGGTTGGTTGGGTTGGCTTCCACGGTTTCACAGGCGGGAAAGTGCGTTTTTCTTCGAGTGGGTGGGGTGCAGTGTCTTGCCCTCGCCGGCTGGTTGTTCTGTCTATGGATTATTGTGCGCCGAGAGGCGGTAATTATATGCAAACCACCTGCGGTGGGGCGGGCGGCGAAGTGGGTATTGTTGACGTTCGTGGTTTCCCATGTCTCAAAATCGGGCACTGACATACATTGGCTCAGCGGAAGCCCCAACAGCCTCCGAATAAGATAATTTTAAATCTGGGCCATAGCGTGTTTTATCCAAAGTAAGCCTCTTTCGATGGGCGAGCCCCGCGAAATGTGCCTGTATTTTCTTGCGCCTTTTTCGTGGTAGACTTGCCCAAAGGGGCATTAGATGGCGATTGCGACAAGACAGAAGGTTTGGAAGTCTGGTTCCCTCAAGACAGCGGGAAAAGTCGCTCGTTCCGGCGACAGCCGAGCGAAGTTGCTCAAAGATGTAATGCGCGAAATCAATGCTGGCCTAGACGCGATGACGCCTTCAGACCGTAAAAGCTCAATCACAGGTATTCACGCTATTGCGGAGACCGTCCGCCAGCGCCGAGCGAAATCAGTCGGTCGATAAGCTCCCTCCCCCTCACGGACTCTGGGTCGATCCCTGTTCGACGTAACATCTCCTTGAATTCTTCGAGGGTTCCGCTGTTGATGATCCGCGCAGCGTCTTTCTCTAGTTGTACTTTCTCTGGGTCAATGTGCAACTTACTCTTTAAACGTACTTTAGCCATGGGTGCCTCTTTGCCTCATTAAACTAATACTGTCTTTTTCGCTATCTCAGGTATTTATTTGTTGGGTTGGTCGTGCTTTTTTGCGTTGTCTCTTGCCGTCTTTTTCCCTTCGAGTCTTTGCTTCAATTCTTCTGGCGAGACCTTAACGACCCGCTTCATTAACTCGTCAAATCGTTTTTGTTCGTCGCTCCTGGGGAAATAATACTCCCAGATTAGAAAAATGAATATCTTGCGCCTTTTGGATACAATTCTCCCACGTCTCACCCAGGAGGAAACCAATGAGCGCATCGGGGCCGATATTGCCCGCACCAACGCCAGAAAACGCGATAACCACGACGATGCAATTTCAGCAGCAGGTAATCATAACTTTGAATCGCATCGCGAACTCTCTTGAGACAATTTCCACTCGCTTGGAGAGGATTGCGAACAAATCGCATTGAAGTCTCTTTCTCGTATCAGTATTCGGCACCACCCGGCACCCGGCGATTATCGTTAATAGGAACATGAAGTTCTGTTGTATAAGTAATGTCCTAGGACGGGACGAAGATTGAGGGCTGGACCGCTGATTTTGCGACTTTTTGGCAGGACTACGAAGGACGCGCTTTTTGAGGTTCAAGGCTTCCCACCCCCCTTTGCTAGAAAAAGTCGAAGGATGGGGCACCCTCGTTGGTGGTTTGGTTAGGGGCGGACCACCCGCCGGGTCAATTGCAGCCGATTGGAGGTGAGCGATTCCCTAAGAATCTGTCCAAATACCGAGTTCAAGGAGAGCCGGTTGAGGTTTTGTGGTCTCCCGTCCATTCGCAAAGAACGCGAATGGATGGGGCACGGAACGTTTCTACCTGGTTGGAAGTGGGCAAATCCCAGTTCTTGGATAGGTTCTAAGAACCTGTCCAAAAACCCAATTCAATGACGGCCGGTTGAGGTTTGTGGTCTCCCACCCATTCGCAAAGAACGCGAATGGATGGGGCACGGAGCGTTTATGGCTGGCTGGAAACGGGCAAATCCCGGTATTTGGACAGGTTCTAAGAGTCGTTCCCGTGCCCACCAGGTGCCCCGCATTCCTTCCACAGCTTCTCCCAGTTCCAGATTCCGCTCATCACCCTCATCGGCAAGGGGAATCCATGCTGATGCGCGATCATGCATACTTGCCCGCGATGGTGGGCTTCGTGAGAGATCATGTAGCAGAGCATCTCCGGGCCAACTGGCCATGGCTTGGCCCATGCGTCTCTTAGAAACGTCTTCACGCGGCCCCCGCCGTCATCGAACCCTTCAGCGAGCATCCGCACGCAGCAAGCTGCGCTTTCGGCCAATGCCGCGGCGGCGTCTTGGGGTGTGCAGCGAGACCGGTTGAGCTGCGCCGGAGGTTTTAGGTGCGGGGCTGTCAGCCTGATCCACTTGGTGCGGACATTGTGCACGTGCGTGAAGATGGCCACGATGGTGCGCACGTTGCCGGGCGGCTTTGCCTTCCAGACGGCTGGGTCGAGGTTATCAACGATGACCTGGTTCATGCGATCGTTGGCGGCAAAAATCTTCACTGCCGCGCGGCCGAGTTGCGTGCGAGCCTTCTGTTCACACGTCGTCACAACGCGCTGCTCCTCGCTTTATGCAATGCAACCTGCGTGTGCTGAGTCGAAAGTTCGTTGCATAATTTCCGAAGTGCAGCCGCAGATCCCCATTCGACTTCGCTCAGGGCAGGCTTTCGACTCCGTTTGGCGAAAAAAGACGCGTCCAACTACGCTCTGGATGACAGGTCTTTCTTGATATGAACATTGGAGAGAGGACACTGGAAGCCATCTCATAGATGCTTCTTCACCGCGGAAAACGTCCCTCAGGGGCTAAAGCCAGCGTTCATTTTGCTGCCTTTACGGCACGACTGAAGTCGTGCCCTTTCAAAGGAGCCGTTTATGAGACCGCTTCTAGGGAACCTCTGCAGAAGTGTCTCGGTGAAGCAAACATTCCCTCAGGGGCTAAAGCCAGCGTTCATTTTGGTGCCTTTACGGCACGACTGAAGTCGTGCCCTTTCAAAACGGCGACTTGATCAGGGGTTCCCTAGGCTAGCGCAAGATTCATGTTGTCGATTGCTTCGTCGATCTCCTGCGTGCTCTTGAATCCGACCGTTGCGCAGTCGATGCCGGCATTCTTGAAGGCGAAGCGCATGGCGGCCTGGCGGTCTTCGTGGCGGGTGAAGGAGCCGTTGCCGACCAGCTTCATGCTGATCACGCCCATGCCTTCCTTCTTCACCTGCTTCACGTGCTCCACCACTTCGCTTACGTTGGCCGGGTTGACGTTATCCGTGTAGCTGGGCCCGTCCATTGCGGTGCCGTTGTGGTTCATGCGGATCATCGCCACCTCCAGCCACTTGTTTCCCGGCACTTGCCGCAGCGCGGGCAGGCCGTGCACGGAGGCGCCGCGGGTGCGAATCGTCTTCTTGGATTGGGCTTCCATCACCCCGTCTTGCCAGCGGCTGGTTTCGGAAACCCAGTCTGCCTGGTGCTGAAAGTGCAGCAGCATGATGTCGAAATACTCCGTCTGCGAGATGCGGCGCATATCGTCAAAGCGCTTGGCCGGCTCGACGCCTTCATCGGTGGTCACCTTGGTCATGAGCTGATAGCTGTCGCGCGGAAAGGCTTTCAGCGCCTCGCCCAGCATGGCCGGTGTCGCGTACGCCTCGGCGGTCTCAAAGAAGCGGATGCCGTGGTCATAGGCGTAGTGAACCAGGCGGCTGAACTCCTGCTGTCCGAGCCGGGCCTGCACATAGCCATTCTGGCTGCCGGTGCCGAAGGCCAGGCGCGTGACCTTCATGCCCGATTTGCCCAGCGTGACCACGTCGGTGGCCTTGGGGGTTGCCGCCTGCAAGGGCAAATTGAGGGCGGAGCCGGCTGCTCCAACAGCAATCGAGGTTTTGAGAAAATCGCGGCGCGAAAAAGAGCTCATCGGGAACCTCCGTGGCTGGCGCGGACACCCGCCTGCAACAGCCAATGCGGAGATGCTATCACGGGAGCGGCACCCGAATCATTGACTGCGAATGAGAAATCTCACTGAACTGTAATTGTGCCTACGGTGGTCAAGCTGGAAGCAGCCTCGGAGTTGCCCAGGTAAACCGTGTAGGCGCCGGGCGCAACCGTCCAGCTTCCGGTGCCGGTGTCCCAGTAAGACATGGGATGCGAGGAGTCGTTCTGATCGACTTCGATGGTGACGGGCTGCGACGTGCCCGGCTGCAGTAGAACCTTTTGCCAGCCGACCAGGCGGCGGGGCGGCTCATTGGTGCCGGCGGGCAGGCCGAGGTACACCTGCGCCACTTCCGCGCCGGCCACCGGGCCGGTGTTGGCCAGGGTGAAGGTGACCTGGAAGTTGGGGGTGGTGGCCGAGGACAGGTTGTTGACGACTGCTCCGTTGGTGATGGAGAAGGTGGTGTACGAGAGGCCGTAGCCGAAAGGAAACAGCGGCGTGTAGTTGTTTACGTCGTACCATTTGTAGCCGACGTTGTAACCCTCGGTGTAATTGACGTTGAATGGAGTCACGGCATCCGGCGGTTGAGGAATTGCGGGCCGCGGAAGCTGGGAGACGCTGGCGGGGAAGGTGATGGGGAGTTTGCCCGAAGGATTCGCCACGCCGAAGAGCAGGTCGGCGATGGCCGGGCCGCCGTTTTGGCCGGGATACCAGGCTTCGAGAACCGCGTTCACCTGGCCGAGCCAGGGCATGACGATGGCGCTGCCGCTCTCGATCACAACGATGGTGTGGGAGTTGGCGGCGGCAACAGCGGCGACCAGCGCGTCCTGGTCGATGGGCGTGGCGCTGGTGAAGTCAGTGAGGTTCAGGCTCGGCTCGTCCATGCCCTCGCTCGCCCACTGGCTGACGAAGACAATAGCCACCCGCGACGAAGCAGCCAGCGTGGCGGCGGCGTTTGCGTCGGAGCCGTCAGCGAATTGCAGTTTGGCGTTGGGAGCCGCGGCTTGTATCGCCTTGAGCGGCGAGGACGGATCCCAGACCACCTGCGCCCAGCAAGGCGGGCAGGGATTCGGGCCGGTGATGGCTCCGCCGATTGGCTGGACCTGGGCAGACCCTCCCCCGGAGAGTACGGCAACGTCGGCGCGGGAGCCGATGACGGCAATGGATTGGATGGTGGACGCGTTGAGCGGCAACTGGCCCGCGGAGTTCTTCAACAGAACCGCACCTTGCTCTTCAAGCTCCTGCGCAACAGCCGCGTCGGCTGCGGCGGGAATGGGCTGAATCTGCTGCGGGTTATCGAAAAGGCCAACCTCGAACATGGCGCGCAGAATGCGGTGCACCATGTCGTCAAGGCGCGACGGCGGAACCTGGCCAGTGGCGATGGCCTGGCCCAATGTCGAAAAATACTGCTGGTTAGGCTGCTCCTGGTCGAGGCCGTTGTTCGCGGCGTCCACGGTGCTGTGCGTTGCCCACCAGTCGGACATGACGAAGCCGGAAAAGCCCCAGTCGCCTTTGAGCACCTGGTTCAGCAGGTAGCTGTTCTCACAGTCGTACTGGCTGTTGGTCAGGTTGTAGGAGCACATGACCGACTGCACGTTAGCGTCCTTGACGCCGATTTCAAAGGCCAGCAGGTCGCTTTCGCGGCCTCCGCGCTCGTCGATAATTGCGTTCGCGGTGCCGCGGCCCGTCTCCTGGTCATTGAAGGCGAAGTGCTTGATGTCGGCGATGACGTGCTGCGCCTGGATGGCGTTGAGGTGCGCCGCGGTGATTTTACCGGCCAGGATCGGGTCTTCGCCCTTGGTCTCGAAGGTGCGCCCATCGCGCGGCTCGCGGCCAATGAGGTTGATGTTGCCGCCGAGATTAACGTTGATGCCGTAATCGGCCAGTTCCGAGCCGATGATGGCGCCATACTTGGCGGCCTCCTTGGTGTCGAAACTGGCGGCGCTGGCAATGGAAGAGGGCAGCGCAGTTGCCGGCCCCACGCCGTTGCCCACGCCCACGCTGCCGTCGGCGAGATAGAGTTCCGGGATGCTCAAAGCAGCGAAGCCCGGCACATAGCCGCCCGCGCCGAGCGGGACGGAGTAGCCATAAGTAAGGTTGGAGGTGACGCCGCCCTGGACCAGTTCCAGTTCCTGCGCCTGGGTCATCTGCGCCTGCAACGCGGTGGCGCGGGCGTCGGGAGTCTGCGGCGACAGGGGGGGCGTTGGCGTCGTCGATGAGGCCGTTCCGCCGCATCCGGATACGGAGATAGCCAGAGGCAATCCCAATGCGGCAACCAGGAACAGTTTCCCGAAGGCGCGGGGCGCTGTGAGGTGCATCTGACTCGCGAGTGGATGGCGAAGATTCTGTTGCGAAGTGGATAGGCTGGTGTTCACTTGCATCGCCTCGGAGTACCAAAACAAGGTACCGGACATAGTAGTCTCGGTGAATTCAGACAGGCAACTTCCAAAGTAGAGGAAATGCGCCGAGGAAGTTGCGTTGCGAGGCGGCTTCACCGGTCTGACATATGAGGGCATCCCCGACGGGTTGCACCAAATATGCGAATGGTGCTGCTCTCTATTCTGGTGCATGATGGTTACATGAGAACCAATGTCACGCTCGACGATGACGTCCATCAGCTGGCATCGCACTACGCGGCTGCGAAGGGAATCACGCTAGGCGCGGCGATCGGCGAGCTGATCCGCAAGGCAGAGGCCGCGCCCCCGAGTCCGCCTGACATTCGACGGTCAAGCAGCGGCCTGGCCATGTTTCCACCCAGCGGCCAGGTGTTGACTTCGAAAATGGTGAAAGAGGCCGAGAGTGCCTTCGAATAGCGCTAGATACCTTCTCGACCTCAATTCGCTGATTGCCCTTGCGGACCCCGACCACGAATTTCACCAGGCCGTCCACAAGTGGTTCCAATCGTTTGGGAAGTCGGATTGGGGAGTCTGTCCACTGACTGAATCAGGGTTTGTGAGGGTGACAACCAAGCCCGCGTATCGCCCCGCTTCCCGGACAATTGCACAGGCGACCGCGATTCTTGCCGATTTTGCTCGAGGGCCCGGCTATCGCTATTGGCCGATCACAGAAAATTGGTCTGCCCTCACCGCGCCTTTTTCCTCCCGCCTTTTCGGCCACCAACAGGTAACCGATGCGTATCTGCTGGGACTGGCGGTGAAACACAAGGGCGTGCTTGTCACGTTCGATCGGGGGATCAAGTACCTGGCTGGCGCCGACTACAGCCGGAGCCTTCTCGTTCTCGATTGAGACTACGCACCGAATAGCGCGCAAAACCTTCAATGACCACTCCCGAATGTTTGCGCATTCCGGTGCAGATTGGAACGGCCGGAAAGACATCCGTCCCACGAAGGTAACCGCCAGGGCACACTTGTCATCTAATTTTTTTGCGCAGCCGATTGACGCCGCGAGAAGTTGGCGCTAGTCTCAAGCGCAGATACCCGATTTGGTAGCCCACGCCAACCCGCGGTTTCGTCCGACAGCCCAGAGCTTCGGCTCCGGCGCGCCTCGCGCCACGGGATCTTTCCAAAATCCAAGTTTCTGTTTGCCGCCGGTTCGCGCCGCGCACGAGCGCCGTTCCTCTAATAACGCCTGCTTGTCGCGAAAGGTGTGTCAATTCATCCTGCTCATTGCCGATGTTTCTCTTGTAGCCGTGCCGGCCGCTGCCCTGCCGGGCCGCTTCCGGTTCACCTCAACCCAAACCCGCCGCATTGGAGGCTGCCGATTCCTTTGAAGATCGCTCTGGAAATCACGCCCAATCTTGAGCCCCTGTTCGGGACTCGCGATGAAAACCTCAGGTTGATGGAAGATAGGCTCGGCGTGCGGATCGATCTCCGTTCCGACGCCGTTCATGTGGAGGGACCGGGAGAGGGCGTGGCGCGCGTACAGCGCATCTTCCAGGACTTCGAGGCCTTGCGCAAGCAGGGCATCAATCCTCACAACGGCGAACTGAACGGGATGCTGCGCCTGGTGGTGGCGGATGCGGCAACCACGCTGCGTTCGCTGGCCGACAGCGGCAAGCAGCGCTCCGCGGGGGTGAAGCGCAGCGTGCAGCCGCGCTCCATCAATCAGCGCAAATATGTCGAGGCCATTGAGCAGAACGACATGACCTTCGGCGTTGGACCGGCAGGCACCGGCAAGACTTACCTTGCGGTGGCTATGGCCGTCGCTGCAATCAATGCCAAGAAGGTGAGCCGCATCGTGCTCGTCCGCCCCGCGGTCGAGGCCGGCGAGAAGCTTGGCTTCCTTCCCGGCAGCCTGCAGGAAAAGGTGGATCCCTATCTGCGCCCGCTCTACGACGCGCTCTACGACCTGCTCGATCCCGAGAAGGTGGACAAGATGCTGGAGAAGAACGTGATTGAAGTTGCGCCGCTGGCCTTCATGCGCGGCCGCACGCTGAATGACGCCTTCATCATCATGGACGAGGCGCAGAACACAACTGTCGAGCAGATGAAGATGTTCCTCACCCGCATGGGCGCCAACTCCAAGGCGGTCATCACCGGCGACATCACGCAGATCGATCTGCCCAACCCGCGCAAGTCCGGGCTGCTGGATGCGATCAATGTTCTGGGCGGCGTGGAGGGCATTCACTTCTGCCACTTCGAGGATTCCGACGTGGTGCGGCACGCGCTGGTGCAGCGGATTGTGCGTGCCTATGAAAGCGCCAAGCCGCAGCAGCAGGAACTGCCCTTGGCGCTGGGCGAGACAATCGACGGCGCGCCGCAAACGCAGGACAACCGGACGCAGGCGCAGCCCGCGCACCCGCCCAAACCGCAATGACGTTTTATTTCGCGTAGAATTAAAGATGAGTCGGGGCCGTCCGCCGCGGCGGACGGCCCCGAGCACGATGATCCTCCTTGACCCACAACTTTCGTCCTCCGCCGCGGCAGACGCGCCGAAGGCAACTTTGGCGAAGCGGGCGGGTGCCTTCGGCTCTGTGTCAGATTTCAAAACAAATCCACGGGATATCCGGTTACCCTCAGCGCGTACGCTGTCTCGCTTTCTTGCCGCGGCACAGCAAGCCGTTCGCTTAAAGGGGCAAGTGACAGTTCTGCTTACCACCGACGCAGCGATCCGTAAACTCAACCGGCAATTCCGCGGCAAGAACAAGGCTACGGACGTGCTTTCGTTTCCGGCTTCCGGGGTTGGGGCTGAAGGGGTTGCGGGCGACCTGGCCATCAGCGTGACCACAGCCCTGAGCCAGTCGGCCGACCAAGGACACTCGCTTTCAACGGAGATCAAAGTGCTGGTGCTTCATGGGCTGCTGCATCTGGCCGGGTACGATCACGAGGTCGATGACGGCAAGATGGCGCGGCGGGAACGGCTGCTGCGGGCGAAATTGCGTCTGCCGCGAGGGCTGATTGAGCGTGCGGATGTGTCGACGAAGGCAGCTTCGAAAGGGCATGACTTTAGCCATCCCGCAAAAGGTTCCGAGAAGATTCGGGCTTTAGCCCCCGAGGGAATACAACTTGCGCGAAAGGCGTTGCCTCAGGGGCTAAAGCCCAAAAACTCCTCTAGCTCACAATCGGCACGACTAAAGTCGAGCCCTTTCAAAACCCCAGCAATGGCGAAAACACAGGCGAAGGCCAAACGGCCATGAGCACCCTGGCCATCTGCATGGTTCTTTTGCTGGCGGCGGTGGAAACGCTGGCCTCCTACATTAGCCGCGTCTACGCCGAGTTCGGCAAAATCCTTACGCGCGAGATCGAAGAGAATCTCGATGCGTGGGAGGAACTGATTGAGCCGCAGCTGGGGTTGAGCCGCGAGCACGCGGCCATCTCCGCGGCCGTGGTGCAGCAACTTGCGCTGGGCGTTATCGCACTCGAATTCGGCGCCGTGCTGTTCGATCGCGGCCCGCACTTCGGGCGGCCCACATACGCGGAGATTGCGCAGGCCGTGCTCGGCGTGGTTCTCGTGGTCGTTTTCTGCAACCAGGTATTGCCCTCGATCCTCTTCAACCGCACCCGTGGGCGCTGGGTCCGGCGGCTGGCTTGGCCGATTCGCCTGCTGCTGTGGCTGATGACTCCCATCACCGTCTTCGTCCGCTTCTTTTTTTCGGTTGCCTCCTTGGCGGAGACGCCGGTCAGCGACGAAGAGGAAGCTGCCGTGGACGTGGAGGCGCTGCTCGAAGCCGGCGAGGAAGAAGGCATTCTTGAGGAGAGCGATCGCGAACTGGTGCGTTCGGCCGTAGAGTTCGGCGACAAGCTGGTGCGCGAGGTGATGACTCCGCGGCCGGAGGTATTCGCGGTCCCCGCCGACATTACACTGGAGAAATTTCTGGAGATGCTGCGCGAGCACAATTTCTCGCGTGTGCCTGTCTACTTCGGATCGCTGGACAACGTGACCGGCATCGCCTTCGCGCACGACCTGCTGCAGATTACCGATGAAGAGGCGCGCACCCGCACGGTCGCCAGCATCGAGCGCGAGGCCGCGTTTGTGCCGGAAACCAAGCGCGGTTACGAGCTGCTGCGCGAGATGCAGCGCGAGAAGCAGCACATGCGCGTGGTGATCGACGAGTACGGGGGCGTCTCCGGCCTGGTGACCATCGAAGACCTGCTGGAAGAAATCGTGGGCAATATCGGCGACGAGCACGAGGAAGAAATCTCCATTGAAGAACCGCAACGCGAACCCAATGGCGTTTGGCTGGTTCCGGGCAGCTTTCCCGTAGATCAGCTTGCCGACCTCTTCGGCGAACCCGTCGAGGCCGGCGATCAATACGAAGCCACAACGCTGGGCGGCCTGGTGAGCGAGATCGAGGGTCGCATTCCGCTAGCCGGCGAAGTTGTAATGCTGGAGCCAGCCGGAATGCGGATGGAGATTGTGGCTTCCACCGATCGGCGCGTGGAGCGGCTGCGGGTGTTTCCGCCGGCTAGTGTCGAGATTCCTTCGTCTTGACGTGGCGCGGCCACCTTTTTCGCAGTCGCGCTGAGCGGAGCGAAGGAGTTGGTTGCTATCACGGGGCAGATGGCGTCCAGATGAGAACACCCTACTGCCAATTCATCCCGGATAATAGATGGTCAGGAGTTGTATCCCTTTGAAATCTGGATTTGTCGCAATTCTAGGCCGACCCAACGCCGGCAAAAGCACGTTGCTGAATGCGCTTACGGGCGAAAAGGTAGCCATTGTCTCGGCCAAGCCGCAGACTACGCGCAACCGCATTGCCGGCGTGGTGGAGGTGGCTGCGCAAAAGGGAGTACACCCGGCGGCGCAGATCGTGTTTGTAGATACGCCCGGCGTGCACAAGCCCGGTTCGCATCTGGATCGGCGCATGCTGCAGGAAGTCTACGAGGCGCTCGAAACGCGGGACGTGGTGCTGGTGTTGATGGACGCGACGCGGAAGGTGCAGTTGGAGGCGGCTGCTCCCGACGAAAGAGCGGAGAGTGAATCCCCGGTCTCAGAATCGAGACCGGGGGCACCCGGCGATCACAAGCATGAGCGGACCAACTGGGCCAGCGAAGACGAGTTTCTCTTCGGATTGATTCGCAAGGTCGACTGCCCGGTGTTTCTGGTGCTCACCAAAATCGACCTCGTCCCCAAAGACCACCTGCTGCCGTTGATCGACACGCTGACGAAGCATTTCAATTTTGCGCAGATCATTCCCGTCAGCGCCCGCAAACGCGACGGGCTTGACCTGCTGGTGCGCAAGATCGTGGATGCGCTGCCCAAAGGCGAGCGCTATTACCCGCCAGATCAATATACGGATCAGCCGCAGCGCTTCATGGTCGCAGAGTTGATTCGGGAGAGCATTCTCGTAGAGACCGGCGAGGAAGTCCCTTACGCATCGGCGGTGGTGATTGAGCGATTCGAAGAGCCGAAACCGTTTGTCCCGCGGAAAAAGGGCGCAGTCCCCGCGCGGCCCCCGCTCACGCGCATCGCCGCGGCCATTTACTGCGAGCGGGCGGGGCAGAAAGCGATTCTCATCGGCAAGGGTGGAGCGAAGCTGAAGGAAATCGGCACCGCGGCTCGCCGCAAGATCGAGTCGCTGCTGGGCACGCGCGTTTATCTCGAGCTGCACGTGATCGTGGAACCGAACTGGCGCGAGTCGAAAAGCTTCGTCGAATCGCTTGACTGGCGGAACCAACTGGAGCGGTTGGGCGTAGAACAGAATACGGAGCCGGATTCAGAAGAGAAATGAGGCTGACTTGTATGCATCGGCAGTTGGTTGCAAGTGACGGAAGTTCAAATCGATCGATCAGAACCGTTCGGATGTTGATAGTCTCTGCATTAGGGCGCTCTGAATCAGCCACCGGCATTCCCTCAGGGGCTAAAGCCCGGGTTCATTTTGTGGCGCTTGCGGCACGGCTAAAGCCGTGCCCTTTCAAAACGAAGACTTAATCAGCGGTTCTCTAGACTTGGTATACGCATGAAGATGGCTTGGAAATCGGCAGCATTTGCAGAGCGGTTTACCCTCTGCTGGCTCGCGCTCTTCTGCGTCTCCTCGATCTTTTCTTCGGCCCAAACCTCAGCGGCTACTTCGCCCGCGGCGAGTTCTGCACCCAATTCCTCGACGACGCGCATCCACGGCACCATGATCCTCGATGCGCTGTGGCGTTTTCAGGTCGGCGACGATCCGCGTTGGGCCGACCCTGCATTCGACGATTCTGCGTGGCCCACCGTTACGCTGAGTCAGGCGTTGTCTGAGCAGGGCTTCGACGCGTATTCCGGCTATGGATGGTACCGGCTGCGCGTGCAGCCCCAACAGCTTTCTCAGTTCAACGTTCCCGGCAATCCGCCGTTGGACCTTCTTGTCACGGGCGACTCCATCGGCCAGTTCGCAGTGTATGTGAACGGAGTCGAGTCGGGCCACACACAAGGCATGAGCGACAATCCGTCCATGTATCAATCGCCGCCGCTTATTGTGCATCTATCGACGCCCGCTGCGGATGGCTCCATTGTGCTGGCCATTCGCACCTGGGCCGGCCCCAGTGCAACAATTCGCCGCGGCCTGATCGGCAGGGTCGAGTTGGGCGCGCCGGACGATATTGCCGACAAGCTCACCGCCTCCACGGACCGCCGATGGAATCAGCACCTGCTTGCCGGAATCGGAGTGAGCTTCCTGTTCTTGTGCGTAGCTGTGCTCGGCTTCACGCTCTACATGGCCCAGCGCAAACACGCGGAGTATCTGTGGCTGGCATTGCTTTGTCTTTCCGTTTCTTTCATGGGTGCAAGCGAAACTTTTTATGGCCTCGCGCTGCTGCCGTACTCGGTCTTTTATGTCCTCAATCTCTGGGCCGGCCGCATCTTCATGGCCTCCACGGTGGAGTTCATTCTTCGTTTTACGGGTAGCGAATACCGCCGGGTGGTGCGCATCTTTCAGATCTGCGTCCTCGCCTTGCCGATCCTGGCATTGCTTCACCTGGAACAGATTTACGAGTATCTGTCCGTCTCTTCTGAAGTGGTATTCACCATTCTTGTCACTGTTTTGCTCTTCCGCGCGTGGCGGCGCGGACGCCCTGACGCCGGCGTCATGCTCGTGCCCTTTTTCCTAGCGGCCACGGCCGATTCGCTCGACACGGTCGTCGATTACGCCGTCAGCAAGCACTGGATCGCCGAACAATACGCCTTCCATGAATTTCACCTGGGCCCCATTGCATTCCCCATCAGCATCGTGACTTATGCGGTGTTTCTCGGCAGCCTGCTGGCGGTCATCTTCTATCGCTTCATTCACGTCAGCCAGGAAGAACAACGCTCTTCCGCCGAGATTGAAGCCGCCCGCAGCGTCCAGGCCATGCTCATTCCCACGCAGTTGCCCTCGAATCACAACTTCATGCTGGAAAGCGCATACCTGCCCGCCAACGGCGTTGGTGGAGACTTCTTTCAGGTGCTCCCGCTGGCCGACGACTCGATGCTGATCGTGGTGGGCGATGTGAGCGGCAAGGGACTGCAGGCAGCCATGAATGCAAGCACCCTGGTGGGCGCGTTGCGCAACGAGATATCGCACGATCCGGCCACTGTGCTCAACCGGCTCAACAACGTGCTGCTGGGCGCGGAAGCTGGGCCGGGCGCGCCGATCAACCAAAAGGCGGCGAGCTTTGCAACCTGCGTGTGCGCCCGCGTCTATCCTGACGGGACCATGGTCATTGCCAACGCCGGCCACCTGCACCCCTATCGCGACGGCCGCGAGATGGACCTGGCAGCCGACTTGCCCCTGGGCGTGATCCCCAACATTCAATATGAGCAGGCGACGTTTCAGCTCGAAGTGGGGGACCGGCTCATCTTTCTCTCCGATGGTGTTGTCGAGGCCGCCAACGCGCACGGCGAACTCTTTGGCTTCGAGCGGACGCAGCAGGTGAGCAACGAGAGTGCGCGTTACATTGCCCAGACCGCAAAGCGCTTCGGCCAGACCGACGACATTACCGTCGTGTCGATGTACTTTGCTGCGCGCTCGGCGCATCGCAATCCGCACAAGGTGACTCAGGAAGTCTGATCAAGCCGGAATCTACCAATCGAAGCGCGAAAAGGCGCCCGCGTCAGGGAATCTTCATACCCCGCGAACATGCCCACGCCCATTTGTTTTCGCCGCATACATGCGCGCGTCCGCGGCGCCGATGACGGCGTGCACGGTGAGGCCGTCGGCGGGCGCAGTGGACACACCGATGCTTGCGCTCACTCGCAGCTTCAATCCCGGCCGGATCAGAAAGCGCGTTTCCATCAGCGCGCGAAGCAATTCCGTGCAATGCTCCCGCGCCGCTACAGCAGCGGTCTCCGGCATCAGAACCACAAACTCGTCGCCGCCGTAGCGGAAGCACAGACTGCCCACGCTGCATAACTCCTGCAACCTTCGGCCAGTGTGCGCCAGCAGGTCGCTGCCCACCAGGTGCCCGTGCGCGTCGTTGACCAGCTTGAAGCAGTCCAGATCAAGAAAGGCCAGGCTCACCGGAAGCCGCCGCCTGGCACACCGCTCCAATTCTCTGCCAAGAACGTCGTAGAGATGCCGCGCGTTGTAGAGCCCGGTGCAATCGTCGGTGATGCTCAAGTGCTGAATGCGCGCCACGTCGCGCGCGTTCTCAATGGCGATGGCCGCGTGGTCGGCCAGGATGTGCAGAAACGCGATGGTGTAGTCAGTCATGCGGTCGGCGCGCGGATTGAAAATCTGGATCACCCCGTGCGTTCCCTTGCGCCCGCGCAGCGGCATGGCGATGACCGAGCGAACGCGTCGCGGCTTCACACCCTGTCCGCGGCTCAGCCGCGGATCGCTGTCGGATTCAGGAACGATGAGCGTTTCGCCGTGCTCGACCACCCAGCCGGCCACGCCTTCGCCCACCTTTACGCGCAGATCGCGCAGGCTCTCCTGCTCTCCGCCCGCGGCAATGGCGTAGTAGAGCTCTTGCGTGGCTTCGTCCAGCATCAACAGCGTCCACAACTCCGCCTCGATGGTGCGCTCCATGTGTTCCAGGATGGTGCGCAAAATAGTATCGAGATCGAAACTCGATGTGAGCGAACGCGTCAACTGGTGAAAAACAAGCAAATCTGCGAGCGGGATACGGTTTTCCGTCTCGTTCGTCATTCAAGGAACCCAATGCGGGGGAAGACTTGAGTGCATTTTGTCACATCGAGACGGGATTGGCATAGATAGCACCGTAAACGGCCAGTGCGCATCCGGATTTGCGGGCCGGCAGCTTTGCGCTCAGCCGCCGATATGCACCATGGACCGCGAAGGCTTCAGGAATCCCGGCTCGCCGATGTGGTGGCGCGCTTCTTTCCCCTGCACAGTTCGGTGAATGAATGCGCGCAGTTCCGTGTCCGGTTCGCCGGCGCGCATGCGCCCATAAAGGTCGTGCTCCAACTGGGAAAAGAGGCAGGTGCGAATTTTGCCGTCGGAGGTGAGGCGCACCCGGCTGCACGCGCCGCAGAATGCCTGGGTGACGGGAGCGATGATGCCGATCTCGCCCTTCCCGTCGTAAAAAGTATAGCGGCGCGCCGTCTCGCTGGCTTCGCGCGGAGGCAGTTCGACCAGGGTTAGAATCCGCCCGATGCGTTCGACAATCTCGGCAAGCGGAATCACGATCTCCGGCGTCCACAGGCGCCCTTCTTCGAGCGGCATGAACTCGATGAAGCGGACGACCACGTCTTCTTCGCGCGCAAAATGAGCGAATCCTTCAATCTGGTCGTCGTTGAAGCCACGCAGCAGCACGCAGTTGATTTTGAGCGGCGTCAAGCCCGCCGCGCGCGCGGCGCGAATGCCGCCGAGGACCTTGTTGAAGCTGCCCGGAACGCGGGTGATGCGCTCGAAGGCGGGCGCTTCCACTGCGTCCATGCTCACTGTCACGCGATTCAGCCCGGCAGTCTTGAGGGGGCCGGCGAGCGAGTCAAGCAGGTGTCCATTGGTGGTGAGCGCCAGTTCCAGCGGCTCGCCGGTCACGGTGCGCACCCGTGCCAATTCCGCGACCAGTTCAACCACGCCGCGCCGCAACAGCGGCTCGCCGCCGGTGAGACGCACCTTGGTGATACCAAGATCGACGAAGAGCCGGATCAGGCGCAGGTATTCTTCGATGCGGAGTTCGGCGTACTGCGCGCCCACCTCACCCGTGCGGCAATAGACGCATTTGTAATTGCAGTTGTCGGTAATGGAGACGCGGAGATCGTGTATGACCCGGCCGTGGCTGTCAGTGAGGCGGGTAATGGTGTGACCTGCGGATGCAATCGGGGAAACAGAAGCCATCTTAAACTACAAGGCTATACTGTTTTCGCCAAAATTGCCCGCGGCACTCGTGCCGAGGATGAGCGGGCAGAGGCCGAAAGCAGTCCGCGTCAGGAACCGCTGGGCAGGGGCGGTTGCACGAGGAAGTCCAGAAGCGTTGCGTAGGGATCGAGCGCCGGGTTGGTTTGGGAGAGGTCCAGGCAGCCGCCGGCGCAGTCGCCCGCATATTGCCAGGCGAGGATCGGGCACGGCAAGCCGATTTTGGGTATGACCAGGCCGTCATCCCAGTCGGGTACAGCACTGCATCCTTCGGAGATGTAGTGGGCAATCCAGGCTCCCCCGCAGTCCGCGCCGTTGGCCACGGCCTGCGCCAGCACTTGCCAGGTGGCGATGTCGCTGCGGCTGGCATAGATGCAGGGACGAATCGTAACCTTGCCGCCGGTTGCATTGCCGCTGGTTTCGGTCAGCCCCTTTGCCCATGCGGTGTAATAGTCCAGCGAAAGACTTGGCTTTCCCTCCACATCGAGAAACATGAAGAAGGTGTTACCCTGGGCGGCCAGGGCATCCACGCCGAAACTGGATAGAAAGTCTTCGGCATTCCCCGCTGCATCGGCAGCGCCCTGAGCCGAGCTCCCGTTCACGTTGCACGTCTGGCGGGCAATGGGCAGCACCCGGATACCAGAAGTGTTGAGCGCCGCGCTTTCAAGGGCGTGGCGATACTCGGCGCAGCTGGTAGTTTGTGGACTGGTAAAGTAGCGTCCCCAGAATGCGGGTACGGCGCTGAATTGGCTAATTGCCAATTGGATCAGGTTTCGATCCTGCGCCTGGCTGGTGACCGGCACAGAACTGTCGACTCCCGGCAAACCGACGGCCACGACTGCCTCCAGTTTCTTTCAGGTTGCCTCGGAAATGGTTGGCGCGAAGTGCCGAATCGCGAACTCAGTCGATGCGCGGGGTTCCTTTTCGCAGCACAATTCCGGTGATGCCGAAGACCACGATGATTCCCACCGCGATGGCGAAGTAATAGGCCATGGGATGCGCCCAGCCGGGGGAGTAGCTCAGATCCTGGCCGATCCACAACAACAGCACGGTGGCAATGACGGCAAACTGGCCGGCGATCACCAGGAAGGTATGACCCAGGTCGCGCCGCTTATCCAGCGCCTCCACCTGGTCGGGTGTCAGGTTGCGCTCTTCGGGGGGAAGCAGGGAATTTGCCATCGTGTCTCTCCTCAACATTGGGCAGGCCGCGAGTTGAGCTGTCCGCTGCGGGGCCCGATTGCAGTCAGTTTTGATTCAACCACAGGTTGCACGGGCTGCGCCAGCGGCTGCAGCGAAACCGGAGTCGATGCATCCAGAAACCGCAGCCTGCAAGTCGATGCGACCAACTGGGAGCGGCGAACCTGCTCAAAGCTCGACGGGACAAGGTCACTCTGGTTTCGCTCTTAGTACTACAGTTGTATTTCGCTCAATTTTTTGGGGACGGCCAAAGGCCCGGGCCTAAAGGCCAAGTAAATTCGCCATCTTTCAGGGGGTTAAAACCCCCTGCTCCCTCCGCGATCTGAAACTGTAGTATTAGGAACCTCCGAACAAGTGCTGTTTTCAGAGTCTGAACTCCCCCAGGGGCTAAAGCCCATTGATTTTGCAGGCTTTATCGGCACGACTGAAGTCGTTCCCTTTCAAAACCGGACTTAATCAGAGGTTCCCTAAAGCAAGAATCGGTGATAATCGCGGCCGCCTATTCCGATAGGAAGGCCAGCGTCTGCAGTTGGGTAATCTCAAACGGCTTGCGGCAGCGAATGTTGGCGCAGGAGACTTTGTCGTCGCGGCGCACCATATAGGACTGCGCTTTGGCAAAGCGGGCCCGGTCGCGCTCGTCCGCGCCGCGCGGCAGCTGCGGCCGCTTGCGGCGAACCACCCAGGTAACTTTGTATTCGCCCGCCTGGCCGCACTTGGGGCAGATCAGGGTGTGGCTGCGTTGTTCCGTAGTCTCGTTAAAAAATTCCCGCTCTTCCATAGTCTCCGGCACTTCCCCTCAAGCCGATTCTATTCCATACTGATGCCTGCCCATAACGGAACTCGAAGCCGGAATCGAAAGCCGGAAACCGAAGCAGGACACATGACCAAGCGCAAGCCCGGAAAGTTTTCCGTCACCAAGGCCGTGAAGGCCAACGCCCGCGAGCGCGTGGGCCAGCCCAAGCCTTCGCGGGTCGTAGATACGGAGCCGCGCACCGGCCGCGAGACCAAGCACAAGCCCAAACTCGAAGAGATCGTTCAGCGGGAGGAGTAACCATGGCCAAGGCGGTCGCTTCGACTTTCGACAGGCGTTGCGACGTTTCTGAGCGGACTCTCATTTGGGATGTCGGATGGACTCAACCTGTGTAAGACGGGCGGTCTGTGCTGTGAGACAGCAAGACTGAGCTGCAGGCATCCCGACGTTTTGGAGAGTTGGCTGTAAGACACCCATTCAAGCCCGCAGTCGGACAGCGTGGGACGTTGTGTGGAATTCAATTCGCGCTTGGTGGTCTTCGGGGGATCGCGGACGGGTTCTATGCCTGGCACTCGATCCGCCGTAACACTGTCTTACAAGGTGTTGGACAGGTTTCCCGGGAGGAATCGTACGGACTTACCGCTTGTTTTACGTCGTTTGGCGGGTGCAAGACAGAAAATGGCGCACATCTTTCACGGTCCACCATTTGTCTTACTTCCGTCTCTCGCTTGCCTTACAGCCGTCTTACATTGTCCTGCAGTATTCGATAAGGGTCTTACAACGGCGGACATTTGTGTTCGCTTGTCTCACGGCGGCAAGACGGCGTGTCCCTCGGCACAGCGCAAGGCTCCGCAAAACGCGCTCAAGCTACTTGGAATCAGATGTTTGGAGGATTGAAGAAGCGGCTGGATACGTCCTACGGCTGTTTTGCAGGTTGCGCGTCCAGCCACGAGGCCAGTTCAGTATGGCCGCGGTCTCGCGCAAAGTCAGCCGCTGTTTTGCCCGCGTCGCTCTTGCAATGCAGATCGGCTCCATTCGCGAGAAGCAGTTCCACAAGGTCTCTGCGATTGGCGATCGCGGCGGAGAAGATGGGCGTGAACCCGCCCGCCTGCGTCGTGTTAACTGGCGCGCCATGTTCGAGCAGCAGCCTGACCGTTTCCGCATTTTTGCCCAGCGCCAGCACCGCGTGCAGCGGCTGATTCTGCTGCGGATTGCGGCTCACCGCGTCGACGTGCGCGCCGGCTGAGAGAAGCGTGGAAATCGCCGCGGGCGTTCCGAAAGCCGCCGCAAGATGCAGAGCCGTCCAGCCATCGCCGGAAAAGTCCTGCACCAGTTCCGGCTCCTTGTCAAGCAAACTCCGCAGCAGCGCTTCGTCTCCAATGGCTGCGGCTTCAAAGATGTCGAGTGCAATTCCCTCGGCCGCCAGTCGAGCAATGAGAAAGTCGCGCACCAGCACCTGCCCGCAATAGACGGCCCACAGCAGCGCGGAGACTCCCTGCGGGTCATGCCAGGCAGCAAGCGCGGGGTCAGCTTGCACCTGATCGGCGACCTCGGCCGTAGCGCCCTGCTGGATCAGTTTGAGAAAAGGCGAGCTCATGGGTCAGTTAAGGATGCGCCACGCTGTAGGGCCCTGGCAACACCGGAGTTGACGGTTTGTCCTTGTCCGCCGTCTCGGGAGTGCCCTGGACCGCAGTCCGTTTCGAGAAGATGCGGAACTGCACCACCAGGTCGAGCATCACCGGGACCGCTTGCCCGTTCTTCATCGCCGGCGAAAATTTGGCTTTGCGGATCGCCGCCACGGCGTTCTCATCGAGTCCGAAGCCGATGGGTCGGGCCACCGCGATCTCGCCCGGCTTGCCGTCGGCGTCGATCACAGTGTGATAGAGGGCCATGCCGGCCACGCCTGCGCTCTGCGCAAATTCGTTCGAATCCGGCTCGAAGCTGGTGAGCAGGTGCGCCTTCTCATCCACGGTGTTCTGGCGCAGAATCGACGGGTCCGCAGGCCGGTAGTCGGCCTTGGCTGCCGCACCCTGGTAGTAGAGCTTCCAGAAGACGGGCATCGCGGCCATCATACGCTGGTCCAGGCCCGGAGCGAAGATGGCGTCGAGGGCATCGCGCAGCAGGCGGTTGGCGTGGGCCTGCGAAGTGGTGGTGGTCACGCTGGAGGGGTCGGAAGGGCGCTCGGCCTCGGATGCGGCGGCAATGGAGGCCTTGAGCTGGTCGGCCTCGCTCATCTCGTCCGGCTCGGTTGCCGAGGGCGCGGCCGCTGCGCCGGAGGAGGTTGTCTCCGCCGCCGGTGCTTGCTGAGCCTGGGGCGCCTGTTCAGGCGTTGCCTGCGCGGCTGCAACCGCCGGGGCCTGGGAAGCGGATGGGGAAGGAACAGCTGTTTGGGCTCCCAGCGCAATCCCCGGTCCAGCCCCCTTTGCGTGGGCGGGCGCCCCCGCCCCCAGCTTGCCCTTTTCCTTCGCGGACTCCTCTTTTTTCTTCTTTGGGTTTACCACCAATTCGCGGTCAATGGTGATTTTGACCACCTTCTTCTTGGGCGTGATGCGAACCTTATCGAAGGAGGTCGACGAGTCTTCGTATGCCAGCTGTTCGTTGAAATGCAGCCCGTAGCGCGCGCCTTCCATCTCCACTTTGTGCTTGGTCAGCCGCACGTGGTCGATCTGGATGACGCTCAGCGTGTACGAACCCTGCGGAGAGTGGCCGACAATACGGCCATGCTCGTCGAAGTTGAGCGTATCTCCCAGATAGCCGCCGCGGAGGTAGATCTGCTTGCCCACCAGCATCTGTTTCAGCTCTTCTTCGCTGATGCTGGCTGGCTGGCTGGTGCTGGCTGCTTGGGCCGGTTGTGCCGCCGGGTTCGCGGCGGGGGCTGGCTGGGCTGCCGGAGCTGGCTGTTGTGTAGGTGCGGGCGCAGCCGTTCCCGGAGCCGGACTCTGCGCAGCGTCCGGAGTCGCCGGGTTCGCGTTCGGGGCGGGCTGCTGGGGCGTTTCCGTCTGTGGCTGCTGCGCGAGCGCGCCGAGCGGCAACGCCAGCAGAGCGCACAGGACAAGCGCGGCGCGCCTGCGTGAGGAAGCCGGGGCAGTTCGGAGGAGACCGGGAGCCGTCAACATGGGGGAGCCTTCGAGGCCCACTTTATCAGGATTTGGCCTCTCTGCGATCCACTTTCGGCGTGAATGACCTATTAGTTGCAGCCCAGGTTTTCGGTGCCGTTACTTTCCGTTCCTATTTTGGTGCAATCGCCAGAGAATCCGCCGGAACAGGCCCAGAATGCGGCGCGTGTCGCGCTCCGTCGGAGCCAGCCTTCGCAGCAGCAGACGCAGGTCGTGGCGGTTGGCCGCCTGCATGGACCGCGGTGAGTAGCCGGCAGCAGTCATGGATTCTTCAATGACATTCGCGAGCCGGTCAAGGCTGCCGGAGAGTGCGGCTGGCGCTTGCTCCTTTGCATCATCCATCGACTCAGGCCTGGCGACGCCCTGATGCGAAAACACACGCGAGGCCAGCTCGTAGAGACAGACGGCAACGGCCTGGCCCAGATTCATTGAGGGCTGGCGCGGATCGGTCGGGATCTCCACCAGAAACTGGCACCAGGAGAGGTCTTCACGCGTGAGCCCGTGCTTTTCCGGACCAAAGACCATCGCCACGCGGCCACCGCGGTCAAGCTCTGGCGCGATCAGCGGCGCCACCGCCGGCAGCGGAACCACCCGCTGTTCAGGCTTGCGATGGGTAAGCGTTCCCGTCCCGACCACCAGCGTGCATCCGGCCACGGCCTCCGCCAGAGTCGCGGCTTCTTTCGCATCTTCGAGAAGCTCCGGCGCTCCGACGGCCGAGCGCGCCTCGCGCCAGTGCGGAGCGAACGGCGCAACCACTGTCAGATGCTCAAAGCCGAAGTTGGCCATGGCCCGCGCCACCGCTCCTATATTGAGCGGGTTGCGCGGCGAGACCAGCACGACTTCGACGGATTGGGCATGAGCGGCCAAGAAACGATTGTAGTGCGGGGCCATTGCTACACTGCATTTACATATGGCCCTGAACACGGATTCCGGAACGGATTCTCTTTCTATTGCCGCTGAATCACTGTGCGCAACGGCGCGGTGGTGCTACACGCGCGGCTGGGTTCCGGCCACCAGCGGGAACTTCAGCGTGCGTCAGGGCGAACGGACTCTTATCACCGCGAGCGGCCTCGACAAGGGCGCTCTCACGCCGGCGGGGCTGCTGGAAGTGGACCTCGAAGGCCGCTTGGTGAAAGGAGCCGGCAAGCCATCCGCGGAGACCGGGTTGCACCTGGTGCTCTACAAATCGCGCCCGGCGGCCGGTGCAATTCTGCATGTGCATTCGGTGTGGAACACGCTGCTTTCCGGTTTCCACGAAGCGGCGGGCTTTGTGGCGCTCAGCGGCTACGAGCTGCTCAAGGGACTATCGAACGTGGCCACTCACGAACACGTCGAGCAGGTGCCGATCCTCGCCAATTCTCAGAATTACGCAGAGCTCACCGCCCAACTGGCTGCCGCGCTCCAAAAATATCCGGACGCGCACGGGGTTCTCCTCAGCCGGCACGGGCTTTATACTTGGGGGGAATCGGTGGCCGAGGCGCGGCGGCATCTCGAGGCTTTGGAGTTTCTCTTCGAGGTGGAAGGCCGAAAGGCGCTGCCGGGTCAGGCGTAGGCGGTCGCACACAGGATTTCGTGCTTTCCGAAGTTTCGATTCAAGGAGCAGGTATGGCTATTCTCCGATTTCCGAGCGAGGATCGAGTGATTGACGACGAATCCGAGATTCGCATCAGCCTGGCCGCGCTGGGCATCGACTACGAGCGCTGGGATCTGTCCCGCGTGCCTGCGGACGCAGCGGCCGGAGCGGCGCTCGCGGCCTATTCGGAAGAGATCGACGACCTGAAACGGCGCGGCGGATACGTAACGGCTGACGTCATCGATGTGAACCCCGAAACGCCCAACCTCGACGCCATGCTTGCCCGATTCGACAAGGAGCATACGCACTCCGAAGACGAGGTGCGCTTCATTCTCGCCGGGCGGGGAATCTTCTTCCTGCATTTGGGCGAAAAAGTGGTTTCCGTCGAGGTCGGCCCCGGCGACGTGCTGCGTGTGCCGAAGGGAACCACGCACTGGTTCACGCTCTGCGAAGACCGCCGCATCCGCGCCATCCGCTGGTTCCAGGACAGTGCCGGCTGGACGCCGCAGTACACCGGCTCAGGGGTCGATAACGAGTTTCAGCCGCTCTGCTTCGGCCCCGCTTACTTTGGCCCGCGCGCGGACAGCAGCCTGCGCGCATGAGTACGGAGTTGCCGCAGGTTTATTTGCTTGATATCGAGGGCACAGTCGCTCCCATTTCATTCGTCTACGAGCAACTCTTCCCCTATGCTCGCGCCCACTTTGCGGAATTCTTGGAACGAAACCAATCGAACCCGGCCGTGGCAGCCGATCTAACCTTGCTCGCCGCAGAGAATCGCGCCGAGATCGAATCCGGGCGCCCCACCTTCGACGTGGCTTCGTCGCGGCTAAGGTGGGAGAATGCTGTCCCTTATCTCAACTGGCTCATGGACCGCGACCGCAAATCCACAGCGTTGAAGAGCCTTCAAGGCAGGATATGGAAGTCCGGCTTCGAATCGGGCGAATTGAAGGGAGTTCTTTTCCCCGATGTCCCCGAAGCTCTGCACCGCTGGTCCGCAATCGCCAGAGTCGCCATTTACTCGTCGGGTTCGGTCGAGGCCCAGCGCCAGGTGCTCCGCCACTCCATCTTCGGCGACTTGACCGGCCCGATCGCCGCCTACTTCGACACCCGCACCGGGCCCAAGCAGGCAAGCCCCAGCTATGCGGCCATTGCTGCCGCCATGAATGTCAGGCCCGATGAAGTGCTTTTCTTCTCTGACGTAGTGCGTGAACTGGACGCGGCCCGCCAAGCCGGCTGCCAGACGCGGCTAGTGGCGCGTGAAGGGAACGCACCGGTGGAAGACGCGCATGGCCACGCCACCGTTGAATCATTTGCGGCCCGCTAGCTTCTAAGTAAAGTGATCTTTTCCAATCCAGCAGAGACGGCGTTGACCGAACTGACAAAGGTTCCGTGGGTGCGCTTTGCTGTGCTTGCTCTCAGCTCGATCTTCTTCCTTGTAGACCCGTTCGCAGCTATCCCTTCCTTTCTGGCCATTACCGAGAGCGCCGATCCAGAGCGCCGCAAGCGCATGGCGCGCAAGGCCTGCCTCACTTGCTTCATCGTGCTCACCAGCTTCGCCCTGGGCGGGCAGCTGATCTTCCGCATGTTCGGCATCACGCTGCCAGCATTCGAGATCGCCGGCGGCCTGATTCTGCTGCTCATCGGCCTGGACATGCTGGAAGCCAAGCGATCGCCCACCCAGGAAGCCTCGGGCGATACCGAGGAAGCCTCGCTCAAGGAAGACGCCGGCATTGTGCCGCTCGGCATTCCCATGCTGGCCGGGCCGGGAGCAATCTCTTCCGTGATGGTGCTGGTCGGCCAGGTGCCGACTTTGCTGAATTGGGAGATGGGCGCGATTCTCGGGTCCATTGCGCTCACCAGCCTGGTGAGCTATTGGGTGCTGGCCGGAGCGGGACGAGTCCGCCAGGTGATGGGCGAGACCGGCATTCGCATCCTGGTGCGTATCATGGGCCTGCTGCTGGTGGCGCTGGCCATGCAGTTCTTCGTGAATGGGCTTACCGATCTGGGCGTCATTCAGCACCAACAGTGATTTGCATGCGATCAGATTTGCAGATCATTATGCGGCCATGTGTCGGACTTCATTGAGGGATTTCAAAATGGAGCGCCTTTCCCACAGAAATGCCGTCTTTCCACAGGGTGGGCGCTTGCTTTCCGGAGAGCGGGTTGCTATTCTCGGGAAGTTGCGGACGGTGCGAACAGATTAATCGTTCAGCGCTTGCAAACGGGGGTAGCATGTGCTACTCTTGGAAAGTTGTTCAGCATTAGCAAAGCAGTTCAGCCTCCCGGTGGCCGCGTGGCCTGCCCGTTAGGGAAGTGGGAAGCCAGCAAATGGAACTAGTTCGCTGGGTCAGGTGAGGCAAGAGCCCCTGAACCCCTGTAGGGAATCCCTAGAGAGAACAAGCCATTGCACGACCCAGGAGTTTTCTCCTGCGAGCCTTATCGGCTCGGGCGATTTTTGCGCTGGTCGATCTTTGATATTTTGCGCAGTGCGTGCCTTCGGGGCGGGGATTCATCCCTTCTCGGCTGGTCTGAAATTTGCGGCAGGGAACAACCGCCAACATTGAGTTGGAATGGGAGTTGGAGCGGCCCTGAGCAAGGAAAAGATTAGCTTGACATGAAGCTGGAACTCCGATAGCTTTAGAAGGTTCGCGCAAAAACGCCAGTTGTTGCTTCCATGACTAATGACGGGAGTAATAACGGCGAGCGCAACAAGTTCGAGGACACCCCGGCGTCACAGCCTGGGCCTCGATCCCAAAAGAGCCCGCTCAGGCGGTCAACTCTCAAGGATCTTTGACAAATTGGTTGAACATGCCAGTCGTGAGAAGGGATCAAGTTTGGCTTGATCATTCTCACAAGGTAAGAGCATCTGCGTGCACCCTCTTTTCCAGCAAGTCCGGGATTGAGATGCGCAGATGCCGTCGACCCCGATCTGACCTCCGTCAGAGACGGGTTGACATCAGGTTTCAAACGAGAGTTTGATCCTGGCTCAGAATCAACGCTGGCGGCGTGCCTAACACATGCAAGTCGAACGAGAAAGTGGAGCAATCCA
>Ga0302320_10003096_pt1 | contig 38759 bp, 29 predicted proteins | sample Bog_T0_3_FD_202130 | JGI IMG/M metagenome (GOLD analysis project Ga0302320, IMG submission 202130) | Peat permafrost microbial communities from Stordalen Mire near Abisko, Sweden - Bog_T0_3 | ecosystem: Environmental > Terrestrial > Soil > Wetlands > Peat | place: Sweden: Abisko, Stordalen Mire... | reverse complement strand
GCGTTTGCGTCCCCATGATCGCCGCCGGACAGCTCCAGGGCGTGATGTTGTTGGGGGACCGCGTTGGCGGCGTCCTCTTTTCGCTCCAGGATTATGACCTGCTCAAATGCGTCGGCGACCAGATTGCCGCCAGCCTCCTGAATTCACAACTTTCCCAGAAGCTCCTCCAGGCCAAGGAACTCGAGGCCTTTCAAACCATGTCCGCCTTCTTCGTGCATGACTTGAAAAACACCGCCTCCACTCTCAACTTGATGGTCCAAAATCTCCCCGTCCACTTTGACAACCCCGCCTTCCGCGAGGACGCCTTGCGCGGCATCGCCAAATCCGGCCAGCATATCAACAATTTGATCCGCCGCCTCAGTGTCCTCCGCCACGATCTGCGCATTCACCCGGAGGTCTCCGACCTGAATGATCTGGTTTCCAAGGTCCTGGCCAGTTGGAAAGGCGCCGCCGGCTTCCAATTGGCCGCCGAGCTTGGCTCCATCCCCAAGTTCCCGTTCGATGCCGAACAAATCCACAAAGTTGTCACCAACCTCGTCCTCAACGCCTCCGAAGCCGTCCCTCCCAACGGCCGCATCCGCGTCCAAACCAGCCAGTCCGAAGGCTGGGTGGTGCTCACCGTCGAGGACAACGGCTGCGGCATGGCGCCGGAGTTTCTCCGCGGCTCCTTGTTCCGGCCTTTTCAGACGACCAAGAAAGAAGGATTTGGCATTGGCATGTTTCAGAGTAAGATGATCGTCGAGGCGCATGGCGGCAGGATGGAGGTTGAAAGCCAGGTCAGCCAAGGCACCACCTTTCGCGTGCTTCTGCCCGCAAACAAAGACAATTGATGAACCCAAAATTACTGATCGTGGATGACGACGAAGAGATTCGCACCCAGATGAAATGGGCGCTCGCCAACGATTACGAGATGGTCCTGGCCGGAGACCGCGCCGGCGCGCTGCAGGCTTTTGCCGAAGCGCGCCCCCTCGTCGTCCTGCTGGACTTGGGCCTGCCGCCCCATCCCGCCGGCCCCGAGGAGGGCCTCGCCGCTCTTGCCGAATTGACCGCGCTGGACAGCCTCACCAAAGTCATTGTCGTGACCGGCCAGGGCGAAAAGGGCATCGGCCTCCGCGCCATCGCGGGCGGCGCCTACGATTTCATGGCCAAACCGGTCGAAATGGAGGAATTGAAAATCCTCCTCAAACGCGTCTTCCATGTCGCCCAGCTCGAACGCGAAATCCGCCGCATCCAGCAGGAGGACCGCCCGGACGTCTTCGAGGGCATGCTCGGCACTAGCGCCCCCATGCGAAGCATGTTCGACACCATCCGCAAAGTGGCCACAACCGACGCCCCCGTGCTGTTGCTGGGCGAGAGCGGCACAGGCAAGGAAATGGCCGCCCAGGCCATCCACCAGTACAGTGCCCGCAAAAAGGGGCCGTTCATTCCCATCAACTGCAGCGCCATCCCGGAAACGCTCCTCGAAAGCGAATTGTTCGGCCACGAGAAAGGCTCCTTCACCGGCGCCCATGTCCAGCGCAAGGGTCGCTTTGAAACCGCCATCGGCGGCACCCTCTTCCTCGATGAAATCGGCGAAATCCCACTCCCCATTCAGGTCAAGCTCCTGCGCTTCCTCCAGGAGCAATGCATCGAGCGCGTCGGCGGCAGGCAGCCCATTCCCATTGACGCCCGCATCATCACCGCCACAAATGCCGATCTCACAAAAGGGCTGGCCGACGGCACTTTTCGCGAGGATTTGTTTTACCGCCTCGCCGTCGTCAAAATCGCACTCCCACCCCTCCGGGATCGGGACGATGACATCCGGTTGCTGGCACAGTTCTTCCTCCAACGCTTTTCCGAGAAGGCCGGCAAAGCCGGTTTGGTATTTGACCCGGAAGCCGCCCGCGCCTTGAGCCGCAACCCCTGGCCGGGCAACGTTCGCCAATTGGAGAATTGCGTCCGCCGCGCCGTCATCATGGCAGATGGAAAACGCGTCACCGTGCGCGACCTCGAATTGCCGCCGGCAACCACCGTCGCCTCCGGAGCCACTCTCAAAGAAGCGCGCGAGCGCCTGGAAAAGGAAATGATCCAAAACGCCTTGCGCAAGCACAAGGGGAAAATCTCTTCCGCCGCCGTGGAATTGGGCGTCGGCCGCCCCACTCTATACGACCTCATGGAGAAGTTGGGCATCGCGCGGGAGTGATTCCGCGCCGCCGCCCAGTGGCGTCCTCCCGTTCTCAAACCACGCATGGGCTGTGGAATTTCGGGACACCAACGCCGGACCGACCACCGGCTTCAACTCAGGTGCCGGAGTTGATTTCCTTCCGGCTGACTTCGACATCGCCTGATTTGTGTTAAGAAAACCGACATTTTCCATTTTCCGCGAAGAGGCTTTCGCTAACTGCTGAAATTGCGAGAGTTACGACTTTTTCTGACTCCGGACGCCTTAGTTCGCGTCGGAATACATTACACTCGGTGTCAGGTTGCGCCATGAATCTGCCTGCGAGAGGGACTTTCCTTTCGATGCAACCCATTGCAAATACGCAACTTATCACCTTTGCGAAAATTATTGATCGCAAAGCTGGGAATTGGCATGTGTCTAGCTTTTGAAAGTCATGTCGCTAGTTTTTGGACAGTTCAATGAAAGTCGCAAGACTGCAAGTGGCATGTGTCTAGCTTATGTACATGGGAGCGCGAAATTGAGACAAAATCAGGGCTGTTAAGCCCATTACGAGCAAAGTTATGATGAAGAAAATCGCAAATGTAGCTGTCGTCGTGGCCCTTGTCGGCCTGTTCACACAGAGCGCCATGGCCTTCCCAACTCAGCCGGCTCCCGATGCTGGCACTTCCTCACTCTTGCTCGCCATCGCGGTCGGCGGGTTGGCTGCCGCCAGGCGGTTCATGCGCTAATCGTCTTATATTAGATTTCGTTTCCCCTCCCTTGCCCTCTGTGGCTCGTTTCGGAGAGGGAAGGTTTGGTGCGGTTTGTTGAACTTCAGCAGTTCACTCCGGAATGATCTCAGGTGAACTATGTACTAATGCTTATGAAAACCAATGTAATTCAGTCTTCAGTGGCTCGCATTCTGTCTGGTCTGTCCCTTATTGCCGGCCTCGCTTTCAGCAATGCCGGCCTCGCCCAAACCTGCCCGCTCCCTATTGCGGCCCCGAACAACACCGCCTCAATTTATCTCGCCGCCTGGCCGGCTTGGTGGAACTCCCCGCACGATTTCTCTGCAGCCGACAACCCGGCCCTGCTGACCGACTATATCTACAGCGACACCGCCGGTCTGCCTGCCGGGCCATATCTCGCTTGGTGCATTGATATCTTTGACGACATAAACGGTAATGGCGGGAACTATACTGCCACTTTATATTCCACCTGCGACACGAACATTGACCAGGAGCTGCCCAACAATTATCCGGGCAGTGTCTATGTCTCCCCAGCCGCCTGGCATCAGATCAATTACATCCTGAACCACAAAAATGGCGCTTATTTCTATAATATTCAATTGGCCATCTGGAACCTGATTGGCGGCCCGATTCTCCCCGAGGCGTTGGTCGGTCCGGCAGGGGGCTACCCGTCTTTCGACACCAACATTGTCAATAATATCCTCACCGATGCGAGCAACAATGCCGCCGCTTGGCAGCCTCAGTGCGGCGATGTCATCGCCGTCGTCGTCGCCATCAACGCCTCCCCGCTGGCTCAGTTGACTATCATCGAGGTCCCGTATCCCTGCACCGAATCCATTTCGGTCAGCAAACAGGTCGCCTGTTCGCTGCCGGGCAACGATTGTACCGTCTTTGGGAGCACTTCCGCCGGCTTTGCTGGAACCAACGACCCCGCCTTCTGTTATCAAATCACTGTCGCCAACACCGGCACCATCCCCCTGACCAATCTTACCGTTTCCGACACCTTGCTGGGCAACTTGTCCGCCCAGTTCGTGTCCTATCCCAACACTGGTTACTCACCCACAAATGCCACGAATGTCCTGCTCCCGGGCGGCTCCGTCACTGCCTACTACAAAATGCCCGTTCACTCCAGTGTCACCAACATTGTCACCGTCGTCGCCGATGCCTCCCTGGCGAATCCAGTTACCAATAGCACTTCGACCCCACCTACCATTATCGCAAACGCCACGCCGGTTACCGCAACCAGCCAGGCTGTGGCCTACATCAGCCCCGCCTCCGTCTTCTGCAACTTGTCGGTGACCTCCTCGCAGGATCTGAACAGCCCTCCCATCTCCGGGACCGTGCTGCTGCCTTCCTCCACGAGCCAGACTCCGACGGTCAACTTCAGTATCACCGTGATCAATACTGGCAGCGCCACGCTGTCCAACTTGACCGTCACCTCCCCATATTTGACTGGCTTGGGCTGCGTCATGCCCGCGCCTTTCTCCCTGGCTCCCGGCGCAAGCAATGTCGTTCAACTTTGCTCGGAACAAATTCCTTGTGCCGGCATCTCCGGTTTCACGGTCAGCGTCTCGGGCCTCGCGGGAACCGATGCCGGGCACTGCGCGGTCTATGACATGAACGGCAACCCGATTGGTGTGTATTGCAGCAGCCTGGGGAGTGTTTCCTATCTGGGCAACGTTTCCGGAAATGTCTATCTCGATTGCGATGGCCATACGCCGGTTCTTGGCGCCGATAAACCCCTCGCCGGCGTGACGGTGGCCCTCCTGACCAACAGTTCCCCCAATCCGACGCAGGTGAATTCGACCACAACCGATGTCAACGGCTATTATACCTTCCTCAACGTGCCTCCTGGGAACTATCTGGTGCAGGCCACACCTCCCGCCAATTACACCCAAACCTTCCCCGCCAACGGCCAGGTGATGGCAGTCACCTGCAATTCGTCGCAGAACTTCGGTCTTGAGGACAACACCCCTGTCACGCTCAACATTCACCCCGGCATCAGTTACGGTTGCAATCCAACCTCTGCGACTCTGGCGCAGGCCCGCTTCCTCATCTCCAACAGCGTTACCGCCGCGGATGACCGTGGTCCCGTCTCCTTCACGGTCACCGACTTGGCCACAACGAATGGCTGCTTGGTTCAAGATGTCTTCACCATCTTTGCGACGGGCACTTGCGGCCAGACCGCCATCGCCAAAGCCACCAACACTTGGACCACAGAGACAAGCGCGCCGACGATTTTAGGCGTGCCCACGACCGGGCTGGCGCTGGGTTGCAATCCCAATTCGATCCCGACAGTGGCGAGCCTAAAAGCCTTGGTGACGGCGAAGAACACCTGCAGCACGCCGACGGTCAGTGTCACCTCCACGAATACAACTAATGGCTGCGTCATCACGGACACCTTCACGATCACGGCGACGGATTCGTGCAGCGGCAACAGCTCCGTTGCGAAAATCGCTTACACTTGGACAGTGGAGACGAGCGCGCCGACGATTTTAGGAGTGCCGACAACGGGGCTGAGCCTGGGCTGCAATCCCGCTGCTAACTCGCTGCCGACAGTGACCAGCATAAAAGGCTTGGTGTCGGCGACGAACACCTGCAGCACGCCGACGGTCAGTGTCACCTCCACCAATACAACCAATGGCTGCTACATCACGAACACCTTCACCATAACGGCGACGGATTCTTGCAGCGGCAACAGTTCCGTTGCCAAAGTGGCCTACTATTGGACCGTCGAGACGACCGCCCCGACGATTACAGGCGTGCCGACGACCGGTCTGTATCTGGGCTGCAATCCCGCCTCTGGCGCGCTGCCCACAGTGGCAAGCCTGACAGCCCTAGTGAAGGCCACCAACACTTGCAGCACCCCGTCGCTCAGCATTACGTCCACCAATACAACCAATGGCTGCTACATCACGAACACCTTCACCATAACGGCGACCGATTCATGCAGCGGCAACAGCTCCGTTGCCAAAGTGGCCTACTATTGGACCGTCGAGACGACCGCCCCGACAATTACAGGCATGCCGACGACCGGACTGTATCTGGGCTGCAATCCCGCCTCTGGCGCGCTGCCCACAGTGGCGAGCATAACAGCCCTGGTGAAGGCGACGAACACTTGTAGCACGCCGTCGCTCAGTGTCACCTCCACGAATTCAACGAATGGCTGCTACATCACAAACACCTTCACCGTAACGGCGACCGATTCATGCAGCGGCAACAGCTCCGTTGCCAAAGTGGCCTACTACTGGACCGTCGAGACGAGCGCCCCGACAATTACAGGCGTGCCGACAACCGGGCTGAATCTGGGCGTCAATCCCGCCTCCAACACGCTGCCAACAGCGGCGAGCATCACCGCCCTGGTGAAGGCGACGAATTCTTGCAGCACGCCGACAGTGGTGGTTACCTCTACGAATACAACTAATGGCTGCATCATCACTGACACCTTCACCATAACCGCTACAGATGCATGCAGCGGCAACCGCACCGTTGCCACAGTCGCTTATACTTGGACCGTGGACACCATCGTTCCGACGCTGACGGGCGTGCCGGCGGGTGGCTATCTCGGCACCAATCCGCCCGTGGTGCCAACCGACCTTAGCGTTTCCAACATGCTCCACACGACGGACGCTTGCTGCGCCGTGACGCTCAATGTCTCGCATCTGGATGCCACCAATGGCTGCACGATCACCCGGACCTTCACGATCACGGCGACGGATGCCTGCAGCGGCAACCACGTCACGGCGCCAGTGGTCTATAGCTGGACCACCGACACCGGACTGATTGTGGTCTGCCCGCCCAATGTTACTATCGCCACCAACTTCGCGCCGATTTACTGCTCGTTCAGTCGCGGTGATTGGTGCAGCCCCTGCAACGGATCCAATTCCACCCCCACTTGGTGGGTCAATTGGGACCAGCAAAATCACGGTTACAACTGCTTGATTTCCTGGACGAATTGGTGGACCGCCTGCAACGGATACAATCCCGGCTCCAATTTCTGGAACTTCTGCTCCAACCAGACATCCGGCAACCCATCGGGTGGTTACTGGTGGGGCGGCGCTCAGAATCAGAACTGGGCGCCAAGTTGGTGCGCCTCCTTTAATTACGGCAACCCGAACACCAATTGGTGGGTGCCCTGCAACGGATTCAATCCCGGCAGCGTCCTGACCAACTGCTTCGGCGCAATCTACAGCAATGGCTGCGTCCAGATCGGTCTGACCAATGGTTATTGTGTCAAGCTTACCTCGCCCAATTCCATCCGCCAGTGCCTGGGCTTCTCCGGTTCGCCTGGCGTTCTGACCTCCTGCGCCACCAACCCCGCTACTTGCGGCGCCGGCTCATTCTTCTCGGAAGTGCTCGCCTTGCAATTGAACTGCGACTTTGGCCAATCCGGGGAAAAGACGGGCTTTGGCGGAGATTGCGGCGACCTCGTTCTGAACGACTCCACCTCGCCGTGCAACGGCTGGAAAGTGCGGGAAGTCCTCAAGACGGCCAATTGCGTCCTGGGCGGCGGCAGCGCCCCGTCCGGCTGCACCGCCACTTACCTCTGCGGCCTTTGCAGCAACCTCAACCAATCCTTCGAAGGATGCCAGGTTAGCGGTTGGTGCCGCACCCACCTCACCCCTGTTTATATTCCGCCACCCAGCGTCACTGGCACCGCCACAGTCACGACCGGCGCTTGCGTCACCAACGTGTGTCTGACTCATTGCGATTCCATCGCCGCGGGTAGCTGCGCCGGCATCTACATCATCACCCGCACCTGGCTCGCGGTGGATGCCGCCGGCATGAGCAACTCCTGCCAGCAGACGATCACCATCACGCCCTTCCCTGGCCCGTCCATTTCCGGGACGGTTATTAATGACGACGACGGGACCGGCTGCGCCTCTGGCAGTTCCTACAGCACCAATCGCTATTGGAGCGGCGGTTGGGGTTGGAACGGTTGGAGTTGGAACACAGGCAGCTCAACGCCGGACTTCTCCAACGAGACCGGCCTGGCGGGTGCCACCGTTACCCTCACCAACTCCAAGGGCGCGGTCGTGGCCACGACGCTGACCGATACCAATGGCAATTTCATCTTCGCCAATCCAGGCGCTGGAACCTACACTGTGATAGTCACCTCGCCCGCTGGTTTTACCCTCACCTATCCCACCAACGGCACCACCAATCGGGTCGCCGTGACGATCACCAACTCCTGCCAGGTCGTCTGCAATCTCCTCTTCGCCTACACGGGCAATCAGGCTGCGGTCAAACTAATCAAGACCGGCCCCACCAATGCGGCTTGCGGCAGCAACATCACCTATACCTTCGCAGTCACCAACACCGGCAACAATTGCTGCGACTTGACGGTCATTGACCCGCTCCTGGGCGGACAAATCTTCTGCCAGAATGCCGTGCCCTCGGGCCAGGGATTCACGTTCACCAAGACCTACACCCTGGTGAAGACCAACATCGGCCTCCTGACCAATACGGCCTGGGCGGTCGCCAATCCCTCCATCGGTCCCAATGTGACCAACTACTCCAGCGCAGTCACCACCGTTACCACCCAACCCCAAACCAGCTCCATCTACTGCAACTTCAATTCCCAGATGCCCGGCAGCGGTTGGGTCTGGTGCAATTCTCATATCAGCGCCAATCCCGGTTGCCAGACTGACATCCATTGCCAGGGCGCCTCCATCACCATTACCGGTTTGAGCGGAAAGACCTACACATTCCCCGTGCCAGACTGCGACGTGATCTTCACGAATAACTGCACGACGGCGTCGAATTCCTTCGATGGCACCAAATGGAAGACCATCCTTCCCACAAGCGGTGATGACGAGATCTTCCTGGCCGGCTGCGCGATCCCAGCCAATCCCGACTATGCGAACGTCAGGAATGTCCTCTGGCAGGGTACCTTTACCAGCAGCACACCGGGAACCAGCTTCAACTGGCAATGGGCCGCCGCTTGCTACAACAACACCGCACCCTCATATAGCTCGATTGGAGTGAAAGCCTCGCACCAGACCCCGTGCGGTTACAGCTCCAGCGACCACGCCGGCACACCGGAAAACCAGAAGCCATACTGCGTCGGCGGCGGCACCGGCGGCGGCGGTTCGAATTGGACCGGTTCCTGGAGCAGCTCCGGATATTGCGCCCCTCCATCCTGCAATTAGCACCCCCCCCGACGGGGGGCGGCGGTCCCATGCCCGCCGCCCTCCCGTTTGGGATGCCCGCGACTCCGCCGGGCCGATAGCCGGCTGACAGCACTTGGGCCGCCCGACGCGCCAGTTGGCTTTTCATCTTTTACTTTCACCGCAAGGGAGCTATATTGAACGCCGCATGAAATCTCTCATTCGTTTGGCCTTGATTCTGGCCGGTAGCGCGGCCATCCCGATCTGTGTTTCCGCCCAAGCCCAAGACGGCAGAGTCATGACCCCGCCGGCGTCTGCCGCAGTCACGCCCGCCGCCGTTTCCCCTGATGGCCCGGGGCCAAAGATTCAATTCAACACCGAAATCTACGCGGCTGGCACCAACATGGTTGGCGACCCGATCCGGTACACCTTCGTGGTCACCAACACCGGCGACGAGACACTGGTTATCAGCAACGTGCTGCCCAGTTGCGGTTGCACCACCGTCGGTGGACCCTTGCCCGTCACCACGTCCACTTCTGGCGGCGGAACAGTCACCCTCACCAACGCCACTTGGACCCATGAAATCGCTCCGGGGCAGACGGGCATCATTCCAATTCAAGTGCTCACTACCGCCCTTAACGGGGCTATAAACAAGACAATCAGAGTCGTCTCCAACGACCGCGCCCGTCCCAACGTCGTCCTTCAGATCAACGGCGTTGTCTGGCAGCCCATCGAAATTGCTCCTTCCGCCCTTTCTTTCACCTTCACGCCCGGCTCGACCAACCTGAACAAGCAGGTGGTCAAGATCTTCAACCGGATGGATGGTCCGCTGGTCCTTTCCGATCCCCGCAGCACCACCAACGTGTATTCTCCCGTGCTCAAAACCAATATACCCGGTCGCGAGTTTGAATTGACCGTGACCGCGGTGCCTCCGGCCAGCCTGCTGCCCAGTCTCAATTCGATCCTGATCCAAGGAGACATATCCTTGACATGCTCTATGACCAACAGGAATCCCCTGACCATCCCGGTCTTTGGGACCGTCCCGGTTGAGATCACAGTTCTTCCGTCCAGCATCCAATTGCCCGCTGGACCGCTAGCCCAACCCAGCATCAGCCACATCCGCATCCGCGATGTCGTGACCAATATCACACTCTCCGACCCCGCCGCGAGCGCCCCAGGTGTGGAGGTCTCCCTCTCCGTGCTACAGACCAACCACACTTACGAACTTCAAGTGGTCTTTCCGCGCGATTTTGTGGCCCAGCCGGGCCAGAACGTCACCATCAAGACCGATAGTCCGCGTTTCCCCACCCTGACCATCCCGATAACTCCCCAGCCGGGCTTGGCGCAACCGAGGCCGCCCGTCGTCCTGCCTCCCCCCGCCAGCACCGGCTTGCCTGCCCCGGCGAATGCTTCCATGCCGATTTCGGTCGGATCGCCCGCCGGATTGCCCGCCCCGCCAGTTGTCGCCAACACCCCGGGGCCTTCCCCGACACGGCTTCCCGTCCCGCCCGGTGCGGCGCTGGCCAATGCCTCCAACAACCCGGTATTGATGCCGCCCGTGCCGCCGATGCCTCCCATTCCTCCAAAGCCCTGAGAAGAGTGAGTTGTGAGCCGTAAATTCACCCTGTTCGCCCAGGCTCTGGCCGGCGCTTTGGCCGCAGCCTCGTCCCTTTGCGCCCAATCGCCTCCAGTGGCTGCGCCGTCCGTCCCGGCTTCCGGCCCCGCCATCCGGTTCAACACGGAAAATTACGACTTTGGCAAAGTCCTCAAGGGCGATCCTGTCGAATATGCCTTTCTGGCGACCAATGTCGGGGATGAAACCCTTGTGATCAGCGACGCCAAGGGCACCTGCCCCTGCACCCTTGTGGGCGAAGGATCTAACCAAACCGCATGGACCCCGCAACAAGTCGCCCCCGGCAAGACTTGCCGCATCCCCGTTCAAATCGCCACGGGCAGTTTTTGGTCCCAGACCATCAGCAAAATCGTCGAAGTCACTTCCAATGACAAGTCGCGCCCGGTCGCCACACTCCAGATCCACGGCCAGGTCTGGCTGCCCATCGAAGTCGAGCCTCCGGCTGCCTGTTTCAACATCTCACCCGGCGAGGCCAACCAAAGCAACAATGTCCTCAAAATCTTCAACCGCGCGGAAACCCCGCTCACACTTTCCGACCCCCAATGCGACACCAACGCCTTCTCCGCCGTCCTCAAGACCAATGTTCCCGGCCGCGAGTTCGAGTTGACAGTGATCGCGGTGCCCGTTTCCGTGCCGCTGTCCATTTTCGGCATCACTACTATCCAGGGTTCCATCTCGCTCAAGTCTTCCGCCGCCGCCATGAATCCCCTCAAGATCGGCGTCTCTGAGACCATCTACCCTGACGTGACACTTTACCCGACCAACATCGAGATGCCCGCCGGGCCGTTATCCCAGGCCATCACCAATCATATCACCATCCGCGGCAACCGCTCTGATTTAACACTGTCCAACCCCGCCGCAAATGTCCCCGGAGTCGAGATGGCCGTCAAGGTGGTCCAGCCCAATCGTCAATACTACCTTTCCGCCGTCTTTCCCCAGGGATTTGTCATCCAGCCCCGCCAGGAAATCCTCCTCAGCGTACAGACTGACGACCCGCGATTCCCGGTTCTCACCGTGCCCGTCACCTCCAAGTCGGGCGCCATCAACACGCCGCGCGTCCTCCCCGCGCCAAGGCGGACCAGCGTTCTTCCGCCTTCCATCCTGGCCGTGCCCGCCGGCGCATCCAACGCCCCGGCCCCGTCGCCACCCGCTCCCGGCGCCACCTCCCGCCCGTGAGATGCCCGCTTTGTTTTGCTTTCTAGGGCCGCTGCTCTTAATCTTAATCCTAATCCTAATCTTAATCTCAATTCCGTCTATGAAACTAAAAACGAATCATTAGGATTGAAAATACGATTGCCTGATTATGATTGACAACCCCGCCCAACCAGCGCCCCGAACCTGCGGGTGTCAACTCCGAAAGGTCCTCCTCGAAGCCGCGATAGTGGCCGTGCTCGGCGTTGCTTTCGCCTTCCTGGCCAACCAACTTTCCCCGCGCGGGCTCAGCCCAGCCATGAACTACTTCCCCGGCGACACCACGGCATCCCAGCCGCCGGTGGCCCCGGTCGTTCCGGGCCAGTCCTCGAACGGCGCCAGCGCGCAGCCGCCGCCGCCATCGCCCGCCGAATTGCTCAAAGAGCGCATCAAGACAAACGGTCTCCAGTTCCTGGATCGCGCCGGTGTGGAAAAGCTCTTCCACGACCCGCGCCGACAGGAGGACTTGATCATGTTTATTGACGCCCGCGATCCGGACCATTTCGAGCAGGGCCACATCCCGGGCGCCTTTGAATTTTACCCCTATTACCCCCAAAAATACCTCGAATCCGTCCTCACCCCCTGCCAGATCGCCGAACAAATTGTTGTGTACTGCACCGGCGGCGATTGCGAAGACAGCCTCTCCGCCGCCATCTACTTGCGCACCGCCGCCGGTGTTTCAAGCGGAAAGCTCTTTATTTTCGGAGGCGGCTTCACCGAATGGGAGGCCGCCAAGCTGCCCGTGGAAACCGGCCAGCGCAACAGCGGCGACCTCCGCAACCCCGCCCCATGAAACGCTCCTTTCTTCCTGCCGCCCTAACCGCCGTGGACGCCGCCAACCTGCTCGTCCGCTGGCTCCTGGGCGGACTGTTCATTTACATGGGATGGCAAAAGGTGGTCCATCCGGTCCTGTTCCTGAATCTGCTGCGGGAATATCACATGGTGCAAAACACGACCGCCTTGAACTGCATCGCCATTGCCGTGCCCTGGTTCGAGGTGTTTTGCGGGCTTCTCCTGATCGCCGGCATCGCCGTGCGCGGAACGGCCCTGTTGCTGGCCGGGATGCTTGCGGTATTCACCGCCGTCGTCTTTCATCGCGCCCTGGGTGTGCAAGCCGCGCAAGCCATTCCATTTTGCTCCGTCAAATTTGACTGCGGCTGCGGCGGCGGGCCGGAGTTCATCTGCGCCAAACTCCCGCAAAACATCGGCATGTTTTTCCTGGCCGTCTGGCTCGTAGCATCCCGATTCCATCGGGACCCTTCCCGCCGGGCCACTGGCCCGGAGGACTCAACCCCGGCAGGGTCCCGACACGCCGGGATCGAGCCGTGAATTGACAGAATGACGTCCGGACCATTAACGACTTTTGGGGGAGCGCGACCGTCTCGGTCGCACCCGTCGGCGTCCCGCCGACGGAATCCGCCGACGGAATCGCTCAACTGAATAAAAAAGAATCGCGACAGAAAATCCCGATAAAGATGAGCTGCACCGTTCCCGGTATGCTTGCCTTGAATTTATTCTACCCACATTGAAAGGCGCAATGCGGGTAGAATAAATTCGGCTTTGTCCAAAGTCGATCAAAAACTGGATTTTGGAGCGGCTCTGGGGGTTTCTGAGCTTTGTCGAGCTTTCCTTCTGGCTCGACGGTCTCTTGGAAGGGCAAAGGTGAGATCCGCCCACATCCCAAAGTGTTTTGGATGGCGATTTCCCAATCTTAATCTTAATCTTAACCCTAATCTTAATCTCCTCATTTGGAATAAGATTAAGATCAGGCTTAAGATTAAGATAAAGATTATGCGAATTCTATCCGGCATCCAGCCCTCGGGCGCTCTTCACCTGGGCAATTATTTTGGCATGATGAAACCCGCCATCGAACTGCAGAACCAGGGCGAGGCTCTCTATTTCATCGCCAACTACCATTCCATGACCACCCTCTTCGACGCCGCCCAGCGCCGCCAAAACACCTTGGACGTCGCGCTGGATTTCCTGGCCTGCGGACTCGACCCGGCGAAAACGCTCCTGTTCCGGCAATCCGACGTGCCGGCCGTCGCCGAACTGGCCTGGATACTCACCACCGTCACCCCGATGGGCTTGCTCGAACGATGCCACAGCTACAAGGATAAAATCGCCCACGGCATTTCCCCCAACCATGGCATCTTCGCCTATCCGGTCCTTATGGCCGCCGACATTCTGATTTACGATTCCAACCTCGTCCCCGTGGGCCGCGACCAGAAACAGCACGTCGAAGTCGCCCGCGACATCGCCATCAAATTCAACGAAGCTTACGGCCAGACCTTCGTCGTGCCCGAACCCCGCATCCGCGACGAAACCGCTGTTGTGCCCGGCTGCGACGGCCAGAAAATGAGCAAGAGCTACGGCAACACCGTCGAGATCTTTGGCGCCGAAAAGGCCCAGCGCAAAAAAATCATGAGCCTGGTCATGGACAGCCGTTCCCCGGACGAACCCAAACCCGATGCCGACAAAAACCTCGCCGTCCAATTGCTCAAACTCGTCGCTCCGCCCGCCGTGTCCGCTGATTTTGAGAACCGCCTGCGCGCCGGCGGCCTGGGTTATGGCGACTTGAAAAAGGCGCTCTTTGAGCACTACTGGAATTACTTCGCGACCGCGCGGACCCGCCGAGCCGAACTGGCCGCCAACCCGGATTACGTCGAAAAAGTCCTCCGCGACAGCGCGCTCAAAGCAGGCGATCTGGCTGGAAAGGTCCTCCATCGCGCCCGCCTCGCATGCGGACTGGAATAGCCCACCGCGCCACGGTTAATTGTGTCCATGGACATAAAAGCGCTTCTTCTCACTCCCCTCCGCGCACTTGTGGAGGGGTGGAGTAGGGAGAGCAGGCTTCCCACAGGTTCATGCGCAGAGGCCCCGAAATCTGTCCTGCACCCGGTGAACGAAAAACCCCAAACAGTCATCTTGACAAATACTGATTGCATTGTCTGGCAGACTAAATTACCCATTTCCGCGAAGCTTCTACCGCGGATTTCAGGATTTCACAGATAAGCAATCCGTGCTTCCGAATCTCCTCCTTTCTTTCCCATCCGTGTAATCCTGGAATCCGTGGTTCCAAAAAATTTCCGCTTTCTACTTTCTGCTTTCTGCTTTCTCTTTCTCCCGTTCCTTCGCCAGTTCCTTCTCCACCATCTCCTCATAGTTGATCCCGCCGTTCAGTTTCACCTCCCGATTGTACACGGTGCGGACAGTCCGGTCATAAACCGCGGGGCTGCCGGCAAAAGGGTAGCACCGCTCCCGTACCTGCGTCACGCGCTGGCTGGCATCAACCAGCAATTCGTAGGGCGGCACGGTCGTGGCCTTTTCCGGATATTTCACGGAGTCGTGCTCCACCTCCACAACCCATCCGCCGTCCACAGCGCTGGCGCGGTATATGTTCTGCTTGACAAAGCTGTGGCCGCGCGTCAGCTCGTGGAACAGTTGGATGACACCCGCAGCGCCATTCGTGGTTGCAATCGCAATGTGCTGGCGGCTGAAGAATTTCATCGTTGGCGTGGACCAATATCCGGCCCCCTTCTTGGGTTCCGGATTCTCCAGCAAGGCAGACATCAGATCAAGGGTGTCGCCCGAAGCCGAAATCAGCGTGCGGGGTGCGGCGGGCGCGTCCGGCAGCAGTCTGGCGCCCGGCAGGCATTGCTGCACCAACTGTCTTAGTTCCACTCCAGACGTCCCTCCCGCCACGGATCGGAACAGAGCGGATAAAGAGATCACGGCAATGAGTGCAAGTGATCTCATATTTGTTTGAATCTTCATGCTGCCACCTTACTCCTGCCAACCTTAAGGAAAGGTGAAGGCCGTTTAAACCACAAACCTCGGCTCATACACCGGCCCCAACCCGTGCTTGCGCAGCAGCTCGATGAATTTCGCGATCCCCCGCCGCTCGTCCGACCCCAAATGATAATGAATGTGCCAGCTCAAATAGTCCTTCCGAAAATTGTAATCAAATTCAGGCCGGCTCGAAATGATGTAATCCAGCGTGTCCATTCCAAACGCCTTCGCCTCGCGCAACCGCCGCCGCAACGGTGCGTTCGGAATCCGCCGCAACGCCCACACCGCGTACACAAACGGCAGCCCCGTCATCTCATGCCACGCCGTCCCCAAATCCAGAATCTCGTGCTCGTGCGGCTTGCGCGCGAAATCAATCGCCTGGTCGCCGATCATGAAAACAGCCTCCAGCCCCGGCGCGGCCTTGTAGGCCGGCAGCGCCTTCAATTCCGGCTTCAGCCCCCGCTCCGCCAAAATCACCTTCAGCAGGTTCAGGCTCGCCAGCGACGCCGTGTCGCAATAAATCACCCGCGCTTTCTCCAGCGGTCCCCGATGCGCCAGAAACACGCTTTGCACCTCCCCCAGCGACGCAATCGCAATGCCGTCAAGTATATCATAACGGTCGTTCAACAGCGTCTCCGTCACGCTCACCAGCGCCGCGTCCAATTCATCCCGCCGCAGCCGCCGCGCCAGCTCCGACGGTGCCGCGAAAACAAGCTGCTCCTCCAGCCCGTGCGTCAGCGGCGCCGCGTTCAGATACGGCACTGACCCGGCCCGGAACGGCGCCAGCGAATCCTCCAGCTCCGACTCCCGCTTCAGCAAACCCGGCCGCGTCTCCCGTTCAAACCGGTGCGCCAGTTCCTCCGCCGTCTCCTCGCGCGCCAGCCGCGGCTCGCGTTGTTCCGGGTTGTTTTTTTCAGTCTTCATGCGCCGCTCCAAACAAGCCTCAAACCCCGTCATCCCAAACCCTGATCGGTTCGTAAAAAGTATTCCGCTGCACCGGCGTGCGCCCCGCCTCGCGGATCGCCTTCACCATTTCCATTTCCGTTTGCAATTGCGGTGAGCGCGCACCCGCCATGTGGAAAATATGCTCCTCCAAAATCGTCCCGTGCAAATCATCCGCCCCGTAACTCAGCGCCACCTGCGCCAGCTTCAACCCCATCCCCACCCAGTACGCCGTGATGTGATCAAAATTATCCAGGTAAATCCGGCTCACCGCAATCGTCCGCAGCGCATCCAGGCCCGTCGGCCCCGCCTTCACCGCCATTTTATTGTTGTCAGGCTGGTAAGGCAGCGGCACAAAGCCCGTGAACCCTCCCGTCTCATCCTGCAAGCCCCGCAAAAGCCGCAAATGATCCACCCGGTCCGCCGCCGTCTCCACGTGCCCGAACAGCATCGTGCAAGTGCTCCGCCCGCCCATCCGGTGCCATGTCCGGTGAACGTCCAGATACTCCTCCGCCGATTCCTTCCCCCGCGCGATTTCCGACCGCACCTCCTTCCGAAAAATCTCCGCCCCGCCTCCCGTCACCGAATCCAGCCCCGCCTCCTTCAGCTCGGCAAGAACCTGCCGCGGCGACTTTTTCGCCAGCCAGGCCAGATGCAAAATCTCAATCGCCGTGAAACACTTCAACTGTAGTCGCGCGTCCACCGCCCGCAGCGCCCGCAGCATCTCAATATAAAAACTGAACGGCAGCGACGGATGCAGCCCCCCGACAATATGCAGTTCCGTCACCCCGGCCCTCAGCGCCGCGCGCGCCTTCTCCACGATTTCCTCGATCGAAAGCTGGAACCCGTCCGCGTCCCGTTTCTTCCGCGCAAACGCGCAAAACTGGCAGCTCAAAATGCAGTAATTGGAATAATTGATGTAACAATTCACGATATAACTCGCGCGGTTCCCGTTCTTCCGCCGCCGCGCCAGATCCGCGATCGCGCCCACCGCGTTCAAGTCCCTGCTCTCAAAAAGCCGCAGCCCCTCCTCCTCCGTCACGCGCCCCCCCGCCGCGACCTTCTCGTAAATGTCGCGCAGGCCGCTCCGCTCCATGATTAAGTTCACCGTTTCCATTGCAGAAATGGGAACACAATTTCCGTCAGCGTCACAACCACAAACACCACGCTGATCACCGCGTTCAGCCGGAAAAACGCCTGGTTGATCCAGTTCAAACTCCGCCGCCGCGCCAGCCAATGTTCCATCAACAAGCATCCCAGAATAAATACCAGCCCCGCGTAATACGCCAGCCGGAATCGCGCCAGCAGCCCGAACACCATCAGCACCAGCCACATGATCATGTGCGACAAAAACGAAGCCGCCAGCGCATTCTTCACGCCCCACCGCACCACCAGCGAATGCAATCCGTGCGCCCTGTCAAACTCATAATCCTGCACCGCGTAAATGATGTCGAACCCCGTCAGCCAGAACACCACCGCCACCCCCAGCAGCACTGGCAGCAGCGCGCTGTTCTCCAGCGTCAGCGCCCCGTCCGGGAAAAAGTGGAAACTCCCCTTCACCGCCAGCCATGCCCCAATCGGCCCCAGCGCGAGCGCCAGCCCCAGATACACATGGCTGAAATCCGTGAACCGCTTCGTCAGCGAATAAAAACAAACCACCGACAGCGCCACCGGCGACAGCGCCGCGCACACGTCATTCAAAAGCCAGCTCGCCGCCACCAGCCCCGCCGCTCCAGTCAAACATACCACCCACGCCGACCCCGTCGTTATTGCCCCCGTCGCCAGATGCCTTCCCGCCGTCCGCGGATTCGCACGGTCAAATTCCGCGTCCGCTATCCGGTTGAACGACATCGCGCACGTCCGCGCGCAAAACATCGCCGCCAGAATCAGCAGGAATTTCCGCCAGCCCGGCCAGCCCCGATCCCCGCGCGCCGCCACCGCCATCGAAGCCACCGCGAACGGCAGCGCGAAAACCGTGTGCGACAGCTTGATGAACCCCGCCCATCGCCGCAACGCCGCCACCGGCGCCGATGCAATTCGCAGCATGGAAGATAAAAACCGCATGGCGCTTTACCGTGTTGCCTCCAAAAAATATCCCGACGCCAAGTCAATCATATACATTCTCACTCCCCCTCCTCCTTCCATCGCGGCACAAGCCGGTGCGCGATCCCCAAATGATCCAGCACCCGTCCCACCACGCTGTCCACCACCTGCTCCACGCTCGTAGGCCGGTGATAAAACGACGGATTCGCCGGCAAAATCACCGCCCCCGCCAGCAGGAGCAACTCCATATTCCTCAGATGCACCAGGTTCAGCGGCGTTTCCCGCGGCACCAAAATCATCTTCCGTTTCTCCTTCAGCGCCACGTCCGCCGCCCTCAGCAGCGCGTCCTCGCTCAACCCGTGCGCGATCCGTCCCAGCGTTCCCATCGTGCAGGGGATCACCACCATCGCGTCCACCGGATTCGACCCGCTCGCGAACGGCGCGTTCATGCTCTTCAACCCGTGCTCCTTCACACCCGCCGCCACGCGCAATCCTCCCGCCAGCTCCTCCCCGATCACAGCCTCCGCGTAACGGCTCCGCACCAAATGGACTTCATGCAGGCGCGCATCGAGATTATCGAGCAGCCGCTGCGCGTAAATCGCTCCGCTGGCCCCCGTCATGGCAACAAGAATTTTCAACCCCTCCATCATGCCACCTCCGCTCCCCTGCCACAAGCCCGTCGGTTCTTCCTCTTAATCCTAATCTTAATCTCCATCGCGAAGGAAATCGGAGATTAAGGTTATAATTAGGATTATAACCAGGAGAGAATACATTCTACAATTCACAACTCCCTTCAACATCTCCCTTGATTATACGCCGCCACCGACTGACCAGCCGTCGAGGGCGGATTCAGTGTGAACGGCGCAAACCCGTTCACATTCCCATTCGCGCACGCAATCGGTCCGCTCGTCCCTTCCGCGTAACTCCGCGTGCAATAATTCCCGCAAATATCCACCAGCGCCCGCGTCATAAAATACGAAGTCTCGCCCGCCACAAAAGGACTCCCGTTAATCGCCACACCCCACGTCACCGGCGTCCCCACCGAACCCGATTCCGAAATCGCGGTCGCCACGCTCGATGCCACATTCCGCGTCGAAACCACCGCCCCGCTCGCGTTGTAACTATTTGTCCAGCTCGTCCCCCACGCCACCGAATCAAACGTCGTCGCGTTCATCAGCCCAAGCGCCTGCGCCGCCACTTCCGCCAGCGTATAAGACGCCCCGCCGAGCGCGATTGTCTGCGTGACAGTCGCCGGCGCGCTCGCCAGCGGCCCCCAGCGGAACGGCATGAACTCATACTCCACGTCATCGTTCCAGCTCCAGCAGGCAAACTCAAACGTCAGCGCAGTTGCGCTGAACGCCCACGTCACCAGCGCCGCCGGCTGCGTGCCGCTGATGAAAAACACGCTCTCCATCACCTGGCTTGACCCCGCGCCGCTATAAGTCGGCCCGTAACCAACCACCCGTTGCGCGGGAATCGCCGGGAAAACCAGCGGCGTCTGCTCCGTCGAAGGCGCGGCGGACGGGGCGGTGTAAGCCGGTTCCGTCCCGTCATAATTGTTGGCAAATGTCCAGTCATAGGCAAACGTCCCCGCCGCCGAACATTCCTGCACCGTCATGTCCGAGAAAGAGCTCGCCGTGTCGTTGCCCGCCCCAATCTTCGCCGTCAGACCCGTCAGCGCCGCCGGGAAAAGCGGAAAATTATTCAGCGCCGTCGTCGTCGTCACTTCCAGTTGCGCCGTATCCGTCGTCTGGCAGAACAGCGCGAAATTCGCTCCCGTCCACGGCCACCCGCTCGGTCCCTGCGTTTCACTGAAAGTCCCTTCCTGGTGAAAATCCCACAACTGGAAATGCGCCGTGTCCAGCGACGGGTCCGCCCCGCTCCCCGTGATCGCGTTCGTGCAAATATACACATGATAGATCTTCGGATACGTCTGCGAAATCCCTGTCAAATAGTCCGTCATCGGCCCCGCCCCAGGAAACTCCCGCAGCACCAAATCGCCCGCCGCGAAATTCGGCGCGCTCCCCGTGCAGACATAAGTGAACGTGCTACCGTCCAGTTGCGGACTGCTTACCGTGTAAGTCCACTGCCCGGACGACGGCTCATAAGCCCCATCCTCGTCATACACCGCATAAAGCCAGTTCGCCTTGAACCCCGGAAACGCGAATCCCCCCGCGAACCCCAGCCACGATTTCTGCCCCACGATCTGCTTCGCTCGCGGGCACGCACATGGAAATCTTTTAGACATGTTTTTAGCCACGGATTACACGGAATACACGGATGGAAAAAATCCAAATGCCTTGGTCTTAATCCGTGTAATCCGTGGTGAAGTTTTTTTCATTTTTATGAATGGTGATACGGGCCTGTGCAAAGAAACGTCCGATACGTCGTCGCATCTTCTCCCTCACACGTGTTCAACTCGTAGAATTGCACCGGCTGATTGCCGATGACCGACATCAACTGCGCCACGGAAATCTTCACATAAGCCTGGTCCAGCGTTCCGCCCGTCCCGCTCGAAAGCAACATCCCCGGCCCGTTATCCAGAAGGGTCAGACCCGTCCGCTGCAAACCCTTCGCCCACGCGTACACCCCCGGCAATGCCGTCGCGTATGTCCCTATATGTCCCTGCAAATCGCTCAGACTCTGCGGCAGCAACAAGTCGCTGTTCACCTTGTTTCCCGCCGATGGCGCCGCCACCGGCACATGCTGCCCGATCGCCTGCCCCCCGCCGCTTCCGCCCCTGTTCATCTGATCGCTGCCAATCAAGTAAAGCCACCGCGGCCCCCGGTTCACCCGCAGCCGCTCCACAAGATCCGCCGGCCCCATATGTTGCGCCGGCCCAAAAATAATTTCCGTCCTCCCTGTGTCATCATAATTCACCTGCTGCACGCAGGCGTTCATCGTCTCCCAGTCCGCCAGGCCGCCGCTGAGGTTGAGACCGTTGCCGATGGGGCAGGCATCGGATATCTCCGGCTCAACCAAAGTGATACTGCCTTGATACTGCGGGATCGTTTCGATCCCATAGATATACCCGGCCAGCCCGTAGGGTATCGGTTCCCCCGCGTCCGTGATCACCGCCTGCGACTGATAAGTCCCGCTCGTCAAATTCGTCAGCTTCACCTTGATCGTCCTCGTGTGGCACTGCACCGTGCCCGTGTTCACAGCCGTGTCCGTCGCGGGACTCGCGTTGTCCTGATAGCTGAAATACGCCGTGATTGTGGCCTGCACGCAATTCGCCGGCGCATTGGCCGGCGAATTCCCCAAAAACATCCACGGGCACACATTGCCGTCCAGCAGGATATTCGGAAAGTTCACCACATTGATTGCCACCCCATTCGCGTCCCGGACCAGCGGCATCACCGTCCCGTCCGGATCGTTGTAAAACGCCAGTCCGCTCACATTCGCCAGGTCCGGGAACAGCGCCAGCCAGCACGCCAGCGCCGCGCCGCCCCCGCTTGGGTTTTGGAGATTGAGGCTTGCGGTTTGTATCGTCCCTGTCAACTGGCTGGCGCTCACACCCTCGAAATCGAACGTTCCCACCTGACTCGAAAACCGCCGCGCCTGCAACGGCAGCTCCGCTTGCGCGTCCGCGTTCAGCGTGTCCCCGCCGTGACCGGGCAGAAACGTGCTCATAGGCTGCAACGACCCATACTGCCCGTACCCTTCCACCGCCGCCCCGTCCACCGTCGCCGCAACATCATTCTCAATCACCGTATAGCTGACTCCACCAATCGTCCCGCTCACCCGGTACTTGAACGCCACCGCCGCCGGTACCAAATCATCCCGCCGCTGTATCTTCACGCTTTCCACGTGTGTCCCTTGTGTCCCTTCCGTCCCTGCCTCCGGGAAAGCCAGCGTGACCCCCGGCAACTTGTCCCGCGTGCTCACCTTCAACGTCGGGGGCGTGGTTGTATAATCAAACCACACCACCGGACTTCCCACCGCCCCAATCCACCGAAGCTGCCTGCGCAGGCACTCCGCGCACGTCAGATCATTCACCGCATCCAGCGGCGCGCGCAGCATCACGCCCGACGTGCTGACCGGCGTGTCTCCGCTTGCGCCCTCGTACCCGGGCACAAAGTCCGGGATCCCGCAATTCGCGCTCGCCGTCGGCTGCAACAAATAATTCCCGTTCGCGTCCGTCGCCAGCGCGTCAAACTGGATCTGCCCGCCTGCCGGCCAGCCCAGCCCGTTCACTGTTTGCTCATACGAAGATTGCGCGATGCAGTATTGCGCAATCTCTTTGACCTGCTGGCTGATCGTCATCAAATTCGTTTGCGTTGTGCCCGCGACAGTGTCCCCGGCCCCCGTCAGCGCCGTCACGCTCTGTCCCAGCACGACTTGGCTCCGCCAATCCGCTATCTGTCTCCCCAGCCCGTTGCTCCACGTCAGCCAGAGCTTCATAAACACCAGCCTCTCGAAGAAAAACTCCCACGGGCCTGCGAACTTGTAAGCAAACCCCTCCATCGCCGCCGACCCGCTCCGAACATTCTCCACCCGCCATCCCACGAACCACTGCCTCCCGCCCGTCCACGCCGTGCAGCCAGAAAGCGGGAGACCCGAAACTTGAGAGCTGAGACCTGAAGCCGGAATGCGGCCGGTCTTGATGCTGATCATCGCGCCGTAAGGGAAAATCTCCGCCGCATCGGTCGCGGCGAAAAGATCGAACCCGAGCGTATCCCCCGCCTGGTTCAGCGCCTCCCGCCGCCATTTTCCAATGCCCCAATCCGCCAGCGCCTTCTCCGCCCCGTTAAAACTGAGCGTCGTGTAAGTCATATCAATAACAAATTCCAAATTCTCAATTGCCAATTCCCAATCATCCCGCTTTCAGTTTTCAGCTTTCAGGTCTCAAGTTTCAGGTCTCGGTTTTCAGCTTTCTACTTTAGCCTGCCTCCCTGTTCATCCTCGCTCGTTCCTCCACCCGCCGCACCCTCGCCTCCAACTCCGCCAACCGCTCCTCATCGTTCCTCTCCATTTCCGCCCGCGCCGTTTCTCCCCTCGACATCTCCTCCCGGACCATCTCTTCAATCGTCCGTTCCATCCTTGCCATCCAAACCGCCGTCACCGGCTCCGCCGCTGCCGTTGCCGGCCCCGTTTCCGTCGTCCCCGTCTCCCTCTGCGGCGCGGAGCCGGGCGTTGCTTCCTCCGGCTTTTCAATCCCCTCCGTTTCCGCCGCCGCCCGCTCCGCGCCGTCATTCTCTGCCGCATTTCCCCCGTTGCCCTCATCCGTCACTTCCCTCCCGCCTGCCGGGACCGCTTCCTGCGACTCGCCCCTATCAATCGCTGGCGCAGTCCCGGCCCCTTCCTCCTCCATCGCGACCGGTCCGCCCGTTGCGCCCCGGACCTCTTCACCCTCCTTCACCACCCCCGGCCCCTGCCTCTCCGAACCGCGGCCCGCATCCCCATTCGCTTCTTCCGCCTCCAACGCCGGCCGCCGCTCCTTCAGATCTTCACCCTCAATCACCTCCTCACTCTCCCGCTTCTCCGCGCCCTCCTCGCCAAGCCCCGGATGCGCCAGCCGAAAATGCCGCATCCCCTGCCGCACCCGCGCCAGTTGCCTTTCCAACCGTGCCGAATCCCGCCCCAGCGCCCTCGCCTTGCCTATGGCCCTCTCCAGCTCCACGGCGCCTTCCTCCGCCCCCGCCATCTCCAGCGCCGTGCGAACCCGAAAATCAAACTCCGATCTTTCTACAGCCATACAACTTTCGTGTAGCGGCAGTCTATGACCGCCGCAAATTTCCGCTTCTTACGCCTTCATCCATGTAATCCGTGTAATCCGTGGTAAAGGCCGGATGGCAGAGGAATGGAAGACAGGGGAATAGACGTGTTGCGCGATCCCAAATCCGCAATCCGCAATCCGCAATCCGCCCCATCCCCCTGACTTCGATTCTGTTTCATAACTACCAGTACAGATATCCTCCCAGCCCGCTCGCCGCATTGACCGACTCCCCATACCTCAGCGGAATCTGCCACGTGCCGGTCGCGCTGGTGTTCGTCTGCACGCAAACCTTGTAAAAGTTGGTCACATAAAAGGTCGCCGCGCTCGCCGTCACGATGGCCGTCGCCTGGCGCGGGCCAAGATTGGTCACGCCGGTCGCGGCTATCCCGATGCAGACGGGATCGGGCTGCGTGTCGAAGCTGTAGCCGCCTTCCAGCACCAAGCGGCCGTCCGTCCCGATGCCCGAGCCGGACCATGCGCCGCCGTATGAAAAGTTCCGCACGAAGTTGACGCACCCGGCCTGCGTTCCGGAGTTGGTGAGGAATATGCCTCCTGTATCCCAATGGCAGTCGTTAAAGCTGATTCCCCGGCAGTTGTAGATGGTGATCGCGCCGCCCGCGTTGCCCGCAAACCAGCAGCCGGAGTAGGTTTGACCGCTTTGGGCAATGCCGGTGATATACATGTCCTGGTAAAGGCTGTGGTTGTAAAAGCAGCCCTGGCAAATCCCGTGCATATTGTTGACACCAGACCCGGAATCCACTTCATGCCAGTAATTGCCGGTGAACTCGCAGCCGATGAAGGCATTGTTCGCTGCGGTATTCACCAGCCCGATGCTGTTGCCCCACAGGTTGAGATACATGTACGTCATGTATTGAGGGGCGATTGAGCCGGGCACGTAATTGGTGATCCAGTTTGGCCCTCCCATCCACCAGATTGGGTTGCTGTAGCCGATGTCGCCATTGCCGACGCCGAGGCTGGAGCTGCTGTAGAATCCGACGGTGTTTGTATAACAGGTGATGTCGTGCAAGTGGACCGGATTCAAACTGTTTGCCGGGCCAAACCAGCTTTGCGGTTGGCCCCAGTTTGTTTCCAGCGGGATCACGCCGCATCCGTTGAATCCTGAAATCACAAGGCCGCTGATGTCGCCGCCGCCGATGGCGTTGATTTGCAGGCCATGACGGAGGCCGCATGCACGCCAATAATTGAGTCCGTTGACTTGCCAGTTGTTGTTTCCCAGAACGAACGGGAACGCGCCCCCCGCGTACGAGTTGAACCCGTTGTAGCTTCGCGTGGTGATGTCCGAATAGTTCCTGCCGTCAATCCAAAAGGAACCGGTCCAGGAAATGTTCGAGTTGAGCAGATGGGAGATGAAGATGTTGGTGTTGGTCGCGCCGGTGGCGTAGATCAGATGCGCCCAGTTGCCGTGCAGCGTGGTATTGTTGGTCAGAACCAGTTCGCGCAGATAATAGGCGTTGGTCCCAAACTCCCAGCAGCCGCCCTTGCTCAGGCACGCCTGCACCGCCGCCGTATCGTCGGTGCTGCCGTCGCCGACAGCGCCGTTCTGCAACACGCTCAGGAAACCGCCGGGGATCGCCACGTTGCTCAAGCCTGATCCACTGCCGGAGAGGACGCCACCCACGGCGAGGTTTCCCCCGATTTTCGCGTTGTTGGTGCCGCCGGTGTTGGTGAGTTGGAGCGCGATATGATTGTTGACATCGTTCACCTGGTAGGCGTTTGAAGTGACAGTTCGATTCCAAAAATACCCGAGCCCGCCAAAGCTGAACTCCTCTTCAACGATGCCTTGCGCACCCGTTTGGTAAACCGGGAAGATCACTGAGGCATTGGTCATATTGTATTCCAGCAGCGAGTAAGGACTGTAGAGCGTCTCCGCCACGCCGTTAAACGGCGTCGAAGATACCACCGGATTGGTCAGGCCGGGTTGGAACTTGTTCACCGCCTGATTCAGCAGGTTGCTGTTCGCTGCGAAAAAGTTGCCCGGCGCAACCAGCACCCCCGTCGCGTTGCTCACCACCACCGTGCTCCGCGTCTGTGCGGTTGCGCTCCTCCCGCAAATAGCGCAAAGAACCAAGAGGACAAATATCTTTGTCACCTTTTCGCTCCAACCGATCAACGTTCCCCTTTTCCGCGAAGACTTTCCCGCCAACTTGAATAATTCAATGGACCTCACCGTTACATGTGAAACGGGCGAATTCGGAAAAAACGAGTACGTAACCCGTGAAATCCGTTCCACTACGGGAAAAATTCGCCCATTTCCGTCAAGAACTTCCTGATTGCCCGGTGTTCTTCCTTTCCTCCGTTTCCTTCTGTTCAAACAAAACCCGTCTAATCCGTGTAATCCGTGGTTCAACTCATTTGGTTGCGCCGCGCCATCTGTCCCCTTTGCTCCTGTTGTATTTTCAGTCCTCATAATTCATCCTCCACTCTTCATTCTTCATTCTTCACTCTTCATTCTTCAGTATCCCGTATCGGACAGGTAAAGCGCCGGCGCCGAGCCGGAATTCTCCACCCCCACCGAGTAAAATTTCCCGTCGCTGTCGTTCTTGATTTGCAATACCAGGTTCCCGTTGTTGTCCGTCCAAAACCTCGCGTTCCCAAGCCCCGCTGCTGGCGTCGTGCTTACCGGCCCGTCCAGCACCGTGATCGGCCCGTCCAGCAGCGTCATCGTCTTCGGCGTCGCGTCCGCCGTCTGCAGCGTGATCCGCAGCCAGTAATTCTGCGACGCCGCCCCGTTCAGCGGGATGTAGGTCTGGCTGTTCGGAAACACGAACGCCGCGTGACAGCACGGCGCCGTCTCCAAGGCCCACTGCGCCGCCGTCAGCCCCGGGTTCATCCCCGCCGCCAACACCGTGCTGCTCATCATCGGAGCGCTGGTGTCATTCTCCCTCGCGAAAATCTGGCACGTGACCGACGAGATGTTTGACAACGAGGGCGACAGCAGTGCGCCGTCCATGCCTATCCCGATGTCAATCTCCACGTCATCTCCCCGGTAAAAAAATGCCGGCTGTCCCGTGTTCAAGTCCGTGACCGGCTGGTTCCTCGCCGCCAGGTCGCACAACAATCGAATCGCCAATGGTCCTAAAGCGCTCATAAATTAAAATTTGGATGTTTGGAAAACTGAAATCTGGAAATCTGCCTTAGTCTTCATTTTAGGTCTCAGGTTTCAAGTTTCAGCTTTCCGTTTTCTGCTTTCTGCTTTTTGTTTTATGCTTTCTCAACTCCACGCCCCGTTCCCCGCCACCTGATACTGAAACTTGCACGACACCCCCACATGCTCCACGCATTCCATCTTGCAAACCACCGCGTTCGCCAGCGCCCGCGTCGTCTGCCCCGTCCCGCTCCGGTGGTACACCGTCAGCGTGCCCGACACCGGCACCTGGTCCGCATGCTGCGCGATGAAGTTCAGGCAAAGCTCCACCGTCCCAAACGTCCGTTCCACTACAAACGTAAGCATGTTCTCCAGGTTGAACCTCGCCACGCTCGCCCGGTATGCCGCCCGGAACAGAGCCTGGCTTTGCAATATCCGCGTTTGTTTCGGGCGAAACCCGTCCTGCACCGTCGCTCCGCCCGCGTCGTCCGCCAAAACAAACGCCGTCCCTCCCGCCGCCGTCATCGTGATCTTCATACTTTCAACTCACTGATTCACCGGTTTACCAACTCTTAACTCAAGACCAGCGCCGGCGTTGCCGTCCCGCCGCTCGCGTTAATCGTGGACACAAACCCGATCTCCCCGTTCCTCAGCGCCTTCCCTCCAAAAACGAAACCCGCCGTCTTCAGCGCCGCATTCTTCACCGTCACGCTCACCGTTTGCGCCCCCGTGATCACCAGGTCCGCCGACACCGAACTCAGCTTTGCCCCGTGCGCCGCCGCCGTCCCCTGCGCCAGCAGCGCCCCGTCAATTTGCGCCATCGTCGGTTCCGCCGGCTTGCACTTCGCCATCGCCCGGTAACTCGTCACCTTCATGTCCACCGTCCGCCCCTGGATCTTCACCGGCGCCAGCTTCAACTCATGCGTGATTGTCCACGCGTCCTGCGCCTGGAAACTCCCGAACCCCGCCGCGCTTCCCCACGATGCCGTGTATTTCTGCCGCGGTATCTTCCCCGCCGTCAGCCCCGGCGCGCTGAACGCCTGCCCCGTCGCAATCGTGTAATATGAATTGCTCGCGCTCGGATCCAGCCCGTTCCCCACCACCCCCGAAAACTCCACCAGCCCGATCCCCGCCTTCTCCACCCCCAATATCAAATCCGGCATCCGCGTCACCGCCCCCGCCCTCACCGTGATCACGTCCCCGTTGTTCGACACCCACTGCAGCGCCGCGTCCGCGTTCCCGAAAATCCTTCCCCCGATCACTGGCTGCAGATACGGCCACAGCACCGCCAGATTGTCATACGTCAATGGCGTCCCCGTTCCCTTGACAACCAAGTCCGTATAAACCTCGTCCATCTCCCCGTACAGCGCCGCGCTCACCACGCTGTTGACAGGCGCGATCTCCAGCCGCGAATCCTCCCCCAGCGGGATGTTCGCCCCGTTAAAACTCACATACGCCGGTCCCCCGGCCAACAAACTCCGTGCTATGCTCATAATTGTATATTTGTTTGACTCGACAATTTCTTCCACTCTGCATTCTTCCCTCTCCACTCTGCATTCAACTGATCGTCGCCTCCCCCGCGTCACTCCCCATCATCCCCGCCGCGTATCCCGCCCATCGCACCACCGTCCCCGCCGCCACCGCGAACGGCCCCCCGTACACCGCCGCCCCTGCGTTCCCCGGCCCCGGAAAACTCCCGTCCGTCGTGTAATAAATCGCCGCCCCCGCATCTGTGCTTGACAGACTCACCGTCAGCCCCGGCGCCGAGATCTCCGGCAGCGCGCACTTCGCAGCCGCCGCCTCGCTCATCCGCCCCCGCAACTGCACCCGGTATCCCACGCACCCCGGAAACTCCTTCTCCAGCCCTGCCAGCGGCTCAATCGCCTTCGCGTCCTGGTAAAGAAGAATTTTCCCCTCAATCGCGAACTGGTGCAGCGCCGTTCGCGCCGCCCGCGCCGCCTCCTCCGCCGTCACCTGCGTCCCGCCCGCGTTGAAATTCATCTCCGGGTTCTCCACCGCGTCCACCGCCACCACAATCTCACCCTGCGCCGGCGTCACATTCGGCAGCACCCCCTCGATGCCCGGCATTCGCACCGTCAGCCCGCACCCCTTCCGTCCGTTCTTCCCCGTCAAATGCGCCAGCCGCCGCCCGATCTCGCTCGCGACCACGTGCCTTCGCAGCGTAGCCACCGCCAGATACTCAAATGCCGCCTCCGAATTCAGCTTGTCGCACACGTCCTGTTGAAGTTGTAAAAGCAAGTCCATAATAATTTCAGCTTTTCAGCTTTTCAGCTTTTCAGCCTTTTGTTAGCTCATCTGCATCCTCTGAAACCGCCGCAGCATCGTCTTCACCATCGGTATCAAATCCACCCCCGACAGCGCCCCCTGCGCCTCCGGGTTCTCCGCGATCTGCGCTCCCAGCTTGTCCCACCGCCTCCACAAGTGCTGGGATTGCAGATACCACGCCGTCTTCACCGCCGCCGGCAACGCGAACGCCCCCGCCGGAATCGTGTCCGGGTAGCCCGCATCCGCCGGCTCCAAAATCGGAAACCAATACCCCCCCGTGTAAGTCACCCGGATCCGCGAGAAAAAATGCCCCTGGATCGCGACGAACATGATGTACCCCTGGTCCAACTGCATCTGCTGGATCATCGAACTTCCATCCGGCGGCAGCGTCGAAGGCACGAACCCGCCCGCCTGATCGTCGCACTTGGCTACCGATGTAATTGCCTCCACCGGATAGCAATTCAGATACCAATGCCGCCGGTCCGCCGAAAACGTGTCCGTCTTCCCCGCCGTCCTCGCAAAAGTCCGGTTGCAAAACTGGTCGAACAAATTCGCCACCCCCAGTCCGATCCCCGTGATCACCGCGTCATAATTCGTGTCGCTCCGCAGCGACGCCGCCAGCAACTGCCCCTTCAACTCCGTCAAATTTCCCAATCCAACATTCATATTCTTGTGAAATTATTTCCCGGCAGGGCGAAGCTCCCGCTGAGCCGTCTCGTTGCCCACGCCTGTTTGCATTTCAGCTTTTCAGTATTTCAGCTTTTCAGCTTTTCCTCCCGCCATGTGGGCGGCGGGGTAACCCAATCAAACCCCCGCCGCCCATGGCCCGCACCGCAACTGTAGATTTCTGCTTTCTGCTTTTAGCTCGCCGCCGTCTGCAACACCGCAAACGCGTTCGCCTGCCGGCAACCCGTTGCCGCACGTCCGTAAGCCCGGAACGACCGCTCCAGCGTGTTCCACCGGTAATGATCCGACGACTCAAACACAAAGTCGTCCCGCACCCCGACCACCTGCCCGCTCCGGTCCCCGAACGCCGCCACCGGCATCCCCGCCCCGTCCGTATTCGGCGCCGCCATCACCGTCACCACCGGATAACCCAGGATCGTTCCAATCGCCCCGTAACTCGGCGCCTCCATGGCCCCCAGGAAAATCGGACGCCCGTTGTTGTCCTTGATCCCCATCAGCCTCACCAGCATCTGCGGGTGAATCCACCACTGCGGCTTGCGCTTCAACACCACCGGCGCCACCGTTGTCAAACACCGGTTCACATCGTCGAAGTTCAGCGTTCCCGCCGTCGTGTTCCCATGCCCCGCCACCGCCCGCGTCCCCGCGTTGAACAGCCCCGTGAAACCCCCGTTGTTCCCGTCCGCCGTTCCGTTCCCCACGAACGCCGCCGTGTCAAGACGAAGATTCCATGCCTGCTGGAAATCCTCCATCACCATCCCCGTCACGTCGAACTCCGCGTCCTCGATCAACTGCCGGCTCACGTTCAACAGCACCGCGTTCGGCAGCACTGTCAGCGTCATTGTCGAACCCGCCTCATTCGTGTCATCCGGGATCGGCGCCGCCTCCGTCGTCAGCCACTGCGCCGCAACGCGCGCCGTCTTGATCGGGAAATTCGTCACCTTCGTTCCCAGACGCCGCACCCCCAGCGTGCTCCAGTCCCCGTACTCCGCCAGCGTGTCATAGATCTCCTTGAACAACTCCGCGATAACCAGCGTGGACCCCTCACCCGTGTCTTCCCCGATGGCCCGCGCCAGCGGTTCGCACGCACCGCGCATGTCCCCGTTCCGGTCCACCGCCAGGCGCACCGCCAGATTCAACCGCGCCCGCTTCTCCGGGTCATTCACGATCCGCTGAATCGGGTCCAGTCCCGCCGACACCGCTTCCATTCGCAACTGCGCTCGCAGCCGCTGCACTGCCGCCAGGACCTGCGCCCCGTCGTTCGCCGAGTTCTTCAAGCGCGTCATCTCCTCCATCGTCTGCTTCGTCTCGCGGCCAAGCTGCTCATAATTCCGCAGCAGCGTCTCCTGATTCCGCTCCACTGACTGAAACTTCTCCTCCACCGCGTTCACGCCTCTCAGCACCGTCTCCTGAAACTGCTCTTCACTTAATGTTTTCATAATCTGCCTGTTTACTTTACTTGCATGGCCTTCCGCCATTCCTCCAGAAACCTCCTTCGCGCCTGCTCCCGGGCCGGCGCGGCGGGAGCAGGACAGTCAGCCGCGCGGCCGTTTTCACGTTGTGAGTATTCCATGGAAAGTGTTTCAATATCCGCGTCATCAATCGCGCCCGCCCGGTAAGCCTTCGCCAGGGCGTTCGGATTCGACCCCACCACGCAGCACGACAGCTCCACCTGTTCCTGCTCCGTGTAAATCATTCGCACCGCCGCGTCCGCCGGCAGGCCCAACTCCTTCAACTGCCGTCCCCACTCCGCGCCCGAGCCTGGCGTCACATACTTGACGGGGAAAACCCCACGCTAACCGCCTTCAAATAACCCGCCTCCGTCATCTTCCATCCGATGCGCGCCAATTGATTCTCCGGCACGTCAATGGCCCACTGCACCCGTTCGATCAGCCGGTCGCCCTCCACCCGGAAATCCACCACCCTCCCCAGGCACTTCCCGATGCTCGAATAATCGTGCGAATCCACAAACGGCGCATTCTTGCTGAAGTGCGTGAACCGCCATCCCGCTGCGCGGATCACCTCCTGATAACTGTCAACACTTTCATCCGACGCCACATAATCCACGATCCCCAGTTGCGCATCCACCACCCTCACCTCCGGATGAATCAACCTTCGCACCGCCGCCTGGGGGTCAAACCATAACTTTTCACTTTTCACTCTTCTTATCGGCGGCGTCCCAGCCTCCTGCGCCGCGAGTCCCCGCGTCCGCCCCGTTCCTTCCGGCCCCTCCACCTTGTGCATCCCGTTCATGCCGTCAATGCAGTCCGCGACAGACTTCCCATCATTCCCATCGCGCCTGCCTGCGCAAACCGCCACGCACCTGCAATTCCGCACCTTCATTCCCTCCGCCCCCGGGTACCTCACTTGCTCTCCGCCCACCGCGAACGCCTCCTCCACCTTCACGATCTGTCCATTCGCCGCCCTGTGCGACTCACTGGCATTCTCACTGCACAACCACCGCTTCTCCGCGACCCCTGCCAAGCGCATCGCCAGATCCCGGGCCAGGCCAAACGCCGCTCCGATCCCATTCACCGCCAACTCCTGCGCCCGTCGCTTCGCGATCTCATTGAACTTTGCCCGCACCGCATCCGCCGCCGTCTGCTCCAGTTCCTGGGTAACGCGGGCGACTCGCCCGTCCCGCCGGGCCACTGGCCCGGCGGAACTCCCATCCATCCGAACCGCCGCCGCCGAGATCGCCCCAGTTATTTCCGATCCAATCGTTGCCGCTTCCGTCCGCCACACTTCCTCATGCCGCCCCAAAAATTCCGCCGATACCTCCTTCGGCATTGCGAACGTCAATTCACATCCCGCCTCCGCGAACAACTCCTTCCCCGCCTGCAACAGCGCCGCCGCCATCACCGGCCTGAGTCCGGCCGCCAGCCCCTTCGCAAACCCCTCGCTATCAAACACACACTCCCCCTTCCCCTCCAGCCGTCGAAGCGTTTCCCCCCGCGCCTTCATCAACTCCCGCGTAAACCGCGATACAAACGCCCTCACCATTGGCCGCCGCTGCGCCATGAGTGCATGCCACCGCGCCGCATCCGCCGGTTGCAGCCTCGATCCTCCGGCTCGACCCTCCGCGATTGCCAATTTGCAATTCTCAATTTGCAATTCACAATTTCCATTCCCTGTCTCCCCCGCCGCCCCATCTGCCACTCCCGCAACTGCGTCGTCCGTCTTCTCCCCAATCCGCAATCCGCAATCCGCAATCCGCAATTCCACGGTCCGTTTCAGCCGCGCCGCCGCCCCCAGCTCCCGTCTCATCAACGCCACCGTATCATCCATCGTCTCCGGCAAATCCGCCTCCTTCTCCTCTCCCGCGACCTCCGCCAAATTCAGCGCCAGGTATCCCTTCTCCCATCCCGGGCACTCCGGCAACTCCAGATCCAGATAATCATTCAGCGCCTTCAGCGGCACACCCATTGCGAAATACTTCTGCGCCGTATCCGCGCGCTCCCGCCGCACCGCCTGGATCACCGGATGCTCGTCCCAATTAAGCGACGCCCGCGCCTCGCCCGCACCCTGACGCCGCAGCACCTGATTAATCCCCTCGCAAATCTTCTCGCCCAGCGGAATGCACGTCTCCGCGATCAACATGAACCAGTCCGATGCCGACCCAATCGAATAACTCGCCTTCACATCCGCCATCGAAGCCGGCACACCCATGGCGATAAACACCTCATGCCGGTTCTGCAACCGTGCCGCGATAAAATCCGCGTCCGGCACCCGGATCTTTGGATCCTCAATCGTGATATTCCCGTCCAAAAACGCCGGCTTGAACACGCCCCGCTGCGCCAGCTCCCGCTTCTCCCGAATCTGATCCACAATCTGCTGCCTCTGACCATCCAGAGGCAGCCCCTCCTTCGCGATGATATACACCCCCTGGTCCCCGTTGCTCCGCATCACATTCAAATTGAATTTCCCCGCCAAGAAATCCGCTTCCGCTGCGTCCCGGCACGGCTTCAACTCCGCCATCCCGCGCCAATCGTTGTACGGATTCCACATCTTCAACTGGACCACCTGCTCGGGCAGCAACAACGACCGTTTCCCCGCCGCATCCGAATACTCCCACCCCACCAGCTCCCCATTCCTGACGATATGCCGCATCCTGTCCGGCCGCGCCACAATCAGCGGATTCCTATACTGGTAGGGCGCCGCTGCCGCGGCGCCAGCCCGATAGGGACGCCTCGCCGAGGCGTCCGCCCCTGCAATTCCGGTTCCCTCGCCCCACGCAGTGGGGAGAGGGTTAGGGAGAGGGGTTCGTCCCATCGTTCCGATTCCCTCGCCCGACGCCCGACACCTCGCCGAGGCCCCCACCGATCCGGGAAAAGGCGCCATCCACGAATCATCCATGATCCAAAACGCCTCCCCCTCCAGTTTCATCCAACCCACCGTTGCCTCGATCAAATCCGTTCGCGTCAGCCCCGCTCCCGGCATCTCCCAAAACCCCTCCAACCCCGCGTCGTGATACCGCTCCCCGTTCCGCGCAAAATGCAAATCCACCGCCGCAATCGGCCCCGCTATCTTCTTGATTGCCCGCATCACCCACGTTGACTGCTCGAACGCGCGGTACATCCTCTCCCCGCCCGTCGCGTCATACGGCATGATCTTGTTAAAAGGAAAGGGCGCGCCGCTCTTAAACACCAAAGACGCGGCGGCGTGGAGGCGGGATAATAAGGTGGGATGTTTCATCGAGGACCCCCCGAAAGTTTATTGGTTATATAGGTCATATATGTCATATAGGTCTTATTCCTTATATCAATTGCGCAAAGATCCCGTCCTTTGTTGTTCCTGTCATTTGTTTCGCCGCGTGCAGCGCCAGCGCGAGACCCCAAAAACGGTCCGCGTGACCGTTCCGCGTTTTCTCTCCTGTAAAGCGCAAGTGCCCCGACTCCGTGGCCTCCTTCCGCATGCTCCTCAAATCAGCGCGGACCCACTTGTCCTCCGGAATCCTCACCGACCTCTTCTCAAACGCCGTCCGCGTCGTATAAGCCAGGTCCTCCTTCACGCCGCCGGTAAAAGTGATCCCCTCCACCCTGTAAGCCCCAAACTTCGACGCCGCCCGCTCCGCGAACTGCCGTCCCATCCCCGTCTGATCCACGCAGCACCTGCGAAGATTCGGCAGCGCCAAAATCCGGTACAACGCCTCCTCCTGCTCCGCGAACGTTGCCCGCTCCAGGCACACCACCTGCCGTGTAAAACACACATCCTCCAGCCGCTCCACCACCCAGATCACCGTCAAATCATGCTCCCGCCCAATGTCCACACCCGCGAACAACTCCGAATGCTCCGACTCCAGGGGCAACTCACCCCGCCCGTCCCGCGTCACCAGACACTGCCCGCTTTCAATTGCGCTGTACTCGCACCCGGCGATCAGGTCGTAAGACAGAAACGCCGAAGAATCGTCCCCGGGCACACACATAAACTCCTGCTGCCAAGTTTCCTCATCCGCGCACTCGTTGCGCAGATGCTGGAGAAAATCATCATCCTTCCACTTCAACCGTTCATCCCCGGGGTCCGCCTCCCGCCACTTCCCTTGCAGTTTGCCGAGCAACCCGTCCTTCAGCGCATCCTCAAGCGTCACTTTATGAAGGGAAAACCCCTTGGGGTTTCCCTTCCATTGGACCTCATTCACCAACTCATTGAAAAAATTTCCCGTCCCGCGGTGCGTCGAAATAATATCCATCCCTCCGCCCCACAACGTCCCCGGCTGCCCCACCGAATACAGCAGCCGGTTATCCGGGTTCAGCGCAAACTCGTCAAACACACGCCGACCCCGCTTGCCGGCCTGCGCGTTCGGATTCGACGACAGACAATAAACCGCCCGTCCATTCCCGAACGGCAGCACATGCGCCGCGATCTTCTCCTTCCGATTCAGCACCCTCATCTCCAGCCGGTGCGCCCGCTTATCCACCAGCCGCGCCCACGCCGCGCAATCCAGTCCAAACAATTGCGCCTGCAACTCGTCCCTGCTTGACACCCAAGCGTCGTAAGGATTCCCATTCAAAAACGTCTTCCTCACCACGTCATACGCCGTGCAAAGGCTCATCCCTATCTGCCTCGACTTCACAATAATCCGCTTCGCCGACCGGTCATCAATCCACGCCCTCTGATAAGGCAGAAAATACCGATCCAGCTCGACGCCCCGATCTCGTCCGGTAGGGCGAAGCTCCTGCTGAGCCGGGGTTTCCAATTGCAAATTTTCAATTTTCAATTTACAATTCCCAATTTCCTGCCCGGCAGGTTTCTTGGGTCTCATTTGTCCCTTTTGTCCCTTCATGCTCTTTCCATCCCGCTTCTTCATAGCCGCAACTCCGCCTCAATTTGCTCCAACCCTTCCTTCGTAATTTGCTGTTCCGGCTTCTTGCCTTCCTCCTTCGCCGCGCAACTCCTCTCCAGCGCCTTCACCTTCCGCTCCTCCAACTTCAGCCGTTTCTTCTTCACCTCCAGATCCCCGTGCCGCACCGCCAACTTCTGCCGTGCCATCAACCGGTCAAATGGCGCCAACTGCTCCGACACCGGCACCCCTTTCAACCTGGCCGCCATCACCTCCTGGAACATGCCCCTCACCAACTTATCCATCCACTGCAACTGCTCCTTCACCGGCAGCGCCTTGATCGCCTTATAGCACGCCTCCACCATGGCGCTTTCCCGCGCCAGCGTCTCCAGCCCCTGCTCCGCCTTGAACCGGTTCAACGTCGCCCGCACCACATTGTGCTGTGGCGCCTCCCCCGCATACGTCGTCCCTTTCGGCCAGCGCGGGCATTCCGCCGCCACCTTCTCGGCAGTCGCTCCCGGCTCGAAAATCAACGCGTAATACGCCTCCAGATCTCCCAGCGATTGCGCTGCCAGCTTCTGCTCGTAGCAATCCGCCTTCAACGACTCGAACATCTGCATATTCCCGCCGTATCCCTCCAAGATCTCCCGCAACCGTTTCCTGTCGCATCTTTTCATCGTCATCACCGTTCCTTCCTCTTCCGAAGTTCCAGAAAATTTCAGCTTTTCAGCTTTTCAGCTTTTCCTTAAAGCCCTCTCCTCTCCAAATCGTCCACCCCGCTCGCCGTGATCCTCCAAATCCGGTTCCCCACCGAGTGCGACTTCACCACCTCCGCCACGAACCCCTTGTCCATGAAATACCGCACCTCCGCCTCCATCTCCTCCGCCTCGACCCGGTTGAACCCGCAATTGCGCAGCGTTATCTCCAGCGTCACCAGACTCAGCCCGCACCCGCGCGCATTCTTGAAGGCCCGCAGCACCAAATCCCGAAAAACCTCACGTTGTTCTGCATTCATATTTTTACTTTCCATTCCCGCCCCGGCCCGCGAATCGCGTGGATTGCGCGGATGACGAACTGGATAACAGGATCTTGATATTCCCAATCCGCGTTATCCCCGCGATTCGCGGGCCGGCGCTTACTTATGTGTTCTTCATTTCCAACATCCGATCCAACTTGGCGCTCAACAAGACGGTCTGTTGATGATTCAACTCCGCCGCCGACTTCAACCCCTCCATTGCCTCCGCAATCGGGTTGATCCGGTTGTGCAACTTTTCCGCGCGCAACTCCCCCGCCAGCAGGATTTCCGTCTTGTCCGCCTCCATCCGCGTCCAAATCCTTTGGCTCTCCTCCTCCAGCCGGCACACCCGCCGGTCTATCGCCGACACGCTGAACTCCAACTGCTCGTTCGGCGGATGCGGCGTCTTGCCCCGGATTTTGTCCACCAGCTTCGAACTTTCGTTAAACAACATCAGCGCGAACGCCAGGCATCCCAGCCACGCCGCAATCTCCACTGGAGGATTAAAGTCCATAATTCACCATTTTCAGTCCGTGTAAGTCCGTGTTCAGTCCGTGCAAGTCCGTGTTTCCTCCCTACTTCCCCGCCACCCCATTCGTTCCCGCCACCACCGCGCTTCCCGTTGCCAAAGACGACCCCACCGGACTGTAATTCACCGTCATCGGCGCCACCCGCGACCCCACATTCCCCACCGTGAACACCGACGCCCCGCCCAGCCCCGACTGGTTCGTATGGTAACTCGCGATCTGCGCCGTCTCCGGATTCGCCATCAGCGCCGTGCCTCCCCCCTCGTGGCTTTCCGACCACACCTCCTTCCGCGTCACGTTCCCCGACTCCGAGTAAGTCCAGATCTCGTGCGACAGGCACTCCGACTTGCTCGCCGTGGAGCAACCCGCCAGCCCGCCCATCGCCGCCGCCACCACTATCACACTGCATACTAATTTGTTTTTCATACTCACTATTTAACCACACCTTTTAAAAAAGCGTCTCCGTACGGTACGGACGATTTTTTTCCCAAAAATCGCCCCTCCGCCCCCTTCAAAACCCCTGTAAACACGTGGGTTTGTCG
>Ga0302320_10003094_pt1 | contig 38763 bp, 35 predicted proteins | sample Bog_T0_3_FD_202130 | JGI IMG/M metagenome (GOLD analysis project Ga0302320, IMG submission 202130) | Peat permafrost microbial communities from Stordalen Mire near Abisko, Sweden - Bog_T0_3 | ecosystem: Environmental > Terrestrial > Soil > Wetlands > Peat | place: Sweden: Abisko, Stordalen Mire... | reverse complement strand
CGCCGAGCCTCGGTCGGCCTCCAACGCCTCCGCCGCGCAGATTTGCGATTCAAACCGCTGGGGACTGGCCCTTTTGCAGTTGTGATCAAAGTCAGCCTCATCTCGCTCGGTTGCGCCAAGAATCTCGTGGATAGCGAGATCATGATCGGCCACCTGCACCAGGCCGGCATGCAGGTCATCGCCGACGCGCAGGCGGCCGACGTCGTGATCGTCAACACCTGCTCCTTCATCGACTCCTCGAAGGAGGAGTCGATCGGGCACATCCTGGAGGTCCACGCGCAGCGGGGCCTGCGCAAGCGCCGGCGGGAGCAGAAGCTCATCGTCGCCGGCTGCATGTCGCAGCGCTTCTCCCGGGTCCTGCCCGGAGAGCTTCCCGAGGTCGACGCCTTCATCGGCCTGGACCAGCTCACCCAGGTGGCGCCGATCATCGAGGGACTCTGCGCCCGGAAGACCGCCCCCGCCGCGCCGGCAAACTTGGTCACCCCGCGTTCGACCTTCATCCCCGACTACGACACGCCGCGCTTCCGGCTGACCCCGCGGCATTTCGCGTACGTCAAGATCGCCGAGGGCTGCAACCACCCCTGCACCTTCTGCATCATCCCGCAGATCCGCGGCCGGCACCGCAGCCGGACGGTCGCCAGCGTCGTGGCGGAGGCCCGGCGCCTGATCGCCGAAGGCGTGCGGGAACTGAACCTCATCTCTCAGGACACCACCTTCTTCGGGATGGATACCTGGGAAGAGCGGCCCAATCCGCGGACCCCCGTCGATTCCTCGCGCGGCACGGCGCTGACGACCCTCCTGCGGGAACTCAATGCGATCGAGGGCGACTTCTGGATCCGGCTGCTCTACACCCATCCGGCCCATTGGAGCGACGAACTGATCGCCACCATCGCCGCCTGCCCGAAGGTCGCCCGGTACGTCGATATGCCCCTGCAGCACATCAGCGACCGGATGCTGGCGGCCATGCAGCGGGAGACCAGCGGCGCCACCATCCGGGATTTGATCCGCCGGATCCGGGCCGGGGTGCCGGGCATCGCGCTGCGCACGACCTTCATCGTCGGATTTCCCGGGGAGACCGAGGCGGACGTCGAGGAATTGTGCGCCTTCATCCGCGAGGTGGAATTCGAGCGCCTCGGGGTCTTTCGCTATTCGCAGGAAGAGGGCACCCGCGCGGCCAAGCTCAACGGCCAGGTCCCTCCCAAGGAAAAGGAGCGGCGCTGGCACCAAGTGATGGCCCTCCAGAAGGAAGTCGCCGCGCGCGTAAGCGCGCGCGGAGTCGGACAGACCATCAAGGTCCTGGTGGACGAGCCCGGCGTCGCCCGCGCCGACGGGGACGCGCCGGACATCGACGGCCGGGTCTACGTCCCGCGGGAACTGCCCGTCGGCGAGTTCGCCGAGGTCGCCGTCACGGGCTTCCACGACTACGATCTGCTCGCCCTGCCGGCCGGCCAGCGGCCCGCCGTATACAAGGTCGCGCGCCAGGCGCAGTAGCCTCGCCACCCCGGCGGCATCAAACCGGCAAGAAGCAGGGCAGGCGGCGGATCCTCACTTTCCCCATGAAAGCCTCAAGTGCAGTTTCGGCCGGCCTGCTGATCGTCGCGGGATGCAGCTTCCCAGGCCTGCCTTGCCTCCGCGCCGACCCGCTGCCGCCTGCGTCGGCGCCCCTCGGGAGACAAATCGCGGTGGCTGCGCCCGGCAACTATGCCGACATCGACGCCAAGGGCACGATGGACACGATGAGAGTTTTGGTGCAGGGCACGACCGCGGAGCAGGAATCGCTCGCCCGGCAAATCACGGGCCATTCCGACCAATACGCCCCGCCCGTGTTCTATGTTCTCGCGGCGGTCCTGATGCGCGGTGGCCAGCCCGAGGATGCGCTCTTCTGGTGGTGCGCCGCGATACCCAGTTTGCGGACGGCCCCGAAGCCGCGGTGAGCCGGTCTTGGGAGCGGGGGAACTTGGTGGCGAAAATCGAAGCCGGGACGCCGCCACCCTCCTCGCCGCCGGACCTCACGCCCGAAGAGGCCGTGCGGGCGGCGGCTTTGGATTCGAGGGGAATCACGGGAGTCTTTCGTTTCAAGGTGGCGCAAGTGGGGCGCCAAAACGGCTGGATGTACCTTGACTCAGAGAGCGACTACCGGGACCCGAACTGTCTGATCGTCGCGGTCGTGCCGGCGCTTCAGCCCGTGATCAAGACCCTATTTCCGGGCGAAGCTCAGTCGGTCTGGGTCGGCCGCACCATCCGGGTCCAGGGGACAGCCCGGCATGTGAAGATCGGGTACTATGTGGACGGCAAGCCCACGGGGTCGTTCTATTACCAAACCCAGATCGAACTCCGGACCCCCGTCCTGCAAGTTCTGCCGATTCCCACGTCTTGAGCGCGGGCTGGAATTGAGCTCAATCATTTGAGCGGCTTAAAGCTACGGTAGACCAAATTTCTCGGTCCAAGAAACTCCGCGATCAGCTCGCCAGCTTCGTCGTAGCGGAAGACGACTCGATGTTTACCGATCCGCAAACGACAAAATCCAGCCAGCTCCCCGGTAAGAACTGCGACGTCGCGCCTCTTCCCGGCGTTAACGTCATCCAATGCCCGCCGAATATCCCTTCTGACACCCGGATGCGCGTCGCGGAGCGCCGCGACCACTTGATCGGAGAATTTCACGCAGGAACATCCTTGGCGTCATGGTAGCGAACCTTCCCCGCATTCAGACGCGCCAGATACTCCCTAAACTTGGGATCAGCCAACAGCTCAGCCGTATCGCTCGGCCTCAGGTCGAACGGCAAACCCTCCGTCTCTTCAACTTTCGCATAGAAGACGTTGATCGCCTGGGCAGGCGTCAGCCCGTACCGTCCGAGAATCTCTTCGGCCCGGATTTTCCGTCCACTATCGACTCGAGCACGAAGAAGGGTGGTTTTAGCCATGTGCTCACTTTAGTCCCATTTGTGCCCGCGTCAAGTTTTGGGCCACTTGAACCCGCTGAATTCCGCCTGGTCGAATAAGAATTGGAGGCGCGGGCCGGAATTGGCCTTTATTCGTCGCGTTTGCTCAGTCAAAATGAGGAATTCTCAGAGCGAACCAAGCTTAAACCCGTTTAACTCGATTCGACGGTTTCTTACTCACTTGGTGTCCGTTCTGGTGTCCGGGGGGACTTCCAATGCGCCAGTGGAATGAACTTTCAGAAGCAGGCTTGGGCAGAGACTCGCCCTCGCGGGCCAAATGCTATGGCGAGGATTGTTTCCTCTTCGCTTCTAGTCGTGCCGCTGTTTGATATTGTTCGTTGGCCTCTGCTAACCGCCCGATTGCGCGGAAGGCAACCGCGAGGTTATAATGCGTGTCGGCAGACTCAGGCTGCAGTCGGATGCTTTCGCGATAGTAGGTTATCGCCTCGTCAACATGCCCCTCGGTGAGCAAGACGTTGGCAAGACTGCAGGCTGCCTCGGGGAAATCAGGACGCGCTTGGAGTGCCGCCCGGTACGGTGCCGCCGCGTCGGTTGTGCGGCCAGCCTGGACCATTAGATTGCCAAGATTGTAATCGGCTTCGGCGTAATCCGGCTTCGAAGAGAGCGCTAGACGATATTCTGCCGCCGCCTCATCGACATGACCGGATTTGGCGAGCGCCACACCGAGGCCATTATGTGCCTCAGCTGACGAGGGATTTAATTTTAGGGAGATCCGGTATCGCTCAATCGAGTCATCGGTTCTTCCGATCGAAAACAAAGCAACGGCGAGATTGTAATCAGCCTCGGCGAAGCCTGGTTTCAGGTCGAGCGCTCGGAGGTAGGTTGCAATGGCACCGGTTGTGTCGCCCTCCTGTTCCAGGCACATGGCGAGGCTTTCGAGGCCTTCCGGATAGAGAGGACGGATTTTGAGAGCCTGCCGGGCGCTCTCAATCGCTTCGGCAGTTCGTCCCTGTTCGCGCAAAATGTTTGCAAGGTTCGCCCACGTCTCAGGCACATCAGCTTTTATGCGTAATGCTCGTTCATAATATGCAGTAGCTTCGGCGAGGCGCTTTTCCGACCGGAGAATGTTCCCGAGATTAATTAGGGCATTTGGGAAGTCTGGAAGAATTTTGAGCGCCCTTTGGAATTGGGCCGTAGCCTCTTGCAGATCTCCCGAATCGGCGAAAGCAATGCCCAGGTTGCATTCGGCCAGTGCATTGTCGGGAACTGCGTTAGCTGTGTCCGACCAGAGGGATAGTTCTGTTCTGTACGTGCGGTTCCGGAGTATCGTTCCCGCTCCCAGGACGACGGCCAGACAAGCGAAGCTAGTCAGAGCGATTAGCGTCCTGGGTCGCGAAAGGCGAACTGCACCCAACATACACAAACCCGTCGCCAACGCCGCCACCGGTGCCAAAGCCAGGTACATCCGATGTTCAGCGAGGGTTTGGCCCGTTCCGGGAATGAGCGAGGTCGGAGCCAACACAGCAAAGAACCAGGTGCCGAGGAAGCCAGTTACCAGGTTCCGGAAGAGCGCGTAGGCAGTGCCGGCAGCCAGCAATAGGACGGCAATTGCCGAAGGAGCCACCTCCATTAACTTTGGCCAGCGCACCGGGTAGTAAAAGACCAGCGGATGTGGCCAAATCGTCAATCGCAGGTAATGAATGATCGCAGGGAATTGGGTCAGAAGATACGTGCCCCATGGGACCGGAGTACCCACGCCGGCCGAACCACCCCGATTCCCGCCGGTTTGGACGACGAGGCAGGCCAAAGGGATCCAGGTTGAGGCTAAAGCTAGATAGTACCTCCGATGCTGATTCCAGGCCTGCCGAATTGATTTACTCACAAAGCATCGGTCATAGAGGAAAACAACCACAGGAGCCGAAACCATGACCTCCTTAGTCGCCATGCCTGCTAAACAGGCGAGCCACGAAATTGTCAGCCATCTTGTGCCCGGATTTTGGCGACGCAGAGCGCGCACCCCATGGGCCTCACTTTCGGTTCCGCGAATGAAGGCATAGAGAGTGAGCAGGTAAAAAAGTCCCATCATCGATTCTGCTCGCTGGATGACGTAGGTAACCGATTCAGTTTGGAGCGGATGGATGGTCCAAACCAGCGCGCAAAAAAATGCGAAGAGAAGCGAGCGCTCCGCGGTGATTTCGTCGTGAGTCGCTTGCATTTGGTTCATAGTCCTTCTTGCGAGGCCGAAGAGCGTGATTCCGGCAAACGCGTGGATGATCAAGTTGAGCAGATGGTAACTCCAAACCCTGTACCCGCTGATCGCATAGTTGAGGGCGAGCGAGAGGTTCAACAGCGGACGGCCACCAACCGTAACACCACCGGCAGAAGGTGGATTGAAGACTTGTTGCAACCTACCTAGATGCAAGATCGTTGGATTGCTGAGGATCGAGGGAGTATCGTCGAAAACAAAGGGCCCATCGAAGCTTCCCGAATAAACAGCGAATACTGCGACTACGATAAGAGCGCCAGCCACGAGAGGCGCGGTATGCCGGCTCAATAAAGGTTGGGATCGGCCCACAGGCTTTCTAGAATTCATTGCGGAAGCAGCTCGTGGATTCGCCCTCTTGATTTTGTAAGTTTTTTGGCGGTTGTGGCGATAATAGTGCTCTGATGGCCCAATCCTCAAGCGGAAGCGACCGGAAATTGTTTGTCTTGAACGCCATGAAGGCACGACTTCTGGCGATGGAGGGAGAAGAGATGTGGTGCGCTGGCCACGCGCCTGCCGATAACCGCGATGTGCCCCCGAATTGGGTCAAGAATGCGATCGAGCGGATGTCGCGGGAGATTCCAATTCAGCCAGGAGCCCTTTCGAGACCTGCCGAGATCACTCCAGAGGATCGCGGCAGAATTGCCGGCTTCGTCGAGGCGACTTGGATATCCATAAACTCTCCCTCAAAGGAAACGAAGCGCGAGGAAGCAGCTGGCCCCGGACTCAAAGAATGGCGTAGCTTGTTCGAGGTCATAGCAGCCAAAATGAAATTTCAGGAAAGCGAGCTAGCGAGAGTTCAACCGGAACCCGGCGCACGAAAGACTGCTCTGGAAGTGGACCTTTACCATAAGGGTGGTCGCGAAGCGGCGAAGTTCGTTACAAGCGGAGCTGCGATGAGTATGAAGGCTGAACTTTGCTTTTGGATGTGGTTGTTTTGGCCGCAGGTGGAAGCCCTGGGAAGTCGCGAGAAGGTCCACTCTTGGATCAGCGAAATGAGGTTCGTATCCTGCAGCTTTAAGCTATTCGAAAAGCTCTGCCAAGAGATCGGCTACCGACCCAGCGGAACAAAAAGCTAGCAGAATACAACCTACTCTTCGCGAACGCAGAGTAGGGAGACGGGACGGGCGCGCGGCAATAATGTCATGTCGTGAAGACGCCCTGCCCGTTCCGCCTCGAACCTTGCGCCGTGCTGTCGGCTCGCGGTGCGACTTCGGACGGGATCAACGGCGGGCTCTCCGGAGACGCTTCCCCCGAATGTCCGACGGGATCGGAGCTAGCAATGGACGAATCGTTGGTAGATCCAACGGCGAAGGCCGTGGCGCCGCTTGTCGCGTAGGTAAGCCAAAGGAATAAGATGAAGCAGCAGATTGCAGTGGACAGTTTCCTGGCGGGCCGCCGCGTGGTCATCGCCAAATTTGTAGCGCATCGCTACAAAGAGATTCAGAACAAGGCCAAGAAGATCGTCGGCATCGTGAACCTTTACGAAGTTCAATGCGCCGACGGGAAGGCACCCACGGTTCAGGCGTGGTGCCCTCGCAGCGTCCAGACGGTCGAGCAGGCTGCCAAGGAATGCCCGTGCCAATTCAAAGACGGGCAGAAAGTGGTGGTCGAGTTCGATCTCATGGAGCCGAACACGTTTGACGCCAAGAATGGCGTTATCATCCGTGCGACTTCGGTCCTGCCGTTGGAGTAGATCGTAACGTGGTCACGCAAGGCGACCCCGTGGTTGGGCTTGCCGGTGGCGCGCCTGCGCGCCGCCGGCAACCCATCCTTGTCCGAAAGGTGTGTCTAAATGGGTAAGCACAGAGGTCAGACATGAACCAGGCGAGAAATCTTGAGCCGCAAAACCGAGTACGGGCAGCGCGATTGAACGTGGAGATGGGCGATTGGGTCCATTCGCTGGCACCGTGGCAGGTGGATTCGCACATGACATTCTCCTGGGAGGCGTCGATCCATTCGGCGCAGCGGTGTTATGAGAAATTCATGTGGACAGAATTGCGGGGCGTGTCGTATTTCTATGCGTTAGAACAGAATCCAGCGAGAGATGGCTATCATGCCCATGCGTTATGGTGCGATTGCCTAAATATGTCGCGGCGAGACATCTGGCAGGTGTGGTTTAAGCGATACGGTCGGGCGCGGATTGAGCCGGTCAACAATCGGGACGATGTGGCGGACTACTGCGCGAAATACGTCACCAAGGAGGGATCGTGGTGGAACGTGAATCTCCTGGGCGGGCGGCATCCGGCGTTCAAGGATTTCAAACTGGAGCGCGCGTAGGATGCGAGAGGAGCAACATCAATTTCTGAGGCTGCTGGGTCAGCTGCCGGCACGGCTAACTGCAGAGCAGGCAGCGTGGGTTCTAAATTGCCAGCCTCATGATGTGCCGGTCCTGGGCTGGCCCGGCTTTTGAAGCCCTTGGGAAATCCGCAATCGAACAGCGTCAAGTATTTCGCCGCAGCAGAAATATTGGATCTCGCCAAAGACCGCACGTGGCTAGCTAAGGTCACCAATGCCATCAGCCTCCACTGGAAGAAAAAGAATCTCCGAAAGAAGGGCCTTTGCCCGCAAGAAATGGGGAACGGCTCTTCGGAGCAATTAGGCTTGCTAGCGTGAACCGGCGGCCGTTTTGCGTGGTGCTGATCGCCGACGATGGACGACTTCCAGCGGGATGCGTTCTCCGGTATCGCGGGCGCGGGCCTCGACAGCGGCCAGGTAGTCGTCCAAATTCTTCGCCTCTGCTCGCACCTTGGCCAAGGTAGCGCGTTGCTGGTGAATGCTGGCGAGAGTCGTCTTTAAGGTCGTCTTATTCATAAGCTTCTTTTCTGTCGCGAATGGTCAGGATGACAAGGCTGGCCCCGTCGAGTTCAAACAGTATGCGGAAATTCCCGGAGCGCAGGCGATAAATATTGTCGGCCGCGTTCAGCTTTTTGATATCGCCCGAAAAGCCGCTCTGAAGCCGGGCGATCTTGGCCTTGATCTGGTGTTGAAACTTTGGCGGGAGCGCCAGCAGCTCCGACTCGCTCTGCCTCGTGTAAAAGATGCGGTAGTTCATCGGGTTAACATGATCCTTCTTCATCCTTTCGTGGTGCGGGTGGCAGTGAAACCGGGCGATTCAACCGGCGGTGGCGATTGGCATTGGGATAATAGCAGCTGCTGCCATGTTCCGCTCGTACTCCTCTAACGGTGGCAGGGTAACCTGTGCCCGCCTCGCGTACGCGCGGTGAACGGCCTTGCTATTATGGCCAAGGGCCAGCTGCGCGAATCGTTCGGGATAGCCGGCAACCTGCGCCCGTTCTGCCCAGGCGTAGCGGTAGCTATGCAACGACAATCCGTAGATGCCGAGGCCAGCACAGCGTTGTCTGAATTCGGTGGCACGGTGCTCTGATTTCACGTGAAGCAGATTCGGGAAAAGCGGACCGACCTTGGGCAATGGACCCAGAATCTCCGCGACCTCTTTGCCAAATCGAATCTGCGGGGGCTGTTGTCCGCGCCAACGCGTCTTCATTCGTACAAAGCAGATAATCCGAGCGGCCCAGTCGACATCCTCGGCCTGGAGGTGGGCCAAATCGGATTGGGACGCGCCAAGGTGCCACGCCAGCTGATAAAACGCCTTCCGCTCCGGGTTTCTTTCCCGTGCAACGATCCGGCAGTGTTCTTCCCACGTCACCGCCCTCTTCTCCTTAAACCTAATCGCCGGCCATTGCCGTTTCGGGATCAGGGGCCACGCCAGCCAATTCATGGCCACGCAGAAATTGTGTAGGCGCCGGAGATAGATGTTCGTCGAGACCGTTCCGGCCTGCAGAACCTTCAAGAGCAATGCGCCGGGCGTTTCGGTGATGACCCTTGGAAGCAAGGGGGTAAGGGCCTTGTCCTTGGCGACTGTCCGCCAACGGTGCTGATTGGCACCTTGCTTCATGCCGGTAAGGCTCTCTAGGGCGTCACCCCAGGTGCGCTTGGCGATGCCGCTGTCGGTGCCAGCTAGGTAGGCTTTTGCGATTTGGAGGTTAAGGGCAGGCTGGCATTCGGCCTGGTTCTTTGCCGCAATTATCTGGTGGGCGGCATCGGCGTCGCTCGTGTGCAAGCTGGCGCGGATGCCGGTCGCTTTGTCCACACAGTAGTACGTGTGACCTCGGCTGCCTCGGCGAGTTAAGCGGTAGCGTGTCTTCATGGTTTTGACGCAACCGCGACGATAAGCGAAGCCGGCTCCATTGAGTTAGGAAGCAGTCGGCAAGTATCGGCCGATTATGCCGAATGCTCATGGAGTCGTGATTCTGGTGTCCATTTTGGTGTCCGTTTCGGACCCCGTGACTCCAATCCCCTTGCTGTGAGGGGAGATAAAATTGGAGGCGCGGGCCGGAATTGAACCGGCGCGCAGGCTGCGGGGTCCGAAGACCGGACCAAGATCACCAACTCCGTCGCCTCGCTGCGGAAATTCTCCGGCGGCCTAGCTTTGCGCCGCGGCGGCGAACCGGTCAATGATCCCGTCAAAGCTCCCGTTGCTGAAGAAGATCACCACCCGCGCTGTGCCTTGGGGCGGCAGCGTTTGCGACTTTAGCCGCTCCAGCAGGGCCGCGCTGCTAGCGAAACACTGCGCGGTCACGCCTGCCGCCTCCAAATCCCGCGCGACCGCGGGACCGTCGAAACGGTCGGGCTCGGGCAGTTTGTCGGCCCGGCTCACCGCCCCGAGATAGACCTCGTCGGCGCGGCCGAGCGCGACGCGGAAATCAGCTTCGAGCGCCTTGGTGCGGGCGGTATTGCTGCGGGGCTCGAAGACGGCCGTCAGCCGGGCGCCCGGAAACCTTCCGCGGAAGGATTGGATCGTCTCGGCCAGCGCCGTCGGATGGTGCCCGAAATCCTCGACCACCGTCAGGCCCGGAACCGCCGCCCGGATCTCCTGGCGCCGCCTGACCCCCCGAAACCGGGCGAGCGCCTCGAGGCGCAAGCCCCGCGGATCGGCCGGATCGAGGGCAAGGCCGGCGGTCACCGCCGCCATCGCCGCATTGCGCGCATTGTACAGGCCCGGCAGCTCCCAGCGCACCCGCGCCCAGGGCTCCCCCCGCCAGAGGAGGTGAAATTCCGCGCCCGCCGGCGATTCGGAAAAATCCGCGATGCGGGCGTCGTTGGCCGGTCCGAGCCCCACGCGGACGACCCTCGTCCAGGGCAGCGGCCCCAGGGCCGCGACATTGGGATCGTCGCCATTCAGGATGAGGGCTCCATTTCGGGGCACGATCCGCGTCAGGTGGCTGAAGGTCCGCTGCACGTCCGCCAAGTCCCGGAAAATGTCCGCATGGTCGAACTCCAGATTGTTGATCACCGCCAGATGCGGGGCGTAGTGGATGAACTTGCTGCGCTTGTCGAAGAAGGCGCTGTCGTATTCGTCGCCCTCGATCACAAACGGATCGGAAGGCTTCCCGATGCGGTTGCCCACCGGCGGATCCTGGGGCACCCCGCCGATCAAAAACCCGGGATCGCGCCCGTTCTCCCGGAGCAGGTACGCCGTCAGGGCGGTGGTCGTCGTCTTGCCGTGGGTGCCGCAGACCACCAAGTTGCGCCGGCGGCCGAGAATCAGGTCATGCAGGGCCTCGGGCAGCGACTTGAAGGGGATCGCCCGGGTCTCCAGCAGCCATTCGACCTCTGGATTGCCACGTGACATGGCGTTGCCGACGACGACCAGATCGGCCGCGAGCCGCGCCAGCCGGACCGGATCATAACCCTCGTGCAGTTCGATGCCCGCCTCGGCGAGGACCGTGCTCATCGGCGGATAGATCCCCGAATCGGCTCCAAGGACCTCATGGCCATCGGAGCGCAACAACAGGGCCGCGTTCCCCATCGCCGTTCCGCAGATGCCCATGAAATAGAGTCTCATTTATAAGCTGCTATCCTATAATCTCTTGAGAATTATTCAATCACGATCCAGTATTCGTTGGTTTCGGCCGGCCGATCAGATTCCTAAGAAAGTCGATCCACTCAGCAATGACCGGTCGGTCCGGATGGGGCATGGCGGGCAACCCCACCTGGTAGCCGTGCTGCTCCAGCCGCGCTTTGAGCCAGGGGAGCCACGCCTCCCCGGATAATCGGGATAACCGTGGCTGATGAAGGCGCGTTCCCTCATCACTCGGCCGCGGCCGCCGGCCCGGCCTGAAACCCGACGGCGGCATGCTGGCCGTCGCAGAAGGGCTTGTTCTGCGACGCGCCGCAGCGGCATAGGGTCACGCGGTTGCGCACTTCATAGTTGAAGCCGTCGGCGCCGACCACTTGGACGCCACCGCGCACCCAAACCGGCCCGGAACATTGCTTGGCCGGGTCTTCGATCAGGGCGATCGAGGGTTCGTGCTTGGGTTCCACCGGTTTGCCGGTCGCGTTGTCCCACGCCACGAGTCGTCCGGAGGGACAATCGCAAGCCTCCTGCACGAAGACTTTGCGCGCCGCCGGATCATCCGTTTGGTTGACAAGATTCCACACTCGCCCCTTGGGATCGCAGAAGCGCGCAAAGGCGCACAAGCCCTCCGCGTCCGTCAACGACATCGCCGGGCCTTCGATGAGCGTGGCCTGACCGCGATAGGGTTCGCGGGACGCGGTCTCGGTGCCATCGAATTTAACCTTCGCATGCGTGCCATCACAAAACGGCTTTTGTGCGCTGTGGCCGCAGCGGCATAACGCATAGCTCGCCTCGGCCGGATATTTCTTCCCCGGCTTCCACGTCACCGAGTCGCCTTCCCGGTCGGTGCCGATGGTTTCCACGTGAAGCGGCAGGCCCCCGGAGACGAGGTAGGGGCCGTGTTTCGCAATTTGCACCTTGGCTGCGGCAATGGGCTTATTCATGGGAGGATGCCTTGATCGTCGGGCGGATCGAGGCGCTGCGTCGAGGACAATTCGTCCCACCCGATTTCAGGGCGGCCAGCGACCGCCATGAGGCGAGGTCCGACCGGGACGGGCAAAAAGGCGATGCAGTTCCGGTTGCTACCATCTTGGATCGTGCTGTTCTCCGTCACCAAAGTCGAAAAGCGGATCCTCAGCGTGGTCGCGCTCCTCATCATCCTTGGCCTCATCGGGATGGCCTGGAACTGAGGGCGCGAAAAATCTCGCCAAGGTCCGGGGGGCCGCATCCTCTTTTCGCCGTGATGCGTAGTATTGGCAAATGTCCGCCGCCGCCTTCTGCCTCCCGTTCGCGCGATCGTGGGCGGGGCCGGCCGGCCGCGAAGGCCCGTCCGGGCCGCGTGCGCGCATGACCCCGGATGCGGGAACCGGGCCGCCGGATGAACGCAGCCGGGCCGACGCCGAACTGGTGCGGCGGATCGCGGCGGGCGATCGGGCCGCCCTGGGGGAGATCTACGATCGTTTTTCGCGGCCCCTCTTCTCGACCGCCCTGCATATCGTCCGGGACGCCGCCGAGGCCCAGGACATCGTCCACGACGTCTTCATCGCCCTTTGGAACAAGGCCACGGTTTTCGAAAGCGAGCGCGGCACCGCCTTTTCGTGGGCGGTGACGCTGACCCGCAACCGGTCGATCGATCGGCTGCGCACCCGCCGGCGGCGGGCCGGACTGCTTGAACAATCGCTGCCGGGAGACCTGGGCTACGACGAGGCCGGCGGGGGACCGGCCGCCGACGCCGAGGCGGCGCGCGGCGATGAAGCGCGCCTGGTCCGCGCGGCCATGGCGACCCTGCCAGCCGACCAGCAGCGGGCCGTCGAGCTGGCCTTCTTCAGCGGCCTGACCCAGCAGGAAATAGCCGCCCGGCTGCAGGAACCCCTGGGCACCATCAAGGCACGGATCCGCCGCGGCCTGGTCAAACTGCGCGAGACGCTCGCGCGCCGCCTATGATCGACGACCATCAGGAGGAGCTCGCCGCCCTCCATGCGCTCGACCTGCTCGAAGGCTCCGAGCAGGCCCAATTTGAGGCCGCCCTCGCCCGGGACCCCGCGCTGCGCCAGCGGGTTGCGCAGCTGCGCGCGGCGGCGGCCGCGCTGGCCCACCTCGCCCCGCCGGCCGAGCCGCCGGCCGGATTGAGGGAGCAGATCCTGGCCAGCGCCGCCGCCCAGCCCCGGACTGCCCCGCCCGCCGCTGCCGCCCCGGAAGCTCCCCAGGCGGCCCATATCTCGATCTTCCCGGTCGTGATTCCCTGGGCGGCCGCCGCCTGCCTGGCCCTGACCGCCGCCTGGATGACCCAGCTCTATTTCACCGGCCGCACCGAAAATGAGCTGCTCGTCGAACAGCGGCGCATTGCCGAATTGGGCGCGCAGGAGGCGCAAAACCGGATCGAGGCCGAGCGCATCGTCCGCGGCCGCGAATTGGAGGAGTCCCGGCAGCAGGTCGCCGCCGCGGACCGCCGCGCCGCCGACGCCGCCAAGCAGGTGGCGGCGCTCACGGAAAAATTGAACACCGAGGTCGATCTGGCGCGGATGAAGATCGCCACCCTCGCCTCGATGCTCGGCAACAGCCCGCAGGCCCTCGCGGTCGCGGTCTGGGATCCCGAACACCAGCGCGGCGTGCTCTCGGTCGCCAAGCTGCCGGCCCTCGCCGCGGACAAGGATTATCAGTTGTGGATCATCGACCCGGAGTACACGAACCCGGTCAACGGCGGGATTTTCCAGGTCGACCCGGCCACCGGCGAAGGCCGGTATGAGTTCAAGGGCAACCGGCCGGTCGAGCAGGCGGCCAAGTTTGCGGTGAGCCTCGAACGCAAGGGCGGCGTGCCGAAGGCCGAGGGCCCGATCGTGCTCCTGAGCCAGTAAGCGGTTTCTCCCTCCGGGCGGGCCACTTACGGGAGCGGAATTGCCACTTGCCAGGGGCGGGGCCAGACCCCGAAACTCCCAGGCTTCATGATCATCAAACCCAGGGTTCGGGGCTTTGTCTGCGTCACCGCTCATCCGGCCGGCTGCGCCGCGCACGTGCAGGAGTGGATCGACCACGTGCAGGGCAAGGGCGCGATCGCCCACGGTCCGAAGAAGGTCCTGGTGATCGGCGCCTCCACCGGTTACGGCCTGGCCTCCCGGATCACGGCCGCTTTCGGTTCGGGGGCGGCGACGGTCGGCGTTTTTTTTGAGCGCCCGTCCGAGGAGGGCCGCCTGGCGACGCCCGGCTGGTACAACACCATCGCCTTCACGCAAAAGGCGCGCGCAGCCGGCCTCTATGCGCAGAATCTGAACGGCGACGCTTTTTCCGACGAGATCAAACAGCAGACCATCGACCTGATCCGACGCGACCTGGGCCCCATCGACCTGGTGGTCTACAGCCTGGCCTCGCCCCGGCGCACGCAGCCCAAGACCGGAGTGGTGCACAAGTCGGTCCTCAAGCCGATCGGAGCGCCCTACACCAACAAGACGGTGGACACCGACAAGGGGATCGTCAGCACCGTGACGATCGAGCCGGCGACCGAGCCGGAGATCGCGGACACGATCGCCGTCATGGGCGGCGAGGATTGGGAACTTTGGATGCAGGCGCTCCGCGGAGCCGGCCTGCTCGCGCCCGGAGCGCAGAGCGTCGCCTATTCCTACATTGGGCCCGAGGTCACGTGGGCGATCTACAAGAACGGCACGATCGGGATCGCCAAGAACGATCTGGAGCGGGCCGCCCGAGTCATCGATGCGGACCTCCGGCGCCAGGGCGGACGCGCCTTCATCTCCGTCAACAAAGCGCTCGTCACCCAGGCCAGCTCGGCCATCCCGGTCGTGCCGCTGTACATTTCCATCCTGTACAAGCTCATGAAGGCCAATGGCACCCACGAGGGCTGCATCGAGCAAATGCAGCGCCTGTTCGCCTCCCAGCTTTATGCCCCGGGCGGCCCGAAATTCGACTCCGGCGGCCGCGTGCGGGTCGACGACCTCGAGATGCGGCCGGGCGTCCAGGAGGAGGTGAAGGCGATCTGGCCGACCGTCACGACCGAGAATCTTGCCGCCGCGACCGATATCGCCGGCTACCGGGAGGAGTTTTTGAAGCTCTTCGGCTTCGGGCTGGCCGGCGTCGACTACGCGGCCGAGGCCGAGCCCCACGTGCCGATGCTGTGAGCGGCGGCTACTCGCCGACGGACCGGGACTCGCCGCTGTCCTTCGGCCCGAGCTGCAGGATGAAGGGGGCCGCCGTCTTGACCCATTCCTCCGGCGAGGGATAGGCGGCCGCCCCGTCGGCCCAGGCCTGCCGCAACATCGCGGTGTCGATGATCCCCGGACTCAGCGGCACCGCCGCCATCCCGGCGGGCAATTCCTCCGCCAGGGCCTTGGTCAGGCCCTCGATGGCCCATTTGGAGGCGCAATACGGGGCCACCTCCGCCGACACGCTGCGGCCCCAGCCGGAGCTGAAATTGACGATCACCCCCCGCTGGCGCTCCACCATCGCCGGAACGAAGGCGCGGATCACGTTGGCCACGCCCACGACGTTGATGTTGATCAGCTGCGCGAACTTCTCGGCCGGCACGCGCCAGAGGGGCGCCGGATCGTTCATGACCGCCGCATTGTTGATCAGCAGGTCGGGCACGCCGCCGCCCAGGACCTTCTCGGCCCAGATCATGACCTTGTTCGCCTGGGTGACATCGAGCGCCTCGAACCGGTGCGGTTCCGGATGGGCGAAGCGCAGGTCGAAGATCTCCTGGCCGTTCCGCCCGCACCCGGCGACGGTGTGGCCGTGGGCGATGTACCATTCGGCGAGCGCCCGCCCCAGCCCGCGGGTGACACCGGTGATGACGATGTACATGCGCAGCCCCCGCCCTATTTGCGCGATTGCAGGCTCGCCCCGTTGAAGCCGGCCTTGCGGCAGGCGTCCTCCACAAAGGTGAGCTTCTTGACGTGCGAGTCCTCGTCGACCTTCAGCAGGATGTGGGAGTCCGGGCTCGCGTTGTGGGCCTGCACGAGCAGGTCCTGGAGCTGGTCGTCCGTCGTCTGATGGTCGTTGAAGTAGATGAGGCCATCCTTGTCGATGCTGATCGTGATGTTGCCCTTGAACTCGTTCTTTCCGGCCGTCTCGATCTTCGGCAAATTGAGATTGAGCGTCGTCGCCGACTTGAACTGCATCGTGACGAACGCAAAAAAGATCAGCATCACCAGGACGTCGATCAGCGGGACCAGGTTCAGTTCGGGCCGGCGGCGCGGCCGCATCAGCAGGTCGCTCATACCCGGCCGCGATTTAGGATCCGCTCCAGCAGCACGTCGAGCTGGGCCGCGTAGTTCTCGATCTTGCGCTGGAAGTAGCCGCTGAAGACCAGCGAGGGGATCGCGATCGTCAGGCCGATCACGGTGGCCGACAGGGCGAGCGCGACGCCCTGGGTGAAGGCCACCGGGTCCGGCAGGCCGGTATCCGGCGAAATCTGGGAAAACACCTTGAGCAGTCCGGTGACCGTGCCGGAAAGGCCGATCAGCGGGGCCGCCGCATAGATCACGTCCAGATAAGGCACTCCCCGCTGCATGCGGTTGATTTCCAGACGGGTGAACGCCTTGATCGCCCCCGGGTCGTTCGAGTGCTGGCCGGCGAACTCCACGATGCGCGCGAGCACCGTATGGCGCCCCCCCACCAGCGGCTTGCCGTTGACCACGGACTCAACCAGATCCGGCGGCAGCACCGCCACAGTACGGATCGCATAAGCGCGCTCGCAGGCGATGAAAACCATCGCCAGCGAGCAAATGCCCAGCGGAATGATCAGGAGGCCGGCTCCTTTGAGAACGTCGTTAATTGTAGCAAGGACCATAGAGTAAGTGGGTTCGATTAGGACGCTTGAACCGTGGAAAAGGTCCCTAAATCTGCGCCAAAGCTTCGAATGGGCCAAGTCTTAATCTTCCCCGGCGCGGCGGGCCGCGCCGCATTCCGGCCGAAAGGCCGAGGGGTGTGACCGGGCAACGGTGTACTATCCTCGAAGCCCGCCATTCGGACCTCGTCCAGCCCTGATGCAAACCCGCCTTTCCATCTTAGTCCTGCGCCCCCTCGCCGTTGCGGCGGGCCTCGTCCTGGGAATCCCGCGCGGGTCCGGTGAACCCGCAGCAGACCCCTCGCCGGCGCAGCCGAGCGGGGAATTGGCCATAACTCCGGAACTGCTTGATCAGCTTGTTGATGAAGGCCAAAGCCAGAGCCCGGCCCTCCAGGCGGCCGGCGCCCAGACACAGGCTGCAGCCGCGGCGGTCGACGCCGTGCGCCGATGGGAGGATCCGACCGCCTCCTTTGGGATCAATTCCCCCACCCCGCGCGGCTTCAAGGCCTCCGAGGACGGCAATCTCGTCTACGGGGTGGACCAGAAGCTTCCGCTCTTTGGCCGGCCGGAACTCATGCGCCAGGTCGCGGCCGCCGACGCCGCCCGCGCCCGGCTTGCCGCCGACTCGCAGGCCCAGGCCTTGCGGCGGGACCTGGCGGTTGCCCTGAACAACCTCGCGCTCGCCGACCGCCAGGCCCGGATCGCCCAGGAAGATCTCGTCTGGCTGGGCGCCATGGTCGAGGCGGTCGATCACCGCTACCGGGTCGGCGAGGCCAGCCAGGTGGATTGGCTGAAGATCCAGACCGCCGAGGCAATGGCGAGCGATGAGGCGACAACCAAGATGCTCGACCGCGATCACGGCGTCTTCGCGCTCAACCGGCTGCTCAACCGCGATCCCCATTCCTCCTGGCCCACGATCGCCGTGCCGGCGCTCCAGCCGCCGCTGTACTATAACGCCAAGCTGGTCGCGGCCGCGCTGGCCGCCGAACCCCAGCTCAAGGTCCTGCACCAGGAGAGCGTCTCGGCCCAAGCGGCAGCCGACCTGACCCATCGCCAGCGCCTGCCCGACATCAGCGTCGGACTGGAAGCCATGCAGTACAGCGGCGACTGGGGGATCCGGTCGGGGGCAGTCACGGTCAGCTTCACGCTCCCTTGGGTCAATCAAGGCCGGTATGAGGCGGATTGGCGCCGCGACCGCCAGCGCCAGCGCGCGAGCGAGCTGGCGGCCGCCGACTACGCCTTGGGGGTGCGCGACGAGCTCCACCACCACCTCGTCAGCCTCGACGCCGCGCGGCGCCAGGCGCTGCTCTACCGCGACACGGTGATTCCGCTCACCCGGCAAACCCTGGCCAGCGCCGAAACGGCCTGGGAGCACAATCTCGGCCTCTTTCAGGACGTCCTGGACGCCCGCCGGCTGCTGCTCGCCAACCAGCTCGCCCTGGCGCAGGCGCTGACCGACCAGGGTGCGATGCTGGCCGAGATCTCCTACCTCGTTGGCGGCCGCGATCTGGGAAGCCTGGTGGCCCTCGCGGGCGATCCGCCTTCCGGTCCCGACGCCCACCTCTCCCCCGGCTCGCCATGAAACTAAACCGCCGCCCCGCCCTTTTCGCCGCCTTCGCCGCCCTGGCCGCCGCCCTCGCCCCCGGCGCCGCCTGCGCCCAGAGCGGGCCAGCGAGCGCGCCCGTTCCCGGGAACCCGGCCGCCGACCGGCCGCAGATGTTCACGATCCCGCTCGAGCGCCAGCAGCTGATCGGCGTCACCTTCGCCGCCGCCGAAGTCACCCCGCTGCGGCGGACGATCCGGGCCGCCGGGGTCGTCGCGGCGACCATGTCGAAGCACTGGGACTACGTCGCCCGGGTGGACGGCTACGTGCACAACCTCAACGTCGTCGCCCCAGGCGACCCGGTCGAGAAGGGCCAGGTGCTGATGGACCTCTACAGCCCCGACCTGGTCGCGACCGAGGAGGAATACATCGACCTGCTGCATTTGCGCGAAAGCGGCCGGCGGGACCACAATGCGGCGACGGAAGAAACGGCCGCGCGGCTGCTCGCGGGCGCCCGCGACCGGCTGCAGCAATGGAACATCTCCGACGAGCAGATCGCCGCCCTGGAACGGGCCGGCCATCCCGAGCAATATCTGGCGCTGCAGTCCCCCATCCAGGGAATCGTCGAAGCGGTCAACGTGCACCAGGGCCGGCGGGTCTCTCCCGGCGACCATCTGGTCGACCTGGTCGATCTGTCGACGGTCTGCGTCTACGCGGACTTTTACCAAGCGGAACTCGCGCTCCTGAAGCCCGGCCTGCCGGTCACCATCAGCACCGCCGCCCTTCCCGGCCTGGCGCTGGCGGGCAGCATCGGGGTGATCGATCCGAATTTCAGCGATACCACCCGGACCGGCAAAGCCCGGATCGACGTGGCCAACCCGGGCACCCGCCTGCGGCCCGGCGCCTACGTCGACGTGACCCTGGAGCTCGACGAGGGCAGCGGGCTCACGATTCCCCTCGAGGCGGTGCTTCCGACCGGCGAGCACAACGTTATCTTCGTGGACCGTGGCGGCGGCAAACTGGAGCCCCGGTTCGTCGAACTGGGCGGCCGCTTCGGGGACCGCTGGCAGGTCAAGAGCGGCCTCGCGGCGGGCGAACGGGTCGTCACCAGCGCCAATTTCCTGATCGACGCCGAATCGAAGGTGCAGGGCGCGATGAAATCCTGGTGATCTCCCGGCCGCCATGACCACCCCCTCTCCGGCTCCCCCGACCTTCATCGAACGGATCATCGACGGGAGCGCCCGCAATCCGTTCCTGGTCGTGGTCCTGACGCTGCTCGCGGTCGCCGGGGGCTATTGGTCGCTCCTGCACACGCCGCTCGACGCCATTCCCGACCTCAGCGACACCCAGGTGATCATCTCCACCGACTGGGACGGGCGCTCGCCCGATCTGGTCGAGGACCAGATCACCTACCCGATCTCCACCCGCTTCATCGCCGCGCCCAAGGTGAAGTTTGTTCGCGGCGAATCGATGTTCGGCAAGTCATTCGTCTATGTGATCTTCGAGGATGGGACCGACATCTACTGGGCGCGTTCGCGCGTGATCGAGTACCTCGATTCGGTCCGCGCCTCGCTGCCCGAGGGGGTCAATCCGGTGATCGGCCCGGATGCGACCGGCGTCGGCTGGGTCTACGAGTACGCCTTGGTCGACGAATCCGGCCGCTCCAGCCTCGCCGATCTGCGCTCGTTCCAGGATTGGCACCTGCGGTATGCCCTGGAGTCCGTCCCGGGCGTGGCCGAGGTGGCGACCGTCGGGGGCTTCGTGAAGGAATACCAGGTGGACCTCGACCCGAACAAGCTCGCCGCCTACAACATCCCCCTCGCCGACGTCGTGGCGAAGATCCGCGGCTCCAACAGCGATGTCGGCGGGAAGATTTTCGAGGTCGGCTCGACGGAATACTACGTCCGCGGCCGCGGCTACATCAAGAGCCTGGCCGACATCGAGGAGATCCCGCTCAAGGTCGACCACGGCACCCCCGTTTGCGTGAAGGACGTCGGCACGGTGCACCTGGGCCCCGACCTGCGCCGCGGGGTCGCCGAACTCGACGGCAAGGGCGAGACGGTGGGCGGCGTCGTCGTGATGCGCTACGGCGAGAACGCCCTGACGGTGATCGACGGCATCAAGCAGCGGCTGCAGGAGGTCGCGCCCGCCCTGCCTCCCGGGGTGAAAGTCGTGCCCACCTATGACCGGAGCGTCCTGATCAACGCGGCGATCGCCACCCTGCGGGAGAAGCTCCTCGAGGAGAGCATCGTCGTCGCCTGCGTCTGCCTGGTCTTCCTCTGGCACGTGCGCTCGGCCCTGGTGGCGATCATCACCCTGCCGGTCGCCATCCTGCTCTCGTTCATCCCGATGCACGCGCTGGGCCTGACCTCGAACATCATGTCGCTCGGCGGCATCGCGATCGCCATCGGCGCGATGGTCGACGCGGCCATCATCATGGTGGAGAACGCGCACAAGCAGCTCGACCATTTCCGCGAGGCCCACGGGCGCGAGCCCGCCGGCGCGGAGCGGGTCGAGGTGATCATCGCCGCGGCCCGCAGCGTCGGCCGGCCGCTCTTCTTCTCGCTGCTGGTCATCACGGTGAGCTTCGTGCCGGTGTTCTCCCTCACCGCGCAGGAGGGGCGCCTCTTCAAGCCGCTCGCCTACACCAAGACCTTCGCCATGGGCTTTGCCGCCCTGCTCGGGGTCACCCTCGTCCCGGTGCTGATGCTCCTGCTCGTGCGGGGAAGGATCACTCCGGAACGCCGCAATCCCGTCAACCGGTTCCTGATCTGGGCCTACCGCCCCTTCGTCCATTTTGTCCTGCGCTTCCGGTGGCTGACGCTGCTGGCGGCCGCTCTGGTCCTCGGCGCCACCATCGTGCCCTTCCGGCGCCTGGGCAGCGAGTTCATGCCGCCCCTCAACGAAGGGACCATTCTTTTCATGCCGACGGCCGTCCCCGGCATCTCCGTTGGCGAAGCCACCCGAGTGCTCCAGCTCCAGGACCGGCTCCTCAAGCAGATCCCCGAAGTCGCGACGGTTTTTGGCAAGGCCGGCCAGGCCGAAACGGCGACCGATCCGGCGCCGCTGTCGATGTTCGAGACGGTCGTGACGCTCAAACCCCACGATCAATGGCGGCCGGGGATCACCTGGGACCAGCTGGTCGCCGAGATGAACGCCAAGCTGAAGACCCCCGGCATGGCCAACATCTTCTGGATGCCGATCCAGACGCGGACCGAGATGCTCACGACCGGCTTCCGGTCGGTCCTCGGCGTCAAGGTCTTCGGCCCGGACCTGGCCGGAATCCAGCAGGTCGGCATCCAGATCGAAAAGGCCCTGACCGACCTGCCGGACACCCGGAGCGTCTTCGCCGAGCGGACGACCGGCGGCTATTTCCTGGACTTCACCGTCAACCGGGCGGCGGCCGCGCGCTACGGGCTCACCGTGGGCGACGTGAACGACGTGATCGAAACGGCGATCGGCGGCAACACGATCTCCACGACCGTCGAGGGCCGGGAGCGCTACCCGATCAGCGTGCGCTATGCCCGCGACTACCGCGGCGACCTGGAGGCCCTGAAGCGCGTGCTCGTGCCCGCGCCCACCGGGGCCCAGGTGCCGATCGGCGAACTGGCGGAGCTTGCCTACCGCACCGGCCCGCCGTCGATCCGCGACGAGAATGGCCAGCTCGTCGGCTTCGTCTTCGTCGACGTCACCACCGCCAACATCGACGGCTATGTGCAGGCCGCCAACGCGCGCCTCGCCGCGCGCGTCCAGCTTCCGCCGGGCTACTATTTCCAATGGGCCGGCCAGTTCGAGTATCTCAAGAACGCCGAGCAGCGCCTGGCGGTGGTGATCCCGTTCACCCTGTTCGTCATCTTCGTGCTGATCTATCTGAACACCAGGTCGGCCGCCCGCACGGCGATCGTCCTGCTCGCCGTGCCCTTCTCCCTGGTCGGGGCGTTTTGGCTGCTCTACCTGCTGCATTACAATCTCAGCGTGGCGGTGTGGGTCGGCCTGATCGCCCTGGCCGGCCTGGACGCCGAGACCGGAGTCGTCATGCTCCTCTACCTCGACCACGCCTGGGACAAGTTTCAGGCGGCGGGCCGCCTCAAAACCCCGGCCGACCTGCACGACGCCATTCTGGACGGGGCGGTCCAGCGGATCCGGCCGAAGATCATGACCGTCTGCGCCATTCTCTTCGGGCTGCTGCCGATCCTCTGGTCGCCGACGACCCAGGCCGGCGCGGATGTGATGAAGCGCATCGCCGCGCCCATGATCGGCGGGGTCGTCACCTCCGCGGTCCTCGAGCTCCTTCTCTATCCCGTGATCTACATGCTCTGGCGCCGCCGCCACCTGCCCGAACCGGACGGGGCCGAGCTTCCGCCCGCCGCAGCCGCAGCCGCGGCCGCGCTCCCGCGCCGCCGCCCTGCCCGCCTCGCCGGCCTGGCGCTCGCCTTCGCCCTGGGAGCGGGCCTGATTTGGTGGGCGGAGCGGCCGGGCGCGGCGGCCCGCACCGCCGCGCCGGCCTCCTCCGCCTTTGCCACCGAAACGGTGAACGGCCTGACCGTGCGCTTCTTCCATTCCGGCGGGCCGTTGCGCCTGGCCGGCAACGACGTTTTGATCGAATTCCGCGACGGCCCGGGCGGGCGCCTGGTCGACGTCGGCGCGGTCAAGTTCGACCTCGACATGAACATGCCGGGCATGGCCATGCACTCGGGCAGCACGATCGCGGCGGGCCCGGCCCCCGGCCAATACCGCGCCGACGTGAAGCCGGAGATGGGCGGCGACTGGACCGCCCAGCTGAACTACGCCGGACCCCGCGGCTCCGGAGCGGTGAGCTTCACCGTCACCATCACCCCATGAACCCCTTCCCTTCCGGCCCGTCCGCTTTCCGGCCCGCACTTTCGGGATTCAGTTTCCCCGCGCAGTTTGTTAGCCAAAGGAGTCCGCAATCATGAAATCCGATCCCTCCGATTCCGCCTTCCGGCGGCTGCTGGCCGATTGGCGCCTCGAGCCGCCGCCCGATCCGCGCTTTGCCGCCGCGGTGCGCCGCCGCGTGCGCGCGCAGCGGCCCGCCGCCGCCTGGCCCGACTACCTGCGCGTCCATGCGCTCGTCGTCGCCGGCGCCGTGGCCCTGGCGATCACGCTCGGGGCCTGGGGCGGCAGCGGCCGCGCCCGGACGCAATCCGAAGCCGATCGCCGCGCGCTGGCGGCGGCGTATGTGCACCAGCTGGACGCCCGGTGGATGGCGGCCCGATGAAAAACCTGCTTCTGACCCTGGGCCTGGCGCTCGCCCTGGGCGCCGCCTCGTTCGGCACATTTTATCTCCTGAACCGGGAGCCGGCCGCGCTCCGTGAGGCGGCCCGCGAGGGGGACGCGAAACTATGGCTGCGGACGGAGTTCCACCTCGATGAAGCCCGCTTTGCGGCGATCGAATCCCTGCACGAGCAGTACCTGCGCGTCTGCGCCGGCCATTGCGCGGCGATCATGGCCGCCCAGCGCCGCCAGGCTCCGTCCGCCGAAATCGCCGCCCTGGAGGCGACCTGCGTCCGGTCGATGACGGACCACTTTCACCGGGTGGCGGCGCTGATGCCGCCCGCCGACGGCGCCCGCTACCTGGCGATCGTGCTGCCGCGCGTGGCCGACTACGATCATCGGGGGGCCCCCACCCTCGAAGGGAGCCATTGAGCGAAGACGCGGAGGACATGGTCCGCGTGCAAGGTGGCGACGAAGCGGCCCTGGGCGCCCTGATGGGGCGCTGGGAGCTGCCGGTCAAACGGCTCCTGGGCCGGATCGTCCTGAATGCCGCGGAGGCCGAGGAACTGGCCGAGGAGACCTTCGTGCGGGTCTGGCAGCAGCGCGCCCGGTTTCGTCCCGGGGCGGAATTCCGGCCGTGGCTCTTCGCGATCGCCGTCAATCTCGCCCGCAACCGCCTGCGCTGGTGGCGCCGGCGCCCGCAGGTCTCCCTCGAGGCCTGGCATGAGCCGGCGGCCGCGAGCGGACCGGAGCCGGGCCAGACCGGCGGCGAGAAGCTCGAAACGCAGGAGCGGGCCGAGGCGGTGCGGCGCGCCGTGGCGGCCCTGCCGCCCGACCAGCGCGAGGCGCTGGTGCTCTTCGAATACGAGGAGCTCTCCCATGCCGAGATCGCCGTGGCGCTCGGCGGGACGCCCAAGGCGGTGGAGGCGCGGCTCTACCGGGCCCGGGCCTCCCTGCGGGTCGCCCTGCGGCGGTGGTGCTGACGACCGGGCCGCGGCCGCCGGCTCAGGCCGACAGGTAGGGCAGCGTGGCCGCCCGCGAACGCACGGCGGGCAGAGCTTCCAGCAACTCGCCGATGGGATCCCACCGGCCGTTGATCAGGGCATCGCGCCCGGACTCGCGGATCGCGGCCGGCACGGACTGGGAGCCGAAGCGGATGGCCCCGCCGGCGACGTCGAGCGTGAGCTCCCGCTGCGGATCGGCCTCGATCGCGGCCGCGATCCGCGCGATGTCCGCCCGGGCGGCCGTGAGGCACGGGATGCCGAGGGTGGTGCAGTTGCCAAAGAAGATCTCGGCGAAGCCTTCGGCGACGATCGCCCGGAAGCCGAACTTCTGGATCGCCTGCGGGGCGTGCTCGCGCGAGGACCCGCAGCCGAAGTTGTCGCCGGACAGGAGGATCGTGGCGCCGCGGAAGCGCGGTTCGTTGAGCGGATGCGGCCGATCCGAGCCGTCGGCGTGCTTGCGCACGTCGTAGAAGAGGAACTCCCCGAGGCCGTCAAAGGTGACGCACTTCATGAAGCGCGCCGGGATGATCCGATCGGTGTCGATGTCGTTGCCGGGCACGGACACGCCGCGGCCGGACACCTGGGTGATTTTGGGCAGGGCCATGGTGGGAATGGGGGGTTAGTTGCCGCCGACGGCGAAGACTTCGCGGGCGTCGGCGACGGCGCCGGTCACGGCGGCGGCCGCGACCATGAGCGGGCTCATGAGCAGGGTGCGGCCCGTCGGGCTGCCCTGCCGGCCCTTGAAGTTGCGGTTCGACGAACTCGCGCAGAGCTGGTCGCCGACCAGCTTGTCCGGATTCATGGCCAGGCACATGGAGCAGCCGGCCTCCCTCCATTCGAAGCCGGCCTCGCGGAAGATCCGGTCGATCCCCAGTTCGGCGCACAGGCGGCCGACGCCCTGCGACCCGGGGACGGCGATCGCCTTGACGCCGGCGGCCACCCGGCGGCCCTTCAGGAAGCGGGCCACCTCCTGGAAGTCGCTCAGGCGGCCGTTGGTGCACGAGCCGAGAAAGGCGACATCGATGCGGGTGCCCTTGATCGGCGCGCCCGGCGGCAGCTTCATGTAGGCCAGCGCCTCCTCGACCGAGGCCTTCTCATCGGCGGAGCGGGCTCCCTTCGGGTCGGGCACGTTTTCGGTGATCGCGATGCCCTGGCCGGGATTGATGCCCCACGTGACGGTCGGCGCGATCTCGGCCGCGTCGATCGTGACCACATCGTCGTACCGGCAGCCCGGATCGCTCGCCACGCCCTTCCAGCGGGCCACCGCGGCGTCCCAGGCGGCGCCCTTGGGGGCGTACGGCCGGCCCTTCAGGTAGGCAAAGGTGGTCTCGTCGGGATTGACGTAGCCGGCGCGCGCGCCGCCCTCGATCGACATGTTGCAGACCGTCATCCGCTCCTCCATCGTGAACCGGTCGAACACCTCGCCGCCGTACTCGTAGGCGAAGCCGGTGCCGCCGTTCACCCCGAGCGTGCGGATCAGGTGGAGGATGACGTCCTTGGCGTACACGCCCGGCCGCAGCCGGCCGTGCACGTTGATGCGGCGGACCTTCAGCCGGCCGAGCGCCATCGTCTGCGTCGCCAGGACATCGCGGATCTGGGTCGTGCCGATGCCGAAGGCGATCGCGCCAAAGGCGCCGTGGGTGCTCGTATGGGAGTCGCCGCAGGCGATTGTCGTCCCGGGCTGGGTGATGCCCTGCTCCGGCCCGACGATATGGACGATGCCCTGCTTGCCGGTGCCCCGGTCGAAGAAGGTCAGGCCGAACTCCTGGCAGTTCTTGCGCAATTCCTTGATCATCGCGTCGGCCAGCGGGTCGAGGAAGGGCTCGGCAAACCGGTCGGTGGGGACGATGTGGTCGACGGTCGCGAAGGTGCGGTGCGGAAAGGCGACCTTGAGGCCGAGGTCGCGCAGCATCCCGAAGGCCTGGGGGCTCGTCACCTCGTGGATCAGGTGGGTGCCGACCAGGAGCTGGGTCTGGCCGTTGGCCAATTCGCGGACCGCGTGGGCGGACCAGACTTTTTCAAACAGGGACTTGGGCATGGCGGCGGGGATCGGAGGTGGTGGGTTCGCCGCCACCTTAACATGGAATTGCCATGCGCGGGAAATACTTGTTTAGCTCTCTTTGATGCCTCGCAAGTATCAATTTCCCTTCGAACTGCGCCACCTCGTTTATTTCCGGGAGGTCGCCCACCACCTGCATTTCCGGCGCGCCGCCGAAAGCCTGGCGCTCGCCCAGCCGGCGCTCAGCCGGCAGATCTCCCAGTTCGAGGCCGCCCTGGGCGTGCCGCTGTTCCTGCGCTCCAGCCGGCGCGTGGAGTTGACCGCGGCCGGCCGGGCGCTGGCCGAGCAGGTCGAGCCCCTGCTCCGCTCCCTGGCCGCCCTGCCGGCCAGCCTCCGGGCGGCCGCCGAGGGGCAGGTGGGGCAGGTGCGGATCGCCTTCACCGGGCTCGCGATGGCGACCGTGCTCCCGAAGATCCTGCGGGAGTTTCACCGCCGGCACGGCGGCGTCCGCCTCGAGCTCAATGAGTCGCCCACTTCCGCCCAGCTGGCCTCCCTCCGGGCGGGGGAAGTCTCCTGCGGCTTCTTCCATCCCGATGCCCCCACGCCCGGCCTGCAGACCCGCCTGCTCCTCAAGGAGCGCAACGGCGTCCTCCTGCCGAGCGACCATCCGCTGGCCGGCCGCGCCAGTCTGCGCCTGCGCGAACTGGCCGCCACTCCGTTCGTGCTCTTTCCGCGCAGCCACAATCCGGGCTTTTACGATCGGACGCTCGCCGCCTTCGCCGCCGCCGGGATCAGCCCGCGCATCGCCGAGGAGGTGTGGCCCCGGGCCAACGCGGTCGGGCTGGTGCGCGCCGGCCTGGGCGCGACCTTCATGGCGGAGTCCGAATCCAAGCTCCTGCCGCCCGATGTCGTCTACCGGCCGCTCCGGGGGCCGGCGCCGGAAAGCCGGCTGGTCGTCGGCTGGAAGACCGGCGCCGAGGCGGACCCGGCGCTCGCTTCGTTTCTCTCCGTCGTCCTCCGGCACCGGACCGGCGACTAGTCCGGCTCCCCGGCGGGCAAAAAAAAGGCCGGGCGGCGGTCGGGCGCCCTCCCGTGAGGAGGGCCCCCGGCCGCCGCCCGGCCCAGGAAGCTCAGGTCTTTTCGGTGGCGACGCCGGTCGCGGCCGCCGGCGGGGTCTTCTGGAGGAAGAGCAGCTTGTCGTCCGCGCGGCTCACGGTGACCAGTTCGCCCTCCTTCACCTCCCCGCGCAGCAGGGCCTCGGCGAGCGGATCCTCCAGGTAGTGCTCGACGGCCCGGCGCAGCGGGCGCGCGCCGTACTTTTCGTCGTACCCCTTCTCGATCAGCAGCGCCTTGGCCTCCTCGGTGAATTCGAGGGTGATCTTCCGCTCCACCAGACGGCGGGCGAACTTCGCGACCTCCAACTCCACGATCTTGACCAGGTCGATCTTCTCGAGCGGCCGGAAAAACACGATGTCGGAGATGCGGTTGAGGAACTCGGGCTTGAAGACCCGCTTGGCCTCTTCCAGCACCTTCTCGCGCATCTTCTCGGCGTCGCTGAAGCTCGTGGCCGCGGCGGCGAAGCCCATCGAGGTCTGCCGCTGCAGCAGGTGGGCGCCGATGTTCGAGGTCATGATGATGACCGTGTTCCGGAAATCGACCGTGCGGCCGAGCGAGTCGGTCAGCCGGCCGTCCTCCAGGATCTGGAGCAGCAATTGGAGCACGTCCGGATGGGCCTTCTCGACCTCGTCGAAGAGGATGACGGCGTAGGGCCGGCGGCGGACCGCCTCGGTCAATTGGCCGCCCTCCTCGTAGCCCACGTAGCCGGGGGGCGAGCCGATCAGCCGCGAGACGGCGAACTTCTCCATGTACTCGCTCATGTCGATCTGGATGAGCGCGTCCTGGTTGCCGAACATCTGGGCGGCCAGCTGCTTGGCGGTCTCGGTCTTGCCGACCCCGGTGGGGCCGACGAACATGAACGAGCCGATCGGCCGGCGCGGATCCTTGAGGTCCGCGCGCGAACGGCGCAGGGCGCGGGCGATCGCGCCGGCGGCCACTTCCTGGCCGATGACGTGCTTTTGGATCTCCAGCTCCAGGCCGAGCAGCTTTTCGCTCTCCTTCTTCTCCATCCGGGAAAGCGGGATGCCCGTCCAGTCGGCGACGACCTGCATCATCAGCTCCTCGTCGATCGGCACGCGGTGCTCCTCGCGGGCCTTCTTCCACTCCGCGGTGATCAGCTCGTGCTTGCTGCGCAGCTGCTTCTCCCGGTCGCGGAACTTCGCGGCCTCCTCGAAATGCTGCTCGCTGATCGACTTCTCCTTCAGCGCGCAGACCTCGTCGATCTCCTTGGTCAAAGCCTCGATGTCCGGAGGCCGGCTCAGCGCCGCGATCCGGGCGCGGGCGCCCGCCTCGTCCATCACGTCGATCGCCTTGTCCGGCAGGAAGCGGCCGGTGATGTACCGGTCGGAAAGCTTGGCGGCCGACTCCAGGGCCTTGTCGGTGAAGGTCGCCTTGTGGTGGTCCTCGTACTTGCCGCGGATGCCCTTCAGGATCGTGATCGTGTCCTCCACCGAGGGCGGCTCGACCTTGACCGACTGGAAGCGCCGGTCGAGGGCCGAGTCCTTCTCGATGTACTTGCGGTACTCGTTGAGCGTGGTGGCCCCCACGCACTGCAGTTCCCCGCGGGACAGGGCGGGCTTGAAGATGTTGGAGGCGTCCATCGCCCCCTCGGCCGCGCCGGCCCCGACGATCGTGTGCAGTTCGTCGATGAAGAGGATGATGTTCTTGGCGCGCTTGATCTCGTCCATCACGGCCTTGATCCGCTCCTCGAACTGCCCGCGGTACTTGGTCCCGGCGACCATCAGCGCCAGGTCGAGGGTGATGACCTTCTTCTCGAGCAGGATTTCCGGGACGTTGCCGGCCGCGATCTCCTGGGCCAGGCCCTCGACGATCGCGGTCTTGCCGACCCCGGCCTCCCCGATCAGGACCGGATTGTTCTTGGTGCGGCGGCAGAGGATCTGGATCACGCGCCGGATCTCGTTCTTGCGCCCGACGACCGGGTCCATCTCGCCCTTGCGGGCCAGCTCGGTGAGGTCGCGGCCAAAGGCCTTCAGGGCGGGCGTCTTGACCTCCTTGCGGTCCTCCGGGGGCGGCGGGCGGGCGGGGCCGCCGGGCGCGGCTTCCTCGCCGGCGTTTTCGCCGCCCGAAAATTGCGGGTCCAATTCGCGCAGGATCTCATTGCGGGTGCGCTCGATGTCCACGTCCAGCGACTTGAGCACGCGCGCCGCCACGCCCTCGCCCTCGCGGAGCAGGCCGAGCAGGATGTGCTCGGTCCCCACGTAGGAATGGTTGAGGGTCTTCGCCTCCTTGCCCGCCAGGGCGAGGACCTTCTTGACCCGCGGGGTGAACGGCATGTTGCCCTGGCTCTTCGCCTCCTGGCCCGTGCCCACCTGCTTCTCGACGGCGGAGCGCACGGTCTCCAGGTCGAGGCCCATCTTCTGCAGCACGCTCACGGCCACGCCCTGCCCGAGCTTGATCAGGCCGAGGAGGATGTGCTCGGTTCCGACGTAGTTGTGGTGGAACCGGTCGGCCTCCTTCCGGGCGAGCGCGAGCACCTGCTGGGCCCGCGGCGTGAAGTTGTTCATGGGTTCTTGTGACATGGGATGGTAAAGGGATTGCCCGGCGTCAGTTCTTGCGGTTCGCAGTGAGAGTAAAATCGGGCCGGACCAAATTGGCAAATTCCGAACGCAGCCGCTCGGCCCGCAGCAGGTCGCGCTGGTTGGGCTCGAACTCGCCCTTGCGCGCGTACTGGAGGTGGCCGGGCTGCGCCTCGATGAAGAGCCGGTCGATGACCGAGCGATAGCCGTCGGAGAAGACGCCCAGGTCCACGCCCAGCCGGATCAGCGAAAGCAGGTTCATCGCCTCGCCCGAGCTCAGCAGATGCCCGTTCTGGAGGATGCCGTAGGCCCGGCCGATCTTGTCGAAGAGCTTGCCGGAGTCGCCTTCCAGGAGCTTCTCCCGGGCGTTGAGCTCATGCTCGATGATCGACTGGAGGACGCTCTGCAGGCGCTTGATGATCTCCTCCTCGGTTTCGCCGAGAGTCGTCTGGTTGGAGATCTGAAAGATGCTGCCGCTCGCGTCCGAACCCTCGCCGAACAGGCCGCGGACGACCATCCCGAGCTGGTTGACGGCCCGGACGATCTTTTCCATCTGGCCGGCGATGACCAGCGCCGGCAGATGCATCATCGCCGAACCGCGCAGCGCGGTCCCGAGATTGGTCGGACAGGCGGTCAGATAGCCCAGCTGCGGCGAGAAAGCGTAGTCGAGGTGCTCCTCCAGCGCCGAATCGAGCTCGTTGATGGCGTTCCAGGCCTTCTTCAGCTGGAAGCCGGAGCGCAGCACCTGGATGCGCAGGTGGTCCTCCTCGTTCACCATCACCGAAAAACTCTGGTCGCGGCTGATCACGACGCCGCTGCCCTGGGTCGAGCTGCTCAACTCCCGGCTGATCAGGTGGCGCTCGACCAGGATCTGCTTTTCCAGCTCCGTCAGCTCGCTGACCCCCACGGTGAGGCTGCGCTTCATCGGGGCGGTGGCGCCGACCGCCAAGGAGCAGGACTCGAGGATCTGGCTGCGCTGCGCCGGCTTCGCCCAGCCGGGAAACGGCTGGCCCGCCACATTGCGCGCCAAGCGGATCCGCGTCATCAGCACGATGGCGGTCTTGCTGCTCGCGTTGTCGGTCAGCTCCGACGGCGTGGCGATGAGGGAGGCGATCGTCATGGCCTTAGGCCTCGGAGCGGGGTGCGAATGCTTGTTTGACTTGGCTGATTTCATCGCGATAGCGGGCGGCTTCCTCGTAGCGCTCGGACTTGATTGCCTCGGTCAGGTCGAGTTCGAGCTTGCTCAGGCGGTCATGCAGCGACTTGCGGTCGAGCGCCGCCTGCGGGATCTTCCCCAGGTGGGTCGTGCCCTTGTGCATTCCCTCCAGGAGGGGGTCGAGCATGCCCTTGAAAGCCCCATAGCAGGCCGGGCAACCGAACCGCCCGAACTTCTTAAAATCCGCCTGGGTAAAGCCGCATTGCTCGCACCGCACTCCGGAGGCCGGCGCGGCCTCGGGGCTGAGGGAGGCCTTGAGCAGCAGGTCGGCCAGGGAAAATCCGCTCGGATCGGTGACCCCCTTGGTCTGGGCGCACTCCTCGCACAGGTCGACCTTGTGAACCTTATTGTTCACGATCTGGGTCAGATGGACGGTCGCGGGCTTGGCGCAAAAGTCGCACTTGAGCGGGTTATTCATCTTGCGGTTTTGTTATGCACTTAATGTGCCATGCATCGGCGCCCTGGCAAGTGCCGCCGCATACGCATAATTGCGACACGACGGCACAGCTTTCGTGCCAAAGAAAGCAATCGTGACGCAGCGCCAAAACTTGAACGGACTCTGCGGGGCGCCGGAGAATTCGGTCAAATCCGGGTCCCCTCGAGGCGGACCCGCTGGCGGAAGGACGCCAAAATGCGCTGGGTGAGCGCCCCGGGCTTGCCGCTGCCGATCACCCGGCCGTCCAGCTTGACCACGGGAATCACCTCGGCGCCCGTGCCGGTGAGAAAGCATTCGTCGGCGCACCAGATGTCGTACCGGGTCAAGTCGGTCTCCCGGAGGGGAATCGAGAGGTCGCGGGCGATGTCCAGGATCGCCCCCCGGGTGATGCCCTTGAGCGCGCCCTGGGAGGCTGACGGGGTGATCAATTCGCCCCGGTGCACGATGAACACGTTGTCCGCCGTGCATTCCGCAACGTAGCCCTGCTCATTCAGCATGATCGCCTCGAGCGCGCCAAATTGCCGCGCCTCGAGCTTGGCCATGATATTGTTGAGGTAATTGAGCGACTTTACGGTGGCCGGAAGGGCGGCCGGACCGATGCGCCGGGTCGGCACGGTGACTATCGCAAGGCCATTATCATAATGCTCTTGCGGATAAAGCGAAATGCCGCTGGCGATGATGAAAAGGCCCGGCTTGGGGCAAAGCCAGGGTGCCAGGCCGAGATCGCCCACGCCCCGCGTGACGACCAGCCGGATGTACGCATCCTTAAGCCCGTTGATCCGGCAGGTTTCGCAGGTCGCTTTGCTTAACTCGGCACGGTTCAAAGGGATCGGCAATAGAATCGCTTTCGCCGAGTATTCGAGGCGCTCCAGGTGCTCCTCCAGGCGAAAGATATTTCCGTCATAGAGGCGAATCCCCTCAAAGACTCCGTCTCCATAGAGCAAACCGTGGTCAAACACGGATACTTTGGCGTCCGCCGCATCGACAAAATTGCCGTCGAGGTAAATCTTCACCAGACCGCAATAAGGCTTTGCGGGCGGCGATGTCGAGAAATCTGCTCGGGCGGACCGGCCGCAGGCCGATTTTTATCGCCGCTGGCCGGTCAAAATCCGCAGCCTGCCCGCCTGTCTCCTCCATGACGACCGCCTCTTCCGCGCCCGCCGCCAACACGACCTACATCATCGGCCACAAGAATCCGGACGCCGACTCGATCTGCTCGGCCCTGGCCTACGCCGCCTACAAGGAGGCGCGCGGGGAGCAGGGCTACGTGGCCGCCCGCTGCGGCAACTCCAATGCGCGCATCGACACGATCCTGCGCCGCTTCGGCCAGCCCCTGCCGCTCTACGTGAGCGACGTGTCGCCGCGGGTGCGTGATCTCATGGTTGCCGATGTCGTCTCGGTCGCCGAGCACGCCACCTGCGCCGAGGCGTTGGAGCTGATCGACCGGCACGATATCCGCTTCCTCCCGGTCACCGATCCGCAGGGGCGGGTCGTCGGCACGATCTCGCTGGCCCACTTGGGCGGCATCTTCATTCCCCGCATCAGCGAGCCGCTGCTGATGCGCCAGGTGCACACCAACTTGACCCACATCATGCGGGCCCTGAAGGCCGTGCCGCGGCATCTGGTCGAGCCCGACCGGCCGGAGCAGCTCTATATCCGGGTCGGCTCGATGGACATCCGTTCGTTCTGGACCGTCTCGCAGCGCGAGAACATCCCGGCCGCCCAATCGATCATCATCGTCGGCGACCGGCGCGACGTCCAGCAGCGCGCCATCGAGATCGGGGTGCGCGGCATCATCGTGACCGCCAGCCTGCCGGTGGACGACGACATCGTCGCCCTCGCGCGGGAGCGGGGCGTCTGCCTCCTCAGCAGCCCCTACGATTCGGCCACCACCGCCTGGGTCGTGCGCACCGCCTCGACCATCCAACGGGTGATCGAGCGGACGGTCGACTCGGTCCATCCCGACGTGCGCATCGCGGAAATCCGCCGCAAAATGGCCAGCATGGCCGCGCCGGCCTACCTGGTGATCGACGATGAAGGCGCCCTGCGGGGCATCCTCTCCAAGAGCGACATCATCAAGCCGGTCCATACCCGCCTGGTGCTCGTGGACCACAATGAAATCACCCAGGCGGTCGGCGGCGCCGAGGAGGTCGCGATCACCGAGATCATCGACCATCACCGCCTCGGCGCGCTCAACACCGCCCAGCCAATCCTGTTCATCAACGAGCCGGTCGGCTCCACCTGCACGATCATCGCCGGGCTGTTCCGGCGCGACGGCCTCGTGCCCGCGCCCGCCCTGGCTGGGGTGATGATGTCCGGCCTGATCTCCGACACCCTCAATCTCAACAGTCCCACCACGACCGACAAGGACCGCACCCTGCTGGCCTGGCTGGCCGGGATCGCCGGGGTCGATTCCGACCGGCTGGCCGAGGAGATCTTCTCCTCGGGCTCGATCATTCTCGCCAGTCCGCCGGAGAAGGTCGTCCGCTCCGATCACAAGGTGTACGACGAGGAAGGCGTGCGCTTCGCGGTTTCCCAGGTCGAGGAGCTCGGATTCCGCAATTTCTGGCAGCATGCCAAGGCCCTGGCCGAGGCGCTCGAGTCGCTGCGGGCCTCCGAGCGGCTCAGCTTCGCGGCGCTGCTGGTGACCGATATCAACACCCAGAACTCGGTGCTGCTGGTGAAGGGCGATCCCGACCTCATCGGCCGGATCTCCTACGCGCACATCGAGCAGGACGAGATCTTCGACCTGCCGGGGATCGTCAGCCGCAAGAAGCAGCTGATTCCCTACTTCAGCAGCCTGCTGAAGGAACTGCACGCCGGATAGCGCCCGGCTTGCGCCCTGAATCTGCCGAGCAGGGGGCGTCGGAGGGCGACCGAGCGCCCGGGCAATAGGCGCCCGGAGATGCCCCCTGCTCGGCAGATTCAAGGTGCAAGCCGGGCGAGAGGGAGAAGGTCAGATATGAATCGCTTCCCCGGTCGTCGCCGCCGCCGCCTCCATCACCGCCTCCGAAAGCGTGGGATGGGCGTGGATCGTGTGGTGCAGGTCGGCCACCGTGCCCTCCATCTCGATCGCCAGCCCGAATTCGCCGATCAGCTCCGTCGCCTCGGAGCCGATGATGTGCGCCCCGTAGATCTCGCCGGTCGTGGCGTCGCTGATGATCTTCACGAAGCCCTCGCTCTCGCCCGCGGCCACGGCCTTGCCGGAGGCGGTGAACGGGAACTTGCCGACCTTGTAGTCGAGCTTCTGCTCCTTGGCCTGCTTCTCCGTCAGGCCGATGCTCGCGACCTGCGGCTGGCAGTAGGTGCAGCCGGGAAAGGTCTTCACCCGCCGCGCGGGGCCGTGGCCGAACATGCCGTTCACGGCGTTCACCGCCTCGAAGGTGGCGACATGGGCCAGCCACGGCGGACCGATGATGTCGCCGGCCCCGTAGAGGCCCTTCACGCTGGTCTGATAATCGTCGCCGACCTTGAGATAGCCGCGGTCCAGCTCGAGCTTCACCTGAGGCGCGAGGACGCCATCCAGATTCGCGACGACCCCGATCGCCGACAGCACCGTTTCGGCCTCGACCGTCTGCGTCTGGCCGTCCTTGACCAGATCCACCTTCACCGCGGCCGGGCCGACCCGGAAGTTTTCGCATTTGGTGCCGACGTGGACCGCGATGCCCTGCTTTTCAAACGCCCGGTGCAGGAGCTTCGAGACGTCCTCGTCCTCGACCGGCAGGATCTGCGGCAGCATTTCGACGAGGGTTACTTTGGAGCCCAGGGCGTTGTAAAAATAGGCGAATTCGACCCCGATCGCCCCCGCCCCGACAATCAGGATCGACTTCGGCAGGGTGCGGCCGGCCAAGGCCTCGCGCGAGGTCAGCACCCGTTCGCCGTCGACCGGCAGATCGGCGATCCGGCGCATGCGGCAGCCGGTGGCGATGAGGATATTCTTGGTCCGGAAGAATTTCCCTTTGGCCTCCCCCGCCGTCACCTCCACCATGCCGGGCACCGCCACCCGCGCCGACCCGACGAAGTAATCGACCTTGTTCTTCTTGAAGAGAAACTCGACTCCCTTTGCCATCTGGCCGGCCACCCCCCGCGAGCGGTCCATGATCTTGGCGAAGTCAAAGCTGATGTCCTTGGCGGCGAGGCCGTAAGCCTCCGCCTTCTTGAACTTCTGGTAGAGCTCCGCGCTCTTCAGCAGGGCCTTGGTGGGGATGCAGCCCCAATTGAGGCAGGTGCCGCCGGCGCGCTCCAGCTCCACGCACGCCACTTTCCTGCCCAGCTGGCCGGCCCGGATCGCGCCGGCATAGCCGGCCGGTCCGCCGCCGATGACGACCAAGTCGTATTCAATGGAATCAGCCATGAAACCAAGTTCGCCCTGGCTCCCGCGACCGTCAAACGCAAACGCGTCCGGACTAGATGTCGATGACGTCGTCCTTGCCGGGGGGCGGCCCGCGGCGGGGCGCTTCGGGAGGAGGAGGCGGCGGCGGCGGGCGGCGCGGCCGGCCGATGAAAACCCCGGCGGCCAGATTGGTGAGGCTGATGACGATTGCGCCGTAGACGGCGGCGCCGAAGCCGTCGACGACGAATCCCTCGACGTGGCTGCCGACGAAAAGCAGGATCAAGGCATTGATGACGATCATGCCCAGGCCCATCGTCAGCACGATCAGCGGGAGGGCGAAGAGCACCAAGAGCGGCTTGATGAAGGCGTTCAGCACCGTGAGCACGATCACCACCGCGACCAGCGTAAGCCCGTCGTCACAGCGGATTCCGGGCACGATCTTCGTCGCCAGCAGCACTCCCAGCGCCCGCACCAGCCAGCGTCCGAGCAGATCGACCAGACCGCTGTTGGGAGCATCCGCATTCATCGCAGCGGGGCATTGTGCAACCCTTTTCCAGCTGAGAGCAAGCTTGCAGCCGCCCCGGCCCCGCGCGGAAATGAACCCTCCCGCGCCGCCGCGCCCGTCATGAACATCCTCATCCTCCAGGACTATCTGCGCAGCGGCGGAACCGAGCGCCAGTCGATCCTGCTCGGCCGGGCGTTCGCCGCCGCCGGCCACGCGACCGCGCTCGTCACCTTCCGGCCGGGCGGCGCGCTGCGCGGGACCGCCCGGTCCCTGGACCTGCGCTCCCTCCAGCCGTTCGACCTTGGGCTGGATTGGTTCGCCCCGGGGCTCGGGCGCGCGGTGCGGGACCTGGATCCGGCCATCGTGCTCGCGATGGGGCGCATGGCCAATTGCCGCGCCGGGCCACTGCAGCGGATCCTCGACCGGCGCGTGCGCCCCGGCGCGGTGGTCGGCACCCTGCGCACGGGCAAGCCGCTCCCGTGGCTCTTCCGCCGCTCCCTGCAGGCCGTCCGGCACATCGTGGCCAACAGCGAGGAGGCCCGGGAACGGCTCACCCTCCGGGAGGGCCTCCCCGCTGAAAAGATCACCGTGATTGCCAATGCGCTGGTGTTTCCACCGCGCGCGCCGGCGCCGGCCGGGCCGCTGCGGGCCCGCCTGGGCGCCGGGCCGCGGACAACCGTCCTAGTCTGCGTCGCGATGTTCCGGCCGGAAAAAAATCAGCGCGAACTGGTCGAGATCGCGGCCGGGCTGCCGCGCGAGGGCCCGGCGGGCGATTGGCAGCTTTGGCTCGCCGGCGACGGCCCGGCCCGTTCCGCCTGCGAACGCCTGGCCCGGGAACGCGGGATCCAGGACCGGGTCAAGTTTCCCGGCTTCCTCCCCGATCCCGGCGAACTCTACGGCGCGGCGGACCTGGCGGTCCACGCCTCGCGCAGCGAGTCGCTGTCCAATTTCCTCATCGAGGCGCAAGTCCACGGCCTTCCCGCCGTGGCCTATGCCGCGCAAGGGGTCGGCGAGTGCTTCGAACCCGGTCGGACCGGCTGGGTGATCCCGGCCGACGACCGGGCCGCCTTTCGGGCCGCCCTGGCTCCGCTGCTCGCCGAGCCGCGAGCGGCCCGGGCCGCCCGCGGCGAAGCCGCCCGCCAGTTCGCGCGCGCTCGCTTCGATCCGGACCGCCAGGTCCGGGCCTACCTCGAGCTTTTCGCGCGGCTGGCCCCTTAAGGGCGCCCCCTGTTTGCCTTCCGGCCGGACTCCGTCCATCGGTACGCCGTGACCAAGCTGCCTTCCCCGTCCGCGCCCGCCGGCCAATTCATCCGCATCCGGGGCGCCCGGCAAAACAACCTGAAGGGCATCGACCTGGATCTGCCGCTGGGCCGCTACATCGTGGTCACGGGCCTGAGCGGCGCGGGCAAAAGTTCGCTGGTCTTCGATACCCTCCACGCCGAGGGCCAGCGGCGCTACGTCGAGACCTTCAGCGCCTATACGCGCCAGTTTCTCGACCTGCTCGCCAAGCCCCGGGTGGACTCGATCGAGAACATCCGCCCCTCGATCGCGATTGAGCAGAGCAACACGGTCAAGACCTCCCGCTCCACGGTCGGAACGATGACCGAGCTCACCGACTACTTCAAAGTCTGGTTCAGCCACGCGGCGGCCTGCTTCGACCCAGACACCGGCGAACCCGTCGAGGATGACACGCCGGCGACGATTTGGGCCAAGACCCAGGCCGCGCATGCCGGCGCCTCCGTGATCGTGGCCTTCCGGGTGGAGAAACCCGAGAATCTCGCCTGGTCCGAGATCCTCGCCAGCCTGAAGGCCCAGGGCTACACGCGGCTCCTCGAGCCCGGCGACCCGGCCGAGGCCGGCCCGCCCTTGCTGGCCCAGCGAATCGACAACCGCCTGGCCGCCGGACCCGGAGCAGACGTCCGCGCGCCCCACATCTTCGTAGTCCAGGACCGGATGCGGGTGGAAGCTGAGGCGCGCCCGCGCTTCCTCGAGGCGGTCGAG
>Ga0302320_10003093_pt1 | contig 38772 bp, 19 predicted proteins | sample Bog_T0_3_FD_202130 | JGI IMG/M metagenome (GOLD analysis project Ga0302320, IMG submission 202130) | Peat permafrost microbial communities from Stordalen Mire near Abisko, Sweden - Bog_T0_3 | ecosystem: Environmental > Terrestrial > Soil > Wetlands > Peat | place: Sweden: Abisko, Stordalen Mire... | reverse complement strand
TCTCTTCCACGATCCGCCGCTTTTCTTCCGCCGTCCAGAACCGCCGCCGCCCAGAAGTGCCTTCAGCAATCTCAACACCCTCACCCATCCAAGCCCCTCCGTGGCCATATGGCCACCACAAGTCGAGATTGAATCCTCAAAGCCAGCCAGGCAAGGCGGCCAGAAAACGACGCTTACAAACGAGCTGCGAATCAGTGCCATCAACCGGCGCAGAATTCCCACCGCACCCGCCGCCGCCGTAACATTGCCGGGACGCAGCACTGCCGCGCACAGATACTGATCGGCCTCGTCGTTGAAAGTGACAAAGCCCATCATCGGCAGGTAGCACGCATTGTCGTAGCGGCTGTTGAAAAACGACAACTGCTGCGCTCCGTGCGTGGAATCGTCGGTTGGGTCTAGATCGAGGGTGACGCGCCGGGCATGGCCACCCAACCACTGGCATGACGTGCGATCACGCTTTCGGCCAACGACTGGCCCAAACGATAAAACTGCTTGGGACCAAAAGAGTTTTCAAAGCGCGATCCGCCGCGGCGGACGAAGCCATATCGGAACCCACAACCGGATCGCGGTCCAGCAGCATCTTGTGCATGGGATCGGCGGCCAGGCGAGCCGAGTCGTTGGCATCAGGATAGCCGCACGCGATAGAAAACACGCGCTGCGCTAACAGGTCATTGAGAGGATGATCGACCTTGGCGGCTTGGCGACCGTCGAACAGGCAGCCAACCATGCTGGAAATCAATCCATAGCGCCGTTCGGCAGCTTTCAACAGCACCGCTCCGCCATCGGAGGAGCCCTGCCGCTGATCGAATTCCATCATGATCGGCTTGACGAAAATCTCTGGAAACAACAAACATTCTGCCGCGGTAGAATCGTTCAAGCGAAGGCCTCTCTCTGTGCCGTAAACACTGTCTAGTCAACATGTTTGTAGCACAGAATGGCTTTCGCTACTTCAGACTTCACGAATAATCCGGGTTAGACGCTACCTAAACAAACCTGCGGACAATCATGTTTGCTTCCTCACTCGTTCGCCGTATCTTCCTTATTGCGTCACGGCGAAGTTATCGAATTGCGCCTTGTTCCATCCGGTTCCCAGGGCGACCATTCCATGCGCATGCGAGTCATCGCCGACGATCGCCAACTGTTTTCCATCGAGCGATGCGGAGATCACATTGCCGCGGAATGTCAAGGCGAAGCGATGCCACTCGCCCGGCAAGATCACTGCTTTCCCCGACGCCAAAGTGACTGTGGGCTTCTTGCAAGCCGCGGAGACAAGCTTCCATGTCCCATCCGTGTGCACACTGAGAATGTACCCGCTTGGATAGACCACCTTGTCGTCCTGAAAGACATCGGCCGAGTCAATTCTTCCCATCAGGGTCACCGCGCCGGAATCCTTCAGCGTAAAATCGGCAGCCACGGTGTAGTCCGTCCAGGCCACATCGCCAGCAAGGGTAAATGGGTCAGGCAACGGTCCCCATGGAATCGGCTTTTCCGTAATGACCTGCTCCAGGCAACGTCCGCCACGTCCGGCGCAGGGTTGCGCCTCAAAGGCGCCGTCCTGATCGGAGAGATATTTGGGCGCGCGCGCCAGCGGGGTCCCTTCGAAGTCCTCGCTGTAAGGCATGGGAAACGGCCTGGGCGCAGGCGGCTGCGCGTTGCCTTTTCCCTGGCCAGTAGTGGTGGTAATGGAGTAGATCGATTCGGGGTCGAAGGCGAACGAGAACGCGCCGCTCTTCGGCGTGAGGTCGGCAACGTGCTCGAAGATCCGGGTGGCGTTGGTTTCCCAAATGTGAATGGGACCCGATGCGAGACCGCCGGCGATGGTGAAGCTCACCTGCTGCGGCCCCTTCGCGTCAATGGTCTCCAGCACCGTGCTCCAGTCCTTCCCGTTCGGCGAGCGAAGGGTAACGTATGTGCCCTTGTCAGACAGGTTGCCGGAAGAGGAGTCAAGATACTGCCAGCCCGGCTGGGCAAACTGCGTGGTGTGGGCGGTGACCCAGATGGTGGGCTGGATGTCGTAGTAGCCGGACCAGGGCGTGTTTGCGTACATGAGCCCGGAGTTGGGCGCGGCGAGAATGTCGTAGTAGGAAGTAATCGGGCTCCATATCTCGGTCTTGGTCATCGCGCCTTCGAGGTAGTTCTGGTTGTAGAGATGCGCGAGCATGCGCCCGCCGATGGGCCAGATGCGTTGCACGAGGGGCATGGCGCCGTTGTTGGGCTGGTCTTCGCTGGCCCAGAGCGGCTTGCCGGAGTTGCGGGCCGCGTCGGTGGTGGTGCACTTGCCTTTGTCCTTGGGGTAGTGGACGCCGATGGCGTCAACCGCGGTTTTCAGCGCCGGATCGGCTTGCATTTCATCGGCAATAATCCATTGTCCCTTTCCTTCGCCCGGCCACAGATCGCAGCAGACGATTTTCGTGTCGAGACGATGGCGAAGAAAAGTCTCATGAAGCTGCTTGACATAGGCGTCGTCATGAATCGTCTCGTTCCAAATCCCGGCATAATTTATTTTCAGGCCGTACTTGTCGCGGGCGGCCTCAATAAAGTCCGCTATATACTCCGCCATGTCTGGGGAATAAAGCTTGCCGTTGCCGATCCAACCCGGTGCTCCCCAGGGAAGAATATCGAGGATAATGTTGGGATTGCGCTTGTGGGCCTCCACCATCAGCCACCACTCGTAGCCCCGTGTGAAATCGTGGTCGTCGCGTGCGCGCATATGACTGGGCTCCGATCCATCGGTGGAGTTGACATCGCCGCCCACTTCGACTTTCAAGTGTTGCAGGGCCGCGCCATACCCGGGCTTGAAAAGATAATCGAGAATCTGGCTCCTCTGCGGCTCGGGATAGTCGACGAGCAACCGGGTTGACGCACCGGCGCTGAGAGCGCCCAAGCCATCGAAGATGCGGCCGGCGCTGTGGCCATCCATCACGATTGTCTTGTCTTGCGCGTAGCCACGCATCCCGGAGATGGCTGCAGCCATGGCCAGGAGCACTGCAAGAACCGCAATTGCAGTCCTGCGTTCAATCGGAAAAGGGCGGTAAATTCTCATCGAGTCCTCCAGCACGCGGCGGATTGCGCCGGGCAATTGAAACGGAAAAGCGTCAAGCGGCAGCGGCTTGCGGCATGGCCGGGAGCCCGCGCGCCTCAATTGCGGCAAGTTTTGCATTGCCGGTTAAGAATGCGTCGTATAACTTCTTGAGATCCATCAAGAACTGCTCCTTTTCGTTTTTGCCCACTAAGCTTCCGGCCTTCCATCCTGAGATCTGCCGGCGGTTTAGTCCAACTAACTCATCCTTTGAGACTCCGCAATGCGTCGATTTGCTACGCTTCAAGCCAGAGCACTTCGTAGGGTGCGAGTTTGCGCGCGGCTTCAATCGAGTGACCGCTGATCCGGTCTTTCGCAGCATGCTTCAAGGCGAATGGAAGGGGCTGTGAGGTTCCATTCATCAGAAACATGCTGTTATCGGTGCGAGGAACCGCGAGGACTCCGTCTGGAAGCGGGGCCGCTAACAATGGATGAGCCAGCCGCATTGTCTTCTCAATCAAGGTGAGGAAGCTCGAGTCAGCCGGCCAGAAGGCTAGCTTGATCACCTGTCCACGGCCTACGGCGCGGAGTGTCGCCGCTGGTTTGCCGTCTACGATCGGTTGGTCGCTTGCGAAGGTGGCGATGACTCTGGTCTCCGGCTCCTGGATTTCGAGAGCTTCCATGTAACCATCGAGGCCCGCAGCCGAGGTTCCACTCATTTGAGCGCTGCTCCATTTCACATTGAGCTGCTGCTTCTCGCCGTTCTTGGGCGAACCGGTCCAGCGAGTCGTGCGCACCAGCCCCCCCGTCAGCTTGGCGAGATTAGCAGCGAAGCCGTCGCCGCGCAGGATGCCGTCCCGATTGGTGTATCCCGTAAAGGGCGTAACCACGAGCGTGCCCCCCTGCTCGACGAATTGCCGGATCGAATCCACCACTGCCGCATCGTCCAGCGCGAAGGCGGCCGGAAGCAGCAGCATCTCGTACTTTTTCAGGTTCTCAACCTTTGCCGCGTCCTGCGCATTGATTGTGTCGACGCCGATGCCGAGGCGGTGGAGCGTCGCGAAGGTCTCAGTAAACACCGATCGGCTGTGCGGGATGGGCGGATAGATATCGAGGGCAGTGCGGCTGTCAAAATCGGTGTAGGCCACAGCGCGCGCGTTGACCGGGTTGGTCAGCAGTGTGCGCCCCCACTTATCGAAGAACTGGCCGAGTTCGACGGCCCATTCGGTGTCCGGCTCGGGGCGGCCCGACCAATCGAGCAGGCCGCCCCACTGCGGCCAATGACCGCCGCGCCAGCGATTCCCCGACCAATAGAGGATGCCGGCAGCGCCGAATGCCGCAAGCTGCAAATCCCACATGTGGAACTGCGCTTTGGAAGGAGCCGGGTCCCACATTGTCGCGCCGCCCATCACGCCGAACCGGGTCTCCGTTACGATAAACCGGCGCTTCCGATAGCAGGAGCGATGCATGTCAAGCTGCCAGGGCGAATCGTTCCAGGTTTCCGCGTTGTCTGCGCTGGGCTGGTAGTAATTCAGCCCGGCGATGGACATAAACGCCTGCGCTGCCGGCTCGTCGGCGACGGCGGCCCAGACAGGATTCCAGTCAGTCAGAATCCACTGCGTGACACCGTTCTTGCGAAGGATGGCGGCTTGCTCGGCCAGAAAATCGAGAATCGTGTCGCGGCGGAAATGATACTCGGCCAGCGAAAGCGCCGGAAGCGCTTCGTGCACGTTGTTGCGCGCGGCTTCCATTCCGTATCGCGGCTGGGGCACATCTTCGAACGATTGGATCTTCATTCCCCAATCGACAAGCTCCAGCCTGCGGTTGAACTCCTCGGGGGTGCGGTAGGTCTTCTCCAGCCATTGACGCCAGGCGTGTTCGCATGCCGGGTTATAACAAACAATCTGGACCATGAACTCGATCTCGTTGTCGAGCTGCCAGCCGATCACTGCCGGATGGTCGTGAAACTCCGCGGCCAGCGCTTGAATGTATCTTCGGCAGGCCTCGCGGTAGAGGGGCTGATTGAGGCACGGACAATGCCGGCTCATGGGGTCAGTGGGGCCCAATCCCGGTTCAGCCACAATCAGAGTCTCGGGATGCGCCGCGACGAGCCATTGGGGCGGAATGAATGTCGAGGTCCCAAGGATGGCCGAGATGCCGCGCCGGTGCAACTCGTCAAGAAAGGTGCGCAGCCAGCCGAAGTTGAACTCGCCGGGCCCGGTTTCCAGATTCCCCCAGCTAGACTCTCCGACCCTGACGACGTTCATATGCGCGTGCTCGAGGAGCGCGAGCAGGTTCTGTGTCTGCTCAGCGCTCTCAATGTCCGGATAAACGTCCGCTCCGAATAAAAATCGTTCAGCGCCTGAACCGGCCTGCTGGGCATGCGCGCGCAGCGCAGGCATGCTGTTCAACGCCGGAACTGCAATAGCCAAAGACTGTAAAAACTCACGCCGGTTTTGCATGGTCTCTCCTCAAGGCACACGCCAGTGCAAGGTCTGTCGGGACAAAGGCGTTCAGGCGTCGAAAGTGCTTTGCGGCTTGTCTGGATAACTCCTGGCGACAAGCCGCAAAACACGGCTCGATAATGACTGAATCTCCTGCAACGATCACAGGCTTCAGCCGGTCAAGCCTGCGCCTTCGCAGTGCTGGAGCCCCCAGCCCCAAGCACACTGCCTCTTTCCGTACCGGTAATCGTATCGATCATGGCCCAGAAGTTTTCCAGCGGCGTATCAAGCTGGACGTGGTGAGTGGGTCCAAGAATCAGCCCGCCGTCGTACCCGACTTTCTCGATCCGATCCAGAACCTGCTCGCGCACCTGCTGCGGAGTACCAAAGGGCAGCGTGTACTGTTCATCGATCGAGCCCCAGAAGCATAACTTGTCTCCAAACTGTTTTTTCAGTGCTGCCGGATCCATGCACGCAGGCTGGATCGGATTGAGCACGTCAAGTCCAATTTCAATCAGTTCGGGAATGATGGTGATGATATTCCCGTCCGAATGGTACGCGATCTTGACTTCAGGGTTGATGGCCTTGAGCGTGGAGATGAACTCCGCCAGGCGCGGCTTGAAGAAGCGCCGCCAAGTGCGCGGAGAAATGTACATCCCCTGCTGCGTACCCACGTCATCCCCGATCCAGATCATGTCCACTCCCATCCTCACCAGGCGCTCGGCCGCGGCAAGATGATAGCGGAAGGGAAATTCAAGAATGGTGTCGGCGAGCGGTGGATCTTCGATGAAGTCCATTAGCATCTGCTGCAGGCCGCGAAGAGCCCATGCCGTCTCGAAGATCGTGGTTACGGTCACACCCACTATGAAATACTCGTCCTTGTGCAGGGAAAGAAGGCGCTCGGCCTCCTTGTACAGCTCGGGCCGGTGCGGGTCCGGCGGTTGCCAGGTGTCGAGAGCCTTTCGATCCGCGAGAGGAAATCCGACCATCTCCGTGTAGAAGCCCGGGCCGAACCGGGTCTGATAATGGGAGTTCCTGAAGCCCACACCCCACTCGTCCGTGTACGTTTCGCCGGAAGCACCGAGCGTCTCATTGGCGTAGTAGGAGTTTGCCCAGCCTACCGACGTAAGCAGCATGTCTTCGCCAAGCGCCCGTTCAAGTTCGTAGGTGTTCCCGCCACCGTGCGGGTTATGCATTGCAGCGCCGGCCTGGTGCAAATCGGCCTGAAGCCTCACCGCAAACTCCGGTGTGAAGCTAACCTGCATGGGACAACGGTCCGGTTTTTCCCGTCTCAGAGACTTGGCAACGCGTTCGCGGGGTTTCATCACTCTCTCCTTTTTTTGATCGCCCAGGATGTTTCACCCTGGATTGGTTGAAATGCAGGTAATGCTACAGAGGTAATTGATTGGCCTCACCGTGCCATATGTGGAATACGTAGGGCGCGGGCAAGTTCATAAGGAGCATCACGGCGCTCTCAGCAGTCGGCGCGGCTTGGCCAGACAAGGGCCGATGACGCGCGCCGCCTCCTGCGCCAGTTGCGCTCCGTCGCGGGGGACGATCTGATATTTGTCCTCCTCCAGAGCGAACTCAGCAGCGGGATACGTGGCTAGAATAGTTCCCTTGGTCCGCAGGTCCGCTAGAAGCTCCCGGTAGTAAGACTCGATATGGAGCGGTGTGAAATCGCAGACCATCAGCGTCAGGCGGTTCTCGAACTTCTGCTGCATGGACAGGATTTGATGAAAATCGCCCATGCAGAAGCAATTGATGCCAGTCAGTCCTTCTGTCGCCAGAAAGTTATCAATCTGGTGTTTGGCGCTTCCACAATAATGCAAAGTTCCACCGCCGAACGCCTTGAATACCCGGCTGTTGTAAGGAACGACAAACTCCCGATACATCCGCGGCGACATCACTGTGCAATCGTCGTCGGAGATGCACACCCCGCCGAAGCCTTCCGGCAGCAGAATGGAATGGGGAAACGCGCCGCCGTTCTCGGGTTGACCGGCGTACTGCTTTTGCAGGCGAATCCAGCCGATCAGCACTTCCGTCGCGTAGTCCATCAACTCGTGGGCAAGCGCCGGCTGTTCGCGGACCCAGACAAAGAAGTTCTCCACTCCACACAGCGTGAGAGCAATGTTGAGCGGTCCCTGCGCATCGGTGAACATCACCGGCAAATCGGAGTGCTGGCGGAAATGGCGAATGGTTTCAAGCACACGGGGCATGAGGCCATCCGTGAGCGGGTTGGGGGGCTGCAGCTTGCGAATCTCCTCAGGGCGCTCCAGCAGGCGTCCCTCTACCGCCGGATCCATGCCGCGCTGAAACAGCACGGTGCTGCCGATCGCCGACGGCACCACAACCGTCCCATACCACGGCCATAGCACGGGGATGTAGTCATCCTGAAACCATGCCAGGTGGCGATCGATCTTAGCCAGTTGAAACTCCAGCATGCTTGCGGGGCTGGTGAAGTAGTCGTCCGGAATCAACTGTGGCGATTCGCCCGAAACCCAGTAATTGACATCCATCACCAGAACCGGCATCTCGCCGGTGTCTTTGTGGCTGTATGCATCGTGTATTCGCTGGCGTGCTTGTTCAAACCTGTGATCCATATTCACTTCCTTCTTCCGAGAGATCTACGGGCGAGATTTGCGTTCATCGCTCTCTACTCCAACCACACGACTTCATAGGGTTTCAGGAGTGTCTTGCCACTGAACTTGGCGGCCGAAAGCCGGTCCTGTGCCAGGCGGCGCAGTTCAATCTCCTTTTCCTGGCTTGTGGTGTTGAGGATGAATGCACTGTTGTCCGTGCGCGGGATCGCCAGCACGCCGGCCGGTACCGGTGCGCTCAACATGCCTTCGGCTTCAGGAACGAAAGCTCGAATCAAGCTCATCAAGCTGTCATCTCCCGGCCAAAAGGCCAATTTCACCACTACTCCTCGTCCCAGCTTCCGCACAGTCGCCGCGGGCCTGCCTTCATAGATCGCCTGATCGCTGCGGAATTTCGCCACCACCTCCGCCTCAGGACCCACCTCCATGAATTCGCAGTAGCCATCCAGACCCACTGGCGAACTCCCGCTCATCCCAGCCCCCATCCACTCCACTTGTGGGCTGCTTCCTGCGCCTTTGCCCGCCGGCCCCATCCACCGATTCGTCCGCACCAGGCCTCCCGTCAGCACCTGGAGGTTGGCCGCGAACCCGTCGCCACGGAAGATGCCGTCTTCATCGGTGTAGGCCGTGAAAGGAGTGATGACGACCACTCCTCCACCTTCTGTGAAAGCCTTCAGAGCGGCGGTAACACGCGGGTTATCCAGAGCGGTCGCCGCGGGAATCATCACTAAGCGGTACTTCTCCAGATTCGAGAGCTTCTCGGCCGCCGCCCCATTCATGCTGTCCACACCCATGCCCAGGCGGTGCAGCGCGTCGAAAGCCTGCGGCAACACCGAACGGCTCGGCAGAATGTGAGGGTAAATCTCAAGCGCGGCGCGCTGGTCAAAGTCCGTGAGCGCGACGGCCGTAGCTTTCACCGGGTTCTCCAGCAGAACGTTTCCCCATTTCTCGAAAATCTCGCCCAGTTCCACCGCCCAATCGAAATCCGGTTCGGGGCGCCCGGACCAATCCAGCAGGCCGCCGCACTGCGGCCAGTGACCGCCCCTCCAGCGATTGCCTGTCCAATAGAGGATTCCCAAACTTCCAATCGCGGCGGCCTCCAACCCCCACATACGGAACTGGTCATGGACCGGGTGCAGCACGGAATGACCAACATAACTTGACTTGCCGTCCCGCGAATCGCCCCACAGGTAAGTTTGGCCCACGGCGCCGTAGTGATTCTCCGTGGTGATGAAGTGCTGCTTCCCGTACGACGATCGATGCATATCCTGGTGCCAGGTCAGATTCTGCCAGTATTCGGCATCGTCGGTGGAAGGCTGGTAATAGTTCAAGCCGGCAATATCCATGATCTCCGCGGCTTGTGGATCGTCCGCGACTGCGTCCCACACGTCGTTATAGTCGGTCATGATCCACTGCGAGACTCCGGCTTGCCGCAAGGCGCGTGCCTGCACGGCGCAAAAATCCAGCAGGACATCCCGGCGGAAGTGCCGATGCGCAAGCGAGAGGGCTGCGATGTCCGTGCCGCTCTCCTCGACGCCCTCACCCGGTTGCGGGATTTCATCGAGAGATCTCACGTTCATCCCCCAACTCACCAGGTTCAAGCGCCGGTTGAACTCGGTGGGAGTGTGAAAGCTCTTCTTCAACCACGCTCTCCAGGCTCCCTCGCACGCCGGGTTGTAGCAAATCCGCGGCACGGCGCCTTCCAACTCATTCCCCAACTGCCACCCAATGACGGTGGGGTGGTCCTTGAACTCTCGAGCCAACGCCAGGATGTAGTCGCGAAGCGCCTGGCGATACAGCGGATGGTTCAAGCACGGCGCATGACGCGCCATGGGATGCGCCTTCACGCCGGGATGAAGTTGAACCAGAATCTCGGGATTCCCGGCGGCGAGCCACTGCGGAGGAACATACGAGCCCGTTCCCAGGAAGGCCTTCATCTTCCGCTTTTCCAGATCGTCCAAAAAGCTCCGTACCCAGCCAAAGTCGTACTTCCCCGACACCGTTTCGATGTTGCCCCAGGATGATTCGGTAACCCGCACGCAGGTGATACGCGCGCGCTCAAAGTGGTCCAGCATCGAGTTCCACTCGTCCCGCGTTTGAAGTTCCGGATAAACGCTGGCGCCGAAAAGGAACTTCGAGATGCTCATTTGCGATTTCGCCACTGCGCTCGGCGAGCCCGATTGGAGCTGCCCAGAATCTCCGGCGGCGGAGGCCGGCGCCATCGAAAGAAGCGCTTCCCCGATCACGAGTGTTCCACTACCGCTAAGGAATTGCCTTCGCGAAAACTCTCCATTCATCGTCATTGCATACCTCCTACAAAGGCTGGAATACGGATCAAGAGGGTCCCGCTCCTATGGGGTAATGCCCATATTTGTGGACCGTCTGGTACATGCGCAGAGCATTCTCGGCGGGAATCAAATCGTGAACCTCGCTGGAAGACCCGATGAGGATTCCTCCCTGCGGCCCGATCCTCTCCACCAGTTCCAGCGTTTCGCGCTCAACGTCCTGCAAACTCCCGAAAGGAAGAGTCACCTCGCAGCACACGTTGCCGAACAGCAGCGTGCGCGGATACTTCTCGCGGATCGCGAAGATGTCGTTGCAGCCGTTCCGCTCAATGGGGTTGAAGCCATCCGCGCCGAATTCGTCCACCACAATCGGCAGGATCTTCTCGGCCTTGCCGTCCGTGTGGTAAAGGAACTTGAATCCTTTGTCCTTGATCGGCTTGGCAATCTTCTTCCAGATGGGCAGTGCCTTCTGACGGATGAATTGAGGGCTGAAAATCGGTCCCGAACTGCCCGCTACGTCCTCACCCATGAACATCAGAGGCGCCGACGGGTTTTCCGCAAACACCTCCGCAATGTACTGGGAGAAGGCTCCGCAAACCTCCACCAACCGGTCAACCAGCTCGGGGGCGTCGTAGATCGCCTGGCAGAACAGAGTCATGTCGGCGTAAGTAAAGGCGTCCGTGAGCGGGCCTTCAACCGCACCGATGAACACGACGTCGAAGGAATCGTAGACCTCCTTGATGTTGCGGATCACCGGCTTGAACCATTCCTCCACCTCGCACTTCTGGGGCATGGCCGGCATGTTTTTTTCCAGACCCTGCAAGTCGTGGAAGGGACGCTTGGAAATCCACGCGGTGCCACCGGTTTCTGAAACCTCCCACGACGAAGGATCGACCCCGAAAAAGCGTATCCAGTTTTGGATCTTCCCCCACATCCAGTGGTGGTCAGGGTCGTAAATCCCCCGGGTAACATCCAGGCCAATCTTGCTGGCCATGCGGGCGTTGCGCTCGATCAGGTCCCCGGTTCCTCCATAGGTTTCGAACAACTCGCGGTGGTCAACCAGGTCATAGGTCATGAGCCGGTCTGGAACTTTCCAATTGATCGTTAATTCGAATCGTTCGAGATTCGTCATGCGTGCCTTTCCAAGATGTATGCTCAACCTGGCCGCCCAGGGCGCTACGCGGTGCAGCTAACACTGGTGTTACTTCATGGCTGATTTCAGTCCTTCCCGCTAAAAAGCTCATCAAGATACGTGACTTGGAGTTCGGTACGGGGATCGAAATCGCGCGAAGCGGCATAGCGCAACAGGCTAAAACGGAACTGTCGCGCCGCCAGCCGAGTGTCCAGCGAGTGAATGAGATCGAAGCTGGTTGCGAGGAGTTTACCGCGGCCTACGCGCGCTTCAAACACGGCACCCAGGGGGTAGCTGCGCGCGGCATCGTCGATCACCCGTACAACTGGATTCAGCCCGGCAGGCGCTCCACTCAGCACAAAAGCGCGCGACCCACGCATCAGGTCCCACCATTGCCAATCCGCGTGCGTCGCGGTGGGGAAATCCTTGAGCGACGGATGCGACGGCAGGCAGAGAACCCCCATCGTTTCGTGGCGATCGGGAAACCATGAATTTGCCCAGAAGCTGGTGGTGAACGTCGTGGGCACCGTATGCGCCGTCTGTAGCGGGTCGAGCAGGAGGACCACGGTGCGACCCGCGGCCAGTTGCTTTCGTGTGGCGTCGTTCCAGCGCGTCGCAATCACGATTTTGGAGGACGGTGAGGGAAGCTTCTCCGGATACAGCCAGAGGTCCCAATCGTTGACGAAAGCGCCGGCCGAGACCTGGATGGAGTAACGCCCCGGCCCCGGATAGTTCTTCAGTTCCAGGCGAATCGCGCCGAGAGCGGTAAGGCCGCCGGTAGGGACTTTGGCGGGCGGCAATTGACCCGAAGCCACGGTGCGGCCGGCAGCGTCGCGCAACACCCATGAAGCCTGCAAGGTATCGATATCGGCCGCGCCATAGTGGGCGATTTCAACCGGAGCCTCCAGCGTTTCGTTTGTCGTCCAGGTGCGCTTCTTCAAGCGCACAAGCGGAACCGTCGGACTCGTGAACCGCCGGAACGCCTCCGGCGTAATGAGGCCTTTGGATTCACCGAGCGTATCGAGGATTCCATCGAACGCCGGGCCAAAACCGGGCCAATCGGTAAGGCCCAGCAACTGGAAACCCGTCAGGCCGGGCGTGCGCAGATTGGATTCGATCTCTTCCTTGTAGAGCGCTACCATGAGCGCGCCCGAAGCCTGCCGGAAGGCTTCCGCCTCGCTGAGCGTGCCGTTCCGTTCCAATGCCGCACGATAAATATCGAGATATCGTGGTTGCAGAGGGCCGGTATACTCGCGGGCTTCGGCCAGATTGGGAAATACCGTCCATTGCCCCAGCTCGTGCGCGACGATGGGCCGATCAAGCTTCTCGACATACTGCCGATAGTCAAAGGCCGTGTCGGGAGGATTCTTTTCAAACCGCGGATCGCCGCGCAAGTTCTTCCACTCAGGCCCTGCCGAAACGAAATAGTTGTCGGGCCGCCGAGCATTATCAGGCGCCGATGTGCTTGTGTAGAAATGCCTTGGATCGTCCTCCTGTAAATTGCGCACCAACTTGCCCAGAAACGGATCCTGCCCGGAACCTTCCTCATTGCCCATGCTCATCAACGCAAACGAAGGGTGGTTCCCATAGGTATCGACGATCCTGCGCGCTTCTTTGGCGATGAACTCCGTGCGCCTGTCGTCCGCCGAGACCCTGCCATCGCCGATCCACATGGGGTTCTCAACCTGGAGCACCAAGCCCATTTCGTCGGCGGCAGTGAAGGCGGCTTCTGGTGGGCACCATGAGTGAAAGCGGACGTGGTTGAAACCGTAATTCTTGTAAGTCTCAAATCGCGCTCGCCATGTTTGGACGTCGGTGGGAGGATAGCCCTTCAAAGGGAACGAGCCGTTATCGACGGTCCCGCGCAAATGGATCACGCGTCCGTTGAGCATCATTTGCTTGCCGGCGGTGGCGAGGGCGCGCAACCCGAACGGGGCGCGGGCTTCGTCGAAAAAGCCCGCGGCCGCAGTCGAAGTCGCCGGAGTCGAAGTCAAAACCACGCTTAATTCTTGAACGGCGGGTGTGAACTCATCCCAGGCCTGAGCCGGACGGGCCAGCGGGAGGTCGCGCTCGATCGTCTCAACCGGCAGGTTGCCCACTTCGACGCCGGTGGAACTTGTTGCCGTGCCAACAGTAAGAGTGAGATTCGCAGCCGCGTTATCGCCGGTTGTGTTGCGAACTCTAACCCTGACATGAACCAGATTGCGAGCCGGATCGGGGTAAGCGGATACTCCATCGATCCAGACAGCATCGGTGGCACGCAGCTCTATGCGCCCGGCGATGCCGTTCCAATTTCCAGGTCCCTCCTCAGTGACTGCGGACGACTCGCCTATATCGATTGGTTGCCGGTTATCCACGCGAATGGTCAGCCGATGCGCGCCCGGAGTCAAACCCGGTTTTCCTGATTCGGCCAGCACGTAAAGATGCGGTGTGCTGAGGCTGTTTTGAAGGCCCAGGGGGTAGCCGTCGAGCCAGGCTCGCGTCTCCCAGTGGCAACGCTCCAGGAACAACGTAATCCGCTTGCCGCGCCAGGCCTCCGGAATCGTGATTTCCCGCTCGTACCAGGCAGGTCCAATGTACGACCAGGCGCGGGTAAGGTGGAGCAACTCCCGCCCCTCGTTCTTGTTGCCGAAGTGCTGCTCGTCCGTCGAGCCGGGCAATTGAATACGGTCGGAAGCACTGCTTGCGGTTTTGAACCACTCCGCGGCAATCCCGGCATCGGCAGGATCCAGGCGCAGGCGCCATTCGCCCGCGATCGAAACGCTGCGTGTCTCCGGCGCGGCGACCAACAAAGGAGGACGCGTCAATAAGGCCAACGCGCAGAACAGTAACACCTTTGACATGTATCCTCCCCGGCTGGAACTGTAACTTGGTTCTATTCTCTTCGTGACGTTGAATTGTGTGCCCAGGTCAGGCCCTGTGGAAAGAACACAAAGCTCAACTTGACTTGGCCCGACGCGCAGCACTTGCTGTTGCGCTCTAGCTTCATGCAGGGTCTGCGCTCTCTGCGGTCCCATCGACTTAAACACCATGGCTTAGGGGCACAATCACGCTGGTTTGGCTGAAAGGTTCCGAGAGCGAAAGGCGCACCACGTCTTTGAGTTCCGCGCCCGATTCCAGGGGCATGGGCTCGATGCCTGAAATCTCATAGAGCCCGTGTAGCCAGGAAGTGTTGAGTGCTGGACCGCTGTAACATGCCACGAGCAGGCCAATCCGGTTCCCGTCCAAAAAGGACCGGGTATGTTGTGCGCCATCGGACAAGACCGTAATCCCGTTGCCCGAGGAATCCTTCAGCGCAGCGCGCAGGATGTTTCGGCGAGTAGCGCGAAAATCTCTCGTGCCCAGCGCGTTGGCGTCCATATACCAGGGCCAGGACGGTTTCTCGCGGTAGGCTACCTCCATCCAACTGCCTGCCTTCGCCGGCAGGCTTGGATCCGGTAGCGCCGTTGCCGTTCCCTCCGGCCGGCCGACATGGTCCTCGGGGTAAACAGACCATTGCGCTTTGCGTTTCCATGTGAGGGTATCGCACGGCCTTGGCGTGTAAAACACCATCCCGATCTGGCGCGCGGAGATTTTTTCGGCTGCCGTGTACGTGAATCGATAGCTGACCGTTGCCTCACCGTTGCCATCGATGCGGATGGAATAGCCCCCGGCTGCTTGCTTGTATTGACCGGCGACAACAATCTCGGCTGCGCCGGCAGATTGTGTAGCCGACACCGAGGTGGCCTTCCATTCGCTGCACAAGGTGTTGAGGACGTCGAACGATTGTGGGCGCGGATCAGGGAAGCCGGGCGTCATGGGGTAGTCGCTGGTTGGCAGCACCATCAGCACCGGGCCACCTACCAAAACGGACTGGCCTTTGCGCGTTGCCTTGACGATCTGCCCGGTCTCGCGGCTGATGAGCCACTCGAAGCCATCGCCCTTCACGGTGATCGCCGCTTCCGTCTGTGCAAGATCCACCTTCTTGCTGCCCATGTTCTTAGCGGCGATAGCCGGTTCAGCCAGCTTGCCGATCGGCAGCATGTAAGCATCCACCAGCCGGCCGCTGCGCAGGAACTTCAGCGATAGAGTCTTTCCGTTCAGATCGTTGCTCTTTGGCCGAATGGAAATCGTCCCCTTCGAATGCGGCGGAACATCCGCCTGGGCGGTACCGGACTCATCCCCAAGCGACCACTCCATGCGGAGTTCACTAAGGTTCGTGAAGTCATAGCGGTTCTCGATGGGCACTTCGACGGGTTGACCCGCCGCGGGCGCCGGAAGCGGCGAGTCAGCAACCTTCACGGGCGAATGTATTTTTCTCACGTGAAACAAGTCCGGCTTGGCGCGGCGCCACGGGTCGACGAATCCCCAGTCGCCGTTTCCGCTTACCTGGCCGGATGGAAGGATGTACTGGTCATCGTTGAGATTGAAAGCCTGTCCGCCGAGTATCGATCTTGTCTCCCACAGCTTGTTCCAAAAGACCGCGTATTCGCGTCCCCAGTCGTCGCGCAGCCCTGGGTCACACAGCAGTTCGGGAACATTGCTGAGATACGCGGAGACCGACTGGTCGAAGACGACGGGGCGCTTGGACTGCGCCGCATGCTCGAACTGGGCCTTGCTGGGGTAGTGCCAACTTCCAAAATCGTAGGCCGACTGGGCTCGCTCCAACCCGATCTCTTCAGCGCCGCTGCCAGGGTCATATGCAACATGAACCGGCCGCGACGGATCGACGCCCCGCGTCACCTCCAGCACCTCGTGGAAGCTCCTTCCCACCTCCGATTCGTCGGTAAGCATCCAGGTGATGACGCTCGGATGGCTGCGGTCGCGCTCGATCATCTCCAGCACGGGCTGAAGAAGAAATTGGAGGGCCCTCGGATCGTCATATCCATTGAAGCCGCTTCGTCCAGGGAGCCAGCAGGTTCCGGGTTCATCCATCACGTAGATACCGGCCTCATCGCACAGGTTCAACACCTCCTCGTCGGGAAGGAACGCGCATGTGTAGGTGTTGTTACAGTTCGCGTATTGCAGCCATTCGATGTCCTGCTTGTGGGTTTCAAGCGAGACGGTCCGGCCGGTCAAGGGGTCGGTGTCCATGCGCGACATTCCACGCAGCCGTATCGGCTGGCCGTTCAACAGGACCTGATCCCGGTTGACTTCGACCTGGCGGAAGCCGAAGCGCCTCTCGGTCGTGTAGCTATGTCCCGCGGCCTTCAATTCGCAGCTGAGAACGTACAGGTTCGGATGCTCGGCGTCCCACTTTTTGGGCGCTTCGATGGGGATCGCGATCTGCTGCGAAACCACCTCGGCAATGGACACCGCCGGCAGCTTTACGGCGGACGGGGTGATGGCGACAGACCTCCCGGAGGAGCCATATTCGCGCAACGAGAGCGTGAGTCCGGCATCCTTGATAGACGGCGTCGGCGCAAAGGGACTATTGGGCAGAGGCTCCTTGGTGGGGGTCTCATTGATCACGTCGAGGTACACGCACAGGGTGGCGTTCCGGTACTCGCGGTCGAACGTAGTGTCCACGTGAAGCGATGAAATGTTCACAGGCGGAATCGCAAACAGCGAGACCTTGCGGATGATCCCGCCCATCGGGTGGCCAGCCATTTCAAGGCCCACCGTCAATGCATCCGACAGGCTATCGCTGATGACGGCCAACGCAAGCAGGTTCTCTTTTCCCGGGAGAATGGCCTTGGTCACATCGAGTTCGAAAGGCGTAAACGCGCCCAGATGCGAACCGACGGGAGTTCCATTCATCCACACCTCGGCCTTGCTGTAGACCGCGTCGAAGCGAAGCTTGACCTGCTGGCCGGCCCAATCCGCGGGTGCCTGAAAACGCAGGCAATATCCGCCGGCCTGCCGTGGCTTGACCGTGAAACCCTGCATCGCCCACTCGCCGGGGACCTTGATTTCGGACCAGCTGTGGCTGGCCTCGCTCTTCCAGAATCCCGCCCCAGGGTCCGGGTTGAAGCGCCATGTTCCGTTGAGGTTGAGGCAGGCCTGCGCCACGCCGGCAACCGCCTCCGGCAGGGGAGAGAGCCGGGGCGCAAGGTTCACCGGATTGTCGTCGCTTAAAAATCCGGTGACATCTTTCGCCAGGGGAGCGGTGCGCTCTTGCGCGAATACCACTCCGGTGGCGCTCAACATGCCCAGAAACGCGCGCCGCGAGACCGGCCATGGATGTGTGAAGGAACTAGAGACCCTGCGCATGAGCTGATTCTTGCTTCTGCCACTCATTTTGTCCCACCCTCCCAAGCGGAAGACTGCGTAACTGCCCGCTATCCGTTACCTCACCAACGCTCAAGACGCTTGATAATGTCCGGCTGGTCCCGCTCCTCCGCAGGAACGCAAATGAACAGGCCGTCCGGTTTGGTCTCGGCGATGAAGGGCTCCAACTCATCCAACTGGAGGTCAACCAGCACGCCCTTGCCGGCGGCCTGGATCTTCTTGATCACCGGGATCCATTGCAGGATGGGGAGATCGTCTCCGACGCCCTGCACCCACTGGATGGCGTTGATTTCCGGGATTGCCAGGATCTCATCGATATGGCGGAGAACGCCTCTGCCGTCAACGTGGAAGATGTTGTGCGTCATTTGCCGAACCTCGCTAAGGAGGAAAGGCAGGTAGAACTCGCAGAAGGCCCTAGTGGACACCATGGAAGTGAAGTCGCAACTGGGAACATGCATCTTGCCGCGCGATGGGATATTCATCCAGTTGACGGAAAGCTGGTCGTGCGCCTTGAGCACTTCGTCGTAATGGTCGAACAGGGGCAAAAAGTTCTGGCCCGCTATGTCGAGCATTTCGTGCACCTTCTCCGGCGCGTCAATCAGGTCGAGACAAAGGTCCTGCTGGCCCCGCCAGTCGGCGACGCAATCCAGGCTGCCGTGCAAGTCGGTGTAGCCGACCATAAACTTGCCGCTGCATTTCTCCAGCGCTACGCGGGTCAGTTCTTCGATGCCTCGGTAGTATTCGCTGTTGCAGTCGAACTTGAGGCGCTTGATGTCGTCCCAATCGTGGACGCAATGGTTCACCCAGGAAGTAACCTCGGCGTAATCCAGTTCGGCGCCGTGGAAGGCGGCATACACGTTGGGGCCGAGGTTCGAACTGAAGACCGGGAAGGTCTCGCCATAGAACCTGCGCCCCTCGATGGATTCGAGGAAAGAGTCGACCTGATATTCGGCGTCAAACCAGCGGTCTTTCAGACTTGGCCAGGAGCTGCCGGACCGCTCTGACTCGGAGGAAAACTGAGCATTGGTCTGCGAAAAGCGCACCGGCGGGCGGTCAAGTGTCTCATGGTTGAACCACGCCTCAACGCGCTGCATGGCCTTCTCGAAATCCGGTTTTCCTTCCAGTTCCACTTACTTTCGCCTTTCAAACATGGTGAGCCGGGAGTTTCTCTACCCTGCCTCACTGGGTTGAGGGGTCCAGGAATCTCACGCCAACAGCGTCTGAGCGGACACTGGATAAACAATTCTCGCGAGAGGCAAAAAGGAAGGCCGTGGCGGCGCGGGTGGCTAGACAAAAGCTCCCGCGCCGCGCAACGGCCTTCAGTTAACCAGCGTTAGAAGTAAAGTTTCATTCCGATCTGCATGATGCGGGCAGCGTTCGAGCCGGTGATCACGCCGAACGAACTCGAAGGGGCAGCGCCCCCGCCGAAGTCCGTGCCCGGGTTGTACAGGTTTACGTGGTTGAAGGCATTGAACATCTCCCAACGGAATTGGAAATACTTCGATTCGTTGTACTTGAAGTTCTTGAAGAAGGCGAAGTCGAAGTCGACCATCCCGGGTCCAATGATGGTGTCTGCATGCGAATTTCCGTAACGCGTGTAGGGCGGGTTGGCGAAAGCGGCGGTGTTGAACCAGTGGCTCCGCGTATGAATTCCGCTTCCGCTGTTGGGATTCTCGCCCGCAACGGCGTCTGGATAGTTGCCCGCGCGGCCGCCCATGGCATTGTTGACGTCGGACCCAGCACCAATGTAAGACCCCGAGTTCCAGGTCGTGATGCCGTCGAACTGCCAGCCGCCGACAACCAGATCCGCTGCCCGGTTAGCGTTGCCCAACAGAGCTTTTCCATGGCCAAAGGGCAACTCGTAGATGTAATTGAAGACCGCATGCTGGGCCATGTTGTTGGGCCCGTAATTGAGCCGCAGGTTTTTGATGTCGAAGAGTTCCGCTTCATCCTGGGTGGCCACTTCAAGATCCTTCGCCCAGCTATAGGCTGCCGTGAGCGACACGCCGTTGGCGAAACGCCGTTCCAGGTGGAGGTTCAAAGCATCGAAGCTCGAGTAGCCTTCGAAGGTATTGCCGCAGATATAGCCCAGGGTCGGGTAAGGCACGCGGCTCTGAACATTAGCGGTTGCCGGGTCAGCGGGATTGTACGGGGTGGTGGCCAGGTTGGTGTCATAGCGGATGGGCAGGCTGTAGCCGTGCGTGCCCACATAACCCACCTGCAATACGAAGGCGCCGGGCAACTCATGCTGAATGTTGAAGTTCCACTCGGCGTACTTCGGCACTTTCTTTTCGACCACGTCGTTGAGCGCGACCGGGACGAGGTTCACACCCGTGCAGCAAGTAGTAACCGGCGCGGAGAACAGCAAGTAAGGCGCGGCATCCTTGGAACCGGCAGGAACCGTGATGTTGGAGCCCGGAATCTGGAATGCGGGCAGGTTTTGCGTGGTTGAGTCCACGCTGTTGTAGTCGAAGTTTTCGTTCACATACGGAGGCTGGAAGTGCTGCTGCGCGAATTCCCACGCGCGGGCGCCGCCAGTCGTGATCGAAAACCCGCCGCGGATGACCGTCTTCGGCAGCCACTTGGGGCTATAAGCTGCTCCGATGCGCGGCAGGAAGTTGGTTTTCTGCGCCGGGTAGATGCGGTCCGGCATGGTCTTGCCCGCATAGAGCATGGTCTGGGTTGCTGTGTCGAAGTTGACAAACTGGTTATTTACCTCGCGGGCATTCTGAACCAGCTCCCAGCGCACACCCAGGTTGAGAGTCAGTTCCGAACTGATTCTCCAGTCATCCTGGGCAAAGGCGGAAGTATTCGTCCACTGCAGGTTGTAGGGATAGTCTCCCGCGCCTTTCAGGGCAGCGTGGGCATAGTTGGGAACGCCCAACAGCAGATCGGCCATTCCGTTGCCGGTCCCTGGGGTGGCCACTTTGCCGGTGACATCGTAGCCGGTGGTGTACGAGCCGTTGAAGTCGAACTCGCCGTTTTGCGTGGCCCAGCCAAGGTCGCCGTAGGTAATATTACGGAAATCCCCTCCCACCGTCAGGATGTGGTGACCGCGGGTAATCATCACCATGTCGCTATACTGCGTGTTGATATTGAGGTCGCCGGTGGGCTGCCATGCTCCAGGGCCGGTGGCCGAGAACCCGGATACGCTAACGTATGGGATGCCCAAGGCAAAGGCGTCGGGGTTGATGTTGTTGACGCCAAAAACCGTTCCTGACAGGTTGCTGGTGGCGATTTCGCTCTGGCCTTCGTAGATCTGCTGGTGGGCATAGCCAAAGTGGAAGTTGTTCACAATGGTGGGGCTGAAGGTGTGCGCCCACTCCGCGCCCACGATCGGGTAGCCCTTGCGCCAGATTGCCATCCCGGTATAGGGATTGACGCCGGGATCGATGTCATTCCATTTGTTCATGGAGACGAAGCCATCGATGTGGTCTTTCTGACTCATGTAATAGTCGATGCGAGCCAGTCCCTGGTCGTTTTGTTGGGTCTCATTGGTGACGGCGGAAAGGTTGTACCCTGGTCCGGGAGTTCCCGAAGGGGCTACAAAATAGGGCGCTATCTGCTTCGCGAAATTGCCGATGCGGCCGGGAGGAATGACATTCTTTACGCCGTTGTACTCGAACTGTTTGCCCGTCAGCGGGTCAATGGCAATCGTGCTCTCCCCCGAAAGATCGCCGCTCAGTTCAGTCGCGGTGGGGTTCAAGAGGTTGGACACATTGCCCACGGTAGTGCGCTGGGCTTCGTAGTTTGCGAAGAAGAAGAGCTTTTCCTTCTTGATGGGGCCGCCAAAGCTGCCGCCGAACTGCTGCTGTTTTAGCTGGTTCTTCTTGCCGCTGGTGTTGAACGCATTATTGGCATCCAGTGCGTCATTGCGTATGAAGTCGAAGCCCACGCCGTGAAACTGGTTGGTGCCGTTCTTGATGGTCGCGGCAAGGATCGTCTGGCCGTAGCCGTACTCGGCGGAGAAGGTGTTCTGCAGCAGCTTGAATTCGCCCAGCGCGTCGACCGACGGGCTCACGCCGTAGGAACCGCCGCGCTCGATGCGGATTTCAACGCCGTCAAAAAGATAACTATTGCTGAACAGGCGGCTGCCTTCGCTGGTGATCTGGTTGCCGGCCGAGTCGCCGTTGTTATTCGGCCCCACGAGATAGACGTCGTTGGCCAAGGCGGCTAGCTGTACAAACTGGCGCCCGTTGAGCGGCAAATCCACCACCTGGCGGTTTTCAATCACTTCGCCCACGTCCGCGGTGTCTGTGTTCAGGGTCGCCAACGTCTCCGTCACCACGACATTTTGGCTGACTTGCCCGAGTTGCATGGTCAAGTCATACCGAATGGTCTGGTTGACCTGGAGTTGAATATTTTGAATATCCTCGGATTTGAAGTTTTGCATCTCCGCGTGGATAGTATATGCACCTGGAAAAAGCGTGTTGAAGGAATAGGCCCCCACGCCGTTTGTTAGTTGAGTGGTTTTCACCGAAGTGCCCACGTTGGTAATGGTGATGTTGGCCCCAACGATCACGGCGCCGCTGGCGTCGCGCGCCGTGCCCACGATGCTGCCGTAAGTGGTTTGCGCGATACAGCGTGTCAACATGCCGGAAACAAGAAGCAGTGCGCAGACCGCAATGACTGCGCGCTTTATAGCAAAGGTACTCATGCGTCCTCCTCCAATCAATTGTGTTCGTGTCCGCCCCAATGTGCCGTGTTCGCACCTCTTCCCGCCGTCTGCCGTCGCCCGGCGGACAGAGCCCGACTGATCGGCACGATTGAGAGGCGCAACAAGCCCCCGGCCTGTGTCGCAATAGCGCATTCGATTTGTCGTAGCGCACTCGACATCATATGACCGGATTACTGGTCGGGAATCCTAAGGAAAACGTTTGCATTTGTCAAGTGAAAATTGCGGCCGCCAAGCGAGAGGCTGCGAACGATGCCTGAGTTCGCCGTGACGGCCGGAATTTAGCAGCCTTAGATCGCCGGGGAACTCGATCTTCGATCCGCGTAAATAGTTGATAAATAAAATAACTTGTCAACAAGGCGGGAAGGCGGCCGGCCGCATTGCGGCGCGGGAGTTCATCGCCTGACAGGAACGCGAGGCGATGAACGCTGACCAAGGGCAAGATTCAGGAAGAGTTCAACACGGCGGCCGCACCCATTCCCAGAGAGATTCGCTCGGTGACTCCGAATCTATGGATCAGGCTGAGAAGCCGGCCCGGATCGAGCTTCAAGCACAGTCCGGATATCCGTTGCCGCATGACGAATAATGACGATGGTCGCCGCGCGGGCAGCTTGGGGATCACGCCGGCTTATCGCTTCAACGAGCGCGCAGTGGAGCGGTAAATCTCTAGCCCAACCGCCGGGCACTTGAATCGAGACATCTCGGCCGATGCGCAGTGCCGTGCCGATAGATTGGATCATTCTGTTCAGGATATCGTTGCCGCACGCCACGATGATCTCATTGTGAAGGGCCATGTCGGCCTGAATGTAGGCTTCTGCGTCCTGAACATGCTCTTCCATTTGCACGTACCAGGCTTTGATTCGTGCGATGGTCGCGTCGTCGCCCCGCTCGGCAGTAAGCGCGGCAGCCGCGGGCTCCAGAATCTCGCGAACCTCACTCATGTTGCGCAAGAACAACTCGTCTGCGCCAAATTCGCATTGCCAATTCAGCACATCGGGATCGAGATGGTTCCAACTCCCACGGTCGCGCGATTTCATACCCTGACCGTGGCCAACCTCCACCAACCCCTTGGCCTCCAATACTTTCACGGCTTCTCGCAGCACGGTCCGGCTTACGCCGAGCCTGCGGCATAGCTCCGGTTCAGCGGGAAAGACGATGCGCTCGGAGCCCGCGCGAACAATCTCGCGCGCCAGACCATTCACCACCTGAACAAACAGCTTGTCACCCCGAATCGGGCGCGTTACGTCCACCGCTTTCAGGTCTTGAAAGCCCCCTAATGGTTCCAGTGCCAAATCCATGCACCCGATGGTACTATATCCTGGGTCATCATATGACAATGTAATTTGACGGCTCTCTGAACGCTGTCATGATGCCGAAAAGTCTCGCTTCCGCTGTGAAGATTCCGGGGTTCGCCGGCACTCACCAGGGAAGTGAGGGGGCCGCTGCCGAACCAAGCGGCGACATTGTTGCCGCGCATGAGGAAGACAACGATGAAAATCCTCTGGGTTGTTCTCGCAGGTCTCATCCCTTCTCTGCTTCTCGTCCGCCTTTCACCCTTAGCGGCACAGGATCGAAGCCCCGCGGGATTTTACCTCGTGGCGGTCGACGACTGTGGCAATCCTGCCCATGAGGCTCATTTGGTGGATGGCCGTGACGGAGAAATCCCCGCGTTCCTCGCGCCTGCGGCGAGTCCTGAGCAGAGGACCATCTCCGGGGGATCGGAAGTGGTGTACAGATACTCCGGGCTGGCGCCCGGCGCACGGTACAAGCTGCGCGTGGTTTTCCTTGGCGACCATGCCGGCCAAGCCGTCAAGCTGAGCGCGGGGGGGATCGAGCTTGAATCGCGATTTGAGGAGCCGGAACATCGGGCCGCCCAGCGTGAGATCGATATCCCCTCGACGGCGCTTCAGAACGGGGTGCTGGAATTAAGGTTCGAAGCTGCAGGGCACGGGGAGATCGCGGTGAGCCTGATTGAGCTCTGGTCCACCGCCGCGGAGCTTGCCAACAACCTTAATCTCCAGGTCGGCGGGGATAGCCAGGGAGCAGTCACCGGGGTAGTCACGGACTGGCTGAACCGCCCGGCCCCGCGAACCTCGATCCATGTCTCGATCCCTCTCTCGATCCCTGTCTCGAGTCCTGTCCAGCCGCCTGACATCGCGGACGTTCGCGGCACGGCGGACCCGGCAGGCCGCTTCTCCATCCGGGCGCCTTTGGCGTGGCGCTCCGGTGAGCCTCGGCTCGTCAACGTGCGCGCGGTCCGGGAAAAGTACTCGGCATCGTCAACCATCAATTCTCTTGAAGTTTTTCCGCCAGATATCCACCTCACTCCAAGGCCTTCGGCGGTTTCAGGAACGGACACACTGAAGGTGGACCTCGGCGGAACCTGGAACTTCATCGTTCAGCCGGCCCCACGGTTCTGGGAACAGAACACTGCATCCCCCGGTCCCGCAGGCGCGATTCAAGTGCCGGGCGAATGGGCGATGCAGGGCTTTACGGTCCCCAAGGGCGGCGCCGCAGGATACTGGCGAACCGTTGAGATTCCCCGCGATTGGCAGGCCAAACGAATCAAGCTGAAGTGCGATGCCGCCTTCAGCCTGGCCGAGGTCTGGGTGAATGGCAAGAGAGTGGGACAGTACGAAGGCGGCTTTACGCCTTTTGAGTTCGACATCACCGACGAGATCGAAGCCGGCAAGAGTGCCGTCATCGCCCTGCGCCTCCAGCAGGACACCATGGCCGCGGACCTGTCTTCGATGATTAATTACGCGCAGCACGACCTGGGCGGCATCACGCGGAAGATCTATCTGTTTGCCGTGCCCGCCGTGAATCTCTATCGCTTGCATGCCGAAACCCGATTCGACAGCAGCTTCCAGGATGCGACCCTGCACCTGACTCTGGGAGTCGCGAATCAGTCCCAATCAACCGTCGAGGGAGCGGAGTTGCGGCTGCACCTGACCGATCCGGAAGGCAAACCCGTCCCCCTTCATCCGGATTCGGTGCGCCTGCCTGCGTTGCGGGCTGGCGAGAACCGCGTGCTGGGGTTGGATATCCCCGTGACCAATCCTCGGCATTGGGAGAACGAGCACCCGTGGCTTTACAACCTGACGGCTGAACTGGTTGCCAACGGCTCGATGGTTGAAACCGCCGAACGCCGCATCGGCTTCCGGCAAATTGAGATCCGGGGAAATCAACTTTTCCTGAATGGCCAGCCCATCAAACTCCACGGGGGTGAAAGGCATGAGACGAATCCGGCGCGGGGGCGTTCGCTGCAACCAGGAACGTGGAGCCAGGACGCCAAGCTGCTGCATGAAGCGAACATGAACTACGTTTTCACCTCCCACTACCCCGTGCCGGAGGAGTTCCTCGATGCTTGTGACGAGGTGGGGTTGCTGGTGACTGAGGAGATGCCCTCCGTCTGGGTGGGATGGCAGAACGGAACAGGAGATGCGCCCAAAGGCAGCACCGATCCCCGCTATTACCAAACCATGGCGACCATCGATGCAACCGCCATCGAGAAAGACCGCAGCCATCCTTCCATTGTCTTTTGGCAGACCTGCGACGAGTGTATCTGGGGCAGAAACTATGCCAGCCTGATGTCTCTGTTTGCCGCGATGGACTCGAGCCGCCCGGTTAACTTCTCGTATGAAGCCGGCACCAGCAAGTTCTTCTCGCAGCACTACCCGTCGCTTGATGAAGCCCGCAAAGCGGCAGCCGACAGCGGTAAGCCCATCATCTACGATCAGTACTGCCACATCAACAACTACAACCGCCGCGAACACTATACCGATCCCGGCCTGCGCGACTACTACGGCAAAGCCATTGCCCCCATGTGGGACGCCATGTACTTGAACCCCGGTATCGCCGGCGGGGCCATTTGGGAATGGAGCGACGACGTCTTTCAGCTTCCCCCTTCGGGCCACGAGCGCGATCGCTTCCAGGGCTATCTGGATCCGCAGAATGGCCGCTGGCTGGTGGGTTACGGGCCCTGGGGAATTGTGGATTCATGGCTGCGCAAGAAGCCGGAGTTCTGGAACGTCAAAAAGGCCTACTCCCCGGTGCGGATTCGGGAGCACGAGGCAATCCCCGTCGATTCCAGCGAGCGGTTGCGTATCCCGGTCGACAATCGGTATTTCTTCACCAATTTGAACGAATTGAAAATCGACTGGGTCTCCGGCCAATCCGAGGGAACCGCAACAGCGGATGTCCCACCCCAGTCGCAGGGTGTCATCGAAATCCCTTTGCCGCAAGCGGCCGCCGGTAATCCGGACTTGACGCTCAAGTTTTTCAATCGGGGTGAACTTGTTGACGCCTACATCCTGCCCATTGGGAACGGCAACCCGGCGCCCGCTGAGGCAGCTGCCGCCCCCCCATCCAGCCCTGCGCCCAGTCTCGAGCAAAGCGACAAATCCTTCATCGTGCGCGCCCAGGATTCCTACTGGGAATTCGATCGCAAGACCGGATTGCTGGTGGCGGGTGGGCCATCCACTCGGGCAGCATCTGTGGTGGGCGGCCCAACTCTTGCCATCACGCCACTCGAGCTTGCCGGCTTCGGGCAGATATCCGGCCCCAATGTCCCCTTGCAGCCGCCCGTGATGAACTGGGTCGCGTCGAAAGTCGAAGCGCAAGTCGAAGACGGTTCTGTCGTCATCCGCGCCGGCGGCAGCTACCCCGAATATTCCGGCGCCTTCACCGCCCGCATCGACGGCGTCGGCCGTCTCACCGTGGACTACCGCTTCGAGTTCAACGGAACCGAGGCCCGTGTGCGCGAAATCGGCCTCTTGTTCGATGCGCCCGCCACCGCCAACGTCCTCCATTGGAAGCATCGGACCCAGTGGAGCTATTACCCCGAAGGCCACATCGGCCGACCCGAGGGCAGCGCACCCGCATTCCGCGACGCCGCCGCCTGGCCCGCGGCCATTTGGGGCGAGACCCCTCCGTGGCCCTGGGAACTGGACTCGACCGCCGAAGGAACCAACGACTTCCGCAGCTCGAAGTTTAATATCCTCTGGGCATCCCTCACCAACGCGCAAGACCAGGGCCTGCGCGTCGATTCGGACGGGAGCCAGACCGTGCGCGCCTGGGTAGATCGCGACCGTGTGAGATTTCTCGTATCCGACTTCGCCAATGGAGGCAGCGAGGTCTTCCTGCGCGACACGCACTGGACTCACGACCAAAAAACTCTGCACAAGAGCGACGTCATCTCCGGCAGCGTCCGGTTGAGCGTCAACGGCAAAACGCGGTAAGTTCGCGCCGACAGCAGCCATCGCGTAAGCACGGGTACCAGGATTGGGGTGCTATCCTAGCCTGCGTCTGGAGACAACGCATGAAGCGTCTTCTCAAAGGCTGCCCGGTCAGGATATTTCTGTTTGTCCTGTTGCTCTCCGCTCTTTCCGCTCTCTCAAAAGCTGAGGGCGATGTGGTCTGCAGTGCTGGCTTCGGAAGTTTCGATGCAGACGCCACTACCCATGTGGCGTTGTCGGTGGGCCCGCCGAAGCAGCAAACAGGATTCGCGAACCGAGCATGCCAGGCAAAGTTGCGCTGGGACAAGCAGGAACTGGTCATTGCGCCCGCGGCCCGTCAGGTGGATGTGGATCTGATGGGGGGCGAACTGGAATCCAAAACGCCCGTGGCGGCGCTCCAGATCAAGCAGACAGATGCCGATCCGCTGATGCGCTACGAGATCTACTCTCTCGCCAAGCCGCCGCAGAAGCTGCGAACCATCTCCGGCGGAGACTATTTCAGAGCCGCAGATACAAATCTCGACGGCCAAATTGAAATCTGGACACACGATGCCGGCACTATAAACGGGTTCGAAGGCATCCCTCTGAGTGCATTCGATTCTCCTCCGTCGATTGCGCTGCGCTTTGAGAAACAGCGGCTGATGGACGTGAGCGCTGAATTCCCATCCCGTTTCGATAGCCAAATTGCCACGTTGCGCGCCCAGCTCGATCCCAGCGATTTGAACAAATTCAAGAACAGCGACGGCGAACTGTCCTCCGCAGCCGATCTCTCCGGGAACGCGCTACTCGGCTTGATGAGCACAAAAATCAAGGCGCTTGAGATTGTGTGGAGCTACCTTTACAGCGGCCGGGAACGAGAGGCATGGCAAGCACTTGCCGATCTGTGGCCCGCAAGCGATCTGGACCGAATCCGCAGCGCCATCCTGGATGCCAGGGCAGGCGGTATCCGCAGTGACGTGGATGGGGTTTCCAGCGGCCCCCCGGCCCGCCGCAAAAAGCGAGTCGCGATTTACGACAGCGCGACCGAGATTGTAACCGTGAGTACTTTAATCCACGGCGGCGCGAGGGGTGGGAACGAGAGGGTGACGAGCACTATAGCCGGCGGCGTGAACAGGAGTGTGGTGGGAAGTGCCTCGGTCGCGGAGAATCAGGGAGATCAGAACCAAATGACGATTTGGAAAGCCGACACTCAGCCGCAAGCGATCTTCTTCCGGCGTCCCCCGCCGCCCGACAATGTACCGGCCGCCGATTTGAACAAGGAGATCGTCGTCGATATGGTGATCGATTCGGCGGGAAAGGTTTGGTCGATCGAGACCGTAGGAGAAACCGACAAGGACTTGATCCGTGCCTCAGCGAAATGGAAGTTTGTTCCCGCACTCAAACTCGGCCGCCCAGTCGCCAGCCGATTGCGTCTCGGAATCACGCCTTTCCAATGAGAAGCGCCGGCGGGGAGCCCCGACCGGCGCAGCCTCGGCCTTACCCCTCCTCCAGCATATCGGTAAGACGCACTTTCACTTCGTGCGTAGTAATCGCGGTACCGGCGTTCGTGCCCGTGTAATTTCCCCACTCCAGATCGGGATAGGCCCAGAAGTTATAGAGGCTGAATGTGACTTGTCCATTGGGCAGCACTCCGGCGCGCGCCGCGATTCCGGCGTCGCTTTCCGCGCGCACCCGGATGGCGCCGCCGGCCAGGATGCAGGAGGCCCACCAGATATTTTCCTTCAGTGAACGGAAATCGTTCGATGCCTGTGGAGCATGGCCTTCCTTGCCCCAGAGGAAGAAGTCGCCCACGTCTTCCGACCACGGCCATTCCGGCTTGGCCCCGTAGCTCAGCGCGGCATGCTTCGGCTGCTTCAAGGCAGATCCCTGCGGCCGGCCGATGTGGTCCTCGGGATACACCGACCACAGAGACGTGCGCTTCCATGCCAGTTTCTCAACCGTTTGCGGCAGCACGAACGCGATGCCCAGCTGCGAAGCTTCCTGCCTGTAGCCGTGGAGCCGATACAAAGTGGTGATCAGGCCGGTCCCGTCAATGGTGATCTCAAGCTCTACTGGATAGCTCTCGATCCCCTCTGCATCCTTGAACTCTCCCGAGGTATAAATCCTCGCCCCATCTCCATCGGCGGCGGCTTCAAACTTCCTCAGCAGCCAGTTCTGGGTGAGGGGACCCGTCCCCAGGTCAACATACGGACCGCCGGCAATCACCGGTTGGCTGTCGAAGCGCGCGTCGGCAATTAGTCCTGTCTCCCCACTAAATGAAATAGAAAAATGCGGCCCGGTGACCACCACGCGCCCGCCGCTCTGCTCCAGCTTCACCGCTGCCGGCTTCGGCGTGACAACCGGCGGCTTCCCCATTCCGACGGGCAGCTTGAATCGATCGATCGACACGCCCCCTCGGAGGAAATCCAATTGCACCATGTCCCCCGCCTTCCAGGGTTGCGCAGGGATTTCAAGATACCCCGATTGATGCGGCGGCAGGTTGACTCGCAGTTCCTGGCTTGCCGCCGATCCTGTCCCCGAACCGCGGGACCAGCGGATTTCGATCTCATTCAGGTCGGTGTGATCGAAGGCGTTGCGAATCGGAATGGCAAGCGGGACTCCGTCTACAGGGGCCGCGATGGGCCGATCGTCAATGCGAATCGGAGAGTAGGCCTTCCTGGTCAGCCAGTATTCCGGCTTCTCCCGTCTCCATCCGTCGATGACCCCCCAGGGGCCGTACCCAGCCGGCCCGTCCGGCAACAAAAATATCTCATCAATGCCGGCCCAGATCGATCCGCCCAGGCAGCCGTCCGACGAAATGAATTTCTCGCCGAACTGCTTGATGCTTTGCCCCCAGTACGAGCGCACTCCCGGATCGCGCCGCAGCGTGGCCAGGTTGTAGCACGAAACATGCGCGAACTCATCGTTCAGCACGGGGTTGGTGCTGCTGCTCAGATCTGAGTTCACGCTTGCATAATGCTTGCTGAAGATGTCGACGGGCGGCGGCAACGGAGTTGTCTCGGGATAGCTGAAAATTGTCGGCCGGCTCGGATCGTGTTTGGCGGCAAACCGGCGCTCCTGCGCGAAGTTGCTTCCCCATTGGCTCTCGTTGCCCAGCGACCAGAACAAGACTGAAGCATGATCGCGGTCGCGGCCGATCATGTCTCTGAACTGGTCCATAAAGCGCGCCGTGAACTCCGGATCGGAAGATGGGCCATTCTCCACATTCGACCAGCAGACCGCCGTCTCTTCTTCCAGGTAAATTCCATGCCGGTCGCAGGCATCCAGGAACTGCTCCGAGGGCGGATAGTGGGAGGTGCGGACAAAATTGATGTGGCCCGCGCGGAGAAGCTTCGCATCCATCTCGTCGAATTCCGGCGGGACCGCCCTGCCGTAGATGGGGTGGATACTATGGCGGCAGACTCCGCGCAGCTTCACCGGCCTTCCGTTCACAAGGAGTTGGTTCCCCTCGCGCTTCACGGTGCGGAATCCGATCCGTCGCCGGACAGACTGCGCAACCGCATTGCCGATTACGAGCGATACTTCAAGCATGTAGGTATTGGGATGTTCGCCGTCCCAGTGCTTCGGAGCGGAAATCGCAATGTCGGCATTTGCCGATTCACTGCGCGGTGCGAAGGGAATCGTGCCCGGCTGCAAGGCCAATGCTCGCCCGGAATCGTCGGTCACCTTCACTTCCAGCCGGCCGGAAGCCACGTTTCCCGACGATAACTCGGCGGCCAGGTGGATGCGCCCGTCCTGGAATTTATCGTCCAGCCCCACCGTCACGGCAAGTGACCTAAGATAGTCGCGAGGAACCGCGAACAGGCGCACGTCCCGCAGAATTCCGCCGATCGGATGCTTGGCGTAGTAGCTCTCCTGCGAGATGTCGTCGCTGCGATCCGTCACTCCCACCACGAGGTCTGCGTCCTCGCCCGGCTTCACGTGATCGGTGATTTCACAATCCCATGCAGTGAAGCCCCCGAAGTGGTCGCGCACGTAGATTCCGTTCACCCATACCCGCGCAAAGCTGTATACGCCATCGAAGCGGAGAAAGATTCGCTGGTTCGCAAAGTCGGCGGGAATTCGGATCGTCCTCCGGCACGGATATTCGCGATTCGGTACAATCGAAAATCTCTGCGTCGCGAATTCATTGGGAACATTCATCTTCGTCCAGGAAGTATCGAGCGCCGTCTTCCAGAACTCCGCGGGCGGATCCATGTTCACCCGCCACTCACCGCCCAGGCTCATCACCGGCTGTTCGACGCCGGCCACCGTCGAGGGGACCGGAACCAGAGCCTTAGCTGCCACATCGTCGGGAACGTCGCTATTCAAAATGCCTGCACCGCGCAGAAGGCGCCCGTTTGCCGTCAGGCATACCGCACCAAGGGCTTCAACAAATGTCCGTCTGTTCATTAGAGAACTCCTCTCGCAGCGTTCGCCCTAACGCGAGACACGCGTATAGTTCAACTTCTGCTACTGTTCGTAATTTGGCCAAAGCGTATGCCCCCCTCCGCCCTCGTGTCAAGATAAGGGGTTTTGCGCCCTGATCGTTTGCGATCCGCAAATTTGGCGGCGAGGGATTCGCCGGCGAAGGCGCTCCCGGCTTGACAGAAGACCTCCCAACCTCCACAATGCCATTTGATTACATTGGTCTTACCTGAGATCTCGCGAACGCCGCGGACGTTTGTGTGAGGGGAACGGATTCAATGCGGATTACGCAAGTCAAGAGCTGGCTGGTCGAAGGCATCAAGTATAACTGGGTCCTGGTCAAGATCTATACAGACGCCGGGATTACCGGGATCGGCGAAGGTACCAACTGGCCGGGGAGCCCGCTGGTCCTTGAAGCCTGCAGGCATGTCGGAGAGACCATCGTCGGGGAGGATCCGACGCGCATCGAATATCTCTGGACCAAGCTCTATCGCGACTTCAACTGGCTGGGGCAAGGCGGCCCGGTTCTCTCCGCAATCAGCGCCATCGACATCGCACTGTGGGATATTGCCGGCAAGCGCGCCGGCCTGCCGGTTTACGATCTCCTCGGCGGAGCCTACCGCAAACAAATAAAGCTCTATGCCAACTATTGGTTCCTTGGTGGAAAGGGCACTCCCGAGGATTATGCGGAGCAGGCCGTGAAGATGAAGGCCAAGGGCTTCAGTGCATGCAAAATGGACCCGTTCGCGCACGTCAGTTACTGGTACGGCGAAGACCTGTCGCACGACCTGGGTCTCACCGAGCCACAGAAGAAGATGGCTATTGAGCGCCTGGTCGCTGTGCAGAACGCAGTCGGCCAGGACTTCCCCATTGCGGTAGAGACGCACGCCATGTTGAATAGCGCCACCGCTATCGAGATGGCGAAGCGCATTGCCGGGGCGGGCATCAATTGCATGTGGTACGAAGAGCCGGCCGGCCCCGAGTTCCCCGCTGAAATCGCCGCCATTCGTCGCAAAATCCCGTTGCCGGTCTGCGTGGGTGAACGGCTGCATTCCCGCTTCATGGCTCGCCCCATCCTGGAAATGCAGGCCGCCGACTTTCTCATGCCCGATATCACCCGCTGCGGAGGCATCGGCGAGATGAAAAAGATTGCCACCATGTGCGAGGCCTTCAACGTGCCCATCGCGCCGCACAACCCGAATGGCCCAATTTCCACCATCGCCGCGGCCCACGTGATGGCTTCGGTGCCCAACTTCTTCCTCCAGGAGTTTATGGTCACCGACGTCCCGTGGCGCGACCAGGTTCTCGACAAGCCGCTGCCCGTGCGCAACGGTGTATTCGAATTGAGCGATCAGCCAGGCCTGGGCTTTGACCTCGTCGATAGCGAACTGGAGAAGCACCCGGGTGTCACGGTACGGCGCGCCGGATTCTACGTGTAAGGCGAGAGGTGGCTCGGTAGCGCCATGAATCGCAAAACCGCCTGCACCAGTCGCGCGGCGATGGAGAACAGATGAACACCAAAACCGACCATGAACTATTTGAGGAGATGCGCGCTCATCTCTTCACCGCAATCATCGGCGACGTTCTCGACCTGCACGGCTACCATCGTCAATTCCTCTTGCCTGAATGCCGGCCGATTTCTCCCGGCATGGTGGTGTGCGGACGCGCCATGACAGTCTATGAGGCCGATGTCATCGAGCCTGTGGATCCACCCTTTGGCTTGATGCTGAAGGCCCTTGACTCCATGAAACAGGATGAGGTCTACCTTGCGTCGGGATCTTCTCCGTCTTATGCGCTTTGGGGAGAATTGATGAGCACTGCCGCGCGCGCCCGCGGCGCCGCCGGTGCTGTGCTGGCCGGATACACGCGCGACACCAGTGGAATTCTGGAGATGAACTTTCCCGTCTTCTGCTACGGCAGTTATGCGCAGGACCAGAGAGGCCGCGGGCATGTCGTCGATTTTCGCATTCCCCTTGAGATTCACGGCGTCAAAGTCAACCCAGGCGACATCGTTTTTGGCGACATCGACGGCGTCCTCATTTTGCCTCAGGAAGTCGAAGCCTGTGTCGTCGCCGAAGCCCTCGATCAGGTGAAAAAGGAGAAGACCGCCAAAACACTTTTGCTCGGCGGGGCCTCCGCGGAATCTGTGTTCGGCGAGACGGGTGTCCTTTGACTTCCATTGACGTTTAACACCGTGCGCTTGCACGCGCCATTCAAGAGCCGTGGTTTGTCTCCATCCGCGGCAAAGAGGATCGGGGTCTGGAAATCATGATTACCGGTATCGGCTTGGTCATCGTTGCGGCCATCCTGCAGGGAACCTTTCTGCTCCCCATGGCGCGCATGCGCGATTGGAAGTGGGAGCACATCTGGTTCGCTTTTTCGCTCGCGGGGATGATCGTCTTTAACTGGATACTCACCTTCATCTCACTGCCCCGCCCGGCCTTGCTGTATGCGGCCGTTCCCTGGCGCGAACTTGCCATCCTGGCAGGCTTCGGACTCGCATGGGGCTGCGGCGCGGTTTTGTTCGGCCTCGGCATGGATATGCTGGGACTCACTCTCGGATATCCGCTCATTATGGGTCTCAACGCCAGCATGGGTACGTTTGTGCCGCTGCTATGGCTGTACGGAGGCTCCATGTTTGCGGGCCGCCGGCTTTTAATCTCTGTGGGAACGCTCGTCGCCATTGCTGGATTCTCAGCATGTTCGGTTGCCGGTGCCCGCCGCGAAGCGGCCGCTCATCGCACACGCACCGTTTCGCATTCCCGATTTGTTTCCGGCCTTATCGTTGCCATTGCCTCCGGGTTCTTGTCTTGCCTGCCCAACATTGGGCTCACGTTCGGCACCAATACGCTGCGCGCAGCGCAGAATCTCGGCGCTTCTGCCGCATTCGCAAGCAACGCCGTGTGGTTCATCTTCTTCAGCTTTGGCGCCGTGGTCAATCTCGCCTACTGTTTTTGGCTGATGATACGCAACCGCAATGTGCGTGCCCTGTTCGCCCCGCAACATGCCGTCAACTGGTGCTGGGGTTTGGCGATGGGCGCCATGTGGATCGGCAGCTTCTATCTCTACGGAATCGGCACGTCGCACATCGGCCCCGCCGGAGGAACCATCGGCTGGCCCATTCTCATCGCCCTCTCCATAGGCGCCGGAGTCCTCTGCGGACTCGGCAACGGTGAGTGGCGCGAGGCGCCCGCGAATGCGAAGACCCTTCTGTGGGCCGGGCTGGCTTTGATTCTGCTGGCTGTTCTCATCATTCCCCTGGGAGCCGGGTCATGACAGGAATGGAAAGCGCCAAGAGGTACACCGGCAAGGTCGCGATCGTAACCGGCGCCGGCTCGGGAATAGGCCGAGGCATCGCCGAATTCCTCGCCGAAGAGGGTGCTTTCGTCCTGCTGAACGATATCCGCGCCCAGGCCGCGGAGCAGTCGAAGCAGATTTTGACATCGAGGGGTTATCGTAGCGAAATCGCCGTCGCTGATATCAGCACAAAGGAGGGCGCCCAGTTTGTAGTCAACCAGGCGCTCCGCCATGGCGAGCGTCTCGACCTGCTGGTCAACTGCGCTGCCCGGCAAATCATAAAACCGGTCGTGGACCTCGATGTTGAGGAATGGGACGCAGTCCTTAACGTGAATCTGAAGGCAGCCTTCCTGTGTTCCAAGGCTGCTCTTCCCTTTCTGGCTCAATCCCGTGGCGCAATCGTAAACATCTGTTCCGTCCATGCTCAGGCCACGGTCAATGGGTTCTCTTCCTACGCCGCTTCCAAAGCTGGCATTGTCGCGTTTACGCGCGCCGCGGCCATTGAGTTCGCTCCCAAAGGCGTGCGCGTCAATGCTGTTAGTCCCGGCACCATCGATACGCCGCTGGTTCACGCGTACTTCGAGTCATGCCCCGACCCCGCGCGCGCCCGGTCGGAGTTCCTGAAGTTTCATCCCCTCGGACGATTCGGAACGCCTCGTGACATCGCGGAGATGGTCGCATTTCTCGGCGGTCCGCAGGCTGGTTTCATCACTGGAACTGAGATCGTCGTAGATGGCGGCATGACGTCCCTGCTCTTCGCGCAATGACCGCACAAAATGCCACCCAAGTCCGTCAACCATGGGCTTGTTCTAACGCATACATTCAAACAACGACTTCGTGCGCCCTCTCGCTTTCTTATTGATTCCTTTGCTCCCGCTGCAACTTACGCGCTGGTTGCAAGAATCCTATCTAGCACGTTCAGGCTTAACTCTTGCGCTGGAGCAAAGGTATCCGATGCGGCATAAGCATAAAGCGCATTCAGGAACTGTCTCTGCTCAGGGGTTTGTTTCTCGTGCTCCTTTTGATTGAGATGAAGTGTGCAAACAAGAAGCCTGCCTGGTCCGACTTTCGCCTCGAACACATTGCCAAGCTTATGATTGCGCGCAAAGCTATCCACTACCTGGACAATGGGACGGTAATGGTCAGGCGTCTCATCCAAAATGACCGACTGCGAACTCTCGATGAGGGAACTCCATTGCCAATCGCTATGCATGTCGGTTGGAAATTGCCTGAAGAGCGGGTGCCCCGGATTCACCAGAATCCCCATCGTGGCAGGGTCCGAATGGAACCAAATAGGACTCCAGAACACCGGTTTGAAAGAGCCTTTGAGGGCATTCTCCGTTCGAAGGCCGGATGCGAACACAACCACCTTCCTGCCTTGCGCCAGTGCATTCTTCACTTCGCTTCCCCACGCGTTGCTCACCAGCACGTCGCCTCCTGGCAAAGCGGCAGGCTCGGCGGCATAGACCCATATATTCCAACTGTTTGAATACGGAGTGCCTCTTAGCGAGAGGTTCACCGTCAACTTTGCCGGCGCGGGACCGTTTTGCAGGCTCGCCGTGAATCTTCCCAGGTGCATTACTGTTCCCGTTGGAGCGGCTACTGGGGATAGCGCCCCGGATGCTACTTCCGCACCGGCTTCATCGGTTATAAACCAAACCGGGTGAGTCTCGCGCATATCGGTAGGACCGAAGTTGGCTAACTCCGCGCTAGCTTCAAATACCTCGCCCGCGTTGTAAGTTCGCTTTGGAAAGCGAAGCAGAGGAACGATGGCCCCGGCATAGCGCTTATGCTCTTCCGGGGTAATCAGGCCCTTCGAATCCCAGAACGGATCGAGCAATCCAATCAAGGCTGTACCCTGCCCCGGATAATCGTGCAAATCAAGCAGCGAAAAGCCGGCATATCCGCGGGTGCGAAGAATGCACTCAATTTCGTCCTTGTACAGCAGAATGGCTTGCTTGCCTGTAGCTTCCAGGAATTGTTGAGCCTGATCGAGCATTCCTTTCCTCGCAAGATCGTCCCGGACAATCTCAAAGTTTTTTGCCTTCAAGACGCCCGTGTACTTCCCGATCTCCTCGAGATTCGGGTAAAAGGTCCATTGCCCTATCTCGTGGCCAATCAGCGGCCGGTCCTGCTTGGCCATCGGCGCTGCGTAATCGAACTCGGTGCCGGGCCCGTGTACGCCGCGCAAGTAGCCATCTTCTGTGAATTGCCGGTTCGCGGCCTTCAACTTGTTGGATGAAGCGGAAGAATAGAGGTGGCGGCTATCGGCATGGATCAGCCTGTCTACCCAATGGGTAATAACGCTCTCACTGCCTCCATATTCGTTGCCAATCGTCATCAGTGTGAAGGAAGGATGGTTTCCATAGGTTTCCACCACGCGCATCAACTCGCGTTCCACAAACTCGTCGCGAGCCTGATTCACTCCGGTGGGGACGTTGGCTTGCGGGCCCTCGGTTTGGATCATCACTCCTTCCAAATCAGCCGCCGTGAATGCCGCCTCGGGCGGCGTCCAGGAGTGAAAACGAATGAAGTTGAGGCCGTAGGACTTTTCAATCTCGTAAATGCGCCTCCACGAGTCCACATCGGTTGGCGGAAACGCGGTCAAGGGGAAGATAGCGCATTCCAGCGTTCCACGCAGCATAAGAGGACGCCCGTTCATCGTAAACTGCGTTCCCCTGGTACTCAGTTCCCGCATCCCGAAGGTCACGGATTGTTCATCGCGGCAGGTGGGTGTGCCCTTCGTGCTGAGAGAGGCATGCAAGGTATAAAGGTTCGGAGCGAACTCATCCCACAGTTGTATCTCGGAACCCAAAGAGACGACGGCCTCCAATACCGTTTCCTGGTCCGGGAAGGCGAATGGCACCATAACATCGGAGCCGGCTGGATGCCCGGATGAGTTAGTTGCCGAAAGGCTGATGGTGCCGGTCGCATGGGACTCCGAACTGTTCCCTACACTGAGCTTGACGCGGGCTGACTTGCGACCCACGTCGGGATACACCTGGATCTTTGTCAGAGACACAGGGTCATGGGCCCTCAATTGAATCCGGCCAATGATGCCATTCCAGTTGGTTTGTGTGCCTTCATAATATACGGAGACGAATCTTCCCAGATCGAAGAGAAGGGTATTGTCTGCGCAGATCGTCAGCAGATGTTTCCCAGGAGAGATCTGCGTTCCAAGATCGTAGACGTGCGGAGCGATCAGACTCTCCTGTGTGCCGAGCGCGTTGCCGTCCAGCCAGGCGTGTGTGACCCAATGCGTTCGCTCCATGAATAAGGTGACAGTCTTGCCTTTCCACTCAAGGGGAATTTCGATCTCGCGCTGGTACCATGCCGGCCCCGTGTAAACGTTCGGCCGGTACAGTCCGCTCAGGCTTGGCGCTTCTGGATTCGGAATTCCAGCCCTCGCCTGATCGGTGGTTCCAGGCAATGCGATTTCAGACGGCCCGGTACCGTTTGCAGGCAA